>JAABUJ010001823.1_pt1 | contig 29074 bp, 31 predicted proteins | sample 5559131 | NCBI WGS metagenome assembly JAABUJ01 (sample SAMN10711875, study PRJNA513366) | rock metagenome | isolation source: Antarctica rocks | place: Antarctica: Victoria Land, Mt New Zealand nord | collected 2016-01-07
CGCCGCCCTGCGACCCGGCGGGACGATGGCCGTGCTCGAGCTCGAGCGCCCCGAGCCGGGCCGGCGCGGCTCCCCGATCGGGACGCTCACCGGCGTGCTCTTCTTCATCACGAGCGCCGCGCGCACCTACACGGGGCGGGAGCTCGCCGGGTTCTTCGCCGAGGCCGGCTTTCGACGCGTGCGCGCCCGGCGCCACCCCGAGCTTCCCGGCTCGGTCGTGGTCCTCGGCCGCGCCTGAACTCGAATCGGTAGCGTGGGGCCGGCTTCCTCGCCGCCCCTCGACCTCTCGGAGACCACCCGTGCGCAACCCTCGCGACTTCGGAAAGCCCCTCGCCGTCGGCGCCCCCACGCCGCGGCTCGAGATCCCGGTCACCCCGTCGCGGATGATCCACTTCCTCGACTTCTCGAACGAGAAGATGGTGGCCAAGTCCGCCGACATCGCCAAGCAGACCGACGTCCTGCTCGGCAACCTCGAGGACGCCGTGCCCGTCGACAAGAAGGAGGCCGCCCGGGAGGGACTCATCCGGGTGGGGCGCGACATGGACCTCGGCCCGACCGCCCTGTGGACCCGCGTCAACGCGCTCGAGTCGCCGTGGTTCCTCGACGACATCATGCAGGTCGTGGCCGAGATCGGCCACAAGCTCGAGGTGGTGATGATCCCCAAGGTCGAGGGCGCGTGGGACATCCACTACGTCGATCGCCTGCTCGCCCAGCTCGAGGCCCGCGCCGGGCTCGAGAAGCCGATCCTCGTCCACGCGATCCTCGAGACCGCGCTCGGGGTGAGCAACCTCGAGGAGATCGCCGCGGCGAGCCCCCGCATGCAGGGCATGAGCCTCGGCCCCGCCGACCTCGCGGCGTCGCGACGGATGAAGACCACGCGCGTGGGCGGCGGCCATCCCGGCTACCGGGTGCTCTCCGACCCCGACCCGGACGACGCGGAGGCCGTCCGTCCGAGCGCCCAGCAGGACCTCTGGCACTACACGATCGGGCGCATGGTCGACGCCTGCACCGCGACGGGGATCCTCCCGTTCTACGGTCCGTTCGGCGACATCAAGGACACCGCCGGGTGCGAGACCCAGTTCCGCGCCTCCTTCCTCATGGGCTGCGTCGGCGCTTGGTCCTTGCATCCGGCCCAGATCGCCATCGCGAAGAAGGTCTTTTCCCCCGAACCCGAGGAGGTGCGCTTCGCCCAGAAGGTGATCGAGGCGATCCCCGACGGGCGCGGTGTGCACATGATCGACGGGAAGATGCAGGACGACGCCACCTGGAAGCAGTGCAAGGTGATGGTCTCGCTCGCCGAGATGCTGGCCGAAAAGGACCCGGAGCTGCGCGAGGCCTACGGGCTGGACGGCGGCAGCGGGGGCGCCAACGGGGCCGGCGCGATCCCGGCGCCGGGGAAGCTGCCCGAGGCCGCGCGGTAGACCGACCCGGACGCGGAGCGGCCTGCGCCGGCTCAGGAGGGCAGCGAGAGACCGAGGTGCTCGCGCAGGCCGACGCGGCCCTCGGCGGTGATCGTCACGGCCCGACTGCGCGGGAAGCGCCGAAGCCAGTGGAGATCGAACAGCCGCCGGGTGACCGCGGCGCCGAGCGCCCCGCTGAGATGGTGCTCCTGCTCGCTCCAGTCGATGCAGTAGCGAATGAGGGGGCGCCCGCCGAGGATCGCCGCGTCGACCGGCACACCGAGCTCGCGCAGCGCGTCGGCGCCTGAGGGCGTGAGGCGGTAGTCGACATCCCGCCCGACGGCCGAGGGGCGATCGACGCGGGCGTGCTCGCGGCGGTGGCGTCCGTCGCCGCCGCTGAGGATCTCGCGATCGATGAGCGCGCCCATCAGCGCGACCCCGGCGCGCCCGGCCAGGTGGTCGTAGCAGGTGCGTCCGGCCCGGATCGCGTGCGCCCTCGTGCCCTCCCGCAGGGAGCGCACGGGCGTCGCGGGCGAGAGCTGAGCCAGCGATTCGATCGCGCGCGCGACGTCCGGGCCGGAGAGCCGGAAGTAGCGATGGCGGCCGTGGCGCTCGGCCGCTACGAGGCCGCCCTCGAGCAGCTTGGCCAGGTGCGCGCTGGTCGTCGATGCGCTCACCCCGGCTTCGGCGGCCAGCACGCTAGCCGGGAGCTCCCGCCCGTCGGCGAGCGTCAGGAGCACACGCGCGCGCGCCGGGTCGCCCATCAGCGCTGCGGTGGCGGCGATGTCGCTGTCGCCGTGCATCGCCCGCCAGCGTAGGCGCACATAGCTTCGGCCGGGAGCGAAGCGTCCCGCGCCTACGGTGGGCGCATGTCGCCCCACGAGCACGATGCCTGCCCCCCGCCGCGCCCGCCGATCGGGCCGTCGCGCGCCGTCGTGCTCGTGACGATGTGCGTGGGCTACTTCCTCGTCCTGCTCGACGTGACGGTCGTCAACGTCGCCCTGCCCAGCATCCGGACCGGGCTCCACCCGAGCGTCGCCGGCCTGCAGTGGGTCGTGGACGGCTACGCCCTCGCGCTGGCCAGCCTGATGCTCGCGGGGGGCACGATCGGCGACCTTCGCGGCCACCGGCGCGTCGTGCTCGCCGGGCTCGCCGTCTTCGGCCTCGGGTCGCTGGGCTGCGGGCTCGCGCCGGCGACGGGCACGCTGATCGGCGCGCGCGCGGTTCAGGGGATCGGAGCGGCGTTACTGCTCCCGGGGACGCTCGCCGTCATCACCCACGCCTTCCCGGAGTCCGGCGAACAAGCCCGGGCCATCGGCATCTGGGCGGGAATCGGCAGCGTCGCGCTGGCCGCCGGTCCGCTGCTGGGAGGCGCGCTGGTCCAGGCCGTCGGCTGGCGCGCGGTGTTCCTGGTCAACGTGCCGATCGTCCTCGGCGCACTGCTCGTGGCAGCGCGGATCGTGAGCGAGAGCGCCGACCCCGCGGGGCGCCGCCTCGACGTGGGGGGCGTGGCGCTTGCGGCGACCGCGCTCGCCGCTCTGACCTTCGCGTTCATCGAGGCTGGGCACGCCGCCTTCGGCGTCCTCGTCGTGGCGGCGGTCGCTCTGGCCACGCTCGCGTTCGGCGCGTTCCTCGCCGTCGAGCGCTCGCGACTGGATCCGATGATCCCGCTCGCGCTCTTCCGTAGCCCGGCGTTCTCCTCGGCCAACGGCGTCGCCGGCGCGATGAACCTCGGCACGCTCGGCCTGCTCTTCCTCCTCACCCTCTACCTGCAGGGCATCCAGCACCGCTCGGCGCTCGGGGCGGGGCTGGCGCTCATCCCGCTGTTTCTCCCGCTCAGCCTCCTCGCCCCGCCGATCGGGCGGGTCGTGGCGCGTGTGGGATCGCGGCTTCCGATGGTGGGGGGCCTGCTCCTCGCGGCGCTCGGGACGGGGCTGCTCTCGCGCGTGCAGGCACACTCGGGCTACGCGACGCTGCTGCCCGCCCTCCTCCTCTGGGGCGTCGGCCTGGCACTGCTGACGCCGGCGGTCGTCGCCGCCGCGATGGGCGCCGTGCCCGGCGATCGGGCGGGATTGGCCTCCGCGGTGAACAACACCGCCCGTCAGGCCGGCGGCGCGATCGGAATCGCCGCTTTCGGTGCCCTGGCCGGGGCGCCCGCCGGACCAGGCTTCCTCGTCGGTGCTGCACACCGCCGCGCTCATCGCCGCTGGGCTCTTCGTCGCCGGCGCGCTCATCTCCCTCGCGCTCATCCCGGCTCGGTGAGGCGAGGTGCTCCGAGACGAGGCAGCTCCCTTCCGGGCGGCTCAGCCGATCAGCGGGTTACGCACCCGCAGGCGGGGGAACCGGCCGAAGTCGCGGTCCGCGGTCCACAGCTCGGCCACGCCGTGGGCTAGGCACAGCGCCGCGATGCGCGCGTCGTAGACCAGCGTCCCGTGCGCTTGCGCGGCGGTGAGGAGCGAGCGCACGCGCCGCCAGTGGTCCGGACCCTCGCCCAGCAGGTGCACGCCCGGGGCCGCCAGCCAGCCATCGAGCGCCGCGATGGCCACCTCGAGCGGGGCGGCACGACGGTCGGCGCCTACGCGGGTGACCACGGCCAGGAACTCGTAGGGCACCGGCCAGGGAAGGGCCCAGGACCGGTCGAGCACCAGCTCGCCGACCGCGGCGGCCGCCCGTTCGTGCTCGGGACTGCCGCGATCGAACGCGTGGACGAGGATGTTCGTGTCGACCGCGATCACGGCCGAGAATCGAGGCGTCCGGCGTCCTCCTCGCGCAGCCGCCGGACCTCGGCCGCCCAGTCGACGTCGCGCCCGTGTGGCGTCAACTCGAACGTCACGGGCTCGTAACGGTAGGGCCGGTCGCCCGGAGGATCACCGAGCACCGTGCGCAGACCGTGCTCGACTAGGGCGCGCACGGTGGTCCCTTCGGCTCGGGCCCGGGCGCGGGCTTCGTCGAGAAGGGCATCGGCAATATCGATGGTCGTCTTCATGTTGCTACCCATACTAACCGCGCCCGTCGGCGGCCCGCTAGGGTTCCGCGCCCGCATGCGACTCTTCGAGTTCGAGGCCCGCGAGGTCGTCAAGCAGGCGGGTATCCCCGTCACCGACTTCGGCTTCGCGACCTCCACCGAGGAGGCGCGGGAGATCGCCGAGCGCATCGGCGGGCCGACCGTCATCAAGTCCCAGGTCCTCACCGGCGGCCGTATGAAGGCGGGCGGGGTGCAGTTCGCCGACACGCCTGAGGAGGCGGCCGCGCACGCCGAGAAGGTCCTTGCGCTCGAGATCGGCGGCCACATGCCGCGCGGCGTGCTCGTCGACCCCCGGGCCGAGGTCAAGCAGGAATACTACGCGGGCGTGGTGTGGGACGGCATCCGCAAGCAGCCCGTGATGCTCTTCTCCGACATGGGCGGGATCGACATCGAGGAGGTCGCCGCGCAGCATCCAGACCACGTCGGGCGCGGGCACTTCTCGACCCTCATGCCCCTCTCCGACTTCCAGGCCAAGCAGGTGATCGCCCAGACCGGGGTCACCGGGCGAGCGCTCACGCGCATCACCCCGATCCTCACCCGCCTGGCGCGGCTCTTCCTCGAGCGCGACATGACCCTGGCCGAGATCAACCCGCTCGGCGAGCTGAAGGACGGCTCGTTCGTCGCGCTCGACGCCCACATGGACATGGAGAACGAGGCCCGGCCGCGGCAGAAGAAGGTGCTCGCCGCCCTCGGCGTCGCCGACGAGGAGACCCGCCAGGCGCGCGAGCCCACCCCGCTCGAGCTCGCGGGGGAGAAGGTCGACGCGATGAGCCATCGCGGGGTGGCCGGCAACGTCACCGAGTTCGACGGCGACCTGGGACTCGTCATCGGCGCCGGCGGCGGCTCACTCACGCTCTTCGACGCGGTGCGCGCCCACGGCGGCCGCCCGGCCAACTACTGCGAGATCGGTGGCAACCCGTCCGTCCAGAAGGCCTGCGGCCTGGCCAAGCTCGTGCTCCAGAAGCCGGGCGTGGACAAGATCGCGGTGATGATGTCGATCGTCTCCAACACGCGGGTGGACATCGTCGCCCGCGGGGTCATCAAGGCGTGCGTGGAGCTCGGCTTCGATCCGGCGGAGAAGATCGCGATCTTCCGCATCCCTGGCGCATGGGAGGAGGAGGGCTTCAAGATCCTCGAGCGCTACGGGGTGGAGTACGCCGACCGGTCGGTCTCGATGCACGAGGCCGCGCGGCGCGCCGTGGAGAAGATCTCAGGTGCGCATGCGGCCGACGGGGACGGCTACGGAGCCGGCTTTCGCCAGACGACGGCCGAGGTCGGCGGGGAGGCCGATGTCTGATGTCCATCCTCGTCGACGCCGCGACCTCCTTCATCGTGCAGGGCATCACCGGCCGCGAGGCGGTCAACCTGACCCGCGAGTGCCTGGACTACGGCGCCGGCGCGAAGGTGGTCGGCGGCGTCACCCCAGGGCGCAAGGGACGTGACGTCCACGGCGTGCCGGTCTTCGACACCGTCGCCCAGGCCGTCGAGCACCACGGCGGCCCCATCGAGGGCGCGGTGGTCACCGTCCCCCCCGCGTTCACCAAGGACGCCGTGCTCGAAGCGATCGAGAACGGCGTCAAGCTCGTGGTCATCGTCACCGAGCGCATCCCGCGCCAGGACGTCGCCCAGATGGTCGAGTTCGCCGCCGCTCACGACGCCCGCATCATCGGCCCCAACTGCCTGGGGATCATCGTCCCCGACGTGATCAAGATGGGCGGGATCGGCGGGCCGGCGCGCGACGCGGCCAAGGCCTACACGCCCGGTCCAGTGGGAGTGATCTCCCGTTCGGGCGGCATGACCACCGAGATGTCCTCCACCCTCACCGCCGCCGGTCTCGGGCAGTCCACCGCGGTCTCCATCGGCGGCGACGCGATCATCGGCTCCTCCTACGCCGAGCTCATGCCCCTCTTCGAGGCCGACGAGCAGACTCGGGGCATCGTCATCTACACCGAGCCCGGCGGCCGCATGGAGGCCGAGCTCGCGCGCTGGGTCACCGAGCACGACTCCCGCCTGCCCATCGTCGCCTTCATGGCCGGTCGCTTCATGGACGAGATGCCGGGCATGAGCTTCGGCCACGCCGGCACGATCGTCGAAGGCAAGGAGGACACCGCCGCGGAGAAGATCGCGCGCCTCGCCGAGGCCGGGATCGTCGTGGCGGAGGAGATCTCCCAGATCCCCGACCTCGTGCGCGAGCGGATCGGGCAGGGAACGGCGGCGGCGTGAGGTCCGATGCCCTCTTCATCGGCGTCGAGGTAGACGACGACGTCGCCCGGGACGCCGAGGTGGCCGCCAAGCTCACCGAGGTCTGTCCCGTCGACATCTACGGCCAGGCCGGCGAGGGCGGGGGCGTGCGGATCGTCGAGGAGAACCTCGACGAATGCGTCCTGTGCGAGCTCTGCATCAACGCCGCCCCGGCCGGGACCGTTCGCGTGATCAAGCTCTACGACGGCGGCGCGGTGCTCGAGCGGACCTGAGGGCGCGGTGCCTGAGCTTCCCGAGGTCGAGCGCGCCCGAGCGCTCATCGCCGCCGGCGGGCTCGGGCGGAGGATCGCCGCGGTCGAGGACCGCGACTCCTACGTCTGCCGCCCGCACGCGCCCGGTGAGATCGAGGCGGCGCTTCTCGGGCGCCGGCTCCTCACCGCCAACCGGATCGGCAAGGCCATGTGGTTCGAGACCGACGAGGACGGCCCCGACCTCGGCCTTCACCTGGGCATGGCGGGCCGCGTGTTGATCGACGAGCCGCCCGCGGACAACGCGTGGGACCGCTTCGCGCTCACCTTCGAGGACGGCGGCCGGCTCGCCCTGCGCGACAAGCGGCGCCTCGGCCGGGCGGTGCTCGAGCCCGACCTCTCGCGCCTCGGCCCCGACGCCGGCGAGGCGACCCGCGCCGAGTTCCGCGACCGCGTCGGTCGGGGCACCGCACCGCTCAAGGCACGGATCATGGACCAGTCGGTCCTCGCCGGCGTGGGCAACCTGCTGGCCGACGAGACGCTGTGGCGCGCCGGTCTCTCGCCGCTGCGCCCTGCCGGCGGGCTGAGCGGGGAGGAGCTCGACGGCCTGCGCCGCGCGCTGCGCGCTGCGATCCGCGACGCGGTGCGCGGTGGCGGCGTCCACACGGGTCGGCTCATTCCCGCGCGCCGCCGCGGTGGCCGCTGCCCGGGCTGTGGCGCCGAGCTGCAGCGCGCGACGGTGGGCGGGCGCACCACGTGGTGGTGCCCCGAGGAGCAGGTGTGACGCTCGCTGCTAGGAGCAGATCCGGGTCTTCCCCGATCCTTTTGCCCGCCCCTCCAGCGCGCGGGCGAAGGCACGGCTGCTCGGAGTATCCCCTCCCTGCGGGCGGTAGACCCCGTACCAGTCGTCCGCGCTGCGAGGGTCCCGCTCCGGCGTGATCCACGAGTAGAGGACGACGGCGTCGATCCCGCAGTCCGAGCGGGCGAGCGCGTCGGTCGTGCGCTCGATGAAGGCTGCCTTGTCGGTCTCGGAGGTGAACTGCAGGCCGCCGGCGGCAACGCTCTGCCAGCCGTACTCGGTGACGAGGATCGGCACGCGGCCCTGGCCGAGCCCGCGCAGCGTGGCTCGGAGCTCGCGGACGTTGCCGAAGACCCGATCGGGATCGGCGCCGTAGGGGTGCAGGGCGACCCCGTCAACGAGCCGGCGGAGCTCCGGTCGCGCCGCGTACATCCGCGCCACATAGCTCGAGTCGGGCACGAGGCCCCCCACCACCACCTGCGCCTTCGGCTCGACCGCGTGCACCGCGCGGCGGGCGGCGAGGTAGAGATCGGCGTAGGCCACGGGGTCCGGGTGCGGAGTCCAGAACGGGGCCGAATCGGGCTCGTTCCAGATCTCATAGGTCGTGACCGGCCGGTAGGGGACCTCGGGATGAATACGCCAGAACTCCCCGCCGCGCCCGTAGCGCCGGGCGAAGGCCGCGGCGTAGGCGGCGTACTCGCCGTCCAAGACGGGCGGCCCGTGAATCTGCTTCGGGTCGGCCCTCGCCCAGACGGGCGTGTAGTCGATGATCGGGAGCCACTGCATGCCGTGGGTCGCCAGGCCGGTGGCGATACGGTCGTTGAAGGACCAATCGTAGGAGTGCACGCCGCTGCGCGGGGCGACGGGCTCAGTGGCCTCCCAGAACGCATCGCTGCGGGCGAGGCGCACGCCGTGCGCCTCGGCGGCGGTGAGCTGCATCTCGCGCCACGCCGGCGTGACCGCCGGGTCGTTGAAGACGACGTTGAGGTTCGCCCCGAGCGGCGGCCGGGACCCAGGGGAGTGGGAGCGCAGGGCGAGCACCGCGATCCCGAGCAGCACGGCGCCCGCGAGCACCACCAGGAAGACCGCCGGACGGCGCCCGCGGACGGCGCGTCTCCGCCGCCGCGACCGGCTCACCCGTGCGGCTTGGCCCTACGCGTGCGCGAGCGCTCGTCCTGGCGCTCCACGACCTGGGCGACCAGGCGCAGGATCTGCTCGACGCCGGTCGCCTTCGCGTCGCCCTTCTCGAACTCCCGCCGCCAGTCCCGAACCCGGCCCTTCTCCGCGAGCTCGTTGAAGTGCGAGCGAGGCAGCGCGACCCGCACCTTGGCGTCCGTGGCGAAGTCCTTCGAGACCTTGGGGCCCGGCAGCTCCACGCGGTAGAGCTGCACGTCGCCGCGCCCGCGCAGCTCGAGCCCGATGACGAGCTTGAGGGGCGCCAGCGCGGGAACCTCCTCGATCAGGCGGTGCACGGCCATCTCGATGAGGGGGACGGGCGAGCTCAGATCTTGTGCCTCTGGAGGAGCTTCTTGCCGATGACCATGCGCTGGATCTCGCTCGTGCCCTCGCCGATCAGGAGCAGCGGCGCGTCGCGGTAGAGGCGCTCGATCTCGTACTCCTTGGAGTAGCCGTACCCGCCGTGGATGCGGAAGGCGTCCTCCACGCACTCCTTGCCGGTCTCCGACGCGAAGAGCTTGGCCATGCCCGCCTCGAGGTCCGAGCGCTCGCCGGCGTCCTTGAGCCGGGCGGCGCGGAGCGTGAGGAGGCGCGCGGCCTCGATCTTCGTGGCCATGTCGGCGAGCTTGAACTGGATCGCCTGGTGCTGGGCGATCGGCTTGCCGAAGGCCTTGCGCTCCTGGGAGTACTTGAGCCCCAGCTCGAGCGCGCGCTGGGCGATGCCCACGCCGCGCGCGGCGACGTTCACGCGGCCGACCTCGAGCGCGTCCATCATCTGCACGAAGCCGTGGCCGACGCCCGCCTCCTCCCCGCCGAGCACGTTCTCGGCCGGGCAGCGGTAGCCGTCGAAGACGAGCTCGGTCGACTCGACGCCCTTGTAGCCCATCTTCTTGATCTTCGGCGGGACCGTGAAGCCCGCCCACTCGCCGGTGTTCTCGGCGACGCCCGGCTCCTTCTCGGCGATGAAGCACGTCATGCCCTTGTAGGCGGGCTCGGCCTTCGGATCGGTCTTCACGAGGACGAAGCACACGCCGGACATCAACCCGTTGGTGACCCACATCTTCTGCCCGTTGAGCTCATAGGCACCGTCCTCGAGCTTCTTGGCCGTGGCCTTGATGCCCTGCACGTCGGAGCCGACCTCGGGCTCGGAGAGCGAGAACGAGGCGCGGATCTCCCCGGTGGCCATCCGCGGCAGGAACTTCTCCTTCTGCTCGTCGGTCCCGAACTTCATGAGCAGATAGGAGCCGATGAAGTGGGTGTTGACCACGCCCGAGATCGAGATCCACCCGCGCGAGAGCTCCTCGACGATCATCGTGTAGGTCGTGAGGTCGAGCCCCATGCCGCCGTACTCCTCGGGGATCGTCACCCCGAACAGCCCGAGGTCCTTCATCTGGTCGACGATCGGGGCCGGGAACTCGTCCTCGTGGTCGTAGTGCTCGGCCTGCGGGAGGATCTCGTTGTTCACGAAGTCCCGGACCATCTCGATGATGGCGCGCTGCTCGTCGGTCTGGTCGGTGTGAGAGGTGGCTACGGCCATGGGCTTGTCGGGCGCTCCGGTTCGAGGACGGCGGGCGCTGCTGAGGATACCGGCGCTTCGGAGGCGGGCCGGCTCAGTGCGCGATCGCCACCCCGAGCCACACGATCGCGAGCGACAGCAGGAAGATGAGCCCCTCCAGCGCGTGCAGGGTCGGACGGCGCATGTGCCACACCACGAGGCCGGCGGTGATCGCGACGAGCGTGAGCTTTACGTGCAGCGTGGAGTCGCCCCAGCGGTGGAAGTGACCCGCGAGCCCCGCGCCCGTCAGGAGGAGGACGCCGATGGCGCCGAGTGTCCCCCAGCCGAAGCGCCGGGCGATGGCACGCAGCGGCGCCCGATCCGGGGCGCCGCGCAGTACCGGCACCACCGCGCCCGCCAGGAAGAGCTGGCCGCCGACGAAGAACGCCATGGCGACGAGGTGCAGCCAGCGGATGCCTTCCCAGAGCGCCATGCGCGTCGGCGAGGTTAGTGCACGCCTGCCAGACTGCTCCGGTGGTCCTCGACGCACGCTCGTGAACTTCGCTCGGGACGTGGTGCAGGCCGCGCCGCCGGGTGAGCTGGCGCTCGTCGAGCTGACCCGCGAGGGCCGGCGGCGCGAGTGGACCTTTGGCGAGGTGAGCGAGCACGCCGCCAGGACCGCGGGTGCGCTGGAGGTCCACGGCGTGCGTCGCGGCGACGTCGTGATGACGCTCGTCGGCAACCGGCCGGAGTGGGTCCTCACAATGGTCGCCTGCTTCCGGATCGGCGCGGTCGTGCTCCCGTGCACCGAGCAGCTTCGAGCCAAGGACCTGCGGTTGCGGCTCGAAGCCGCCCAGCCCGCTCTCGTCGTCGCCGACCCGCGCAACCGCGCCGAGCTCGAGGCGGCAGGACCATCGTGCCCGGTGCGGTGGACCGACGAGGAGCTTCCGAACGAAGCGCCGGCTCCGGCGGATCTCGCGGGGGAGGACCCGTGCCTCATCACCTTCACGTCCGGCACCTCCGGCGAACCCAAGGGGGTCGTCCACGCTCAGCGCTACCTCCACGGCCAGCACCTCCAGGCCGAGCACTGGCTCGATGCCCGTCCCGGCGATCTCGTGTGGTGCACCGCGGCCTCGGGCTGGTCGAAGTCGGCGCGCAACGTCTTCATCGCTCCCTGGCTGCGCGGCGCGGCGGCGCTCCTGCACGACGTACGCTTCGACCCCGACGAGCGCCTCGCGATCCTCGCGCGCGAGCAGGTGAACGTACTGTGCATGGCGCCGACGGAGTACCGGGTGATCGCCAAGCGCTCGAAGCTGACGCCGCTCCCGCACCTCCGCGGGCTCGTCGCCGCGGGTGAGGCGCTCAACCCCGAGGTACTCCACGTCTGGAGGGAGGCCACGGGCCTCGAGATCCGCGACGGCTACGGCCAGACCGAGACGGGTCAGCTCACTGGCGCGCCGCTCGGCGAGCCGATGCGCCCCGGTTCGATGGGGCGACCGCTGCCCGGCGTGGACCTGGCCGTCGAGGACGGAGAGCTCGTGCTGCGCGACCCGGCGAGCGATCCGACCTTTTTCCTCCGCTACCTCGACGAGCCGCCCCCCGCCGGCGCGTGGCGCACCGGCGACCGCGTGAGCCAGGATGAGGACGGCTTTCTCTTCTTCGAGGGCCGCGACGACGACGTGATCATCTCCGCCGGCTACCGAATCGGGCCCTTCGAGGTCGAGTCGGCGCTCGTGGCCCACCCGGCGGTCGCCGAGGCGGCGGTTGTCGCGTCCCCCGACGAGGAGCGCGGGGCGGTCGTGCGCGCCATCGTGGTCCTCCGCGAGGGATTCTCGCCCGGCGCGGCGCTCGCCCGCGAGCTCCAGGATCACGCCCGGCGGGAGACCGCCCCGTACAAGTACCCGCGCATCGTCGACTTCGCCCACGAACTGCCCAAGACGCCGAGCGGGAAGGTCAGGCGCGCGGCGCTGCGAGAGGCGGACCCAGCATCCCCCGGCCGCCCGGACCGAGCGCGAGCTCCCTCCCCAGACGGACCCGGATCCGTCTGAGCTCCCGCAGGCGCCGCCCGCGGTCGACGATCACGCGATGCTGCGCCAGGACGTGGAGCAACCCGATGTGCCGCACGCGAACGGAACGGACGAGCGGGATCTCGAGAACGGATACCGAGCGTTGAAAGGCGAGCTCGAGTCGCTTCTTGACTATCCCACTCCGCGCCCTCCGAACGACGGCATCGAGCTCGATGCAAACGCGCAGAGGTCCGTGGTCCCACGCGGAGGGATCGAAGGCGGCGGGACCGTAGAGCAGGGCGAGTCGCACCTCCGGCAGGGTCCGGAGCGCCTCGCGTGCCGCGGCGAGCTCCATCCAACGCTCCCGAAGGAAGACCCGCTCGGTCGTTCGGAATGCCGTGTGCCCCCAGTTGAGGTGGTATCCGCGGACGAGACCGAGCGCGACATACCGGCGAACGCTCCGCTCGGTGACGCCAAGCTCGGCGGCGAGTGACTGAACTTCATTCATGATCGCGAGACAGCGTGAAGGACGGCGGACCAGGACGGGCTTCCGGGAGTGCATCTGGCATGAATGGGAGCGCGATCTGGCGCACGTAGCGCGTGAGCCGTAACACGGCGACGGCCGGCCACGCGTCTCCCAGGAGGGCTGCGGTAACCCCTATCAGGCAGCTCCCTATGGACCGGTCCATCGGTCCCATGCCGAAAGCGTGGAAAAGGATCACCGCACCCGCGAGGGGTGGGCCAGGAGTGGATCAGACGGCCCGCTACGGTGAGCCGCCCGTGCCAGCCAGGCGTCCCGTAATCGGCATCTGCGCTCCGCTCGAGCAGGCGAAGTGGAGCGTCTGGGACCTCGAGGCCGTCCTCCTCCCGCGCAACTACGTCACCGCCGTCCAGCGCGCCGGCGGGATGGCCCTCCTCCTACCGCCCGACGAGCGACTCGCCGCTGACCCCGACGAGGTGCTCGACCGCCTCGACGGGCTCATGCTCGCGGGAGGGGTCGACATCGAGCCGGCGACCTACGGCGCCGAGCGCGACCCGAGCACGACCCGAGGCGTGCCCGAGCGCGACGCGTTCGAGGTCGCCATCGCTCGCCGAGCGCTCGAGCGCGACCTGCCGGTGCTCGGCATCTGCCGCGGCGCGCAGCTCATGAACGTGGCGGCCGGCGGCACGCTGATCCAGCACCTCCCCGACGCCTTCGGCCACGGAGACCACCGGCGCTCCCTGGGCTCCTTCGTCGACGCCGACCACGACGTGCGGCTGCTCGCCGGCTCGCTCGCCGCCCGAGCCGCCGGCGAGACGCTGCACGCGACCAAGTCGCACCACCATCAGGGGATCGCCCGGATCGGCGAGGGCTTCGAGGTCACGGGCCGCTGCACCATCGACGAGCTGCCCGAGGCGATCGAGGCGCCCGCCTGCCGGTTCGCCCTGGGGGTGCAGTGGCACCCCGAGGCCGACGAGGGCAGCCGGCTCATCGCCGCCCTCGTAAACGAGGCGGCGGCGCCTACTTCGGGCCGGTCGACAGCGTGACGAGCTGGTCCACCGGGGCGTAGTCGTCGCGCAGCACCTGCACGCCCCGCACGAACCGGGCCAGCGCTGGCTCGGCGTAGAGGATCTCCCCGTCGCGGCGCGAGCGAGCCCGCGCGGCCAGTGCAGGCAGCGGCAGCCGTCGGTCGGACGCGAAGAGCACGAAGTTCTCGCCGAGCCCCGCCTTCAGTCGATCGAAGCGCGCCTCCAGCGCGACGTGGCCAAAGACGCTGCGGAGCGTCTGCGCCTCGGAGCGCACGAAGCGCAGCGGCCCCCCGTCGATGCAGTTCATGGTGTAGATGCCTCCGGGCCGAAGCTTGCGCCTGACGTCGGACATGAACTGGCGCGTGGTCAGGTGCCAGGGAACCGAACGCCCGGCGTAGGCGTCGCCGACCACCACGTCGTAGGCACGGTCGGGCTCGGCGCGAAGCAGGACGCGTGCGTCGCCGACGCGCACACGCAAGCGCGGACCGGTCACCAGCCCGAGCGCCCGCCGAGCGACCCTGACCACGCTCCGATCGAGTTCGAGGACCACGCTGCTCGACCCCGGACGGGTCGAGGCGACATAGCGCGGCAGGGTGAAGCCCCCGCCGCCGATCCATAGCGCGCGGATCGGCGCGCGCGGCGAGGCCAGCGAGTCGAACAGGTCGGCCATGCGCCGGGTGTAGGAGAACTTCAGGTGGGTCGGATGGGCGAGGTCGACGTAGGAGTGGCGCAGACCGTCGAGGACGAGCACACGGCCGGTCGGCGATCCGGAAGGATCCCGGACGACGCTCGAGCAGAAGTAGGCGCTCTCGCGTTGGCACGGACTACCCGCGGCGACACCAAGGGCTCCCAGGAGCACCGCGGCCGACAGCACGCTCGCGGCGAACCGCCGCCCGGTCAGGACCTTCAGCCAGGTGGCCACTCCGGCGCCGCTCAGGATGAGTACCACCCCGAGCGAGATGACGATGGTCGAGGTCGGCATGACCGCCAGCAGGACGAAGCCGGTCATGACCGTGCCGAAGATGGCGCCCGCGGTGCCGACGGCGGACAGCCGGCCGACCACCTTCCCGGCGTGGTCAAGATGCTCGAGCTGAAGCTTCACCACCGTGGGATTGATCGCGCTGAGCACCGCGGCGGGCCAGAAGAAGCTCACCAGCGCGAGCACCAGGATCATCGGCGAGCCCTGTCCCTCGGCCAACCGCCCAGCGACCCGGGTGATCGGAAGCACGCAGATCACCAGCACACCTCCGACGATGAGCAGCGGTCCCAGCGTCTTGCGCGGATCGAGCAGATCCGCGAAGCGCCCGCCGAACCACGAGCCGAGCGAGATGCCGGCGAGGATCACCCCGATGATCGCAGTGTAGGTCTGCAGCGTCACGCCGAAGTAGGGCGCGATCAGCCGGGTGGCCGCGATCTCGATAACTAGCACCGCGGCCGAGTTGAGGAACACGAGCGTCCCGGCGGCAAACCAGCTCAGCGGCCTGGGCGGCGAGGGAATCGTCACGGTCCTATCGAGCCTGGTGCCTACTCCGGCAGCGCGATGACCGCGTCGAGCGCCACCTCGGCGCCGCGCGGGAGCCCGGCGACCGCGAACGCGAAGCGGGCCGGCGGATCGACCGGGAAGAAGGCCGCGTAGGCCGCGTTGACCTCGCCGAGCGCGGCGATGTCGAGGAGGTAGATCGTCACGCGCGCGGCGTCGGACAGGCCCGTGCCCGCCGCCCGGCAGACGGTCTCGAGGTTCTCGAGGCACCGGCGCAGCTGCTCGGCCGGCGTGGCCCCCACCAGCTCACCGCTCTCGGGGTCGAGCGGGATCTGACCCGAGCAGAAGAGCAGGCCGCCCGCGCGCACCGCGTGGACGTAGGGCCCCACCACCGCAGGCGCCCCGGAGGCGCTCAGCGATTCGCGGTGCGCGGCCACGGGGGCAGGGTAGCCTCGCCCTCGAGATGACCAACCGGCTCGCGGACGAGACCTCTCCCTACCTCCTCCAGCACCGCGAGAACCCGGTCGACTGGCACCCGTGGGGAGAGGAGGCGCTCGCCCGCGCGCGCGCAGAGGACAAGCCGCTCATCGTCTCCATCGGCTACTCGGCGTGCCACTGGTGCCACGTGATGGAGCGGGAGTCCTTCGAGGACGCGGAGACCGCGGCCCTCATGAACGAGCGGTTCGTGTGCGTCAAGGTCGACCGCGAGGAGCGCCCCGACGTCGATGCGATCTACATGGAGGCCGTCCAGGCGATGACCGGGCACGGTGGGTGGCCGCTAAACGCGTTCCTCACTCCCGAGCAGGTGCCGTTCTACGCGGGCACCTACTTCCCACCCGAGCCGCGCCACGGGATGCCGAGCTGGCGGCAGGTGCTCGCGGCGGTCGCCGACGCATGGGAGCAGCGTCGGGAGGAGATCCGCGCCCAGAGCGACCGGATCGTCGAGCGGTTGCAGGGCGGCGCCCTCATCCGTCCCTCGGAGGATCCGCTCGAGCCCGCGCTGCTCTCCGCGGCCGTCGCGCGGCTCGGCGAGCTCTACGACCCGGTGCACGGTGGTTTCGGCGGGGCCCCCAAGTTCCCGCCGGCCTCCACCGTCGAGTTCCTCCTCGGACAGGGCGAGCGCCCCATGGCGCTCGGCACCCTCCACGCGATGGCGCGGGGGGGGATCTACGACCAGGTGGGCGGCGGCTTCGCCCGCTACGCGGTCGACGCCACGTGGACCGTCCCCCACTTCGAGAAGATGCTCTACGACAACGCCCTGCTCGCGCGCGCCTACCTGCACGGCTGGCTCGTCACGGGGGAGCCGCGCCTGCGCGACGTGTGCACCCAGACGCTCGACTGGGTCCTGCGCGAGATGCGCGCGCCCGAGGGCGGCTTCTACTCGGCGCTCGACGCGGACTCCGAGGGCGTCGAGGGGAAGTACTACGTGTGGACGCTCGCCGAGCTGCACGACGCCCTCGGCGATCCGGCGCTCGCGGAGGCCGCGATCGCCTACTTCGGGGCGAGTGAGCGGGGGAACTTCGAGGGCGCGAACATCCTCACGGCGGTCGGGGAGGAGCCGGAGAGGCTGGCGGAGATCCGCGAGAAGCTCTACGCCGTGCGTGAGCGCCGGGTGCGCCCGGGCCTCGACGACAAGCGCCTCACCGCCTGGAACGCCCTCATGATCGCCGCTCTGGCCGACGCCGGGGCCGTGCTCCGGGCACACGACGGCGAAGCCGGCGGGTCGGGCTCCGACTACCTCGAGGCCGCCGTCGGATGCACCGAGTTCCTCCTGCGCGATCTCCGCGACCCCGGGACCGGCCGCCTGCTGCGCAGCTACAACGACGGCCGGGCCAAGCTCGGCGCCTACCTCGAGGATCACGCCTTCCTCCTCGAGGCGCTCCTCATCCTCTACGAGGCGACGTGGGAGCCGCGGTGGTTCGCCGAGGCGCGCGCGCTGGCCGACACGCTGATCGAGCGCTTCGCGGACCCCGAGCACGGCGGCTTCTTCTCCACGCCGTCCGACCACGAGGCGCTCGTGGCCCGGCGCAAGGACCTCGATGACTCCCCCATCCCCTCGGGGAGCTCCTCGGCTGCGCTCGGGCTCCTGCGCCTCGCGGCGCTGACGGGCGAGCACGAGTACGAGCGCCACGCGGTCGGGGTCCTGCGCCTGCTCCACCCCGTCGCCGCGCGGCACCCGAGCGCCTTTGGCCATCTGCTCCAGGCGATCGCCCTGCACCTCGCGCCGGGCCAGGAGGTGGCGATCGTCGGGGAAGGCGCCGCCGGGCCGCTCGCCCGGACGGTGCGCTCCCGCTTCCGTCCCCGGCTCGTGCTCGCGGGCGGCGAGAAGGCCGGCGGCCCTCCCCTCCTCGAGGGCCGCGAGCCCATCGGCGGCCGCTCGGCGGCCTATGTGTGCGAGCGATTCGCCTGCCGCCAGCCGGTCACCGAGCCCGACGAGCTCGCCGCGCTCCTCGGCTGATCGGCCTCCCCTAATGGAGCGCATGCATCTCGGCGCGGCTCGGTCTCGCAGTAACCGGCATGTCCACTCTCAGCGCCTCCCCTCCCCGGTCCCGCGCCGCGACGGTCCTCCGGATCCTCGGCGCCGTCGCCCTCCTCGTCGTCGGCGCGGTGCACTTGGAGCGATACCTCGGCGGCGGCTACTCGAACATCCCGACGATCGGCACGCTCTTCCTGCTCAACGCGATCAGCGCCGGGATCGTGGGGCTCGTGCTGCTCCTCCGCGGACCGCTTCTCGTCGTCCTCGCCGGAATCGCCATCGCGGTGGGCGCCCTCGTCTCGCTCATCATCAGCCTCAACACCCAGCTCTTCGGGTTCATGGAGACCCAGACCAACCTTCCGGTGATCCTCGCCCTCGCCTCCGAAGCGGCCACGATCCTGCTGCTCGGCGACTTTCTGGCGCAGCACCGGCGCCCCGGGCGCGCGAGCCGCTAAGGTGCCGCGGCGCATGCGCCGCGCCCTCGCACCCCTGCTCTGCGCCGCAGTCGCGCTCGCAGGCTGCGGCGGCGGCACGCCGAGCCAGCAACAGGCCGCTCGCAAGAGGTTCCTCACGCAGCACAAGGCCCTGCACGACGACGAGCTCGCGCGGCTGTGCCCGAGCCTGTATCCGACCGACTACCTCAAAGACCCCAAGAAGTACGGCTACACGGCTACGAAGCAGCCCGTGAAGCTGACCCCGGCGGACATGGCAAGTGCCCGGGCGGTGGGCTGCACGTCGACCGGCACGCCGCCTCGCAAGAAGTAGCCGCGCCCGCTGCCTCAGAGGACCGGGAGATAGCGCTCGAGCTCCCAGGGGGTGACCTGGACGCGGTAGTCGTCCCACTCCTGGCGCTTGATCTCGATGTAGCGGTTGAACATGTGCTCGCCGAGGGTGCGCAGCACGAGCTCGGAGTCGCTCGTGAGCTCGATCGCCTCCCCCAGGGTCTCGGGGAGCTGCTCGACCCCGAGGCGCTTGCGCTCCTCTCCCGCGAGGTGGTAGAGGTTCTTCTCCATCGGCTCGGGCAGCTCGTAGCCCTTCTCGATCCCCTCCAGCCCCGCCTGCAGCAGGGCGGCGAAGGTCAGGTAGGGATTGCAGGCCGGGTCGGGGCAGCGCAGCTCCATGCGCGTGGCCTTCTCGCGGCCGGGGTGATAGAGCGGTACGCGCACGAGCGCGGAGCGGTTGCGGCGCGACCACGCGACGTAGACCGGCGCCTCGTAGCCGGGCACCAGGCGCTTGTAGGAGTTGACCCACTGGGCGAAGATCGAGCAGATCTCCCGCGCGTGGCGGAGCTGGCCGGCGATGAACGCCTTGGCCACATCGGAGAGGAAGAAGGGATCGTCGGGGTCGTAGAACGCGTTGCGCCCGTCGGCGAAGAGCGACTGATGGGTGTGCATCCCCGAGCCGTTCTCCCCGAACAGCGGCTTGGGCATGAACGTCGCGTGATACCCGTACTTGAGCGCGTACTCCTTGACGGTGATCCGATAGGTCATGCAGTCATCGGCCATCTTCATCGCATCGGCGTAGCGCATGTCGATCTCGTGCTGGGAGGGCCCGACCTCGTGGTGGGTGTACTCCACGTGGATGCCGAGCTGCTCGAGCGCGAGCACCGTCTCGCGGCGCAGGTCGGAGCCCGCGTCGAGCGTGGTGAGATCGAAGTAGCCTCCGCGGTCGAGGACCTCCGTGGAACGGGAGTCACGGAAGTAGAAGTACTCGAGCTCGGGCCCGACGTAGAAGTGGTCGAACCCCATCGCCCCCGCGCGCTCGACCGCACGGCGCAGCACGTGGCGCGGGTCGCCCTCGTACGGGGTCCGCTCGGGAGTGAGGACGTCGCAGAACATGCGCGCCACGCCCTGCTCGGCGGGACGCCACGGCAGCACGGCGAACGTGCTCGCATCCGGCATCGCGATCATGTCCGACTCCTCGATCGCGTTGAAACCGGTGATCGAGGAGCCATCGAAGCCCATCCCACCCTCGAACGCGTCGGAGAGCTCGCTCGAGTTCACCGAGAAGGACTTGAGCTGACCGAGGATGTCGGTGAACCACAGCCGGATGAAGCGGATGTCGCGCTCGGCGACGAGCTTGAGGACGTCCTCCGCGGTAAGGGGTGCGTCGGCCACGCCCGGCGAACGTTACCGGTGCCCGCGCGGGGTCGGCTGCGCGGGCAGCCACCGCCGCGCCCAGGCCTGCACCTCGGCCAGCGCGGGCTCGAGGTCGCGGCCCATCGCCGAGAGCGAGTACTCGACCCGCACGGGAGGTCCCGGCAATACGCGCCGCTCCACCACGCCGCGCGCCTCGAGCTCCTTCATGCGCTCGGAGAGGAGGCGGTCCGAGAGCTCGGGCACGGCCTGGGCGATCTGCGAGAAGCGGAGCTCGCCGCGCATCATCACCTGGATGATCGCTCCCGACCAGCGCTTGCCGATGAGCTCGACGGCTTCGTGGTACAGCGGACAGCATCCGGGGGCCGGGGCTTCGGGAGCGGAGGGCTGGCGCGTCTGCGCCCGCACCTGCACTTTCACCCGCACCTGCCGATCCCGAACCGCCATCCCTCGACTCACGCTGCGCGCAGCGCCCTCGACTCCTCGACCGAGCCGTCGACCGGCACCTCGCCGGCGACGTTGATCATCGCGGTGAAGCTCTCGAGCGCCACGTAGGCGATCGCTTCGAGGATCTGCTCGTCGTCCCAGCCCGCCTCGCGCGCCTCCTCATGGAGGTGCATCGGCGGCCGGGCACCTCCCTGGAGCATCGCGCGCAGATAGCGCAGCAGCGCGGCTTCGCGCTCGTCTCGGGAGTCGAACTCGCGGGCCAGGGTCACCTCGTCCAGGTGCAGTCCGGCCGCACGCGCGGTACGGCTGTGGGTCACGAGCCCGGGCTCCGAGCCGTAATGCTCGGCCACCGCGAGCGAGATGCGCTCGAGTGTGGCGAGGGGGAGCTTGCCGTGGCGAAGCTCGGACCGGAACCGGGCGTAGGCGCGGAGCGCGGCCGGAGAGCCGGCGAGGACTCCCAGGAAGTTCGGAAGCTGCCCGCCGGTGGCGAGCGCCCCGCGCAGGACCGCCACCGAGCCCTCGGGGGCGGTCAGGTCGTCGTGGACTTGGAACCTGCTCATGGGAGTCTTCATGTGAACCACCGGGGGGAGTGGGTCAGGCACGAGCCTGCACCTTCTGCTAGTGCCTTACCCTCGATAAGGGTACGGGGTCGGCTGGGCGAGCGCAAGCCGCTCTCGCCTCGACGAGCGCGGACCGCCTACGCCCACGTACCCGTTATACGGACCCCGATAAAGGTCAGTTCAGGAAAGGCTCAGCCGGCCCCGAAGGGGGACCGGCCGGGCGCCCGACTCAGACGCCGACGTGCGCGCTCATCGCCGCCACGACGATGAGAAAGACGCCGAGCAGGACGGCCCACAGGGCGATCCGGTCGGGTCGGGGGCCGACGCGCTCGTGCGCGCGGCGCGGAGGCCGACGGCGGGCCGGCGCGACCTGGCCGCGGATGACGACGGTGCGGCGGCCCCCGGCCGGTGGAGGCTCGACGGCGCGCAGATGCGGGCGGCGCTCCGGTTCGGGCAGGGCGTCAGCGTCGGTCCACGGGCGTGCGGCGGCCTCGGGCATGTCTCATTCCTCTTTCGAACAAGGCTTACGGGGTTAGCTGAAGGGCTCGCGCCGAAAGAGCGGCGCTACGCGGCAAGGCGATTCGCCCCAACTACTTGGGTCCCCCGCTTCCCGGCGCCCGGCGGCGGTCACCGACGGGCTTCGGGAACTCAGCGGTATGACGGCGGCAGCCTAGCAGGGGCGACGGACGGCGTTATGTCGCCGCGCCACTCCCGCGAGCGCCGTCAGTGGCGGTCCAGGCGCTCCTGCTCGGCGACCGTGCGCTCGGCCCAGGGCATGGCCTCGAGCCGGGCGTCGGGGATCGGCTCGCCGCTCTCGACGGAGGTCCCGTAGGTGCCCTCCTCCACTCGCGCCTCGGCACGCTCGATCGCCGCGAGCTCCTCGCGCAGGCGGGTGGTCAGGCCCTCGTCGTACTCGCGCTGGAAGAGCTCCGTCCCCGAGTCGGCGGGGTGCTGGTCCACCTGCGAGAGCTCCTGCTCCTCGTTGCGGGCGAGCCCCTCGAGCGCGTCTTCGATGCGCGCGCGCTCGCGACTCAGGAGCTCCCGGGCGTGGGCGACGTCCACGACGACCTACTTCCCCGCGACCCGGGAGACGAAGTCCGCGACCGCCTGCTGGTCCTTGACGTCGGGCAGGAGGTTGGCCGGCATGGTGCCGTTGCCCCGCTGGCGACCCTTGGCGAGCGCGTCGAGGATGAGCTCGCGGCTGGGACGGAGCTGGTCGAGGTTCGGGCCCACCTTGCCGATCGCGCCGGCGGCCGCCAGCGTGTGGCAGCTCGCGCAGATCGCCCCGAAGACTTCGCGGCCGTGCTTGTCGTCCTTGGCGAGCTTCGTGGCCCCGAACTTGCCGCTGGCGTTCGACTCGTTGCCGGTGAGCAACGCGACCGGCACCGCGACGCCGAGGCCGACGTAGAGGACGATGAAGAAGAAGCTCGCGCCCCGCCGGCCCCGCGGCGACTGGGTCTGCAGGGCGGCGCGCGCCCCGCGCGGCCCTCCGCGCAGCGCGACGAAGACGATGCCGACGGCGAGGAGGACGAAGAACGCGGCGAAGAGCAGGGCGGCCAGCATGCGCCGGGCACTGTACCGGGCGGATGCAGCGGAGGTACCGGCGCCGGCGCCGGCCGGAGCCTCATCGCCGCCGTCCCGAGGCGAAGGAGAGGACGGGAGGCGCCACAGCTCGGAAGGCGCTCGCGCGACCGTCGCCGTCGTGCTCGTCCGGCGCGTCGCTCGCCCGGCGATCGCGCTCGTCGGGCGGCGTCAGGTCCCGGATCTCCGCGCGCGGCACCTCGGGCGCTTCGAGGGCCAGCACCCGGTCCACCACCACGTTCACCGCTCCCCCGGCCGCGGCGAAGCGCTCGAGCCTGCCCTCCACGAGCACGAGGGGCTCCGTGCGAACGACCAGTCGATGGCGCGCGTAGACCGGCGGGGGGACGATGAGGTTCACCGTCCCGTGCTCGTCCTCGACGAGCAGGAAGACGACGCCCTTGGCCGTGCCCGGGCGCTGGCGAGCGACGACGAGGCCGCCGATCCGCACCCGGCGCCCGTGGGGCAGCGCGTCGAGGTCGCGGCTCGAGGCCGCGCCGGCGGGCAGGGAGGGGCGCAGCAGCGCGAGCGGGTGCTCGCGCGCGGCGACGCCGGTGCTCCCGTAGTCGGCGAGCATCGCCTCCCAGCTCCCGAGCGGGGCGAGCGCGGGCGGGGCGGGGATCTCGAGCGGGAGGGCGAGCTGAGTCCCCCCCGGCACCGAGCGGCCCGGAGCGGCCACGCCGAGGCGCCAGAGTGCCGTGCGACGATCGCCGCCCGCCAGCGCGTCGCACGCCCCTGCCCACGCGAGCTGGGCGAGCGCCGCGCGGCCGGCGCCGGCGCGCGAGACGAGGTCCTCCACCTCCCGGAACGGCCCCTCGCGCTCCCGCGCGGACACGAGCGCGGCGACCTCCCGGGCGCGGACGTCCCGGACGTAGGCCAGGCCCATCCGCACCCGACCACCGCTCTCGACGTGACAGAGCACCTCGCTGGCGTTCACCTCGGGCGGTGCGACCTCGATCCCCCGCCGCTGGGCCTCGTGCACGAGCGCGTCGGGGGGATAGAAGCCCATGGGCTGCTCGTTGAGCAGGGCGCACAGGAACTCGGCGGGGTGGTGGACCCGAAGCCAGGTCGACTGGTAGGCGAGCAACCCGAACGCCGCGCCGTGGGCCTTGGGAAAGCCGAAGCCCGAGAACCCGACGATCATCGCGTAGACGCGCTCGGCGGTGGCCGCGTCGGCGCCGTGGCGCTCGGCCGCCCCCTCGACGAAGCGCTCGTGGTAGGCCTCGATCGCCGCCTGGGAGCGCTTGCGGCTCATCGCCCGGCGCAGCCCGTCGGCCTCCCCGGGCGAGAACCCGGCGAAGGCCTGAGCGACCTCCAGCACCTGGTCTTGGAAGATGATCGTCCCCAGGGTGTCGCGGAGCACCGGCTCGAGCGCGGGGTGCTCGTAGGGAACCTCGTAATCCGGGTCCTCCCGCATGCGCTGGCGACGCTCGATGTACGGGTTGACCGCGCCGCCCTGGATCGGGCCGGGGCGCACGATCGCCACCTGGACGGTGAGATCGTCGAGGGTCTGGGGCCGCGTGCGCCGCAGTGACTGCATCTGCGCGCGGCTCTCGATCTGGAAGACCCCGACGGTGTCGGCCTCCTGGATGGCCGAGTAGACGTCTGGGTCGTCGTAGGGGATTCGAGAGAGATCGAGCGCCTGGTGCTTGGTGCGCGCCACGAGCTCGACGCAGCGCTCCACCGCCGAGAGCATCCCCAGCCCGAGCAGGTCGATCTTGAGGAATCCCGCGTCGGCGCAGGAGTCCTTGTCCCACTGCGCGATCTGGCGCCGCTCCATCGCCGCGGGCACCACCGGGCAGCAGTCGAGCAGCGGCCGGGTGGAGACGATCATCCCGCCCGAATGCTGGGAGAGGTGGCGCGGCAGCCCGTAGGCCTCTCGCGCCAGGCGGGCGAGCCATCTCCACCGCCCCTCGGTGGCGCGCCTCTGGCCCAGCGCCGACTCGATGTCCTTCTCCACCTGGGGCGCCCACATCTCCGCCCCGCGGGCGACGCGCTCGATCTCCCCCGGCGGGAGCCCGAGCGCCTTGCCGAGCTCGCGTATCGCCCCGCGCGCACGGAACGTGGGGAAGGCGGCCACGAGCGCCGAGTGCTCCCGTCCGTAGCGCTCGTGCACGCGCGGAATGAGCACCTCGCGGATGTCACGCGGGAAGTCGAGGTCGATGTCGGGCAGCGCGGAGATCCCCTCGTTGAGGAAGCGCCCGAGGAGGAGCTTGTTCTCCACCGGGTCGACGTGCGAGAGACCCGTCAGGTAGCAGACGACGGAGGAAACGCTCGACCCTCTCCCGCGGCCCGGCGGCAGGAGAGCGCGCGCGGTGTCGGGCCCTCGGACCTCGACGGCCACCTCGCGCGCGAGCTCGAGCATGTCGCGGTGCAGGAGGAAGAAGCCAGCCAGCCCGAGCGCGGCGATGACCCGCAGCTCCTCCTCGAGTCGGTGCGCGGCCTCGGCGCGCAGCGCGCCGCCTCCTTCCGGGTAGCGCTCGGAGAAGCGGACGGCGCAGACCTCGGCCAGGGTGCGGTCGGCGCGCGGGTCCTCCGAGCCCGGGTAGCGATAGCCGAGGTCGGCACAGAGATCGAAGTGCAAGGTCTGCGCCAGTCGGGCGGTCTCGGCCACCGCGTCGGGGTGGTCAGCGGCGAAGCGCGCGGCCATCGCCGCCGGGCTCGCGAGGACGTGGGAGAAGTTGCCGCGGCGCAGCGGCTCGGAGGCGTCGAGCGTCGTGTGCTCACGCACGGCGACGAAGGCGTCCTGCAGCGGCGCGCGGGCGCGCGCGTGGGAGTGGACGTTCCCCGAGGCGACGCAGGACACCCCGAGCCGGCGCGCGAGCGCGGCCAGCCGCCGGTTGCGCGCGCGATCGCCGGCGTGGAACGGACGCTGGAGCTCGACGCGGAAGCGCTCGGACCCGAACGCCTCGCGCAGGCGCCGGCCGGTGGGCTCGTCGTGGACGCCGCGGCCCGCGCAGCCGCTCAGGCAGACGAGGCCCTCGGCGTGGTCGAGCACCGCCTCTAGCGGAACCTCCGGCTGCGCCGGGGGAGCACCCGGAGGCCACGGACCACTCGCCTCCGGCGGGCGGTGCCCCCGTGTGCGCGCGTGCGCACACGTCAGGAGCCGGCAGAGGTTGGACCAGCCGCGCGTGTCGCGCACCAGCAGCGTGAGATGGCGCCCTCCCGCGAGGTCGATCTCGGCGCCGTGCAGCGCCCGCAGACCCAGCGCCTTGGCCGACCGGGCGAACTCCATCGATCCCGAGACCGAGTTGTGGTCGGTCAGCGCGAGGGCCTCGTGGCCCAGCTCGAGCGCGGCCGGCACGAGCTCGTCGGGCATGGAGGCTCCGTCGAGGAACGAGTAGGCGGAGTGGCAGTGGAGCTCGACGTAATGGGACACGAACGTATGTTCGCATGCCGTCCGGACGGCTGCCCCGACGCGTATCGTCGCTCAGGCGATGCCCTACGTCTTCGGCTACGGCTCGCTGGTCGTCCCCGGCGGTGAGGATCCGGCCGCCCCGGTCCCCCTGCCCTGCGCCGTCCGCGGCTTCCGGCGCACGTGGGGCGTCGCGATGGACAACACCGAGGATCTGCCCGGCTACAAGCACTACCTCGACGCGCGCACGGGCGCGCGGCCCGACGTCCGCGTCGCGTTCCTCGACTTGGAGGAGGCCTCGCCCGGCGAGACGGAGGTGGGCGGCGTCGCGAGCTGGGTGGAGGAGCGCGACCTGCCCGCGCTCGACGCCCGGGAGCGCAACTACCGCCGGATCGAGATCGACGAGCGCCTCGACCGCGACCTGCCGCCGCCCGTCTTCGCCTACGTGGGGCTGCCCGAGTCGCGCGCGCGCACGCGGGCGAGGCCGGTCGTGGTCGCCCGCGACTACCTCGACGCGGTCCGTGCCGGCTTCGCCGCGTGGGGCGAGGAGGCCCTCACCGCCTTCGAGAGCTCGACGGCCGCTCCTCCCGGTCCGATACTCGACCTGCGGCTCGTCCGCCACCCGCCGCTCACCGAAGGCGAGCGCTGGGCCCGGGCGGAGCTCGCCGAGCTGCTCGCGCGCCGTTTCACTCCGCGCGCGGTCGCGGGGTTCCTGCTCCACTCGCAGCGACGCGCCTCCGAGGTCCGTGCCGCTCAACCCGCGCTCGGTCGGCAGGCGTGGAGTTGGATGGCGGTCGGTGCCGCGGCGTGGGCCGGCCTGGCCGCGGGCGGTGCCGAGCCGTTCCGACGGCGGGCACGCAGCGGCCTGGCCTGGTGGGCCGCCTGCGCGGTCATGCTCGACTGGCACCTCGGCATGGTCGAGACCGAGGACGGACGGGCGCGCGCGCTCAGCGTCGCCGACGCGCTCACGCTCGCCCGTGCCTGGCTCGTCCCCGTCGCCGCCGACTCACCCACTCCGATCGTGTGCGCGGCGGCGGCCGCCACCGACTTCCTCGACGGGCGCTTCGCCCGGCGCGAGGAGTCGACCCGGATCGGCCGTGACCTCGAAGGCCTCGTCGACACCTGCTTCGCGGCCGCCGCGCTGCGCGCCGCTCAGCGACGGGAATGGGTGGGCCGTACCGCGGTGCGAGCGGAGCTCACACGCCTCGGCGCGGGCTTCGCCTATGCGCTCTGGATCTACTTCGGGCGCGCGAGCGCACCCGACCTCGTGGTGACCCGCGCGGCGCGGGTCACCACCCCGGTCCGGGTGGCAGGCCTCGTGGCCGCGGGCCTCGGGCGTCGCCGGCTGGCCGGCGCCCTCCTCGCCGGCGGAGCGCTCGCGAGCCTGGCCGCTACCGCCCGCTCGTGGACGGCCGCGCGGCGATGAAGCCGAGCTTCGTCCCGCGGCCGAGCCGAGAGCCGGCGACGCGGTAGAAGCTGCGTCCGGTGGTCCGCTCCTCGCGCGCGACGGCGCGCTCGAGGAGGAAGGCCTGGGCGGCGCCCACGAGGGCCGAGCCGCCGGTGATCCTCAGGCTCGCGTCCCATCCCGCCAGGCCGCCGCCGGGCAGGTTCTCGGCGAGCTTGAAGGAGAGCACGAGCGTGAGGACGATCGTGGTGATGTGCCAGAGCGGCGTCGGCTCACCCGAGCCCTCCTCTCCGCGCTCGAGCGGGCGGGCGCCCTGCGTCGCCTTGGCGACCGACCGCGGTCCGAGGAGAGCAAGCAGCACCGCGACGAGCACGAGCTGGCCGATCGTGCTGAGCGGCCAGCGCCGGGACTGCTTCGTGAGGAGGAGCAGGAGCGCCGATCCGGCGAGCCCGGAGCAGAGCAGCACGAGCCCCTCGGTCCTCAGTCGCTCGCGATAGGTCGACGGGGCCATGCGGCGCGCGAGTCTAGTGATAAGGGTCTGTCCCGGCCTAGTCGCGCCAGCGCCTGAAGCCCTCCACGGCGAGCCCGACGAACCCCGTCGAGGTGGCGAGGAAGGACCCGAGGACCCCGCCGCGGTAGACCAGGTCGTCCTTGAGCTCGGGACGCACCGTCAGGACGCCGAAGGCCATCGCATTCGTCCACGCTCCGATCCCGAGCGGCCAGGCGACGCCACGGGGCAGCTCGGGCACCGCCGTTCCGGCGAGCGCCGTGAGGCCGCCGAGCGCGATCAGATCGAGATGCCACTGGCGCATCCGCGGGGTCGAGCGGATCCCCAGCGCCTTCGCGCGCTGCGGATCGGCGATGGCCAGCGCGTAGGGCCAGCCGGTGAGCGCGCCGAGGGCGACCTCGCTCAGGCCGGAAACGACCAGCCCGTCGACCCGTGGGGGGCGGCGCTTCATCGGGGCCCACCCTAACCGCTCCCTCTACCGCTGGGCGAACCACCTTCCCCCCTCCAGGTCGTGGAAGACGACGACGTTGCGCCCGCATGTGGTGACGAGCTCCCAGTAACGGCGACGCAGGGGACGGTCGGTCCACCAGCGGTCCTCGATGAGCCAGGACTCGCGCACGGCGTCGACCTCGCGGCCGTCGACGAGGAGCGGGCGGCCGTCGGCGCCCGCGGCGCGGACCGTCGCCGCGCGCGGCGTGGACAGCCGGCGCGGCCCGGTCACTCGAAGGGAGCCAGGGCGGCACGGCGCTCGGGCACGCGCGAGCCCGGGTCGAGGGGCAGGACGCGCAGGGCGGCGTCGGGGCCGGCCGCGGCGCGGGCCTGGCGCACGCCTTCGCGCAACCGCCCGAGGCGCACGGCCGAGGCCTCGTCGAGGAGCGCGCACTGATCGATGGCGGGTGGACCGAAGCGCTCGACGGCGAGGCGCAGCGCCTCGGCCGGCGCGGGCAGGCCGGCCAGGCGCGGGACGAGCGCCAGCCGCATCCGCGCGGGATCGGCGAGGGCCTCGCGGAAGGTCACGTGCTCGCGCCACGTGCCGCCCTCGACGAGGACCGCCGAGAGGACGGCGGCGCGCAGCGTGCGCCCCCGCCGCTCGTGACGGGCGAGCAGGCGGTCGATCAGGAGGCCGAGGCCACGCTCGAGCTGGAGGCCCGAGCCCGACTCGGGCAGGGTGAGCGACTCCTCCAGGTGCTCGGAGGGCAGGCGGGCCACGAGCGGACCGTCGCGCCCGCAGGCGAGGTCGTGGGCGGTGAGGCCGAGGGCTCCGAACCGGTCGGCCACCGCGGCGCGAGGGAGCGCGGCAAACTCGCCC
>JAABUJ010001824.1_pt1 | contig 29055 bp, 30 predicted proteins | sample 5559131 | NCBI WGS metagenome assembly JAABUJ01 (sample SAMN10711875, study PRJNA513366) | rock metagenome | isolation source: Antarctica rocks | place: Antarctica: Victoria Land, Mt New Zealand nord | collected 2016-01-07
CGACGCTAATGCATCCGAGTCGCGGCTTCATCAAGCTGGAGGATACCCTCGCCGTGACTGACGACGGATACGAGGCGTATGGCGATCATGGTCGCGGTTGGAACTCCACAAGAGCATGATGGGCGAAGACACCACCGCCGGAGAACTGGGCGAGGCGCCAGTCGGACCGCTTCGGCATGGCGCTGCGCAGCCCCCACAGGATCCAGTCGCTGTCGTCGTTCGTGGCTAGCCAGCAGTACGAATTGCGGCTTTGCCGACCCGTATGACCCCAGCCCGTCGGTCGTGATCATCTCGGGCGCAGAGCCGTGCTTTCTAATGAGTTTACGCATGAGCCTGACGGCTGCCCGGGTGTCCCGTCGCGTCTGCACCAGGACGTCGAGCACCTCTCCTTCGTCGTCCACCGCCCGCCAAAGCCAGTGCCGCTTGCCCGCGATCGTGTTCAACATTTCGTCCAGATGCCATCGTGCGGTCGGGCGTGGCCGCCGCCTCCGTAGGTCGCGGGCAAACAGCGGGCCGAACTTGCAGACCCAGCGTCGGACGGTTTCGCAGCTCAGGTCGAGGCCGCGCTCGGCTAGCATGTCCTCGACATCACGAAGGCTCAGCGTGAAACGCAGGCAGAGCTAGACGACGTGCTGGATGACGACTGGCGGAAACCGATGGCCGTGGTAGGGGGAGCGCGACATGGCTCATTCTATCCCGATGCGCCTTAAACGTGACAATGCCGGTCCACCCGGATCATATCTATGCCTGGAAGAAGCCGCTGGTGAACCACGCTGATCCGACGCATACTCCGCAAACGGCAGCTCATCACCCACGCCCGCAAGAAACCCGACGTTTCGAATTTCGGCCAATCCGACGCGACGTCCTCTTGGCCACCCACGCGCGGGTCGGCCCTTTCGACGATGACGCCGAACGCCTGGCACGGCGATTGCCGCATACATCAGACCAGAGCACGGGAGTCAGACGATGTCGCAAATCCGATCCACGGCCTTCGCCCTTGCCGCTATCGTGGCCGCAGCCTGCGGCTCCGGCGTCGGGGCAGCCCGGGCCGACGACCTGTCCTACTTCGAGGCCCAGGTCTCGCCATACCTGAAAAGGCCGTCCTTCACGGCGCCCGGTCCCGCCTTCGACGCGAAGGATTGCATGAAGGGCAAGTCGATCCTGTCGATCCCGGTGTCGAGCGCCAACCCTTTCACGGCCAACATCGAGAAGGCCATGGCGGCAGCGGCCAAGAAGGTCGGCTTCAAATTCACCACCTGGGAGAACCAGGGCCAGTCCTCGCAGTGGGTGCAGGGGATGGACACGGCCGTGAACCAGAAGGTCGACCTAATCGATCTCCTGGCCGGCACCGATCCGCGCGTGCTGGTGCCGCAAGTTCAGGCGGCGCGTGCCGCCAAAATTCCGGTGATCGCGTCCCACTACAACGGCGTCGAGCAGTCGCCCGAGGTGATGAAATACGCCGACGGCGACGTGCCGATCGATTACCACAAGGCGGGCGCGCTGCTGGCCGATTGGGCCGTGGTGCAGACCAAGGGACACCTCCACGTGCTGGAGTTGATCGCCACCGGGCCGCTGTCGACCGATTCCATGATGGCCGGCATCGACGCAGAGCTGAAGCGCTGCGCCGACTGCAAGACCAAGGTGATGAACTTCGCGGTGCCGGACTGGGGCACGCGCATCACCCCCGGCGTGCAAGCGGCCCTGCTGGCCGACCCGACGGTCAATTACATCATCGTCATCTACGACAGCATGGCACAGTTCGTCGTGCCGGCGGTGAGCATCACGGGCTCGGGCGAGCGCGTGAAGATCGACGCCTTCAACGGCACGCCCTTCGTGCTGGGGCTTGTGCAGACCGGGCAGGTCCAGATGGACATCGGCGAGAACCTCGACTGGATCGGCCACGCGCTGATCGATTCCGAGATGCGCCGCGTCTGCGGGCTGCCGGCCGTCTCCGACCCCAAGATCCCGTTCTACATCTTCACCAAGGACAACGCGAAGGACGCCGGCACGCCTCCGCAGCTCAGCCAGGGCTACGGCGACGCCTACGTGCAGGGCTACGCCGACCTTTGGAAGCTGCATTGACGGCAACCGGCGCCACGACGGCACCGGGCGCGCCGCCGCCAGCCCTACACCTGTCTAATCTGTCGAAGACCTTCGGGGGGCAGAAAGCGCTCGACGGCGCCGAGCTCACGGTGGCGCAGGGCGAGGTTCACGGCCTGCTCGGCCAGAACGGTTCGGGCAAGTCGACGCTGATCAAGGTCCTGGCAGGCTTCCACGCCCCCGACGCCGGCAGCCACCTCGCAATCTGCGGTACGGATGTGCCGCTGCCCCTGGCTGCCGGCGCCTTCCGGCGCCACCGCATGAGCTTCGTCCACCAGCACCTCGGCCTCGTGCCGAGCCTGTCCGTGCTGGAGAACCTGATGGTGGGCCGCCTCGCGCAGCGCCACGACTGGGCCATTGACTGGCGGGGTGAGCGGCGGCGGGCGGTCCGCCGCTTCGCCGAATTCGGGATCCCGCTCGACCCCGACCGCCGCGTCGCCGACCTCGCCCCAGTCGAACGCGCCCTGCTGGCGATCTTGCGGGCCGCGGGGGAGATCGAGGGGGAGGCCGGCGCGGGGGCAGCCGGCAACGGCCTGCTCGTGCTCGACGAGCCCACCCCCTTCCTGCCCAAGGCCGACGTCGACCAGCTGTTCCGCCTCGTGCGCCGCGTCATCGCCCTGGGCGCCAGCGTGGTCTTCGTGTCGCACGACGTCGACGAGGTGATGGAGATCACGGACCGCGCGACGGTGCTGCGCGACGGCCGGGTCGCGGCCGCCCTGGAGACGAGGTCGGCGACGAAGTCCGACTTCATCGAGGCTATCGTGGGCCGCCGCCTCACAACCGGCGCCGCCGCCTCGGCACCCTCGCCCGCCGAGGCGCGCCGCCATATCCGGATCCGCGGCCTCGACGGCGGCACGGTCCGGGGATTTGCGCTCGACGCCGGGGCCGGCGAGGTCGTGGGGCTCACGGGGCTGATCGGCTCGGGCTACGACGAGGTGCCCTACCTGCTCTACGGCGCGCGGCCCGCGGAAGCTGGCAGCCTCGCGCTCGGCGGCCAAGCCGCCGACCTCGGCGGCCTCACGCCCCGCGCCGCCATCGCGCGCGGCATCGTCCTGATCCCGGCCGACCGCGCCTACGCGGGCGTGATCGGTCCCCTGCCGGTCAGCGACAACGTGTCCATGCCGACGCTCGGCGCGACGCTTCGCCGGTGGCTGCTCGACCGGCGCGGACTGGTGGAACAGGCCGAGGCGCTCGGCCGGCGCTTCGAGGTCAGGCCCGCCGACGCCACGCTGCCGATCGCGTCGCTCAGCGGCGGCAACCAGCAGAAAGTCGTGCTGGCCAAGTGGCTCCAGATGGCGCCGAAGCTGATCCTGCTCGACGAGCCCACCCAGGGCGTCGACATCGGGGCGCGCCAAACCGTATTCCGCCACATCGCCGCGGCCGCGGCCGCCGGCGCCACCGTGCTCTGCGCCAGCTCCGACTACGAGCAGCTCGCCGCCATCGCGTCGCGCGTGCTGATCTTCGCCGCCGGGCGGGTCGTGGCGCAGCTCGAGGGGGCGGAGATCAGCAAGGACGCCATCGCCGAGCGCAGCCTCGGCGGCGCCGGCTAAAAGGGATCGGAGCCATGTCACAGGACGCCCCCCTCGACGCCGCCGCGACGCGCCCCCCCGGCGCGGGCCTCCGCCTCCTCGTCCGTCGCGCCGAACAGTTCGGCCTCGTGGCGGTCTGGCTCGCGGTGATCGCGCTCTTCGGGATCCTGCGCCCCGACACGTTCCTGACCTGGCCGAACCTGTCCACCATCCTGGGCTCGCAGGCGGTGCTGGTCGTGGTGACGCTGGGCCTGATCGTCCCGCTGACCGCCAACGACTTCGACCTGTCTATCGCCTTCGTGATGACGCTGAGCTCGATGACGGTGGCGGTGCTCAACGTGAACTACGGCGTCGACATCGGCTGGGCCATCCTGGCGGCCCTCGTCATCGGGATCGCGGTGGGTGTGATCAACGGGCTGCTGATCACGGTCTTCCGCATCCATTCGCTGATCGTCACGCTCGGCACCGGCACCTTCATCCACGGCTTCACGCTGTGGATGAGCGACAGCATGACCATCAGCGGCCTGTCGCCGAGCCTGATGAACGCCGTCATCGTAGACCGGCTGTTTGGCATCCCGCTAGAGTTCTACTACGCGATCGGCCTCGCGGCGCTGATCTGGTACCTCCTCGACTACACGGCGCTCGGGCGGCGCATCCTCTTCGTCGGCCGGGGGCGGGAAGTGGCACGGCTGAGCGGCATCGACACGGACCGCATCCGCCTGGCCTGCATGATGATGTCGGGGCTCCTCGGCTCCTTTGCGGGCGTGCTCTACGCGGGTACGCAGGGCGCGGCCGATCCCGTCTCGGGCACCTCCTACCAGCTGCCCGCGTTCGCGGCGGCCTTCCTCGGCTCGACCAGTATCGTTCCGGGCCGGTTCAATCCCTGGGGCGCGACAGTCGCGGTCTATTTCCTCGTGACCGGCATGACGGGCCTCGTGTTCCTCGGCTTCAGCTCGTTCATCCAGGAGATGTTCTACGGGGGCGCGCTCGTCGTTGCGGTCTGCCTGTCGCAGCTCGTGCGCGGGCGCCAGGAGCAACAGTTCTGATTTGAAAGGTTCGACATGATCCCACTGTCGCTCGATCGCGACTTCGTCGGCTACGGCGCCAACCCGCCGGCGAGCGTGACCTCGCGGCCGAAAGCATGTTCGAATACGGCAGCCGCGTCGGGTTCTGGCGGCTGATGCGGCTCTTCGCCGAGCGCGGCCTGCCGATGACGGTCTTCGCCTGCGCGCTGGCGCTCGAACGCAACGCGGAGGCGGCGGCCGCCATCCGCGAGGCTGCACACGACATCTGCTGCCATGGATGGCGCTGGGTCGAGCACTTCAAGCTCGACGAGGCGACCGAGCGCGATCACATCCGCCGCGCCGTTGAAAGCCTGCGAGGCACCGTCGGGGTTCGGCCGCTCGGCTGGTACTGCCGCTACGGGCCTTCGGTGAACACCCGCCGGCTGGTTATGGAGGAGGGCGGCTTCGTCTACGACAGCGACAGCTACGCCGACGAGCTGCCCTATTGGGTGATGGCCGAGGGGCGGTCCCAACTGGTCGTGCCCTACACGCTGACCAACAACGACCTGAAGTGGGGCACCGGAAACCTCGGCACGGGCGAGGACTTCTTCGTCGCCTTGAAGGAAAGCTTCGACATGCTGTACGAGGAGGGCCGCACAGCGCCGAAGATGATGTCGGTCGGCCTCCACATGCGGCTCGTCGGCCATCCGGGCCGTGCCTCTGGGCTGGCCCGCTTTCTCGACTACGCGAAGGCGAAGCCGGACATCTGGATCTGCAGGCGGCTGGAAATCGCCGAGCACTGGCGCGCTGCCCATCCCTGCCCGGAGGTCCCCGCGTGACACGCCGCCTCGCCCTCGAACCCATCACGGCGGAGGCCTTCGCGCGCTTCGGCCTGCTGCTGCCCCGCCCCGAGCCGGGCGGGGGCCGCCTGGAGCTGATCAAAGAACTGCGCAGCGGGCGCGACACGGCGCGCCCGCGCCTCAGCCTCGCCGCCGTGGAACCCAGGGCTCTGCCGCTCGTCGCGGTCGAGATGGAGCGGCACGTCCACTCGTCGCAGGATTTCGTGCCGCTTGACTGCGCCGCCTACCTGGTCCTGGTGGCGCCGCACGGGCCGGATGGGCGGCCCGACGAGGCGGGCCTGCGCGCCTTCAGGGTGCCCGGCGACGTCGGGGTGCACTACCACGCCGATACCTGGCATCACCCGCTGACAGCGCTCGACCAGCCGGGAAGCTTCGCCGTGCTGACCTTCGTCGACGGGACGGCGAGCGACGAGCAGTTCGTGCCGCTGGCCGAGCAGGTGATGGTGGGGTGACCGGGGGTCCGAAGGTGACGTGACCGGGGGAGAGCGGACCTCCAGCCCGCCCATCCCTCCGGTCCGGCCCCGTCACGCTTCCTCGACCGTCGCCGCACCGTAGCTTCTGCTCGCCTGCTCGGCCGAGATCAGGCCGTCGCGCACATCGTGGCGCACGGCGGCGGGGTCGCGCCGCGCCGGATCGCCGTAGCCGCCGCCGCTCGGGCCGAGCGACACGAGGCGGTCGCCGGCCTTGGCCTTGTGGTAGGGCACCTTGGACGGTAGCGCGACCTCGACACCTTCCACCGTTACGAGCTTCAGCGACGCCGTATATCCGTCCGCGCCGCCCGCGAACCCCCATGGGGCGTAGCGGTGGCCGTCGCCCTCCAGGGAGAAGCCGCCGTCGCCGAGGAAGGTGAACTCCCGCGCCGTGCCGATGCCGCCGCGCCACTCCCCGGCAGCAGCAGCGTCGGACCGCAGTTCGTAGCGGTTCACCCGCAACGGCAGATGGCTCTCAATGTCTTCGACCGGGTTGTTGCGGGTGTTGGCATAGAGCGTGTCGACGGCGTCGAGGCCGTCAAGGCCGTCGCGGCCGCCGTAGCTCCCCTCCATGATCTCCATGTGGACCCAGTGACGGCCGTCCTGGAGCCCGCTAAAGGCCACGACGCGCAGATTGCCGATGCCGGCGCTGACCTGTTTCGGCACGACCTCTGCCAAGGCCTTCATCACCGTGTCGGCGAGCTGGTTGCCGGGGCAGAAGCGCGCGATCACCGGCGCCGGGAAGACCGGGTTGGCGAGCGTCCCTCGCGGCGCCACGATTTTGATGGGGCGGGTGAGGCCGCTGTTCTGGGGAATGTGCCCGTACACCGTGCTGTCGAGCAGGATCGAGCGCAGCGTCAGCCAAACCGCGCAATCGACCGTGCCTTCGAGCGGCATGTTGATGGGCTTGTCGGGGAGCTGTGGCGCCGTGCCGGTGAGGTCGACCGTGATCTCGTCGCCCGCGATCCTAACCGCCACGGCGATCGGCAGGTCGCGGCGGGCGGGGTCGGGGTCGTCGAGGTAGCCGTCGATATGGGTGAGGGCACGGTAGGTGCCGTCGGGCAGCGCACGGATCGCGTCCCGCATCAGCCGCTCGGAATAGTCGAGCAGGTCCTCGTAGGCGGCGTCCACCGTGGCGAGCCCCCAATGTCCGACGACCGCAAGGTAGCGGGCGGCGCCGATTTCGGCGGCCTTGATCTGCGCCTCCATATCGCCCACGACGAGGTCGGAGGCGCGGATGTTGTCGCGCAGCATGTGCCACACGGCGTCGTTGCGCACCCCTCGGTCGACGACCTTGATGGCCTTAAACTGCAGCCCTTCCGCGTAGGCATCGACCGCGTCGACGATGCCGCAGCTCCCGGGCGCCAGCGCCCCGATATCGAGGTGATGGGCGGTGGTGACGGAGAAGCCGATCAGCGCACCGTCGAGGAACACCGGCACGCAAAAGCCGACGTCCGGCCCGTGCGACGCGCCCGCGTAGGGATCATTATGCATCACGACATCGCCAGGCCGCAGCGTCTCGCCCCGGCGCTCCAGCGTGCGCAGGATGCCCCGCACGTATCCCGGGATGGGGCCGGACTGCAGCGGGGTGCTCATCCGGCACTCGCAGAGCTGGCGCCCGGCGGCGTCGGTGAGCGCGGCGCCGAAATCCTCGGACTCGCGGATGATCGACGAATAACTCATGCGCATGAGCTTGTGGCCCATCTCGACTGCGATGTTCTCCAGCGCGCCCTGGATCACGGCGGCCGTGACAGGGTCGACGCGCGTCTTCACGGGTCGGATGACGGTCATGAACGGGGCCTCGTTGGGGCGATCGTGATGACGAGGTCGCCCGTGGCCTCGACCGCGCACACGGCGCCCGGCGGCACGACAGTGGTGCTGTCCGGCTGCAGCACGATGGCGGGGCCGTCGAAGCGTGCCCCGGCGGGGAGAGCCGCTCTGCGATAGAACGGGGTCGACAGGGGTCCGAGCCGCCCCTCGACGCGGAACCAGACCGGCCCCCAGCGGATCAGCGCCACCTCAAGCGATCCGCCCGGCGACGCGTCGGGGTCGGTGAGCTTCGGCGTGCGGCCGGCGCCCGCCACCCGGATGTTGACGATCTCGATCGCGCTATCAGGGAAGGCGTGGCCGTATTCGGCCGCGTGGGCCGTGTGGAACCGCGCCCAGACAGCGTTGACTTCGGCCGCCGCGAGGGGGCCGGGCGGAAAGGCAATGCGGAGCTCGTAGCCCTGGCCGACGTAGCGGAGGTCACCCGAGCGGGCGAACGACACTGCGTCCGAGGCGATACGGTCGGCCCGGAACTGCGCCGCGAGCCCCGCCTCCATGGCGGCGAAGTCCGCATTCAGCCTGGCGAGGTCGATCGCGCCGCTCGTGCCGAACTGCGTCCGCACGGCATCGTATTTGAGGTCCGTGGTGAGGAGGCCCATCGCCGAGGTGATGCCCGGGAAGGCCGGCACGATGACCTCGGGGATCTCCAGCATGGCCGCCACCGCGGCGCCGTGCAGCGGCCCGGCGCCACCGAAAGCGACCAGCGCGAAGTCGCGCGGGTCGATGCCCTTCTGCACGGTGCGCGACCTCACCGCGTTGGCCATATTGCTGTCGATGACGGTGAGGATGCCCTCGGCCGCCGTCTCCATGCCGAGCCCCATGCTGGCGGCGAAACCCGCGACCGCGGTTCTGGCCGCCGCGGCATCGAGCTGGAGGCCGCCCGCGAGCGCGTCGCCCGCGTCGAGCCGGCCGAGCACGAGGTTGGCATCGGTCACGGTCGGCTCGGTGCCGCCGCGCCCGTAAGCGGCGGGCCCCGGCACGGCGCCGGCGCTGCGCGGCCCCACCCGAAAGGCGCCGCCCCGGTCGCGGTGAGCGATAGAGCCCCCGCCTGCACCGATCGTGTGGACGTCGATCATCGGCATCAGAAGCGGGAATCCAGCAATCGACGTCGAGCGCGCGTCAGTCTCGGTCACGATCCCGTCCCGGACGATGCCGATGTCGGCGCTGGTGCCGCCGATGTCGAAGGTGATGAGCCGCTGGCGTCCTGCCCGTGCGCCGACGTGGGCGCCGCCGAGCACGCCCGCCGCGAGGCCGGACAGCAGCGTCAGCGCGGGCTTCTCGGCCACGGTCGCAGCCGTCGCGACGCCGCCGTTCGACGCCATGATGCGAAGCTCGCCCGCGATGCCGACGGACTTCTGTGCCTCGGCGAGCCGCTCGACGTAGCGCCGCACCTTCGGCCCCACGAAGGCCGCCAGCGCCGCCGTGGTGAAGCGCTCGAACTCGCGGAACTGGGGCGACACGGCCGACGAGGTCGTCACGAAGGCGCCCGGCATCGTGTCACGCAGGATCGCGGCTGCGCGATCCTCGTGGACGGGGTCGAGGTAGGAGAACAGGAAGCAGACCGCGACGGACTCGACGCCCTCGGCGGCTAGCTCGCATGCCGCGGCGCGCACGCCGTCCTCGTCGAGCGGCTCGAGTTCGGCGCCGTGCGGCGGCACGAGGCGCCCCCGCACGGTCTTGCGGTGGCGGCGCGCGATGAGCGGGCGGGACTGCCAGGGCAACTCCTGGCGGATGGAATAGTGCTCGACGCGCTGGTGGCGCGCGATGTGGAGCACGTCGCGGAAGCCCTCGTTGGTTACCATTCCGGTGCGGGCGCCCTTGCCCTCCAACACCGCGTTGGTAGCGGTCGTGGTGCCGTGGAGCACGGCGTCGAGCGTTTCCGGCGCGATGCCCTCGGCGGCGCAAAGGCCGAGGATTCCCGCCATGACGCCCTCCGACGGGTCGTCGGGAGTCGTGGACACCTTGTTGACCGCTATCCTTCTCGCATCGGTATCGCAGAATACGATGTCGGTGAAGGTGCCGCCCACATCCACGCCGATCAGCCGCATCCCTCGCTCCCCGTCATCCCCGGCCGTCACTTAATAAGCCAGCGCATGCAGGCCGGCCGCAAGCACCCGGATGCCCGCGACAATGTCGTCGAGGCTGGAAAACTCCTCGGGCGTGTGGCTGCGCCCGTCCTTGCTCCGCACGAACACCATCGCCACCCGCTGCGCTGCAGTCGCCATCTGCTGAGTGTCGTGGCCGGCACCGCTGGCCATGCGCAGGGTCGGCACGCCTTGCCCGGCGGCGGCGCGCTCCAGCGAGTCGACGAGCGACGGGTCCGAGAGGCAGGGCACGTGGTCGAAGAGCACGCGGCTCTCGACCCCGAGCCCGCGCCGCGCCACGACCTCGCGGATCAGCTCCTCGTGGGTCGCGTAGAGCGCATCCCGCGCGACCGGGTCGGGGTGGCGGGCGTCGATCGTGAAGGTGACGGCGCGGGGAATGATGGCCGGACCGTTCGGGTCCACGGACACCCGGCCCACTGTCGTGACGGCCGGCCGGCCCATCCGCCGCGCGGTATCGATCACGCCAGACGCGATCTCGGCGAAGCCCGCCATGGGGTCGCGGCGCAGATCCATCGGGAAGGCGCCCGCATGGTTGGCGACACCCGTCACCACGACTTCGGTGTGGCGCATCCCCGTGATGGCATTCACGATTGCGACCGGTAGACCGGCCTGTTCCAGGATCGGCCCCTGCTCGATGTGGAGCTCGACGAAGGCGTCGATGTCGGTGCGCCGCGCCCCGGCGATGAGGGCGGGATCGAGCCCGACGGCCCGCATAGCCTCCGCCATGGTCTCGCCTGCGGATCCGATTGTCCGCTCGGCGTCCTCCGGGCCGATGCGCCCCACGATGGCGCCGGAACCCCAGAAGCCGGCGGTGGGGAAGCGGCTGCCCTCCTCCTCGCACAACGCCAGCACCTCCAGCGGCTTTCTCGGAGCGCCGAAGCCATCCTGCAGCGCCTGCACCGCCACCAGGGCCGCGATGGCGCCGAGCGCCCCGTCGTATCGGCCGCCCGGGCATTGCGTGTCGACATGGGAGCCCGACACGATCGGGCCCCCGCCCTCCGAACCGTCGAGTCGGCCCCACACGTTGCCTACGGCGTCGCGGCGGACCGCCAGCCCGGCCTCGCCGCACCAGGCGGCGAAGCAATCCGCGGCCGCAACCCATTCCGGCGTGTAGACGGGTCGCCAGACGCCGGTCCCGCCCCAGGCGCCGAAGGCGCCTAGTTCCATTAAGAGGCCCTCCACTGTAGCGGGATCGATGTCGATGGACGGGGTCGTCATCATCCCTCCGACTTATTGCGGGATCGCGTGCTGCTCGCAACATGCGATCGTAGTCCCTGACGGGCGCGATGTCAGCGCATCTCTCCGGCTCCGCTCGGTCTAGCTGAGAAGCCAATGACAAGTGAGTCTTGTCGGCTGGCGATCAGCCAGCGGTGATCAGCCACTTTCGACAGACGCCGCTCGAATCGCCGTTCTGCTTCCGGCCAGTATGCGCCAGTAGCTGCCGTTGTCTGACCGCCACCTTCCAGACATTCAGCGGGCCGATGCCGAACCGGTAGTGTCGGCCATATTAGCTGTCTGGCAAGACCCGCTTGTTCCGTTCCGACCGTGTAGCCGTTCCGGGCCATCGGATCGAAGAGGGCCGGCGGAAGCGCCTTCAGGTTGACGGGTGCTTGAGCGCCAAGCGGCCTCGTCGTGCCGAATCGCAGGGTAAGACTTCACAGATAAGGGCCGCCCGTCGCTCATGCCTCGCAACTGACGCCGGCCCTTATCTGTGAGATGGCGCTTTGGGGCAGCCAGGGCAGAGCCCCTTGAGCCCTGACCTAAGTTCGGGCCGTCCTGCAGCTCTGACGCGCTTCACGTGGAAGTGGGGCCAACGTTGTTGCTTCGGCCGTCGGCAGCCTTACTGAACCGCGCCGGGTTTGCCGGAGGCTCCAAGCCTTGAGAGGATGGAGCGATGAGCAAGCCAACGACGAACAAGTTTTCAGCCGAGGTGCGGGATCGCGCCGTGCGGATGGTATTTGATCACCGGGCGGAGCACCCGTCGCAGTGAGCGGCGATCAACTCGATTGCCGGCAAGATCGGCTGCACGGGGGAGACGCTGCGCAGCTGGGTGCGCCGGTCCGAGCGCGACCAAGGGCTGCGGGCGAAGCCAGCTTGAGGCTCCAACCAGCCTCGCTGGTTGGAGAAGCTGGCGGAGGGCGGTCCCACGACGCAGGACGCCGACCGGATCAAGGCGCTGGAACGCGAGAACCGGGAGCTGCGTCAGGCCAACGAGATCCTGCGCAAGGCGTCGGCGTATTTTGCCCAGGCGGAGCTCGACCGCCCATTCAGGCGATGATCGCCTTCATCGACGAGCATCGCGGGGCGTACGGGGTCGAGCCGATCTGCAAGGTGCTGCCGATCGCCCCGTCGACCTACCGTGCTCATGCCGCCCGGCGGGCCGACCCGGCAAGGCTACCGGCGCGCGCCCAACGCGACCTCGTCCTGAAAGCCGACATCCGGCGCGTGTTCGACACGAACTTCGGCGTCTACGGCGTGCGCAAGGTGTGGCGGCAGATCGGGCGGGAGGGAAAGGATGTGGCCCGCTGCACGGTCGCCCGCCTGATGCGGCAGATGGGCCTGCAAGGCGTCGTGCGCGGCCGCGAGGTCCGCACCACCATCAGCAACCCGGCCACGGCCTGTCCGCTGGACCGGGTGAACCGGCAGTTCCACGCACCACGGCCGAATGCGCTGTGGCTGTCGGATTTCACCTACGTCGCGACCTGGCAGGGCTTCGTCTACGTCGCTTTCGTCATTGATGCCTATGCCCGGCGCATCGTGGGCTGGCGTGTCAGCCGCACGGCGCACACGGGCTTCGTGCTGGATGCCCTGGAGCAGGCCTTGGCCGAGCGTCGCCCGGCGCAGGGCGGCAGCCTGGTGCATCACAGCGACCGAGGCGTGCAAGGCGGATTCAAGCGGTCGTCGCAACACCGTCGCTTTGAGCGGCTTTCAGCAATTTGTCCAGAGTCTCGGCAGGTGTTCGCCAGCCGAGGGTTTTACGGGGCCGCGCGTTGAGGGCGCTCGCCACAGCCGTGAGGGCATCGGTGCCGTGCAGGCTCAGGTCGGTGCCCTTCGGGAAATACTGGCGCAACAGCCCGTTGGTGTTCTCGTTGGTGCCGCGCTGCCACGGGCTGTGAGGGTCGCAGAAGTAGACACTCAGCCCCGCATCAACCCGCAGGCGGGCGTGCTGCGTCATCTCTGCACCCTGATCCCAAGTCAGCGACTGTCGGAGAAGCTCGGGCAAGGCGGTGATCACGCGCGTAATGGCGTCGCGGACCGCTTCGGCACCATGCCCGGCGAGCGCTGGCCCGTTCTTGGCGCGCGGTCCGAGGCCGTGATCAGCCATGCGCGGCAGATGCAGCAGGATGGTGAACCGCGTCGTGCGCTCCACCAGGGTGCCGATCGCCGAACTGCCCAGGCCCAAGATGAGATCCCCCTCCCAATGGCCTGGCACCGCCCGGTCGGCCGCCTCTGCCGGCCGCTGACTGATCAGAATGTCGGAGGTGACGAAGGACTTGCCCCGGCTACGGCTGCGCGCCCGCGGAACCCGCAACGTCCGGCCCGTGCGCAGGCAGGCCGTCAGATCGCGGCTCAGCGCTCCTCGGCCTTGCACATATAGCGCTTGGTAGATGGCCTCGTGACTGACGCGCATCGTTTGGTCATCCGGGTGGTCGAGCGGCAGACGGCGAGCGACCTGTTCCGGGCTCCACGCCGACGACCAGCGTCGGTGTTGTCGCGGACCATGCCGATGTCCTTTCCACTTCACGACCGGACCGTGTATCGCCGTCCCGCTCGGGGCGACGATCGTGCCGGACAGGCGATCCTGCACGTAACGCCGCAGCGCGGCGTTGATCGCCAACTTCGGGCGACAGGCGGACCGGTCTGCATGCCATTGCGCGTTGATGGCCCGGTATTCCAGACCGCCGCTGCGCGTGGCCGCATTGCGGCGCAGCTCGCGACAGATCGTGGACGGCGCTCGTTTAAGGCGGCGTGCGATCTCCCGCACGCCATGTCCTTGCGCGCGCAACAGCGCCAGTTGCTCGCGCTCAGGGAACAGAAGATATCGGCCCGACATCGGCTTTGACGATTGCGAAAGGTGGGACGGTGGCAGGCCGCCTGCCTGCCGGAACCATCGTACTCCGACCGGCGGCGACACCCCAGCCACGACAGCAGCTTCTTCGTTCGATTGGCCCGCCGCGATCGCCACCCAGAACTGCCCTCGCTCCTCACGCCGTGCCACCGAGGGCCGGCCAGGCGAGTGCAACGCCCCTCGCCCGGACCGATCTGAACGCCGCCTGCGAACCGCCATCGCCACCTCCCACCATCACGGTGTTGCGACGACCGCTTGAATCCGCCCAATACGTCTCGATCCGCTACACCGAACGTCTGGCTGAAGCGGGCATCGAGCCCTCTGTCGGCAGCATTGGCGACAGTTACGACAACGCTTTGGCCGAGAGCGTCAACGGCCTCTACAAGACCGAGGTCATTCGGCGCCGAGGGCCATGGCGCTCGCTCGAAGCCGTGGAGTTCGCCACCCTCGAGTGGGTGGACTGGTTCAATCACCGAAGGCTGCTCGAGTCGATCGGAAATATGCCTCCCGCTGAAGCCGAAGCGCGATACTATGCCGAGCTTGAGACCCTCGCCATGGCGGCGTGACTCAATGAAACCGGCCTCCGGCAAACCCGGCGCGGTTCAGGAGTTGCTGAAGCATGGCATTCGCCTTGATATGCCATTCATTCAGAAGCTAGTTTCGGACGAGGCTCGTGCGAAGGAGAATGTCAACAATCTAAGGACGTGGATTCCGAGCTTGAGAAGCTGCGAAAGGAGCATGCTGGTCTTTTAAAACAGCGGTGGGCAGCACGCCAGAAAGTGGCAGGGCTCCGCACCGCGTTCGCTGCTCGTGCCTCAAATGCGTTGAAAGGAACCCTTTCGGACCTGTTTGTCACGCTGAAGTATGACGTTGACGCCCTGGCCCCAGATGCTGAAAGGCTTATCATCGACACCATGGGTTGGCGTACCCTCCAACAACTGAAGGCGCGGTCTCTGATTAACGGCCTGACCTTGCCTGCTCTGCTTGAATGTGTCCGCCGAAAAAACGTTGCGCCCGTCACCGCTTTACGCAGCGAGGCAAATACCCCGGTTTTTGCTCAGAACGAGGCTGAGCTTGTTCTGAACGGCTTGCTGATCCGGAGCTTCTGGCCCAACTCGAAGCGGTGGCTGTCCACGAACGACCACGACTGAGTGTTACGAAGCGTGTCGAGACCCCTGGTGGCCAGCCGGTTTACGTTCCGCGTGACTTTAAGAGGCTGTCACTCGGTCAGCAGCAGTCGGTGCTCTTAGCACTTATGCTGACCAGCGAAAGCCGGGCCCCGCTAATTATCGATCAGCCCGAGGATAACCTTGACAGCGAGTTTATCTACAAGACGCTGGTTCCAGTGATCCGGGCAGCGAAGGAGCGGCGGCGTCAGGTTATCGTGGTCACCCACAACGCAAACATTGCGGTTCTTGGCGATGCCGAGTTGATCGTGGCCTTGAAAGCCACGAACGACCGGGCGACCATCGTCACCCGAGGCTCGATCGATCACGTTGCGACGTGCGAAATGGCGTGTGCGATCCTGGAAGGTTCCCGCGAGGCATTCGACCGTAGGGCGACCGTGTACGGGATTGCTAAAGGGTCGTGATGTGCCACGGCGGTTATCATTCGTGTCAAAAGCACAATTTTGGACGCCGATCCCCTGCGCCATTTGCGAACATAGATTTGATGTCTGAACCCGACCTTTCATGGCCACTCAACGGTACCCCCGAGCGTCCACCTTGAGCGCTTCGACCCAACCGGGCTATTCGCCAGAGCGTTATAAAGCGATTTCCGCATCCAAAGTAGTGGGATGGTCCGTGAAGAAGATCGCTGTAGTTGGGGGAGGACCTAAGGCGGCCGCCATCTGCGCCAAAGCTTGGTGCCTCAATCAGGACAGTCGACAACTCCGCATCCAGGTGTTCGAGAAATCCGGCTTCGGGGCTGCGTGGAACGGAAGGCACGGATATACCGACGGCGATCAAAAGCTCTGCACTCCGGCTGAACGAGACGTGGGCTTTCCCTATGAGGAAGGGCTGCTAGCAGGCTGCTGAAAAACTCATTTTTGCCTGGATCCGTTCGGTCTTTGATTCTGTTCTGTTCGCCCTTTGTAAAGGCACGAAGCGGCTCACCGAAGCGTTTTTCAGCAGCCTGCTAGACAAAGACGGGGTCAAACGCCTGTTCTCCGGGTTTTCGTGGGGCGCCTATCTTATCGAGGCGGCCGGCTCTCCGCTGGGCTATCGCGAGTGGGTGGATCGGGGCCGAAAGGCACGTCGAAGAGATGCTGGCCGAGCGCGGCCTCGACCTGACCTACGAAACTGTCCGACGCTGGGTCGGCAAGTTCGGCCCGCTGTTTGCCCGCGAGTTGCGAAAGCGGCGGCCGCGCCCGACCGCGCGATGGCACCTGGACGAGATGGTGGTCACGATCGCGGGCAAGCGGCATTGGCTCTGGCGGGCAGTGGATGACGAAGGGGAGGTGCTCGACATCCTTGTGCAAACGCGACGGGACACGCGGGCAGCGGTCAGGATCATGCGTAAGCTCGTGAGGAAGCTCGGCTTTGCGCCCGAGACGATCACGACCGACAAGCTCGGGTCATACGGGGCCGCCAAGCGGCAGCTCGGTCTCCAAGCTCGCCATGAGCAGCAACAGCGCCAGAACAACCGGGCCGAGAACTCCCATCAGCCGACGCGCCGACGGGAACGGAAGATGCAGCGGTTCAAGTCGGCGGGGTCGGCGCAACGCTTTCTATCGGCCCATGCTGCTGTCCACAACACCTTCAACCTTCAGCGCCATCTCGTGTCTCGCACAACCCTGAAGCAGTTTCGAGCCGACGCCATTGCGAACTGGCGTAGCGCGACCGCGAACTGGCGTCGTGCGACCGCGGCCTGTGAATGAAAAGCCTGGCCCTTCTCCCTCAATCTGCGTGCGCAACGCAACAACGTGACAATGCCGGCGCGACTATGTCGGGCGGCACGGACCTGCGCAACCGCCAAGCGGCTACGGTCACTTAAGCTGGTGATCGTAAAGCGTGGGTTCGACGGTAACGGATTGAATTTGCACTTCGACTCCGTTACACGCAACTTGCTCGGAGTGCTCAAGTAAATCTGGCTAGGGACCTCACTATCATGGAGCAACTCGCGGGCTTCGAGGCCTTTCCGTTCTCTCACGAGGGCGAACGCCGCACCGTCTACCGCAGGGGAAGAGGACCGGCGGTGATCGTCATGCCTGAGGTGCCGGGCCTCTCGGCGGAGGTTCTCCGCTTCGCGAACTATGTCATTGACGCAGGCTTCACGGTGTTCCTGCCGCATTTGTTCGGCGTGCTCGGTCCGAAGACCAATCCAGCCAACCGCATGTCGGAACTGGCCAAGCTCTGCATAAGCCGCGAATTCCATGTGCTTGCCGAGAACCGGTCATCTCCGATTGTCGACTGGCTGCGCGCGCTTGCCCGCTACGCCCACCAGGAGATCGGCGGACGCGGCGTCGGCGCCATCGGCATGTGCGTGACCGGCAACTTCGCGCTGACGATGACGCTCGACCCCTGCGTCGTCGCTCCCGTCATGGCGCACCCCTCGTTCCCGCTGCCGATCACCCCCGCCAAGGCAGCGGCGCTGCACGTCACGCCCGAGACGCTCACCAACGCTCGCCGCCGCATTGCCGAGGAAGGCCTGAAGGTGCTGGGTCTGCGCTTCCACGGCGACGCGTTGTTCTGCCGCGCCGCGCGTTTCGCGACTCTCAGGCGAGAACTCGGCGACGGTTTCGAGGGCCATGAGCTTCCGGCTGCTTCGGCCAAGCCACAGGCGGAGCCGCCTCACAGTGTGCTCACCATCGGCCTGATCGACCGCCAAGGCGAGCCGACCCGCGAAGCCGTCGATCGCGTGCTGAGTTTCCTAATCGAGCACCTGCGTTAAGGGGCGCCGCGGCTAGCCCATGGTACTCGGCGGGTGGGCTTTCCCCGCGACGCCCGGCCTTGGATGGTTCAACGGCACGGCTCGCCTGTTCCATGCCGCTCGATGGCCCGTTCGCTTTGATGTCGGGTCGGCCTTTCAGCCCCTTGAACCGCGCGATCTCCTCACGCTGTTGGGCCACTACCCGGCTCAAAGCCGCAACGCGATCGAGCAGTTCGACCACCAGGGCTTTCAGATCAGCCGCAGAAATTGCATCAATGTTGGCGGGACGGGCATGAGCCCAGGGAATCAGAACCGAGGCCATCCGCATAGCAAAAAACGAGGCCCACGCCCGCGGTTTTGCCCCTATTACTTCGACTACGGAACCAAAAATGCCTCAAAAACGGTTATACTGGCTTAACGTGACAATGCCGACCGGCGTGTCGTCGCCCTGCAGGATGGAAGAACCGGCAATTACGTCGCGATGCAGGAGGCCGACGAGCGCCATCAGCACCGCCGCTGTCACTCCCACTCCCACCTCGTCCACGAACGCGACGCAGCGGCCATCTGCTTGGCCTTCCGGAGTGCCCAGTGCCACGACGTCGTCGACCGTCTCGTCCTCGGGCGTCTACGGCGTGGCGGCTTTCGCGGCCGCGGACACACCATCCTTCATCACGAAAGCATGGGCGGGCGGGCGCCAAAGAGGCTCAAGCTCGCCGTCGAACCAGCAGAGTGTCAGCGAGCAGCCGGCCATGTTCGATGCCTATCGAGATTCATCGCTCGCCGGTTCCGGCCCGAGGACGCCACGTAGCCACTCCATGATCTTGTCCGTAGGCACGTTCCCGGTCGTGTCCACGTGGAAGACAGGACGACGCCCTATGGGAGTTGAGCGGTCACTCAAGGCGATCAGTTCAGGTATGTAGTCGGCACCGGGGTGCCCCGGCGAGCGGGTACCCAGCCTTGATGCATAGCGCTCCGCCAATTTCTCGCTTGGAGCATGGCACCAGATTTCAGCCGTGCACTCTATACCGGCCGTCAGCAAGTGTCGTTCGAGGACCTCCATCGGCTGGAAGCCGAACCAAGCGTCTATGACAATCGTCATTGGATCGGGGAAGTCCCCGATAACGGAGAAGATGACGCCGTAGCTGGCCCGCCCGAGCTTCCGGTTGTGCTCGCGATCGCCCGTGCCGAAGTGCTCGAACAGGGGTTCCTTGATCGTGTCTAGCGTCAGCAACGGGCAACCCAGAAACGTCGAGATCTGACGGGCTACCGTGCTCTTTCCGCTCGCTGGTACACCGTTGACCAGGATAGCCGTTTTCATGACGTAGAAGCGCCTCTCGCACCGAACGAGGTCTCGTGCTCAATCAACGACTCGTATGCACCCATCCCGCTTGTAAATACGGCGAGTGCCGCTCCGATCACGCCGGCGCTGTCACCGAGCTGGGCTGCTGCAATAGGGCATTGGTACCACTCTGAACGAGCGGGTGCCCGCGCCAGGGCACGAAACGCCGCATGCCCCAAACCACCGCCTAGCAGGACCAGCTCCGGATCCACGGCGGCGACCATGCTGTCGATAGCCGCGCGTAATGGCTTGGCCCACCGGTCGAGGATGCTGGTCGAGGATGGATCACCCCTCCGCTCGCGCTCGAACAGATCGTCCACCCCCACGCCCGATGGCATGCCCGCTTCAGCTATCATCCGTCCAAGCGCGGTTCCGGAGCTCACGGTCTCGACGCAGCCGGACCGGCCGCACGCGCAGACCACGCCTTCACGGTCGATGGTGAGATGCCCGAGTTGCCCCGCTGTCGCCCGCCCGCGCAAGATCCGTCCATCCGTCGCGACCGCGCCGCCGATGCCGGTGCCGATCGTGAACATGACGACGTTCGACGCGCCCTGTGCCGCTCCTCTGGTCATCTCGGCGACGAGCGCCATGTTGCAATCATTATCGAGATTTACCGTTAGGCCAGATGCTAATTCTAGGCATTCTACCAGCTCGACCTGCCCAAGGTCGAGATAGCCTCCCGACAAGACGATACGACGCCGGCTATCGACCCGCCCTGGAACGCCGATGCCGATTCCCCTGACGCTGCCGTCGTTGAGGCACCTGCAGATGGCTGAGAGGCGGTCAAGAACTGATCCGGGATGCTTGGAAATCTTTTCGGAAATCCACCCCGCGACGTCGCCTCGCTCCGAGACGCGTCCGGCACGCAGGTTAGTGCCGCCAATATCGATGCCGATAGCCGTCTTAAGCATGGAGTCGTTCCGCGATGGCGACCAAGCGCCAGGGACGAGGGCGGTCATCGCGCCGGCCCGGTAAGAGGTGCGCGTAACCTGTCGATTATGGATGGCTAGATGTCGTCAGACATGCGCTTAGGCAGCCTGGGCCTGTCGTCCGCGGTAGCGCTCGATTATGGACTGGATTGTCTTCAGTCGCGGCACGGCGATCGCATTCAGCCGATCGCGGGTCACGCTTCGGTCGAGCGAGATGCAGTCTTTCCAGAGTGAGCGTCCGGCGATCACGCCGGAGGCGCCTTTGGCCATCGCGGTCTCGACTTGGCCAATGAAAGTCTCATGGTCGACACCGGCGGAGAGCACAGCCCAGGGAACATTGCCGCAGAGAGAGGTCACGTTCGCGCAAGCCTCGTCCGTTCCGGGGTAGGGCAGTTTGAGGACCTTCGATCCGAGTTCGAGGCAGATCTTCGTGCCTTCCTCAATCAGTTTCGGGAAGATCGCCTTGTATTCGGTCTTGCTCTCCGCAGGCAGCTGATAAGTCAGGAACTCCACGACGAGCAGCAGGTCCTCCTTGCTGAAGTCGGCGATGGTACGTCGAAGGATCTCAAGGTTCGCCACGTTCGCCTCGGGCCGGTCGGGACGCAGATAGATCATGATCTTGCCGCCGGTTCCGCCGAGCTCCCGGACGCGCCGAGCTTCGATGCCGGGCACCATCCTGGAAAGGAGATAGCCCTCCGGGGTCCTGTCGAAGCCCGACGCGTCGATGCCAATCAGCAAGGCCGTGTCCCGCGCGATGATACCCTCGTCGATGACTTTGGGGACGGCGCAAACGGGGTCGAGAAGGATACATGAGGCATGGCTGGCCAGAAAACGTGTGAGATCCGCTTTCGTCTCACCGAGTATGGCCTCGGTAATCTCTGCTTCCTCGTCTGGGCTCGCCGCCATAATCTTGCGCATGCCCCCGCGTTGATCCGCGGCAATCACCATCATCGCACCATCTCGCCCGCAGATCTGCTGATACCCCCGGTACTCTGCCGTCGTCATCTTCGTCATTGTCATTCCCCCGCACCTTTGAAAAGCTCAGCTCGCGTCAACTGGGGCGCTGTCGCGGGCGGACCTGCGCTGTCGCGGCAACGGCTCACGTTGTAACGTATTTCTGCAATAAATTGCAATATGCCTGGAAGCCGGTCAAAGCTGCATTATCTGAGGCGTCGTAGGATGTATGGCGGCCGCACTCGCGTTGGGTTCGGTTCGGGTCGGTTCGGTTCGGCAGCGACATTGCGGAGACCTGCCAACTGCGCAATAGCATTATTTGAGCCTCCGTCCGATCGCAGATTCCAGGAAGGGTTTAAAAGCTGTCCAGCCAAGCCTCTCAAGAGCCGGCGGCGCGTGCCTTGCTCCATACGATCGCAAAGCTCCACTATGAGGCGGAGTTGTCCCAGGTCGAAATCGCGCGACGGCTGAAGGTTTCCACCGCCACGGTCTCTCGCCTGCTGCGTAGGGCGCGTGAGGAAGGCATCGTGCGGATTGAGATCCGCGATTTCACCACGTCTGTTGCCATCAGGCAGGAGTTAGTTGAGCGACTTGGATTGCGCGATGCCGCCGTTATCCAGGCTACGGAAGGTGGCAACTCGGCTGCCCTGGCGGGCCCGGTCGGGTCGATGATGAAGGACGCGGGTCTCTCTGCGGGATCGATCGTAGCGGTGGGCTGGGGACGCGCCGTGCGCGACATCATCATGGCCGGACTGCCGCGTATACCAGGGGTCATCACCGTCCCGGCCACCGGCGGCATGCAGCAGCCTGCACCCCACTTTCAGGTCGGGGAATTCGTGAGGCTCGCTGCTGAGCAGATGGGCGGCTCACCTCGATTCATTCACGCGCCCTATCTCCCTTCTCATGAGGCGCGTAAGGCGTTCATAAACGACGCGACAATCGCGGAACACCTGATCCTCTGGGATAAGATTGACGTCGCGATTGTCGGCATCGGCCTGCCGCATACGGTCGATGCCGGACAAGGGCGCCTTCAGGTTACTTCGCATGAAAGGGCCCTGTCCCAGGCGGTTGGTGACGTCGTGCGGCACTACTATGACAAAAACGGCAAATTGATCCCTTGGGAGGGTGAGAGCCGCCTAATTGCAGTCTCTCCGGCTCAGCTGAGTTCCATTCCCCGGGTGATCGGGGTCGCGGCATCGCCGTTAAAGGCAGCGGCCATTCTGGGTGCCGTTCGTGCCAAACTGATCAATGCCCTGGTGACCGACACCCGAACCGCGCAAGCCGTGCTTGACGCCATCTAAACGGTGGGGGTATTCGCAAATCTGCAATATCGTGCAGAAATTTGTTGCGCTGATAACCGTCTGGGGTTTAGCGTCAGCGTGTGAGAAGCGCCTGCTTCGGCCGGCGATTAAGAACCACAGTCCAAGGAAGCGCACGTGAAGATACCGGGACGGGTTGCGATCGTCACTGGTGGCGCAAGAGGAATCGGCCGGGCGATCGTCGAACGCTATGTCGCTGAGGGGTTGCAGGTTGCTGTTGCGGACTTGAAGGTCGACGAGGCCGAGGCCGTGGCGCGCGAGGTTGGCCGGGAAGCCTTCGCGGTCGAACTCGACGTCTCGCGGCAGGACTCCATTGATGCGATGGTGGGCAGCGTGGTCGGCAGAACCGGGCAGATAGACATTCTCGTCAACAGCGCGGGTGTCTTCGACATGATGCCAGTCCTCGAGGTTACGCGCGAGAGTTACGACAAAGTTTTCTCCGTCAACGTCGCCGGCTTGTTCTTCACGCTACAAGCGGTAGCGAGACAGATGGTCAGTCAGGGGCGGGGCGGTAAGATCATTAACCTGGCATCCCAAGCTGGCCGGCGAGGAGAGCCTCTGGTGTCGGTCTACTGCGCTTCCAAGGCAGCAGTGATCAGCCTCACCCAAAGCGCCGGTCTCGCACTGATTAAGCACGGCATCAACGTCAACGCGATCGCGCCAGGCGTGATCGATACGCCGATGTACGACCAGGTCGATGCCCTCTGCGCCAAGTTCATGAACATTCCGGTGGGCGAGAACAAGCACCAGGTCGCTGCTGGTGTTCCCTTCGGACGCATGGGAAAACCTGAGGAGCTGGCGAGCATGGCAACCTTCCTCGCCAGTCAGGACGCCAACTACATCGTCGCGCAAACGTACGGCGTCGATGGCGGGAACTGGATGGCTTGAATTCACTGAGCCACATGAGCTTCATAGCTCCAAGAACGGCGCGGTAAGCGCGAAACGTTCATCGAAAGTATTCGGGAGGACAAAATGAAGCTTTTTAGATTGATAAGCGTATCCGCCGCCGCGCTCCTAGCAGGCGCCGCTCTGGCGCGTGCCGAGACGATCACAGTCGCCACCGTAAACAACGATGACATGATCATCATGCAGAAGCTCTCGCCGGAATGGGAAAAAGCGACCGGCAACAAGGTGAACTGGGTAGTGCTCGAAGAGAACACTTTGCGCCAGCGTGTCACGACCGACATCGGTACCAAAGGCGGCCAGTTCGATATCGTCACGATCGGGGCCTATGAGACGCCGATCTGGGGCAAGCATGGCTGGCTGACCAAGCTGGACGACCTGGGCGACGACTACGACTACGGCGACCTGCTCGCTCCGGTGAAGAACGGGTTGACGGTGGATGGGTCGCTCTACGCCGTGCCTTTCTATGCCGAAAGCTCATTTACGCTCTATCGCAAGGACCTCTTCCAACAAGCGGGGCTGACCATGCCCGAAAAACCGACCTGGGATCAGATCGCCCAGTTTGCAGATAAGTTGAGTGACAAATCCAAAGACCAATATGGAATCTGTCTCCGAGGTAAGCCGGGATGGGGCGAAAATATGGGCCTAGTCTCGACTATGGCAAACACTTTCGGCGGGCGCTGGTTCAACATGAAGTGGGAGCCGCAGCTCACGAGTGAGCCGTGGGAAAAGGCCGTGAGCTTTTATGTCGACCTATTAAACAGGGACGGACCAGCTGGCGCGTCATCAAACGGCTTCAACGAGAACCAAGCGTTGTTTGCAAGCGGGCATTGCGCTATCTGGGTCGATGCGACTTCGGCGGCAGGCCGGCTCTATAACAAGGCGACTTCGAAAGTCGGAGACGTGCTCGCTTTCGCGCAAGCGCCTACCAAGGTGACGCCTGATGGTGCGGCGTGGTTCTGGGCCTGGTCGCTGGCCATCCCCGCGACATCACAGAAAACCGCGACGGCGAAGTCATTCGTCAAATGGGCTACCTCGAAGGAGTACGTGAAGAAGGTTGCCGAGAACTCGGGATGGGTTGCTGCACCTCCTGGCACGCGCAAGTCGACCTACGAGAACCCTGAGTATCAGAAGGCGGCACCCTTCGCGTCCATGGTCTTACAGGCGATCATGTCCGTTGATCCAAGCAAGCCGACTAAGGATCCAGTTCCTTATACTGGCATCCAGTTCGTCGCGATCCCTGAATTCCAGGGCATTGGAACCAATGTCGGACAAGATGTGGCCGCGGCACTCGCGAACCAGAAAACGGTAAGCGATGCCTTGTCCGGAGCACAGAGCACCACAGAGCGGGCTATGAAACAAGCCGGTTACGTCAAATAGCTCCATCGACAGCTTGCCAAGGGCGGCAATGCCGCCCTTGGCTCTTCGTATCGAAAGAACAAGGACATGATCATCGATAGATTCCGCCTCGACGGCCACAGAGCTTTTATCACGGGCGGCGGCACTGGGATTGGGTTAACCGCGGCCCTGGCGTTTGTGGAAGCAGGCGCCGATGTCGTGATCGCCGGTCCCGAGGCTGGTGTGCTCGATCAGGCTCAGGCGATCCTCAAGGCCAAAGGTCATGAGGTCGGGACCACGCTTCTCGACATCACTCGTTCGGTAGATTGCGAACGCGCTGCCGATCGCATCAACAGCGAACGGGGTCCCGTCGACATTCTAGTCGCCAACGCCGGCGTGACTTGGCCGGACACGGCAGCGCAGGAGTTGTCCGATGAGGCATGGCTGAAGGTTTTCGACGTCAACGTCAACGGCACTTATTGGACCTGCCGCGCCTTCGGTCGTCACATGCTCGGTCGCAAGCGCGGTGCTATAGTGACCACAGGTTCCATCTCCGGCGTGATTTCAAACAAGCCGCAGCGACAGGCGCACTACAATAGTTCAAAGGCAGCTGTCCATCATCTGACTCGATGCCTCGCGGGCGAATGGGCGCCGAACGGTGTCCGGGTCAACTGCGTCGCGCCGACCTATGTCAACACGCCGATGTCCAGCGGCAACGCAGATATGCCGTTCTACTTCGGACCTTGGATGGACAGCACACCTCAGGGGCGCATGGTTGAACCCGATGAGATCGCGAGCGTCATGCTCTTCTTGGCTTCGGATGCTTCAAGTGCAATGACTGGATCGATCGTCTTGGCCGATGCAGGCTATACTATCTGGTGATCGCTGGATATCAATTGCATTCTTACGTTGATCCAGAATAGACGTCTTTTAGGTTATTTTGGCTTCGTAGCCGGAGTGTTAACGCATTGAATTTGTTGGCCAAAGCCCACGACTCTCCAGTTGCCCGCCTGATCCGCTGGTCGATGAAGGGGATCCGTCGCGTCGTCACGCGACTGGCGGGGTGGACAGCGTAGGGTTCGCGCCCGAGGTACTGGTCACCGACAGGCTGGGCTCATACGGAGCCGCCAAGCGGAAGCTCAGTCTCCTGTCCTGGCCCGCCTCGTGTAGCCGGACGCTTTCTGCCAAGCCGCGCGTCCGTGCTGGGCGATGCTTTGCAGGTGGCGGTCCCGCTGCGTGGGCGTGGTCTCGGCCGTCTCGCTCGGCACGGCCGTGGAACGCGGGGGCACGATGATCGCCGCTGCGGGACAGCGCTCGGCGACCGCAGCGGCAACGCCCTCCTGGTCGTAGGCGCCGTCGGCGGTGAACGAGGCTACGGGTCCCGCGACCTGGTCGAGCAAGGGGCCGACCTGGGCGCCGTCATCGACCTCCTTTGCGGTCAGCGTCGTCGCGACGATCTGGCCGGTGCCGGCGTCCAAGCCGACGTGCAGCTTGCGCCAGGACCGGCGCGTTTTGGTGCCGTGCTTTATCTACCAGCTATATGATGAGGGCGGGCAGGTTTGGTTCGACATCTACGAAGCGCCCGGTATCAAGGGGCATTTAATCACCGCGGAGGTGCCTCGTGAAAACCAGCATCCGAACACCGTGCGGCGTCATCTCTTGCGGAAGGGAGCAGTAGCGGCCGCTCTCGAAAATGCAGCAATGCTCGACGGCGCAATCGCCACCGAGCCTTCGGTTGTGAGCCGTGCCGTGCGGACCGGGTGGCGAGATGGCGACACTCGCTTCGTCTCCCACCGTTTCGTCGCCGGCGCCACCGAGCCCGGCACGGTTCTACCCCCCGACTGTTCGCTCGTGGGTGGCGCCGGTCAGTTGCAGGCCTGCGGGACGCTTAAGGGCTGGCAGGACCTCGTAGCCGTAGCGCGGCACTCGACGTCGATGATCCTCGCCCTCTTCGCCGCCTTCGGCGGTGTTCCTGGCGCTGCTGGGTCGGCCGAGCTTTGCAATCGTTCTCTTCGGCCCGAGCAAGATCGGAAAATCCATGACGCAACTCGTTGCGGCCTCTGCTCTCGGCTTCGGCCGGGAACAGGATCTGCCGAGCCTCAACGCCACGCCTGCCGGCTTGCTGTCAGCCGCCATGGGGTTCAACGATCACATGCTGCCGATCAACGAAGTCGGCACGGCGCGGGAGCCGAAGCGCGAAGTCTACGTGACGCTTCGCGACGCGACCTACGCGCTCATGAACGGTCAGGACACGATCCGCCATCCCTCTTGGACAGGGGGTGCCGGGGCGAGGACGTTTCAGGTGATCTGTCTGCTGTCCTCGGAGATCTCTCCCGATGCCTGGGCTGCACGGAATGGGGAGACGCGCGACGACGGCGAAATGGCGCGCTTGATCGGGGTGCCGGTGATGCTCTCGACGCGTCGGACGATTTTCGACCGCCACCCGCGGAAGCTCGCTGGCGATGCCCTCGCGGCCTGGGAGAAGGCTCAGTGCAAACGTCTGTGGGAGGGCGCTCCTGATCACCGCGGTGTCGCTTTCCAGACCTTCCTCGACGCGCTTCTTCGCGACGTGGAGTCCAACCGAACTCGGGCCCGCAGCTTGAGCATGCGCTTCGAGCGGAAGGTCGCGAAGACGAGCATGTCACCGGTGGCGCGCGACATCGTGGCGAAGTTCGGCATCCTCTACGCCGGCGGTGTTCTCGCCGTCGAAGCCGGTGTTCTGCCTCTCAACAAGAAGGCGATCGGTCCTGCCGTCCGCCGTGCCTGCCGTGCCGCCCTCGCGGAACTGCCCGACCCGGAAGGCGAGTTGAAGGCCGACCTTGCGAAGCTGAAAGAGCGGCTTCTCAGCGGATCGATCCTCAATCTCGTTGCCTGCACTCGCCAGCAGATGCGGATGATGCGCAACGCCGACGGCGTCGGCCGAAAGCTGAAGGCATGGAATGCGTGGTGCGGGCCCAGATTTTCGCGGCCTGGTTCGGCACGCCGATGCGAACCCGGCGCGTCCTGGAGTGGCTCGACAACGAGGGCTTCCTCTTCCACGGACGCAACAAGACTCGAGGCCGTTCGAACGAGTGGGCGCAGAAGCACGTCGCATGGCTGGATCAGACGCGCGTTCGTTCGATCAGTCTCTACCTGCCCGGCGGCATCGCGGATCTCGAACTTTAGGGCTGACGAAGAGCTTTCACGACGAGATCGACCGGCAGATGCCCGCCTTGAGGCTTCTGCCGGTCCCCATGCTCGGGTGCGATGATGGGCCAAGCCTATCGACCTTCGGTATCCATACGGCTTGCTCCATGCCGGTGCCGAAAGGGCAGCATTGATGCCTGTCCATCACGAAGAGCAACGCTACTTATATCTGCGCGGCGGGCGCGCGAGCGGCAACACGCCCCGGCGAAGGCTGGTTAGGGTTGAGCCGTTCACGCCGTGCAGCCCTGCGGTCACTTGCTGAGCGCCCATCTCACTCCGGAGGCATCCAGGACGGGCATAGTGGTCGCTCCTCACGTGCACTCAGTTCGCGGCAATTGCCTTTTCGATATCATGGACTGAATGGCCGGTGAGATCTTTGGCAATTTCACCCACAAGCGTGGCGGATAAACTCTTGTGGTAGTGCTTGCGCAACTCGCCAAGCGTTCGCGGCGCTGCAATGACAACAAGGTGCGCGATCTTGCCTTCCAGCACCTGCCGATTGAGAAACTCAGCGACCCCAACCGAAAAACTATCCTCCGCGACTTGGCTGACATCCGGGTTGGCGGAGCTGCTATGATGTCGCCCGCCGGATCCCTTGTTGTCGCTGTCGACATCCGGTCCCGGCAGCGCCGCCAACTTCGGACTGCCTTCGTCGCCCGTGTTGTGAAATAAATTCACCTTTTCTCCATCCGCAACGGCGACCGTCGCTCCCCTGGGAAGTTGCATACCAAAATCTCCAAAAGCGGGTTCGGCAGCGGGCCGACCCTTCTGCAGAGTAACTCCGCAGGGCCCTTTTAGCTACCAAGCGGCTAAGATTGATTGACCGCAGTAGCCCTTGTCGGTGGCTGTTTGCAGGGCGAAGGAAATCCCTGCCTGGAGACGGGGCGCAGTTTTCTCCATCCCGAGCTTGGCCGGGATGGTGTCCGCTGTCCTGAACTCGATGTCGCGCTTGTATCGTCGACCTCGAGGTGAAACGACCGCCGCGCCTGAACAGCGGGCGCGTGATTAGGGAGTCGCAGGATCGATCGGTGTAGCTTGCGTTAGTGAACCTTGTCTCGATCCGCCGCATTGCCCGTCATTCGCCGGCTCGATTCAGGTCCGCGTAACCCGGAACACCAACGAGCCGGGCGTTGTTGCATGGTTCGGCGCGATGGACGCGTTGCCCTCAGCCCTGATCGAGCTTCAGGCGATACGGACGGAGTTCGGGCGTCCCAGTTCCAGCATGCGGTTGAGGATATGGACGGTGACCTCGA
>JAABUJ010001825.1_pt1 | contig 29050 bp, 39 predicted proteins | sample 5559131 | NCBI WGS metagenome assembly JAABUJ01 (sample SAMN10711875, study PRJNA513366) | rock metagenome | isolation source: Antarctica rocks | place: Antarctica: Victoria Land, Mt New Zealand nord | collected 2016-01-07
ACGACATCGCCGGGATTGGTGCTCGTGTTGATGATGCGTTCCAACAGGGAGAGGGGTTTCTGGGTTGGGTACCCTAATCGCTCCGCCGCCTGGGATTGGATGGGTGGAAGGTCATCCCACACGTTGCCGATCGGGACGCCCGGCATAGTGTCGAGATAGCGCTTGAACTGGATGCGCCCATCCGGCGTCTTGGGGAAATGGAGCAAGCCGTCGCGGTCATAGGCTTCCATCTTCTCTCTTGAACAGGCCCAGCCGTTGGGATGTGGCTTGTAGCCTTTGTAGTCATACGTCAGATTGGGCCGTGGGCTTGGGCTGCGCAGGTCACTCAGGCGATAGCAACGCCCATCCGCATTCGCGTGGCGATAGAACGCGCGGATGTACTCTGCGTCGTACGACCGGTATTGAACATGGAATGTGTAGCTAGCGCCCTTCGTGTAGAACAAGATGGTATCGCTCAGGTCGGCGTACTTGCGACGCGCATCGTTATGGCTGCTCGTGCGCTTCCAGATAATCTCGTTGCGGAAGTTCCGTGGGCCGAACACCGCGTCCAGGAGCATCTTTAGATAGTGGCTCGCCGTCGGGTCGCAATGCAAGTACAGGCTGCCCGTTGGCTTGAGTGCCCGATGGAGTTCGATCAGGCGCGGGGCCATCATGGCGAGGTAGGCGAGCATGTCGCTCTCGCCCAGGATTGTGCGGAAGGCCTGTAAGGCGCGGGACACCGCGCCGCCGGCCTCGACGGTCTCGGCGTACATGCGCGCAGCGGCCTCGTCCCAGCGCCAGGTGTCCTCGAAGGCTTTGATCTGCGCGGACGCGCGCGTGCCATTATGCTCGGCGAAGAGGATGTTGTAGTCGCGGTTGCTCTGGAACGGCGGGTCCAGATAGATGAGGTCAACGGAGTCGTCTTTGATGTGGCGACGCAGGACGTCGAGGTTGTCGCCGTAATACAAGTGGTTCAGGGCCACGCCATGTCCTTTCTCGGTGGACAGAGCAGCGACGCTTCACCGATCGATGCGGCACGCTGCTACGGCGCGTGGGTAGGAGTGGTTTGTGTGGCCCCCTAGCCTGGTACGTGTCCAACCCCTCTGTTTTCAGCGACGGGCGCTAGGTCTGGCAACCTCCAGGGAGTTACTCTTGCAACCACCAAACAGCTACTATCGCGGTCCGGCGGGTGCGCACAGTCGCGTTCGAGTTGTGTGGCGCGCGTACCTCACATGACAAAAAGGGCCGGCCGCGGCGACTTTTATTGTCCCCACGTCCGGCCCGTCGAGGCCACTACTGGCGCACAGCCCATACGCCAGTAGTCGTCTTACTCTGTGTATCGACAGTGCACGCCCCGCCCTTTAACGTCCCGCGTAGGCGGTGGGGACCGTTTCCGGTTGCGTGGATGCGCGCGCGAGTAAGGTTGTAGAAGGCGTACCCGATAAAAGGACTGTGCTGTGTCACCCGTTGTCTCGATCAGGTTGTTGATGTGTACGCTGCCACTCCTTTAGCCCATCTTCCAGCAGAATACGCGTAAAGTCTCCGATCCGGCGACGATCGACCTGTGCGGCTTCGATGAGTTGGCGATAGAAGTCTTGCGTCATACGGATCGTGAGGTTTGCGTCCATAAGGTCGTCCCCCTTTCGTGGTCGAGGCAATATATCCTCCCCGTGAGTGTACTAGTTTTCGCAAACTAAATACTATAAATGCACTTATTTCGCGTGCAAAATGGTACACTGCACGCAAGCCGCTCTCAGCGTAGCACGTTCGCTATAGCTATCAACATGGCCGGCTAAAGAAGAGAGAAGGAGCACAGACCTATGGTACATCTCATTCCGCACATCACGACCCTGGCCACCCTGATCTTCGCCGACGCGTGGACCGATGGCATGGGCAAGGTCAAGGTGATCTACACCGAGGTCGCGCCCTACCTCATCGGCGCGGTGTGGTTCGGCACCGGCGTCCACATGTGGTTGAGCCAGCACCAGGCAAAGCAGCACCTCGCCGGCGCGGGCCTGGCCTCGATCATCCTGGGCGCGGCCGACGCTATCGCCAACACGATCAAGTAGCGTGTGACGATGGCGCAGAAGCACCGTACTCCGACGACGCTGGACCTCGCCACGCGCATCGGGCGCCTGACGCTGGGCCACGTCGCCGCGATCCTCGTGGGCGGCCTGGCCCTGTTGGGACTGGGCCAGCTCACGGCGGGCGTGCATGACCTGGGGCATCACTTCGCGCTCGTGGTGTTCCCGACCATCTTGGTGTGCGCGCCCATCCTGGCCCTCACGCGCGGCGGGATCGAGCGCTACCCGCAACAGTCCACGCGCTACGCCGGCCGCCTGATCGCCCGCACGTCGGGCCAGGCGGCCCGCATCAGCCTCCGCTACACCGCGCAGCTCGTGCGGTTCCTCATGCGCAAAGGAAGGGAGGGCTATCATGCATGTCGTGCACGGGCGCGCCAGAGTCGCGCACGTTGACGCCGCCGGCCTCGTGTGGGGCAGTGACGGCACGCCACGCCGCTACGTGCAGGTCGGCGGTCTGCTGCTCGACGGCATGGGCCTGGGCGAGCAGGACGACCGTGCGGCGCTGTGGTCCCTGATCGGGGCCAGCGTGCCGCACAAGGGCGCGCTCTCCGTGCTGGTCGAGAACCTCCCGGCCGACGCTCGAAGCATCATCGCGGAGCTGCGCGCCCAGCTCGCTCCGGTCCCGCACACGCCTAAGTTAGGCACGCTCGGCGAGCGACTGCTGGCCTGGTGGGAGGCCCGCCTGACCGCACAGAGCGCGGAGCCGCGTCCGTTGACGCAGGAGGCCGGAGTGGAACCGCGGGGAGCGGCCCCTCGCCACGTCGCCAACCTCGTGTACCACGTCATCGTGTCGCCGCCGCCGGCGCAGCAGGGCTTCCCCGACGCGGGGCCGCTCGGACGGCTGGAGGCGGCGACCGTGGCACAGGAGCAACGGCTGATCGCGCTCGGCGCCACGCCCCAACGCCTCGACGCCGGCGGCGTGCGTGCGGTCCTGGCGCGGCAGCACCTCACCGTCGCCGCCGGCCTCAGCGGAGGCGGCAGCCTGGTCGAGCCCATATCGGATGAGCATGTGACCGCGCTGCGCCTACAGACGCCCGAGGGCCGGGAGGTATGGACGCGCTTAATCTACCTCGTGACCCCGCCACCAGAGACAAGCCCTGGCTGGATGGAGAAGCTCATCGCCTGGGAAGAGCCGCACACGGTCTTCGTGACCTTGCGCGGCTTGAAGAAGCGCCGCGAGCGCAAGCGGCAGGAGTGGCGCCTGCGCCTGCTGGCGGCGTCGGCGACCACGACAAGTGTCCAGGGCGACATCGCCCAGGCCGAGGCGCGGACGCAGGCGACGCGCCTCTACGAGGCCACACAGACGCTCATGCGCGTGGGTGTCTACGTGCGCGTCGAGGGTACCACCCAGGAGGAGGTAGACAGCCGCGCGGCACGGCTGTTGACGATGCTGAAGGATGACATGAGCATTGAGCCGGGCTATGCCTGGACGCATCAGACGCCGCTGTGGCGCTCCATCGCGCTGGGCCGCGACCTGGCGGGCAGCACCTACCGCTGGGACTCGGACACCTGGGGCAACGCTCTGCCGCTGCTGCGCCACTCTCCGGGCACGCAGGCGGGTATCCCCTTCGGCACGACGGACACGGCCGGCGCGCTGTTCACCCTCTCGTTGGAAGATAGCTCGCTCTATAACCGCATCATGTGCATCCTGGGGCCGACCGGGCGCGGCAAATCGACGCTCCTTGGCAAGATCATTCTGTGGATGCTGCTCAGGGGCGATATGGCGACGGTAGTAGACGCCGTGGGCGGCCTGGCGCCGCTCTGTGCCATCGCTGGCGGCGCGATCGTGCGCCTGGGCGGTCCGACGAGCGCGACACTCAACGTGTGGTCGGGGCAGCGCGCGACGCCGGAGGACGCGGCCGAGCGGATCAAGTTCGTCACCACGGCGCTCGACCTCTTGTTGGGCGGTGTGAGCGGCGACGAGAAGCCGCTGCTCTACGAGGGCGTCGCGGCCGTCTACGCGGGCTGCCCGGCCGATAGGACCCCGGTGATGGCGGACCTGGCGGCGTGGTTGCAGGGCATGGTGGACGCGACGGACCTCTACGCGAGCGGGAAACTCGACCCGGTGGACCGCCGGACCTACCGCACGTTGGGCTGGAAGCTGCGGCCCTACACCGGCACCGGCATGCACGCGCGGTTGTGCGATGGCCCCGACTCGCTTGACGTGCTGCACCCGCCGCTGCTGGTGCTCGACACGGAGCCGCTGCACCAGGACCCCGCTGTGCGCGACTTCGCGGTGTTTACGGCCCTGAGTGTGGTGCAACGGCGGCAGGCCGAGGCGCGGCGTCGGAGCACGCTACAAGGGCGTGGCACGGCTGACCATCTAACGGCGCTAGAAGAGGCGTGGAGTCTGCTGGCTAACGAGGACGCGCGCGGGTTCATCGCCCGGACCGGGCGCACCGGGCGCCGTAACGGCTCGATTGTGGCCTTCGTCAGCCAGGAGGTCGCCGACATGACCGAGAACCGCGAGGCGGCCACGTTCTTCACGCAGTCCTCGATCAAGTTCCTGGCGGGCCTGGAGGACAGCGGCCAGCAGAGCGAGACAAACCCGCGCGTGTGGCTGGCACAGAAGCTCAACCTGGCCGAACACGAGGTCAAGACGGCGACATCGATGGTGGGCGTGCCCGGCGCGTACCACCCGATCTTCGTGAGCCGCCGCGACCGCACCAGTCCGCGCGATCTCCATGGCGTCGCGCGGATCGAGCTATCGGAGGAGGAGGCCGTGTTGCTTGAAACGAACCCTGACGACGTGCGCGTGCGTGATGCCTGGGTAGAGAAGAACGGGGGTGATGTCGCGGCGGCGATCTTCGCCTACGCGGACTATAAGCGAGCCGAGGCGCGACGGCAGTATCAGGCCCAAAGGAGCGCGGCTGGATGACCACGAACAGACGATACATGATCACGGCCGCCCTGCTAGTGGTGACGCTGGCCGGTCTCAGCGGAGGCGCGCGCCTCACGACAGCGGAGGCGGTGAGCCCCTTTCCAACGTTCCCAGCAGTCACGCACGCCGCGACGGCCACCAGGACCCCGCGGCCGTCGCCCACGACGATCCCCTCCCCCACCAACTCTCCCACACCCACGGCCTCGCCGACGCCGGTCATCGGCAACGGCAGCGTGGGACCGGGCACGGCGGACAACGGGTGCGCCGGGGGTATCCATATCGTGACCATCTTCGGGCAGCCGGTCTGCATGGACACGGGCGGGCTAATGGGCGCGGTGGGGACGGCGGCGCACGACGCCCTGAGCAGCGTGTCCATGGCCGCCTACACGGCGGCGGACGCGGCCGTGCTGACGCAGCTCGCCGGCAGCGAGGATCTGACCGACAAGAGCCGCTGGGGGGAGCTGATCACCATGCAGCAGCGGGCGGTGACTCTGGAGAGCGAGGCGTTCGCCGTGGTGCTGGGCCTGGGCGTGCTTATGATCATCTGGCCGCTGTTCTTCGGGGACGTGCGCCAGGGCGTTTCGCTGTTCTGGCACGCGGTGTTCGCGGAGAGCGCTGTCAACGCGCTGCAGCCGCTCTTGCACATCGTGGCGCTGCTCGCCAGCGGGTTGGGAGAGAGGTTGGTGGGGCCGGGCCTGGCCGCCGCTACGCTGACGGCCGCGCTGCATGGCCTCATCAACCCGGCGGTGTTCGCGATTGGCGGACTGCTGCTCGTCATCGCGGGGATCGAGCGGTCCATCGCGCTCTACGCCCAGGAGTTCCTGTTCGTGGTGGCGCCGCTGATGATCCTCTGCCTGGTGTATCCGGGCACGCGCCGCAATGCGTTACAGTGGATGGCCGCATACGCCAACCTGGCGCTGCTGGGGCCGGCCTTCGGGATCGCCGTGCGCCTGTTCCTGATCACCGTGTCGGCGACGGGTGGCAACACCATCACCATCATCGGCGGGTTCTTTTTCATCGACCTGGTACCGGCAATCCTGGGCGCGCTGCTCGTGGTCGAGGTCCGGGGCATCGGGCACGGCTTCGCGGAGAAGGGGGCTATGGCCGCCAAGACCGCCGTCACGGCGGCGTAGACAGGGACAAAGAAAGGGAGGGAAGAGACATGACCACGATAGACGACATTAGCCACATGCGCCTGTGCGAGCGGTGCCGCCGCTGGGGGCCGGAGGAGGCCAACTTCTGCGGACAGTGCGGCGTCCAGCTACGGCCGATCCCATTCCCAGTCGCGCCGTTTGACGCACAGGCGCACCGCCGGCGGCGACGGTTACGGCGCCTCCTCGCCGTCGAGGAGGCGGGCTGGGTGGGGCTCTTCGGCTCACTGATCGGTGAGCACATTCACGAGAGCCGCGATGCGGCAGAGAGGAAGGGGGAGGGAAGATGATCGTTTTGGACGTGTGGGCGCTCGCGGTGTTGCTGGGCTGCGCGCTCATCGCGCGCCGGCATGCCAGGGAGAGGAGCTGGACAATGGCGCTGATCGGGGCGGCGGTCGCGGTCGCGGCGCTGCTCGGCGAGTCGGTCCTGATCGGCCGACCGGCCAGCCTGGCGTCAGCCGTGCTGCTGATCGGGCCGGCGCTCCTGGGCGTGTTCGTCATCTTGCCGTACCTGTCGGTGGTCGCGGCCCTGGTGGAAGTCGGACCACGGATCACGGCGCGGGCGCGGCCGCTGGCGGCGCGGCCCTGGCTGTGGGCGCTGCTCGGGTGGGTCGTGTGGACGGTCCTCCTCAGCCCGACCATCGTGAGCCAGGTACTCCACTAACGGGACATCGGACACGCCGGCGGGGCCAACGCGGACCCCCCGCCGGCGTGCTTTTGCTCCGCAAAAGGCACGGACAAGATAAGCGGATTCCCTGACGTGTCAACAGCCGGCCACCAACCGCCAACCCCTACCACGCGACCACCCCCGCCGCTACGCGACGGCCACCAGACGAGAGGATCACCGGCCATGTGGGACGACGACAGGGACGACGCGCTCGATGAGGCACGGGAGCGGGATCAACGAGGAGCGACCGACGCGGGACCGTACTGCGCGGCCCACAATGTCTTTTGGGACGCCAAGGTGGAGCGGCCGCGCAAGGTCATCCAGCACGCGGTCTACTACCTGGAGAATCGAGATCCGCGCAAGGACGGCCCCGTGGAGGACGCGACGCGGGAGCTGTTCACGGCGACGACGGGCGACGTGACACGGGCCGAGGCGCGCACGCTCTTATGGGCCAACCGCAGCGGCAAGGGGAAGCTAATGCACCGACTCGTCATGTCCCCGTCGAAGGGGTTGGGCATCAGGGGACTCGACGACATGCAGGCGTGGGTACGGACCTGCATGGCTGACTACGCCACGCACCTCGACCGCGATATCCAGTGGGTCGCGGCGATCCACTCCAACACGGAACACCCGCACGCGCACATCCTGATCGGGGGCGAGGCGGCCGCGATCTGCAAGGAGGGGGTACGCGTCGGGGTTCGCTTCGGGCCGGGAGACTTCAAGGTGCTGCGCGAGATCGGCGTGAGGCGGGCGGCGTCGTTCCGCGCGGCGGCGCGCGGACGTGACCTGGCCGCGGCACGGGAGCACCAGGCGGCGCGCATGGCCGACCTCGACCGACGGCTGGGGGTGGTGGACCTGCCCCTTCAGACACCGATTGACACGCCACCAACACCACCGCCCGCCCCTGTACCGCCTGCTCCGCAGGCCGCGCGCAAGAGGGGATGGTTCCAACGATGGCGCGCAGGGTAACGACAAAACGACGTAGAAGAAAAGAGAGAGGCGCGAGATGGTCACACGACGACGGATGATCGCGGCGGGTGTGCTAGCCCTTCTGGTCGCGCTCGGGGCGCTGGCCTGGCGCATCGAGGGCGCACAGGTGATGCTCCTGGCGCGCGAGATGCTGTGGTACGGCCCGGACAACGCGGCACGGGCCTGGGAGGCGTACACGCGGCCGCACGCCCTGCATGGCCTGGTCACCATAGGGCCAAATCACAAACTGGAAGGCTGGCCGCGCGTGCGCTGGCTCCTGTGGAAGGACCGCCTGGCGGCGCTCCGGGAACCCGTATGGCGGCGTAAGGAGATGGCCTGGGCCTTGGGCCTCGGCGGCGGTCTTATCGTCCTGGGGCTGCTCAGGGCCACACGCGGCCTGCTGGGGGCGCTATGGTTCTTACTCCGTGGCATTGGGCGACTGACACCGGGTACGACGGCGGGGAGCGCGCGGTGGGCGACGGCGACGGAAGCGCGGCGCATGTACGGCCCGCGCTGGAGTGTGCTGCGGCGCATGGGTCTCCTTGCGCGTGAAGCGCCGTTTGTGGTGGGGCGCGTCGGGCATCGCACCCTGAGCCTATCGGCCAGGCGGCAGAATCTCAATATCCTGGCGTTGGGTGTACCGGGCGAGGGCAAGACGGCGGCGACGGTGATCCCTGGCCTGCTGCGCGAGGGAGAGCGCGGCCGCACGCGGCGGTCGCTTATCGTGGCCGACCCGAAGGGCGAGAACTATAAGACGGCGGGGGCGGTGCTGGCGGCGCGGGGCTACCGCGTGGCGCGGCTCGACTTCTACGACACGTCCGAGGACGCGCCCGGCTACAATCCCCTGGCGCACATTCACACGGCGTCGGAGGCGCTGGTATTCGCACAGAGCTGGATCGCCAACACGCGCGGCCAGGGCGAGGTCAGCGGGTCGGATGCGTTTTGGGACTCGACCGGCTACCTCTTGCTGCAAGCGGGCATCCTGCACCTCAACGACCAGTACCGCACGCGGACAGGGAAGGCGGCGCCGCTCGCGCAGCTCCGCGCGCTGTTCAACACGGAGAGTTGGGACGCGCTCAGGGATGAGCTGCTGCACTCGCCCTGTCCCGAGGCGGTGGAGGCGATACGCGGATTCATGGGCGGGATCGAGATGGTCCCGCGCGTGGGCGGGTCGGCGCTCGTCGGCTTGATCGTCAAGTTCAGCGTGCTCAACGACGCCGCCATCGCACGGGTCACGGCGCACGACGACATCGACATCACGGCGATCAGCGATCCGGCCGCGGCCCCGCTCGCGCTGTTCGTGATCCTGACGCCAGGCCGCGAGAATGTGCTGCGGCCGCTGACCGGATCGCTGTTCATGCAGATGTTCGACGAGCTGGTAGACATCGCGAACGCGCAACCGGATCAGAAGCTCAAGCGGGGGCTGTTCTGCTACCTCGACGAGGCGGGCACGATCGGGGTCATTCCGGGTCTACCGGAACGGCTGGCGACGCTGCGCAGCGCCGGCGCGCCCATGCTCCTGGCCTGCCAGGACAGCATCCAGTTAGACCGGCTCTACACGCCGGAGGGCCGGCGCATCATCACCAGCGTCTGCCAATGCCATATCATCTTCGGCGGCGTGGGTCAGGAGGACGCCGCGTGGGTCTCGGCGCGGTTAGGTACGTCCACCGTGGTCGGACGCGCGGCCAACGCGGGCCGCAAGCGCGGGGAGGTGTTCGTGGACCAGGGCGGCTACACGCGGGGTGAAACGGGACGTCCGCTGCTCACGCCGGAGGAGATACAACAGTTGCCGGAGGGTTGGCTCATCCTGAACGGTCTGCACGCGCGGCCGGTGCTCGTGCGCGCGCAGCCGTGGTACAGATCGCGTGCGCTGCGGCGGCTGGTCACGCGCGCACAGACACGGCAGGCGGCGGTGGCGCCGTCTGTCCCCATCGACGAGCCGATCCCCGTCGAGCCTGACGCCCTCGACGAATCGGCGTGACACCCGTTTCTTTTTCCCAGTAGTCGTCCCCAGCCGTCGCGGGCGCAAGGAAAAGCGTACAGTTGCCCCACGCATCGTCACAGGGCAGCTTTTCCGCGATCGACCGAGGCGCAACCATCGCTCCGCTGGTAGGGAAGCGCTCCGCGTGGCAGGGGGAGGCGTCCCCCTACGCGGAACCCCTCGCTGCGCGCTCGGGCGTTCCTACCCCCTCGGGAGCCTTCGTGCTCCCCCCACGTCCGGCCCATTAGCCGGACCGACGCGGGTCCCCCCTGGCCGGGCGTGCCGCCCTGGACCCTGTGGCCTTGAGAGGATGGTTAGCGGGGTAGCCGCCATGATGACAGCGCCGCCCACGACCACACGGTGTTACGGTGAGGCCTGCGCACGCGGGCCTCACGGCCTGGGACATCTTTGGCACTCTCACGCAGACAGCGGCCAAGCTCGGCGTCAACATCGCCCACTATTTGCACGACCGTCTGTCTGGCGCCTATCGGATGCCCTCCCTGGCCGCCCTCATCACCCAACGCGCGGCTCAGGCCCACCCCGACTCCGCTGCGGCCCTCGCCGCAGCGGAGTCCCCGACTTTTCAGCAAGATACCAAAAGCGTGGGTTAAGTATCACTATCATGAAGATAAACTACTATGTGATCAACGTTATTAGTTGTCGCGGTGAATCAGATGAACATATAGATTGTCGCCCTTGGCACACAGGTCGGCGATGAGGCAGAATATGTCGAGCACAGGCCGAAGATATGATTTATACATCGGCCAGTATACACGGGAACCGTCGCGCCCTAACAAAAACCTGTCGTGCGGCCATACAAGAAGATCGCTGAGAAAATAAAGGGCTGTGACCGTTACACCCCACCAATCACTGCCTGTATAGAGATCCTGGACCGTCAAGTCTGTCTGTTGGGCAAGGTGCCGCATAGCCTGCGGGCTAAATAAATGGAGATGACGCGGAGAATCAACTTGCCAGTACCAGCGCCGGAACACATTGAATAACCACGAACCTGCGTTCGGAGTGGCTATAATCACCTGGCCATGTGGGCTCAACAGCCTTTGAACTGCTGTCATTGTGGACAAAGGATTACGTACGTGTTCAATGCTATGCATCATCGTAATGAGGTCAAAAGACGTTTCTGGGAATCGCGCCTCGGTTACTTCTCCACAGAAGGTGTGATGTCCTTTACGCCGTGCTGCGTCGCACGCCTTTTGTGAAATGTCAATCCCAAATGTGTCACAGCCCTGTGCCCTGAGAGCATCTAGAAGTTTACCATTCCCACAGCCAATATCGAGACATCGCCCCGAGTCCGTCGTCCTGGATAACGTCGCCCTTAAACGCCGATCAGGCGCGACCTTATTGCGGGCAAGATGAAACGCACGATTCCACAAACGAATTGGCACCTGTACTGTCCACCGTTGGAGGAGAGATAATGGATATCGTTGTAATTGCGGCCCAGGCCCTGACTTCACTTCACCATCAATGTAAGCGTAGTACGTGTCAGGGTAATGCGCGGCAAGCACAGCATCGGTGGGCTGTGGCTGCATGAATGCGAGGTCACAAGCCACACATTGCAACAGTCTGAACCTCCCCTCAATGGCATGCATTCGGTCTCGTGTTGGCATGGTGCGAAAGATGCTCGCGCCACAACTGAGACACGTAATCTGATTACGTTGCTGGCTAGTTGCGCTTATCATGGCATGATCCCACTCTTCAGCACAGTCTTCAAAAACATCATGAATCCATAAAATATGGTTTTCCTCCTTCACCTCACAGATGGTCGCGGGCCGGCAAGAGCCTTGAGGTAATTCGTTCTAGTAGCCCGTCAAGCGAATTATGGACAGTTGCCGTCCCCTGTTGCACGGCGATTTAACTGTCAAGACGACGCGTGACGCACTACTAGTGATCAGATATTGCACACACGGGGAAGAGTGGAATAGGGGTTACACTATACGGTCCTCCATAATTGACGGTGCGTTTGGCAGGTCCAATGACCATGGCAGTCCGGGAAAGGCACGGAGATAGTGTACCTTCGCCATGGCTGCATGTCGTATTTGCTTCGCCGCCGGTAGCAGATCCCCGTTCCGTATGTTCTCTCGTGTCCACAATATATATCGCCAGAAAATGTAGCGGTCCACATGTTTTCCTTGCCACATATAAGCGCGTCTAGCTTCCTCTCTTTGCGCATAGGACAGAGTGGGCGAAGAAAGCGCTTTTTTATAAGCACGAACTGTCGCATCATCGGTCAAAAGACCATGAGTCAGCGTTACGTTAGCATCATGCATACGGTAGCACAGCACTACACGATCAACGTAAGCGATGGGTCCCGCCATGGCAAGGCGCAGTGCCATATCGAGGTCATCTGCCGGCGCGAGGGACTGGTCGAAAAGACCAATGCGGCGCAACGTATCTTTCCGCATTAGCGTCAAACCCGGCGTTCTCATCACGTTCATAAGCATAAGTACGCCAAGGGTTGTGGAACGATGCTTCGGCCAACGTACAGGGCGTAATAAACTTGGTCCCCATCGATCAGAAAGATAGAGCGACTCGGCGGTCGGATAGATATGCCCATCAGCATCCAGGCCCGTCATTCGCCCATGCGACGCCACCACGTTCGCCGAGTCGTTAAGAGCTTTAACAAGAGCATGCAGTGCGCCTGGGAGAAGTCGATCGTCCTGATCTAAGAAAAGGATATAAGGAGCCCTACGATCGCTCTCTGTAAAGCCATGATTACGCGCTGTGGCGACGCCACCGTTATCCTTATGCACTACTCGAATACGGGCATCATCCTGCGCTGCTTGCCGTGCGACCTTGGCTGAATCGTCAGGTGAACCATCGTCAACAACGATCAACTCCCATTCGCATAATGTTTGTGAACGAACGCTCCGCACGGCGTCCGCAATGAACCGTTCACCCTTATACGCCGGGACCACCACTGACACCCACGTCATAGAGCCTTATCCTTTCGGCTAATCCCACCAAGTCCGCCAACAATCGTATTCTTTTCAACCCAATCCAGTAGGCCTGCTGATACTCCTAACAGCATAGAGGGCAGGCGTATTCACAGGTAACCTTGCTGTCAATCTACCGGGATGGGTTGTGCATCATGTTTACCTCGCAAACCTCCGGGGCCGCCCGATAACTATCTGGCTGAGCATAGCAACGTCATCACGCGGTATAGCGCCGGTTACAATGCCAATAATTGCGTAAGCCGCCACACCCAGCGTCTCACCAATCGGCGCCCATAGCCCGCTCGTCAGCCAGATGATCGCTAGTTGCGCCGTGCCGGCGACCAGAACGCTGACGGCAATCCGCCCGAGCGCTCGATCGAGCAAGACGGCGCGCATAGAGATCGTGCCATATATTGCCATGCCCGCTTCTGTCACGAGGAGGGCAAGCGCCGCCCCCACGGCGGGGTTGTGCCAATGCCGCTGGGCAAAGGCGATCAATATGAAATTGGCTAGAGGGTTGAGGACACAACTGATAGCCATGACAATGGTCCAACGCCACTGCTTGTCCTGCGCCGCAAGCATCTGGTAGAACTGCACGTTGAGAAACGTTGGCAGGATACACAGACTCAATACTATTAGTACAGGTACCGCCGATAAGAACCGTGGACCGTTGATCAGAGCAATTAGCGGCTCTGCAAACGTGGCGAGGCCGATGGTAAGCGGAACCGCGCACACGATCAAGAGCGTAATCGTCTTGCGCCCAACACGCGCGAAATCGCTTCCAGCATCGACCCCCAGCCGCGATAGGAGAGGTAACGTGGCCGTGGCAATCATACCGGGCAAGAACAGCGGGACCGCGAACAGGCGGGTTGCAGCGCCATAAAGTCCGGCCGGACCAACGCCGGCCACCGTACCCAAGATGATGGCGTCGATATTGCCGTAAATGGTCCCGAAGATAGTGGTGGCCCAAAAGCCGAGGCTGCCGACCACCACCTCTCGAATATCACGGCGCGAAACGCGCCGGGTGAGCCGGGCATAGCGGCGTATGAAGTACAGGTTCATTGCCAGCAACAGAAAGCCAATTATGACGTCGTTGAGAGTGAAGTTGAGCAGGGTTCCGTGTCGCCAGACGACCAGGCCGACCAGAATGAAGTAGAGTGCGTTATGGGCGATAGCCCAAACCGTGCCGAAGGTCATGTTCTCATGCCCCTGAAACGTGGACAGCATCACACCTCCGAGCGCCCAGATGACCATGCCGGCGAAGATGATGTACGAGGCGATCTGTGTTTCTGTATTGAGATGGGTGAGATGGACATAGACCCACAAGACCCCGAAGAGAGGCAAAGCTAACAGGCCACGCGTCAGCATAGCAGCGCTGGTCAGCACGCCTGCGCGCTCGGGGGCGCGCGCGATCTCCCGGGTCAGGTAGCTGTTCATCCCCAGGGATACGACAAGTCCGAGCATGGCCACGATGGACATGGCTATCGTCCACTCGCCCAAGCGGCTAGGGCCGAGGTAACGGCTTGTCAGGGCCGTCGTGCCAAAACTTAGCCCCCATGTGACAATTTGTCCCAGGCTCATGATCGCCAGGTTTGATACGACCCTCTGTTTGTTCATTGTCGGTTACACGCCTTCGCCATCCGTGCGGTCATTCTATTCACTGCCTTGCCCGTGATTTTGGACGGCTACATGAAACGCATACATCTTCTCGTCCTCGCGGTATTTGTCGCGGTAGGTGTTATTATCACCCCGCACACAGTTCATGCGTAAGGCGTCAAGCAGACGCCTCGATATAGGCCTCGCTACAACAAAACCGGGGAAATCCCCGCTAAGCGGCATGTCGATGACTGGAACTTGGGCTAACTTGGGGTCATGGATCATTCTACGACAAGTTTGGGGGCTGAACATACCCGGATTCTGGCCCTCGGAGGTCCTACCAACCCTATCTTGAGACCTTCTCGTCGTAGAACCATGATTCTAAGACGAGTGTTCTACAACGAGTCGACGCTGGTGGCGGTTGTCGGCTCTCAACTTGACGGAAGTGACGTTTGTTAGCGGGGATTATCCCGGCTTAAATGTTGAGACCCCGGGAGGCTCCTACTATCGCCTCCTCTACTCGTTTCTCGTGCGCTACGCGCCCTGCGAAACACCCGACCTACCGTATCAACACAACAGGCGCGACCGCCCTCTACTTGGAAAATACATAGCTGTGCTATGTATAGGCGTGCCACCCGCCCCATGCGGTAGGCTGCGGACGGTCCCGCGGTGTGTTGTGTTGCCGCTGCGGGCCGTCCGCCTGTCCTGCGCGCTCTCAGCGCGTCAGAGGAGGGCGCCGCGCGGCGTGGCCTCGCTCCACCCCCTTGCTCTCCGCTAGGCCCCCCCCGCCCGTCGTGCGTCCTCATGCGCCAGGCTGCCCCGCTTTAGCGCGAGAGAGAGACACGAGTGGGGCTGAACGGGCTCGAACCGCTGCCTCCACAGTGTGCTGTGGCGCTCTCCCACCTGAGCTACAGCCCCGTTATCACTGGCGCTTGTGTGGCGTCAGCGTCTATCTCAGCATACACACGCATGCCATCCGCCCATACGGTAGGCTACAGGTGCGGCCGGTTCACGGGGCTGTAGAGCGCACCGTGGGCCGTCCGCAGTACCTGTACAGATCGCCACGCACCGTGCTACGCCACGTCGGGCGGGTCGTTCTGGTGCTCGGCCTGCCGCCATCGCTCACACCGCTGGCGCCAGTCTGCCTCATAGTCACGGGCCAGATTCGCGGCCGTCACGCCCGAGGCCTCAATGCGGAGCGTCCGATCGAGCAAGCGATCGTACACGTACCAGCTACCGGTGGCCGCATGATGGTGATACGTGAAGCGTGCCGGCGGCATGCGTCTACCCTTCTATCGAGTCCCTCATATCAGGAGCGCAGCCGCCGCAGCATCCGCCCGCGTCTAAGCGGCAAGGGGTAAACAAACGGCGAGCGCGGCGGTGCGCTGGCTCTCCTCGTATCCCCTCCACGCGGCGTTCAGGGCGTTCCATAGGTGTCGAGCATGTCGCGGACGGCACGCGCGATCTCTCTTGCCGTGATGGGGTGGTGCATTAGCAGCAGGCCGGGGCGCAGCAAGAGCGCCCGGTGGCGGTCATCCGCGGGCACCTCAGCCACGGAGAGGACGATGGGCACGTCCGCCAGCGCGGGGTCGTCGACCAACGCCTCCAGCACCCGCCAGTGGCGATCCACACCGTCGCGCGTGATGTCTATCGCGATAGCCGCCGGCGCCAGGGCGCGCACGACCTCGTGCACGCCGATCCCCGCCCGGAAGCGACGCACGTCGTAGCCGTCGCTTTTAAGGGCGAGCTGGATGGCCGTCTCGAAGCGTACGTCATCGTTGATGACAGCCACACAGGGACGCTCACGCGGCGGCGTCATACCCGTCGTGCCCGGATCGCCGCCCACAGGTCCTGGCACGACCACCCGCACGCGACCCCGTAGCGGAGCACCCGATCAAGAGCGCCAAAGTCGAGCATCTCTAAGGCGCTGTCTAGCGCCGGATCAAGCCGGGTTTGATCCGTGGAGGACGACACCGCAGGCGACGCCGTGACCACGGGGGATGGCGCATTATCAAGCCGGGCTTGATCCGGCGGGTCGGGCTGCGGCGGCGTGGCGGCCCCCGTGGTGTCGTGATGCGTCGCACGTCCGGCGCGCCCCCCGCCCTTCGCGCGTGGGTTACGCGCGCCCGTCGCCTCCACGCGTTCGCGCGTACGCTTCACGTCGGTCCGCGTGACAGCCTCGCCGTCCTCGATGCGTTGCCGAACGTCCCGCCGGCCCTCGTCGGGGAGACGCAGCACATCGCGCGCGATGGTCGGGGTGATCTGTCCCCGTTCCACCGCGTCGGCGAGGACCTGATCGGCGAGCACATGCAGGCGCTCCCGGACACGCTGCCCGGAGATACGAAGGCGCGTTGCCAGTTCCTCGGCGTTGATTCCCTCCGCGTCCATCAATTCCTGGAAAGCGCGCGCCTCCTCTAACGGAGCGAGATCCTGCCGCTGGATGTTCTCGACGAGCTGCGTGAGGCGGAGCGCAGCGCCCTCCGTATCCCGCACGACGACGGGGAGATGGGCGAGGCCAGCCAGGAGCGCGGCTGCGTACCGACGGCCGCCGGCGACGATCATATACCGTGTGCGGCCGTCGGCGAGTGTGCCCTGCGCGCGCACTAACAGGGGCTGCAGCACGCCATGGGCGGTCAATGAGTCAGCCAGCGCGACCAGGCTTTCACCGCCATGGTCGCGCCGTGGCTGATCGGGATCGGGCGTGAGCTGCGCGATGGGCACGGTGAGCGCCCCGACGAGACGTGTCTCAAGGGTAGCGGGAAGCGCCGCCAGCGTCTCGTCCTGGCGGCGCGCGCTGTTGAGGGTCGGGCGGAGGGGCGTTTTCCTAGGCATGGGGCGCATCCTCGGCCATCAAATGCGCGGCCAGGACGGCATAGGCGTCGGCGGCGGCCGATCGTGGGTCATAGCTGATAAGGGGCTCGTGCGCGATAAGTGATTCACGCACACGGGGGCTGTAGGGGACAGCGGGCGTCAACAGCGGGCCGAAGGTCGCGGCCAGCGTCTCCAGCGCCCCCCGATCGTGGAGTTCACGCGGGCGCACGGCGCACGGCACGACGGCCGCCAGGTGGGCGCCCCCCAGTTCCTGCTGATTGTCGATAAAGGCCACGGTATCCGTGAGCGCGTCGAGGTCGAGTTGGCCCGTCAACGTCGGCAACACGGCCTGCCGCGCCGCCAGGAGCGCCGAGGAGATCGCGAAACCCAGCGCGGGCGGTGTGTCAATGATAATCGTGTCGTACTCCGTCAGAGGAGCCAGGAGCTTGCGCAGGCGAAAGAACCCCGTGGCCGCGTCCGAGAGTTCCCGCGCCGCCCGTTCGATACCGCGATCACCGGGCGCCAGGAAGAGGGTGGGGAAGAGGCCCGCGTCACAGGGCACGATGAGCGGGGCAAGCAACGCGCGCGGATCGATCAGCGCCTCGCCAATCCCGCGTCTCGTGCGCTCACCAAGGAAGAGGCCGGTGAGTGACGCTTGCGGATCCATGTCCACGATGAGCACACGTTGCCCGCACTGCGCCAGGGCGCCGGCAACGTTGAAGACGGTTGTGCTCTTCCCTGCCCCGCCTTTACGCGCGACGACCGCGATGATGCGCGTCATCGTCCCTCCTTTGGCAACACGGAGCGGTCCTTGGGCTCACGAGGCATGATGCAGGTCCTCCCCGCCGCGCTGCATGATCTCCGCGACACGCCGCTCGACGGCCGCCTGCATCTCCGGGCGCGATCCCAGGCCGACAGGGATGAAGCCACGGCCAACATAGCCGCGCCAGTCGTCGTAACCAGGGCTCACCGCGACGTAGCCCGCGTAGAGGTCCGCGCCGTCGGCGGTCGTGAGACGCGCCTCGTGGAGGTAGGGCGAGCGCTCAATCCAGTAGATCATCGCAGGTACTATCTCACTCATTCTCGTTGGTACGCAGCAGACGGGTCGCATCTATGGAACCGTCCGCCTTCAAGCGGCAGACGTCGATGCGGCAGACGTCGTAACGACTGCCCTCGGGCCTCATCCCTTGTCTAGGCAAATCGCCGTCCGTACCTCCATTGTTCACGAGATCGTCGCGTTGCTGTCCACCATTGATGTAGTCGCGCGAGATCGTCACCACCTCATCAGCAAGCGGGCCGCCGGCCCACTCAATATCAAGGCTCCGCTCCAGGCCCCGCGTCACGCGGACTTTGAACCGTACATCCGGGTAGCGGCCCTTCAATATTGAGCGCAGCCGGCGTATGGCTTCATTGACGGAGATAACGGTCGGTTCCAGCGCGCCGCGCGGCCGCGCGGCCGCCTGGGCATGTCCGTCGTCTCCCCCGACGAAATCACCCTCTAAGAGCGCGCACGGCGCGACGGCGCCGGCTTTAAACGCCTGGCCTCGATCCACGGCCGCCATCACGTCGTTTCCTCGCCACCAGCCACGCCTGGCCCATTCGATCGCAGTGTCTCACCCGTCTCGTCACCCGTTTCGACGGGTTGACGCGCCTCCTGCGTGGCTAGAGGCTGTCGCTGAGTCGATCGCTGGCGTGTGTCACGTCGCCTGACCTCACGCACGGTCGTCTCACGATCCTGCGCCACACGCACGCGCTCGCGCGCATCCGCCCGCTGCTGCTGGATATCGCGCTCACGTTCACCGCCTGGGTTCTGGTCCATCGCCACACCGTCCTTCCTTCTACCCGTGATCATGGGTGGCGGCGTGCCGCTCGATCGCCGCCCTGGCCTCGTTGAACGACACCCGCTCGGCGATCGTCGTGTCGTCGTCGAGGCGCTCAGCCGTCACCGTCGCGTCCCAGGCGGCGTCGGAACGTCCCGCATCCTTGTACTGGCCCACATATCCGTACGGCCGTGCGACGCCCGCGAGGCGATACGTCCACAACGCGGCGCTCTTGCGCGCCCACCTACCTCTCATAATGCGGGCCTCTCAGATTGCGCCGACGGCGTAGGCTCCAGGGTGTCGAGCGCATCGTCACGTCTGCCCGCTCACGTTCGCTCATGGACACCCTCATGCCGCTGGCACCCAGCGCGCGACCACCTCATACAGGCGCGCGAGATCGAACGGCTTAGGCAGTCGATCGTTGACCGGCATGAGCGGTCCCGTCGTCTGGAGACGGTCCTGCGCCGACATCACCACGATCGGGATATCGGCGGTCACCGGGTTGGCGCGCAGGCGCTGGCTCACCTCCACCCCATCCATCCCCGGCATATTGATGTCGAGGAGGATGACGTCGGGCTGTGTCTCATGCGCCACCCCCAACGCCTCGGCGCCGACCGCGGCCAGCACCAGATAGCCCGCGTCTTCCAGCGCGTTCTCCAGAAAGTCGATGATATCAGGATCGTCATCCACCACAAGCACCCGTCCCTTGAGCGTTGCGCTACCCATCCTCCTGCCCTCCATCTGTGATCGTGAGCGGGCAACAGCGCGCGCAGATCGGCGCTTGCGTCAATCCTTGTCCGTGACCCAACGTCAACGAGACGGCACGGCGTAGGAACAGCTCGCCCACGGCGATCTCCGCGCCACACCGCCCGCACGCGAGCTGTTCCAGCGCACGGTAGGCCGTCGTCGGCTGCCCATCGGCGTAGCGCGCCGGTCCAACACGATTGCTTTTACGACGTGGCCCTGACGACCGTGTGCCAGGACCAAATGCCGTCGTCATGTCACCTCTAAACGCGGCCATACTGGCCCTCCTGCACGCGCATAAGCGCGATTGCCTTGAGCGAGGGCGTCACATCCCACAACCCCGGCGCGTAGGCCACGTAGAAACGCAGCCGCGCACCAACCTGGGCCACCGCCTGGGCGCGGTAAATCGCGCGTCGCACCTCGTTCTGCGCACCGGGCAGTGGCACGATACGCTCCCCCCGCTGCGTCGTCAGCACACCCAACGCGGGCGCCAGATGGAACTGCAAGACACCCTCGACACGCTCACGCGCATCCGGCGAGAGGGCCAGCAGGTCGCGTATGGACACGGCGTACGTCACACGGTCCATCGGCTCAGGCCCAGCGAGACCGTCCACCGTTGTCTGAGCGATACCGACTGGCCCCCGTAAAGCACCGTGTCGCCAGCTAACACAAAGTAGATAGCGCCCGTGTCTGGCAAAGCGCGGCGTTCAGCAAGAGACAGGGATGGGAGATCAACCGGTGCCACGGTTGTAAGGAGCGAGGTCATGACTCGCGTCCCTGTTCCCGATCCAACTGCTGAATAGCCCACATACGGATGAGCGCCGACGGCGCCAGCCCCTTGCGGCGCGCCGACTCTTCGATCGCCTCAAGCGTTTCAGCGGCAAAGACCACGGTGAGCTGTGACTTCTTACGCGGTTGGTCCCCCGGCCTCTGCGTCGGCATATGTTCCACTCCTATCCTCGTCGTCTCAAGCGCTTGTGCCATGTACAATCCTCCTATTATACTGCCCAGCCCTTATTTTACCAGAATAGTACTTTTATCGCCCTATTAAGACTTGATTATTAGGGTTTTATAGGGTAAACTGTAAGAGTGAAGAGCAGATAGCGTCCACAAAGAAAGAGGCCAGCGGGTGTGCTACCACCCGCTGGCCGGTAGGCACGGAGGACCCTGAAGAAGTGAGAACCGCACCCAGCATCAAGTCTACGGCGAACCGTACGGCCGCCGCCACCGCTTACAGGCCGTCCGTGAAGCTCACGGCTCACCGTGGTTGGTACCGCGTCCAGTCGGGGATGAATCCCGGCGTCTATTACGAGACCAGCGCCAACTCCTGCACCTGCCCGGCTCGTAAGCCCTGCAAGCACCAGCGTTTTGTACGCTCCCTGAATGTGGCCTTCTTCGTCAAGAAGGAGGTCACTCCGGCTGTAGAGCAAACGCGAGCAGCGACCACAAGTGGGCACTGCACGGTCTGCGGTGAGTACGACCATTACCTGCGCGCCGGCCTGTGCGTTCTCTGCGAGATGGACAGCGACGAGGCACGAGCGGCCGCCGGCGACATCGAGATCGCCCAGGCCGAGCAACTCCTCGCGATCAAGCGCCGGGCGCTCGCGGACGCCCATCCCCAGGACGACAGCTACGCGACGCTGCTGCGCCAGGTCGATCAGGCCGAGCGGGCCGTCGCCGCGGCCAACTACGCGCTCATGCGGGCCGCGTAGCGCGGTCACACACCATAGGCCGGCGCGCTCCCCCGCAAAAGCGAACGCGCCGGTCACCCCCAGCAGGAGGCTTTTCCATGATAACCCCTTTCACCCTGGCCCTGGCGTTCCTGATCATCAGCGTGCTTGCAATGAGCATGTTCAGCGGCTCCCTCGTGGCCGTCCTCCCCGTCGCGCACTTTGGAGGCATGTAGCCATGACGACGCACACACAGACGACACGAGAGGCCGTGGCGCTGGTCCCACCGACGACAACGACGCCATGGACCACGGAGGAGATCGCGGTACGCAAAGCAGCGTGGGTTGCCACGGCGGCGCGGTTGGCAGCGACGATGCCCCTGGAGACCGCCGAGGACCGCACCGCCTACCTGGCGGCCGTCGAGGCCGAGGTGGGCTACACGCTGGTAGAACTGCAACACGCGATCAGCGGCCTGGCGGGACCGGCGCCGGCGTGCGTACGGGCCGCGCCGAAGACCATGCGGGAGATGGTCACGTACGGCAACTGGAACGGCGGCGGCGGTGTACGCGGGGTTGCGTGCGACGGGGCGTCCCTGGTCACACAGTTGGCAGCCTGAGATGACAGCCATCGAGCCCTGTGGGAACTGTGACGCCCCAATCGAGATCCCGCTCGACCAGGCCACCGGCGTCCCACCCTGCTGCCAGACCTGCGCGGAACGGACCGCGCCCGACGACGACGCGTACACACAGAATGGGCCGGCGACGGAGTTGGAGCATCGCCGGCCATGAGCCCCACGAGGAGGACACATGACCACCTACACAGAGCCTACATCTAGCATAACAAGGACACGCCCAGCGGACATCGAACTCTCCCTCATCTTCGACCCAGCCGCGCCGCTCGCGGCCGTCGATTTGACCATCGACACACAGACGCCCGCGCTCGACGACGCGGGCTACCTCGCGCTCCTGGACGCCGCGATCGCACGCCTCCACACCTACCGCCAGGATTACGCCGCCGCCGCGTCCCTCCTCCCAGCGCCCCGCGTTCCTGGCAACGCCCCGGCCATCGCCGCGCCGACCCCGCGCTTCGTCGGGGCCTGGCGGCGCCGCGTCATTGCCGCGCGCCCGCGCCCGACGGCGTGCCCCCAGCGCCGTCCCGCCGCGTCCTAACACACACGTCTGGCCGCCAATTTAGGGAGCCCTAACCACCGCTGGCACGGGGCTCCCCCTCCATCGCTCACGCCGCTTTTAGGTTAAGCCCCAGGAAGCAGGAAGCAGGAGACAAAACCATGGCGCAACAGTTTACGACACCGCCCACAAACGACTCTACGCTACCCCAGGCCGCCGACAACCCGACCATCACGACACACACCCCCTCGCGCGCCAGCGACGAGATGAGCAACGCCCAGGCCGTCGAGATGATGCGCCGCTGGGCCGAGGATGCCCAGACCGACCCTGAGCAACACAGCTCATTCATCAAGGTCGCCCGCATCTTCATCGACACCCTCACCGCCGAGGCCACGCGTGAAAAGCAGCACAGGGCACGGGGCACGGGACGCCTCAAGAGCTACGAGGTGCAGCCCATCGGGACACCACAGGCCGTCGCCACTACCCTCGATCCCGACGATAGCTACACGGTCTTCCGCGCGGTGCTCCACGCCGTGCAAACCTGGGAAGCTGACGAGCGCGTCTTGCCCAACGAGGCCGCGCACCGCGCGCTCATCGAAGCCACCCAGGCCCTCGCCATCATGGCCCGCGCCCAGCTCGCGGAGATGACGCCAATCGTCCAGGCGCATCGCGATGACAACGCCGCGGCTCAGGAGTGGGCCGATGATCGCTGGATGGGGCGCACCGATCCGAAACGTGCGCCGGCGGGCTCAATCGTCGCGACCAACGCGACCGAAGGGGAAGAGTCATGACATCGCAACACCCCACGTCATCCACGCCCCGGCTGACAGCGCGCGACCGCCGCGTGTACCGCCAGACGTCCGACCAGTTGACCACGATCATGGCCCGCCCGGGCTGGGTTGACGCGATCCTCGCCACACCCGAGGGGACGGACCTGGACGCGCGCCACCTGCTGTGGGGCATCATCATCCAACTCTTTAAGGGCAGCATCGAGCGCCAGGGCTACCGGCTGGCCGCCCAGTGGCGGCGCGAGCGCGACCGCCGGGGACGTGTGCGCCTCATTCGGGGACGGCGCGTGCGCTCTCCGCTGCGCGCCCGACGCCATACCCCACCGCGTGTCACACCCTCACGCACCGCGTAGGCGACGAGACACGGGGCACATGACACCCTTCCACCTCATGCGCGTGGTAAGATGTGCCCACACGTTAGAGAAAAAACAAGCGGCCGAGGGGTGTGAGACGCACCCCTCGGCCGCAATAGTCCGTGGACACCATGCACGATCAGTTTACTATGCCCGCGCCGACGCGCGTGGTCGATCTTCCCGTCGGCGACGCGCTCCTCTCCGCGTTCTTCGCCGGGCGCAGTCCCCTGACACTGCACGCGTACTACCGCGACCTTGAGGACTTCCGGCGCTTCGCCGGCGTCCCCACCATGGCCCACGCCGCGGCGCTGCTGCTCGCCCATGGCCACGGCCCCGCCAACGGCCTGGCGCTGGCCTATCGCGCCGACCTCATCGGCCGAGGCCTCGCGGCCGCCACCATCAATCGCCGCCTGGCCGCCCTACGGTCCCTTGTCAAGATCGCCCGGACCCTCGGGTTCGTCCCGTGGGCGCTGGAGGTGCGCAACGTGACGAGTCAGGGCTACCGCGACACGCGCGGTCCGGGTGACGACGGCTACCGTCAGCTCCTGGCCGTCCTCGACCGCCGGCGTGGACCGGCCGCGCCCCGCGATCGCGCCGCCGTCCACCTGCTCTTCGACCTGGCCTTACGGCGCGCCGAAGTGGTCTCCCTCGACGTCGCGCACGTCGACCTCGCCGCCGGATTCATCCAGGTGCGCGGCAAGGGGCAGACGGAACGCGTGCGCCTGACCCTCCCCGATCCCACGCGCGCGGCGCTGGTCGCCTGGCTCATCGTCCGGGGCGCGGCACCGGGGCCGCTCTTCACCAACTTCGACCGGGCGCGTAAAGGGCTAGGCCGTCGGCTCACCGGCCGGTCGTTGCACCGCGTTGTGGGCGCGCTCGGCCAAGAGGCCGGCCTCAAGGACGTGCGACCACACGGTCTACGGCATGCCGCGATCACCGCAGCGCTCGACCGCACCGGTGGGAACATCCGCGCCGTGCAGCGCTTCAGCCGGCATCGCGACGTGCGCGTGCTAGCCGTCTACGATGACAACCGTGAGGACCTTGGTGGACAGGTGGCGCGGCTGGTAGCTGAGACCAACGCGCCGCCACCGACAGTTAAGCGCGATAGAGATCCTGATAGTCATTTCAAGGACGCAAGCACATGTATAGGGTGATCGAGTTCATCATAGACCACCGGAAACTAATCTCTCGATTCCTGCTAGCTATACTTGGAATCATTGTCGCTATCCTCATCTCAAACCCAGCAGGCGACTGGATGTATGACATAGACAGGAGCCCCGCCGCACGGGCACGCCTGCTGCATCTCCTTGCTTCCGCATGGCCGTCTGTTCTGTTGATCTGCTTTGGAGTGACCATTTTCCTCGGTTCTTCCTTCCTCGACCGACAGAGAAAGCAAAAGCCATTCCGACAGGTATCACTCAACGGCCTCATCATCATCGATACTCGCGTCTGTGTCGGTCTCATGGTTATCGTCGCGTGCCTTGCCGTCGCGCTGGGCCTACGAGCCACGACGACGACTATATCCTCCCTGGCATCGGGTCCGATCTTTACGTCCACACCAATCTCAGCACAACGCTCATCCACCTCAACACCCAACCCACCAGCCAGTGCCACAGCACCACTGGCCACAGCGACCACCACGCTCACCATTGAGCCCACCGTCGCACACGTCGCACACGTCGCACACAGGCCCGCGACCGCGTTACCCACGCCGACGAGCACAGCACTCCCAACCACCCCACGTAGTGCCCCCAGTTCCACACCTACGGCAATCCCCCTACCCGTCGCCACACCAGCTATCGTCTCGAACAAGGATGGTGTTCTCACGGAAACTTTCACTGGAGAATCACTGGTAGCGATCGGTGCGACAACAGACCAAAACCCTTTCCAGGGGTCAGATATCTCGGCGGACAAGTTGAGCGAAGAGTACGACGACCGCGGGTGGACGCCCGTCACCCCTCAATCCTGCCCAGGATTGAGGCACGGCTACTGGGGTAGCGATCTAACGAAGCCATATGCCTTCCGCCTCGATTTCTGGTTGCCACAAGCAGTAAATTACGACGGGAGCGAAGTAGTTTATAGCGTCGTGACCGAAACGGGCATGTTCGATCCCGAGCCGATACGAGTCAATGGTCAACAGATCGCCGTGATTACGCAGGACCAACAAGCAGGAACGTCGACGGCCGCGATCGAGGCCCAGAACCAACAACCTATTTTGCACAGCGGGCGTAACACGCTGGTCATCATCGCTCCCCCTAGTCAGTCATGCAGCGCTATCGCTGTCACGCTGAAAATTCGGATAACGCGACAATAACCAGTTCCGTCATTCTCACTGCCCATGTGTCCCTGCACACGGGCGCGGCGTCGCGGATAAACGATGGTTAACACAATCGGTGTTGTGATAACCTAGTGAGAACGCCCCCGTAGAATGGACGTTCTACGCCCAGCGATTGGAGAAGATCATGTCCGTGTCGATCAGTCACCAGCCCCAACAGACCGAGTGGATGACGCTGAACACTGTCGAGGTCAACCTCGCCCAGGTCGCCAGCATCGCGTTCACCCCAACGAACGGTTCGCCTCAGGGAGGTGTCCTCGCGGTCGTCTACATGCCGTCATTCAACCCACAGCGCATCGACCCGCCCAATGTGAGTTCGTTCGAGATCCACGACGCCGCCACGCTAGCCGCTCTCCGAAACTACGTCGATAGCCGGCGTGTCTCCGCGTGACACCCATGACCACAGCCGTTGTCCCCTATCGCGGCACCGGCCTCGACCGCGCGCGGGCCTGGGTGGACCTGCCCGACGACGAACGCCGCCGCCGCGCGGTCCTGGCCTGCCGCGATCACGACACCGAGGCCCTGTGGGACCTCACCGACGCGCACCTCACGCTGTACGGCCGCGCCGGGTCCACGGTGAGCCCCTACACACGCGACAACTACCGCCGGGGCGTCGCGGCGCTGGTCACAGCGTGGCGTCAGGAAAACCTCCTGCGCCCACGCCGCGACGCCGGCGCGCTGTGGGTCCGCGCGCTGGAGAGCGCCGGCGGCCCCAATTGCACAGGGCTCATGCCCTCAACGGTGAAGGTTCGCCTCGCCGGCGCACGCGCCCTCTACGCTGCACTGCGTTGGGCCGGTGCCACCGAGATCGACCCACTGCGCGACGCGCATCCCGCGAAAGACGCCGTTCCGGCCTGGGAGAAACGCCACCCCTACGCTGAGGATGAGATCCGACGCCTTATCATGTTTTCGACTGGTGAGGACCAGGCGCTTGTGTTGCTCGGAGCCCACGCCGGCCTGCGCGTGAGCGAAATGCTGGCCCTGCGCTGGGATGCTGTCGACCTCGGCCGTCGCCAGATTACCGTGCACAAGGGCAAGGGCGGCAAGCCGCGCACCGTGGCGATGAGCCGGAGCCTCGCGGCCGCGCTCGATGAGATCAAAGGCAGTCACGATGAGGAAGAGACGTCAGCGGCGCGGGCTGGTTATGTGCTGCCCTACGGGACGGCCGTGAGCGCCTGGAACCGGCTCAACCGCGTCTGTGCCCGCGCCGGCGTCGCGCCTAAAGGCATCCACAGCCTCAGGCATGCGGCCGGGACGCGCGTCGTGCATGAAACGGGCTCACTCGAGGAGGCAGCGCGCCATTTAGGGCATGCCTCGATAGAAACGACACGGGTTTACGCCAAGTGGTCGAATACGCGCCTACAAGCGACCGTGGGGCAATGGTGACCATGCCCGCTGACGAGGAGTACTTCACGATCACCGAAGCCAAGAGACGCGCGGGCCTGAAGAGCGACGATGTCCTCTATCGAGCGATGAAGAACGGCCGCCTCAAGACGGTGACCAAAATGGTCGGCCCGCGCGTGGTGCGCCTGACGACCCAGGCATGGCTCGACGCGTACCTGGCCAGCCGACACGTTCCACCACAGGGTCAGGTTGAGATGACGCCCTGACGCGCCGTGATCGTGACGGTCATCCAGCGCGACGATCGCCGCGGCGAGGGCGTCACGGCGAAGGCCAGTGGGTTGCTGCATGTGCCGTACGGTAGGCAGGCCGGGTAGGGGTAGCGATAAGCAGTTTCTCTGTGTCGCAACCCAAAGGAGAGGGCATAGTCATGGAACGAGAGGACATCGAGGCCATCCTGCAGTGGATGCAGGAGATGCGTAGCGCATGGAAGGTGACAAACGCCGCCGTCAAACAACTCGCCCAGGCACAGCTTGATGACCAATTGGGCGACGTTCTCCTGCGGACGGCCCTCCCGCACACGCAGTCCATGGATGCGGCGGAGCAACGCTTGCGGGATAGGCTCGCTGTCCTATCGGCGTCGCCCAGGCCACAGGAGTAAGGGTGATGATAGCGCCAGTGAAAAGTCGCCGAGGACGTGCGACGCCTGATCGCCCAGGAATAGGATAAGGAGAGGGACAATGACACCTGACCACGACGACGCGACGACACCCCTACGCAGCGCGGCGCATCCTACTGATCGGACCGCGACCGACGCCTGGCTGGTCACCGGCCCCTGCCTGCGGTTTAGCGACGCGATGACCCGCATCGCCCACGCCTGCGACCAGGCCCTGGCAGATGCGCGGCTGACCACGACCAGGGACCTCGACGGACCGCTCCACAGCCTCGTCGCCGACCTACGGGGCGAGAAGGCGGCAGCTCTGACCTGCCGTGCGCTCTTCGAGAACCACCTCACCCGTGCCGTGGCCGACATGCGCGACATAGCCCAGGCCACGGGCGACGCCTATATGCGCAAGATCGCGGACGCGTTGGAGACCAATGCCTACCAGGAGCTGGTCCCGTGACCGCTCGTCGCTCCCCGCGAATGTGTCCCTAAACATGACAATTCGGCTACCAGTTATCGTCGGCAGGATCGCCTACCTGCCTTACCCGCAGCGGATCATCTAGGTCGATCACAGACCTGCTAGATTGAGGAGCCCATCCTCCCAGGTCGGCCTTCCACTCGAAGGACACGTCCTGGCCAGCGGCATGGACCATGACCTGGAGCGGCTGAGTATTCGCTTCACCCGCAGCCAGGACCTGTTTCTTCCCATCCGGCATCAACGTGTACACACGCCAACGACCCGATCCTGACGTGGACATAGGACCTCCCCTTGTAAATATGCAAGCGCACATGACTCTCAACATTCACTGCGGCGCCCGTCTTCTCCACAGTACCACAAGGGTCAGTCGTCCTGATGTGTCTCTAAAGCGACGTGCGTACAACCGATAGGCCCGGCACCGCCGCCGTAGTACTCTTGTACTAAGGGGCCGTGCAGAAATAACCACTCCAACTTTTCGCCTCGTTCACGCCTACAGTGGACGGGGAGTTGACTACTTTATTTCTGCGCGGGCCCTAAGGACTCGTTAAGAAATAACTTCCCGCTGCTGTGGTACCTCGGACGCTTGAACGCAGCGGCCAAAACGGGAGGTTAATCTTTAACGGCTCCTAATACGACAACGTTAGGTCCGCCTGCGATTGA
>JAABUJ010001826.1_pt1 | contig 29041 bp, 27 predicted proteins | sample 5559131 | NCBI WGS metagenome assembly JAABUJ01 (sample SAMN10711875, study PRJNA513366) | rock metagenome | isolation source: Antarctica rocks | place: Antarctica: Victoria Land, Mt New Zealand nord | collected 2016-01-07
GCCGGCGTGGGGTGGGGTGGGGCGAATGGGAAGGAGATTGAGGCTTGATATGGGAGAAGCATAGTCAAAGGTGCATTGAGTCTGTGTGTGCGGTTATTGTGAGCCTTTACGGCTTCCCTGCTGTCTTTGGAGGACGTCAACGCGTCTCTGGCTAAGCTATCTTTCTCTTCCTTTCGTCATCCCCTTACTACAGCGCCAGTTTATCTCCTCGCCAACCTCATATCATGTTGGTCAACGAGGTATACGGCTGGCGCAGAATAAACAGTGTCTTGTTCATCGGAACAAGGTTCGCCTGCAGACTGCCCCTGAGATGCCATCATTGGATCTGTGACGATTGGGAGTTTGATGGTGAGCGACATTCTTTTTCTCCTTACTTGGGTACTTTGGTGGAAGTCTCTGACCTATGATGGTCGGTCTGTGTGTTTCAAGTTTTCCTTTTATTACTCGATTGGAAAGCCGAGAGGCTATACCCCCGAATTTTTGCTTGAAGGTTCGCTGCGTGCAATGTGGCTCTCAGGTTGCAATCTCCAGATAATTTCCCAGTACCGCTACGCTACCTAGGGTATTCGGGGTGTCCGCAAGGGGCCATGGTCGAAAGTAGAGTTATTAAGTATTTGATTGACGAGTAAAGGAGCGACTACCAGACTATGTCATAACAATCTCACGACAACGATCCTCCCGGACAATGTACCATTGACCTAGACATCCTCCCAAAGAAGATAACACCAAGAGAAAATTCCACCAACAGAAAATGCCAAGTGCATGCAGTACCTCCCAAACAGGTTACGCTGAGGTAAACGCTCAAAAATCCTCCGAACTCAATCTGCCTCCCATATGCTCAACAAGCGGTGTCCCTGTCGCCCAAGCCCCTTGTGGTGATGGCGGACCTTCTAAGCGAGGTCACCCAAGACGGTGTCGCCGGCTTGGCTCTGCTGGCCGGGTGCTCCATGATGAAGTTCGGTGTTCCCATCGTCCTGTGACTCCTTGAGGTGGACGTTGGAACGGGATACGCCGGTACTGCCACTATCCTCTGCGCGGAAGCTCATAACCTCGAGGTTAGGGCCTCGGTAGTCGATACGATGCCTGCGGCCGACGTTCTTTATGTTGTCAGCCTTTGTAAGAGGTTTCTTCGCTTCTGAAGGACTAGATAAACATGAGGGTCGCTTACTACACAGTTGTTGCAAGGGATGTTGGCCGACTTGACACCGTGATGGTGGACATCCTCGAGCGTGTAGTATTTGCATTGGAACGACATGTTTGATGCTGGTGCGGTATGAAGGTTGTGAGATTGGGCTCTGGGTGTTGGGAGAAATTCAAAGAGTCTTTCGTAAGAGTCTTTTATAGAGTAGAAGGATTGAGGGATGGAGGATTGTAGGTGAGATGTCAGACTTGCCTGAGCGGTCAAGGAGATTTTATAGACATCAGCAAAGGGCCTGGATTCAATCCTGCCAGCATCACAGACTCCACGTCAGCTCCATCTGGCTCCACAGCTATGATTTCGATTCCCCTCGATGACTTGTCCTCGGATCCTCTGCGATCCTAAAGCCTAGAGCGAGACGCAGTCCACGAATTGGAGACTCCATCTCATCAACGCTTTGGCCGCCTTCCTCTCAGCTGTCGAGACTGGAGCCTATTACTGCACTATGCTCAGGCAGAAATTTGTTCCTGATAGCCCTGGATGAGGAGACGTCAGCTGGAACGAACCAGAGCCCTACTGTGCCACAAGCGCCGGCGTCCCGCGTTTGACGGCGGACCATCTAGACATGCTTTTCGAGCTTTCGAAACGCGGTCCAGCAAGCGCAAGACTTTCATGTGGTAAGAAATTTCAGGGGCTGACGCGTCAATGTGACGGCTCCAGGACCACAGCCCCGATGGGATTGCACAAATCCTAAAAGACAGCCCTTTAGATGCTGCAGGTCGTCCGAATTGGCGAGCTCGAGAACTCTCCCACCAAGCGAACAAACATTCCTGATCGACAATGAATGCTGAGCTCTTCGGGCCGCGGGTTTGTATCCGCGAAAGCCGGCGGCAGCGGAAGTGTAGACTTGACAGCGTCATTTGGCAAGCTAGCAGTATTGCATTTCAAGCCATGGCGAAAACAGTTGGTCCAAGAGACGCCACGCGCTTTGCAATTGGTTCTAAGACCCGCAAATGGTGTTGTCAGAGGAGGTTGAGTTTGACTAGGAGCAAGTAGTTGGTTAAATCTCCGAGGTGGATGTTCAGCCCGTCTTGGAAAGTGCGGCAAGGCAATACACAGCAGAGAACTTTGATCACCAGCCTTCAGATCTATAGCGAGGTGTCACATGGGAAACGTAAGACGTAGGATCCCGAGCCTCCCCTCGGAAAATAGGTACTTGCCAGGGTCGTGAGCAAGGACGTGGCGAACGTTTAAAATACTGCTGAGTAAAAAAGCCTTGGGTGATGAACACCAGACTCAACAGACACACATCTTGCGCCGTACTTGCCCCAACCCAAATAATCTAAACCGATTCTGTGACCTTTTCTATTGCGGCTTGGGAGAGAAGCAAATCTTGCAAAGCTGAATCGACCGGAGAATATCTTGACCAACCGACACTGAAACCTTTGCTCGCAAGAAGCCTTGCGGCACAGTGAGTATAAGAGACGCCTCAGACTTATGACTGGTGGAGCGTAAAATCGGGGGACTTCGTTGTAACTTGAAAAGTGAAGGAAAGATCGTGATTCAGTTGAGTCACGAATCCTGTTGGCCAAGCTCACCTACCTTGACCCAATGATATCTCCCAGTCAATTAATTGAGAAATAGTTTCTTTTGCGTGACGCAAGCAACCATTCAGATTCACAGGTTGCGAGCGACCGGTCGTTTTGCTGTATAAGAGCCAAGGAAAGAGCACAGTCGCACTGCCCCCTTGATCCTTGCATCCTTCGGAGTCCTTACAAACGATATCCGCCAATACGACGCAGTGACCAGAGTCGCGGACCATTTCTTTTCCGTGCGCAATGTCTGTACTCGTTCTCTGGACTATACCTTAGTTATTCCATCCGACCGCACCGTGCACTTTTCAGGGGTTCCTCGTATTACGAATGAGCTCAGGATCTTGTCCGAGCCCTGCTCTTAAGCATTTTGATTGAGTGAAAGAAACATGCTGTGAACAGTTTGCCACTCCAATTATGGGTCTTCACTGGTGATTCGGTCCATCAGCTCTCCGTCATTGCGTTCTTGCATGAAGGTCAAGAAGCGAGTGCACCCACTTCGTGCCGGCTCACAAGATGCTCATTGTGGCAGTCAAAGTATCTAGTCGAGGTGTGTAGTCGAGATAGGGTAAAAGAAAGGGAGTTGGCACCACCGATGTGGCTACATCCAACATTGGTATTGTCCCACTGGGGCGATTTGGGGGCCATAGATCGACTGACAGGACGGCCGTCCCGCTGTGTACAGTTCATCCCGCTCCGACCGATAGAGTGGACGATCCAGTAGGCTTCCCTCTTTATGCTTGTTTTGGTTGTATCCGGACATAGTCCATTTCGAACGACTGCGATATCCGTCGATCTTCTACATATAGCATCGGCCTGAGCTTTGGGGTGCAAGTTTCGCGAGCTTTGACGAAGCCGAGGCAAGCTTGAAATATGTTTGGGTTGTTTTCTGCTTTCTCTCACTCACATTGGGTCGCATATCGACTCGGTCAGGCACAGGACGAGCGTCATTCGCCCACGGACCCGTGGGGGGTTCCCATCTTTACCTTACCGAGGGACGATTGCAGATCATTGGAATCGGGTGCCTTGACTTGATTGTTGGACGGAGTGCTCCGTACAGACGGTGTGCATGACCTTGAGCCACGGTCCGAGTATAGAGCATTGATTGTGAGGATCATCGGGGTAGACGTCAATTGGTGTCCGAGCTTGGGGAGCCCCGGGATCTTGGTTGGTGTTGTCGGAGTGGACGAATAGAAGCGAGTACAAGTACTTAGTTATCGAACTCCTGCACGAAGAGGGCTGTGAGAGGAGAGTTGGCTAGGCGCATCCAGTGGTTGGTGTACGATTCATCGTGGACAGCTCCACTTGTGCACTTGACCCTGCTAATCATTAGCCATGAGTATGGTAGTCACCAGTGAACAGTCAAGAGTACGGGTCTGATGTGCAGGGTGATTGATCTGGTGCCCTCCATCGGATATCCTTCGAATTGCTGTTTCTTTCTTTTCCCCCAGAAATCGCAACCGAGCTCTTTCATTTGCCGCTTCCCCTAGCCGGGGATCGTCGTCGCTCGCTCCCGCTGCTAAATTCAAAACCTCCAACGGATCCCTCACATCACACGATCCCCATGTCCCCATGAACCCATGAACCCATGAACCCATGAACCTCGCCAACCTTCCACAGACCTTCGAATGCAGCCTCCCCTCGCTCCCTTCCCTCATCGCACCACCCATGGCGATCGTCCTGGACGCCGGTGCTCGCTCGGGGCCCCATACCCGGAAATACGCCATGACCTGACGTTGATTGGACAGTCCTAGCCACTTCCTTTGCTTGTGCTCCAAACCGTCGACGGCCACCACCCTCCGTCTTATCGCCAACGTCCTGCAACGGCCCAGGGCCCTCTCTCCACGCTACTGCCGTGTCGCCCAATCGATAGCTTTGTTTCCCCGCGTCGAGCGGTTGTGTGCCGAAATGCTTATCGGCCAGCTAGGTAGCAGCTAGGCTGCTCCGGCTCATTTGGACTTTCGTCTCCTCCCTCCGTTAGCAGATTGTTGGAAGCTCTACCAAGGTACGGGCCACGGAGGGACACCAGGATGATTGACTGGGAGGATCCTTGTGTATACCATCCTGGTGCCGGTCCAGAAACTCCTCCTATAAACCGCCGTCGGCCACGGCCGTCCTTATTTTAGTCATGTCACACATCTGCTTGTCCCTCTTCGGGGCAGATAGCACTACCACCGCTGCCAGCCTAGCACCGGGTCCACCTGCTCACCCGTGCGGAGTACAGCAAGGTACATGTATATAATCATGCCCAGGCATCTCCTACGTCAACGCGCATTCTGCGGGGACAGCTTGTGGTACACATGCTGCTGGTCACTCATTATTTCTACATGCCACTTGACCTTAGTCATTTTCAGACCATTTTGAAACTTCATCCTCACCACCCATTATACATTCGTTGACCTTGGAGCCAAACTCGTTGCTAGCAACCCATTTGCGCCGCCATGGCAACTACTATGATCGAGACAGAAGCCGAGAAGCCTGAGACATCGCCTCAGCAATCACCAATTTCTCCGCGCAAGCGGCGCAGAAGAGCGCCGACCACTGGCGCAGCAGACGACTGCTTTTCATGCCAGGAACGTCAAAGCAAATGTGACAGGCGCAGGCCATATTGCTCACCATGTCTTGACCAAGGCAAGGACTGCTCTGGCTACAAGACCACTCTGACTTGGGGAGTCGGCGTTGCCAGCAGAGGGAAGCTGCGCGGACTGGCATTACCGATTGCGAATTCCAAGAAGGCGGAGCAGGAGACGGGTAAGAAGGCAGAGAACAGCAGGAAGCGGTCCTTGGGCGAGTTATCTAAGCTTGGCCCAAATCGCGATTCGCTTCAATCGACTACCAACAGTCGAGGGACTGGATCAAGAAGTGGACTAGCAAGTGCAGGCAGCGCGACGACGACTTTCGACTTTGTGAATTCGGACCATAACAACGCGAATCCATCGCCCATGTTGCCTCCGCCCAATTTACAGTGGCGAGCGCCAGGCGGCCATGGATCGCGACCTCAGATGCCGGGCCGGCCCAGCAAGCGGATGAGAAGCCATTCGCTGGAGCCCCTGCAAGTAGCGCCTGCTGAGCAGTTGGGAGCGCTAAGAGATTTGCCATTGACGGCGAACGCAGTAGGTGGGTTCAGAGACCATCAGTATGGATTCTCCATGCAATACTCGCCTATCACGCCAACCTTTTCAGCCTACAATCCGTACTCGCCTAGCTATCCAGAGCATTCTGTGCAGCACGAGTCTGGCTATCACCAAGCGGTCCCAGAAAGCCCGTTCGACAGCAACTTCTTCCCGGACCCCGAGATGAGCTGGTCAGGCGACAGTATCACTTCCAGCTTGGGTTCCGATCACAGCAGCCAGGACTATCAGGAGGACCAAGGCTTTTTCGCCGATCCCGTTGTCGCAGATAGCCTGGATAACATTCTATCGAATCAACAAGGTATTTGTCAGCAGCAAATTAGTAACGGTGTCTGTCAGAATATTGGAAAGACTCAGGAGGCTCCGCAGTACCTGGGTCAGCTCCAGCTGTCTCCACAGCTTGTTCCAGATGACGTGGGAGCCCACACATCATCGATCATCTCCACCCCTTTCTCATCGTTCTCGATCGGCAAGACTCCTGGTCTACGATTCCTCATTGACTACTACGACAAGGTCATCTCACCCGTCATTGTAGCCTTCGATGGGCCCACGAACCCTTACCGAACTCACATTCTGCGTTTGGCCGTCGAAAGCAAGACATTGCAACATGCCATTGCTGCATTATCGGCCAGTAATCTGCGCATACGGAGGGGGAGCTCTAATCCTATCAAGGGCTGCAAGCGGCGAAGCCTGACAGACTGCTCGTATGACAAGTCCGTCAGGAGATCGTCTATCGCGCACAGCATCATGGAAGGTGGTCTGGATAGTTTGCCACATACATCCATGAGCGAACCATCGATGGAAGAGCTTTTCCATAAATCGGCTTCGATCAAGGCCTTGAACGAGCAGCTCAAGGATCCCAAGCGTCGAAAGAATGACTCTATCCTTGCAACGTTGCTTATTTTATGTCTCTACCACATTTGTGATACGGGCGTTGCGAAGTTCAAAACGCAATTTGCAGGGGTGAAGCAAATACTTGCGATGAGAGGTGGTACCAAAGGTCCGAATTCGAAGGCGTCCAATTGGTTGACGGTCATGTTTACGTGGTTCGACGCAATGACTGCCACGGTCAATGACCGCGAAAGCCAGTTGCCGGACTTGGATGTTTCCGGTGATGACGGCTGGTCTTTGGAGAATCTTGCTGGCTGTGATGGCAGACTCTTCAAGATCATCGCCAAGCTCGGCCGCTTGAATCTCCTGAGCCAGGGCAAGCCAGTCGAAGACACACCACCTGAAATCACTGCGAGACCCAAGACGCGCTCGTCGAGCCCCAACTCCAAGTCCCAGGACTACTACAGCATGAACTACAACCGCTATGATGGCAATGGCCGGTCTTCTCTACTAAACGACGACGAGGACATGGCCTCACGAGCTCCGTTCTGGAGGGAATGGACCGCAACCCGGAAAGCGCTCCAAGACTGGCAGCTGGATCCCGTGAAGCCATCGTCACCCTCTTCCCAATTCGACCGACTCGATCTTCTCCACATCTCCGAATCTTTCCGCTACTCGGCTCTTCTCTACACCGAACGCTTAGCATATCCCCATCTCCCATCCACCCATCCCAATTTCCAGAACCTAGTCACCCAAGCACTTTACCACATCACCAACGTCAAATCCGACGTTTTTCTTCTCTGGCCGCTCTTCATCACCGGCACCGAATGCGTCAGCGCTGAAGACCGGCATTTGATTCGCGAGCGGTGCCTCGACATCCAGAAGGATTCTGGCTTCTTCAACAACATTTCAGGTTTAGAGCTACTCGAGAAGGTATGGCGCGACGATACAAAAGACACAATTGAGCAAAATCACGGGTCTATGACGGGCATGAATCACAATGAGGGGATTTGTGCAGCACAGGGATTCAAATGGCGGAAGGCAATGGAACGGATTGACGGGGAGTACATAGTGGTTTAGGCATACCGACAGCGTACGGAGATATCATATATGAAGTTCAAATAAGATCATTAATTATACCCCTTGCATCAGATTGTCGGTGGAGCGCTTCCATCTCGCGGCTACGCCGTTTCATCCATCGAGATCTCTTCTTTAGGCTCTCCACTCGCCCAAACTCTCTTCGATCATCTCGGCCTCTCGGACGCAAACGCGCTCCTGGCATGTGATTAGCACAACTCAATGTCTTAGGCGTCATTGCTGAGCAAGACGATGAATAAATCACCACCCTCTCGGCATTGGCTGACCCAACCCCACACCCCTCTCTTGGCCGCCACTCCACCATCAACCCAAAGTACAAAACCTTACCAACTCCCTTCCTTCCTCAAAATCAATGCGTCCAGCCCTGCGCCTCTCCTCCCTTTCTCGCCATCTCGTCAACTTCAACCCGACCACCAGCAACGTCACCCGCACAATGTCCACATCCACATCCCCCTCCTCCGCAGCTCCAGCCATCATCGCTGGTGTAGGTCCTGGAACAGGTGCTTCAGTGGCACGCAAATTCGCCGAGAGGTATCCCGTCTTCCTCCTTGCGCGAAATCCCGCGAATTACGAGCCTCTGGTCGAGGAAATCAAGAACAATGGTGGCTGGGCGCAGGGCATCTCTACGGACATCAGCGACGCGGGGAGCGTTGAGAAGGCGTTTGCAGAGATCAAGAAGTACAGCGGGAAAGAGGAGCCGAGGGCGAGTGCGGCGGTGTTTAATGTTGGTGGGAAATTTATACGAAAGTCCTTCTTGGATTTGAGTCAAGAGGAATTTGAGGCTGGATTTGAGGCGAATGGGTGAGTCTCCTTCTTCTGCATGTTTCTTCTGGGTATGGGCTCTGGAGGGCACTGACATCCCCCACAGACGCGGCGCCTATCTCTTCTCCCGCGCCGTTCTGCCACTTCTGCTCGCTTCTACCACCTCCTCGTACTCAACACCAGAGTACCCACCCACGCTCATCTTCACGGGCGCGACGGCGTCGATGAAGGGCAGCGCGCTGTGCTCGAGTTTCGCAACGGGGAAATTCGCGCTGAGAGCGCTGGCGCAGAGTTTGGGTAGGGAGTTTGGGCCGAAGGGTGTGCATGTCGCGCATGTGGTTGTGGATGGGGTGATTGATATTGAGAGGACGAAGGGGTGGGAGGTTGGAGGGGTGGATGGGAAGATTAGTCCGGGGGCGGTGAGTTTCTATTCCTTGGGGGGTTGGGGTGGAAGGGAGGGGGATGGTGTGAAGAGGTTGGGGCTAATGATTGCGGGTTTTTAGATCGCGGACTCGTATTGGTACCTTCATACGCAGCCACGAACGACGTTCACGCACGAGATCGACATCCGGCCGTATATTGAGAAGTGGTAGCTTTGGCATGAATTTACCTACAGATAACGTTCAAAACGTCTTTCCAAGTTCGACTCGATTGTCTGACCCTATTTATCTCGTCATGACACAACGTGCATTCCGCCGTTTCTATTTCCCGTCATCACTCTCATTCTCGTTACCACCTTTGTCCCTAATCCAACAGTGCAGATGCAAAGCTACAAAGTTGATTTACGTTGGAGACTCATGGTTGGAAAGGCCACCCCAGTATATTGGACGTCAGCATCTGCGGCGACGCCTCGAGCTCTTTGGCCTTCGCCTTCAGCTGGTCGACATCCCAATTACACCACACAAACCTCCCATTGAGGAATTTGGCTTCTGAGCTTGTCATCCAGAGGAGGAAGTGGGCCGGCAGTTTGACTGTGGCAGAGTTAGCGGTCTTGTCCTCGCCTTCCAGCGTACCAAATCACAGCCTCGGCAATACTAAAGGTTTTTATCAAAAGGTATACAGCGGTATACAGCCGGCTCGTCAATCTACCGGCGAGATGTACTACCGCAAAAGAAGCGGAACAGACTTACTATCATCGATCGGCGGCCTCTGCGAGTGCGCAACCGCCTCCTCAGCCATCTCCGTCATCACAACCCCCGGATGAACCGAAGCCACAAAGATATCCGGATTCTCCGCGGCCAGGTTCTCGAGTAACTTGACCTGCGCGATCTTCGAAGAATTGTAGGCCGATCGTCCGTGGTTAAAGGGAAGCGAAGGAGGCAGCTGGATTGAACCAGCTGTGATGCCGATGATGGCGGAGTTTGGGCGGTGGGTGGGGAGGAAAGCTTGGGCCATGACAAGAGGGCCTTTGACGTTCGTCTGGAGCGGATGGGGAGTCAGCGAGAGCCCGCACCATCATTTGGAAAGAGAGAGCTTGACAGCGGCGGCTGAAGATGCTATACAGGAACACGCTTGGAGGAGCCTACCTCAAACCCCCTCCACCACTCCCCAATCGACGTCTCAGCAATGGGCGCCGGCGTCGGAGCAACCCCAGCATTCAGCACCAAAACCTCCCACCCCCCCACCAACTCCGCAGCCTTCCTCACTGCCTCCTCATCAGCCACATCCGCAACATGCGTGCTCACTTCCGTATCTGGGAAATCTGCTTTGATGGCATCCTTGGTCTTCGAGAGCGTGCTTTGCGTGCGGCCTAGCAAGGCAACGTGTGCGGCGCCCGCTTCAGCGAAGGCTCTGCCCATCTCAGGGCCGAGGCCTCGGCCACCGCCCGTCACGATGACGGTTTTGCCTTTGGCTGAGAGGGCGGGGTTGTGGGGGGAGATGCTGGGGTAGGTGTCGTTGCGCCATTCGGCGGTTAGGGAGGTGAAGCCTGGTGGGGGCTTCATGACGGCAAGAGGTTAATGGTTCAACAGATCGTAGGAAGGTAGAGGTTCTTGACTTACTTATAGTTAGAAAGCCAATTGAGAATGACTGCACGCCCATGACTGACAGTGTTTGTTGATTCAGCTCGGGAAATAAAAACCCCCGCAAAGTCCGGCGCTTTATGCTTGCTTACGAATTGAAAAGTGGGTGCACAAACCGTGCACGAAAGTTATGCAGCTACTTTACTGACATCCGACGGGACTGTACTTTCCGTAAGACAATCCTGCAATGTCCCCTACCAGTTACCTTAGCATCCCCCAACGGAACGACGCTTCGCACGAAATTAAGGCACAGCCATTGGCCAGAAGCTGCAATCGAACATCGCCATAGGATGTTCAAGACGCCAGATGCGATGAGATGCTGCGAACAGCGATACATAGCCGCGATACATAGCCACGACACCACAGGCCAGCGTAAGAGCTAGAAAAGAGCCTAAGAGACGGCTCCCTAACGACCAAGATCGTACCCGAAGCAAAAGGGAGTAGTACCAGTCATTAAAGTACATCGTTGCAGGTTGAGAGCAGACTGAGTATCACGAAGTGAAGCTTGCCTACAACTGATCGATGAACGTTACCAACTAAGCAAGAGGATGTCCGACTGCGAGTAGTTTTTCCTCGTATATGGCTTTCAGCTCCAACCAGCTCCTGACAAGCAAGATGTTACACGAGCCAGCATCATGGGCAAGCTGTGGCCACCCTTTCATGAAGGGCTCTATGATCCCAAACAATGATCCCAGCTCAGGTCATCTTAGGACTCTGAATCGCTGGATCCCATGCGTCATCATCAAGTGGTGCACTCCAATCTTGACATCTATGAAAGAACGCAAAGACAGAAAGTCGATGGACTGAAAAACTATAGTGAACATTTATAGCTGAAGAGGCAGACCGTCAAAGCATTCCTTTCACTCAATCAAAACGATCAAGAGCAGGTTTGGCAAAAGATCTTGAGCTCATATGAGACACAAGGAAGCTCTGAAGAATGCACCGCACTGGTGAATGCGATACTGTTATGGAGCTGGGTACCGATGATCCCGCATTGATGTGGAGGTGAAAGATCTTCGCGCACTATGATATTCGGGACCAGCACAATAGAATCCCTCCATTCTTATCTTCGCGGCACGTGGTGAACGAGCTGAATGTGTTTCAGCAAGCTGAATCAACCAATTGCAGTTGTACAGAAGGAAGCGATGCGAGCGTGATCGAACAAAAGCGCTAGCAGCTACTTCATGGTGCTTAGGGTCAAGAACGAAATTCTGTATCCTACACTAAAGATTTCCAGCGCGTTGGATTACCGGGGAGTCGGGTGAACCGTACCCTATCATCATGAGGAAGAGTACCTTAGATACCTACCTCATGCAAATAGCATTTGCCAAAATGAATTGTCAAGAGTGGCCGAGACAATCTATAGGGTAGCTCGGGAGAATTCCTAGCAATGACACTCTGCGCAGTGACACGAGCTGCTTGTGCAGCATACGTCTAGTCATTGATGGGCGCAGCAGACACACCTGGATTTCACTCTGAATTTCCAAAATAGATCGCCGCCTTTGTACAAGGTTTCTGTGCCTCCGAGTATGAAACGGTTTCAAAGCTCGAGGATTCAGTCTCCATGTGTGCAGTACGTGAGTCTTCTATGATGGACTGGGAGTTTCTTTTCAACATGAAAGGTATGGATATTGAATCCTGTGTCGAGCATTACTACAACTTCATAATACTCTTTTCGACCGCTTTGAGTCATTTCGAATCCAAAATGCAGCTCGATCGAGTGTTCTGGCCAAATGCGACTACATGTAGTGTGGTTACACAGCAGCGCAGATCTCACGCTCCCGACATCAAGAACCCAATTGGCGTGTGCCCTCGCCGCATTGGTGTGCACCAAAGCGAGAGGCGTACCAATCAATCGAAACATGCCTGCAAAAGCGTGCTGTATCTTTGGACAGGGGCTGCCAAAACTCACGCGTCTGATTTGTTGGACTACTCTTGCTCTAAAGTAATTCTTACTTCGTACATTATAGAAATATGGTGAGGCTGAAGATTGTATGGAACGATGATCATCCAGATCGTCGGGGATTTAGATAGCCATCCGCTGCGATACCCAACCTTTGGCTTTCATTTCCATACCTACCTGAGAAACTATCCTTGCGTCTGTTAAGTATGGAAATTTCCTGGCTTCGACCATCGCGGGCTGGACTCAGAAGCAGGAAAAACTCCACCGCATCCAGCGAACGTCAAGTGGAGAACGGCATCATACAGCCCGCCAGTCCTTTCCAGGGCCTGGACCAATGGGAAGCTGAGCCCGACTTGATCCAACTCAGGACACCGAGATTATCAGCGTACCAGCCTACCCTCAGCAGAGACGGGGGCCTTGTCAATGATGAACAGCTATCTACAGGGTATTGCGACCGTTTTCTTCGCCAAAGGGTCGGTGCTTTTGATTATCTTTGATTGACTTCGGGCAGAGTACGACGTTTTCCAACACAAACGAGTCTCCTTGATCTCGATGACGAAGAATTGAGTCTAGAGACCGATTCACAACTGGCAGGAAGGCTCAAGGAGCAAAGAGAAAGCTATGGAAACTCGGGCCCAGGAATTGGGTACAGTCTCAACACCCACCCGTCGAAAGGACTTGAGATCTGACACAATCCATCCAATAAAGGCGACGTCCTTCGGCAGTACCTAGCGCTATAATCAACGAAGAGACTGATCAACTTGAGTGCGACTGCGATTCATGCGAAATTAAAGGCATCCCGAGAAGCTATTGCAATGTCTGCGACCTAATCTTTTGCCCCCAATGCTGGAACCAGCAAGGGTCCCATAAGAGACGCAAATTGGCACCTGGTTCGGTTCCACATGAAAAGACGGAGTAAGTTGTGATCCTAGTCGATACAATTCATCATACTGACGATGCGAATCTCCCACCCAGCCATGTAATTGCAAAAAAAATAAAGTCTGCGATGGAACCAGGCGTGACAAGTGAACACGACAAGAAACTGTTACATCAGAAAGACGAGGATACAACATGGTTTGGCATTCTGAGAGAAGACACGGGTTTCCCCTCCTTTCAAGACTATGGGAGATACGCTAGCCTGATGGCTGAAAGCGCTCGCTCGCCTATGTCGCCGGACGGCCAGTGGAACGGTGCAAGAGACTCTCGTTGCCCGAGCTTAGTGTCATTTGTTGGCGAAACTGGTATGCGTACCTAAGTGAACACGGAGCTATACTTATTGGTTCCTGCAGGCGCTGGTAAAAGCACCGTCGTGAAACTCATCATTGATCTCCACAGCACACAAGAGGAAGGGGACGCAACGCCAGTCGTGGGTTCTGCCGGTGAGGATGTCCCAACCTCCGGCGATGTCCACCTCTACCCGGATCCGCAGACATTCGAATCCGATACACCAATTCTCTACGCCGACTGCGAAGGACTCGACGGTGGCGAAAGAGAGCCGAAGGCTACCGCCTTCCGGAAAAAAGAGAAGATCTCCAAAGTCGGAAGAGTTGGCTCGTTCGAAAAAAGAATGCAACGACGACCCCACACTTCAGAACGCGATCTAAGGTGGGCCGATACTAATGTCAAAAGAAGTCGAGCATTCGCCGTAACGCATCTGTATCCACGGCTGCTGTATACGTTTTCTGATGTGGTTGTATTTGTGCTCAAGAACCCAAAGTGAGGCTTGAGTCGGTACCTGCTCGTTCCCTCACCAGCTGACGCAATTTATTTAGAGTAATAGAAAGCGTTTTCGAGAAGCTTGTCAAATGGGCTGCTGCAGCGTTAGAGACGTCGTCGAATCAGCCCGTCTTGCCTCACGCGATCATTGTTCTCAATGCCTCCGAAAATGATATTGACCCCGGCTTATGGGACGTCAACATTTCGACGAAAGAGCTGCTTCAATCGTTGTCGGAAACAGTTTCGCAAAACGCTACGTTTAAGGAGTACGTCCAATTTTGGAAGGAACGGAGCAGAAATATCAAGACTGTTGAGGAACTCCTTCTCTCATATTACAGCTCCATCCAGGTCGTGCGAATACCAACCCATGGCCGGCCGAATCTCATTAGCGAACAGATTGTCAAGCTTTATGAAGGCATTCGGGCAGCTTGTGCTTCTTCGCGGGAAAGGAGGCTCGCTCTCCGTATGCTGCTAGACGCCGACGAATTACAGCCGTACCTACAATACGCCTTTGATCACTTTGCTCTATACCTCGACACCCCTTTCGACTTCGTTCAGGCATCTTTCACCAATAGTCCGATACCACTAAACTTTGGCGGGAATATCCTCAAACTAGCCATTAATCTTGTGGAGGCTCTGCCAAACCAGGTGGATGGACCGATAACCTTCAAGGAGCTGAGCACCATGGTCGCTTCATGCATCATGCTTGACTCAGCGCGGCACAAAATCAGAGGTTCGCTGCCGCTTTCCATGTTTCGACCAGCATTAACAGACATTTTAGGAAACGCCGAACTGATCTTCCCTCAGTATCTCGAGCATATAGAAGCTGCACTGGAAAACTTTTGTGATCGACACTGGCCGTGCGAGTTCATTAAACCTGGTGGCGGAGCTAGATGCGTCAATGTGCGCAGTGGGCATGGCACTAAAGGACATCAGCTGAAGAACGGTAAAGTTCTTGCGGTTGGCAATTACATCTCCCGCTTCTCATTTGAAAAGTACCGAGAGACCTTCAACTTCGACGTCTACTCACAATTGACTGAATGTCTGAAGATGCTCCACACAAAGGTCCACGATTCTGGCCTACCAGAGGCCGATGCCGCAGCGGAAATTCATAAAGACAGTGTCATGATACATTTCTACAATCACACGGCTAAAGCTGGTGCAGAATCTTTCATCAGTCATTCAACTTGCTTTTCTTGCTTGTTCGAGCCACCTGAGCACGCTCTTCCCTGTGGTCATGTACTTTGCACACCGTGTTTGCGCACATATGGGCGCTCGAGGAAAAGAGGCGTCGTTGAAATAGACGGATGCCCTTTAGAATCGCTCAGCAATCCCCGAAACCAAACTTGGAAAGTGGTCATGAAGCCAGCGGATGCCGGTATCCGTGTGCTAACTCTAGATGGGTGAGCACTGGGCCTTGACCCCTGGACGCCTGCGGTGTCTGTGCTAATGATCTCATAGGGGAGGAATACGTGGTATCGTAGAATTAGAGATTTTGAGACAAATTGAGCAGGCTCTAGGTGGTACAATTGCCATCCGACATTTCTTCGACCTTATATTGGGCACTAGGCATGTAGACTACCATATGCTGATTAGAAAAAACCCTGTGGGCTGACTTCGTCCAGCACTGGCGGCGTCATCGCTCTGGGACTTGCAGCAAAGCAGTGGTCGGTGGAGGCCTGCACAGCTGAATTTGAAAGGCTGTGCAGTAAAGCATTCACCAGACGGACGGGCGGCAATATTCCTGGCCTAGGCTTCCTCGTCAGCCACTACAATCACTCAAAGTACGAAACAAGGCCCTTAGAAGAGGCTTTGACCGAAGCTTACGGCGAGGACGAATTCCTCTTCGGAGGCTCTCGAGTCTCTAATGGCGGTGATGAGGCTAATGTCAAGGTCGCCGTGATATCAACATCAGCCACAGATTTACCGGTGGTGCTAGCAAACTACAACCGGTTATGTCCCGAGAAACGTGAGCTCCTCCTTCGTGGATCGTACCCCATATGTCTTGCTGATCGCAATCTCGTGATAGTCTCTTACCATTTTCAACGACCAGAGAAGCTAGAGTTGGAGCTTAAGATTTGGGAGGCGTGAGTATAATTCAAGATATTGATGCACATCGCTAATTCACGGAACAGCGCCCGAGCCACTTCAGCGGCGCCAAAGATCTTCAAGCCGTTTCATCACGAGCCATCAAAACAGTCATACCTGGATGGCGCGATATATCACAACAACCCTATACAGATAGCAGACAAAGAACGGAAGAATCTCTGGCCTTCCATGAAGGCCGAGTTTCCGGACGTTGTGGTTTCGATAGGAACAGGTTACGGGCCTCCGCAGTCCAAACCTGTATTGAGCTCACCCCCACCTCAAGTCGGAGTTCTATCCCATGGTAAATCGCTCTACAAGATCGCCACTGATCATATAGCGTCCGCGCTGGACTCCCAGAAAGCTTGGGACACGTATATCAGCATCCTCCAACCACTTCCCGAGCATATGACTCGCTATGTACGGCTCAATCCGCAGCTTCGCGAGGACCCTCCAAACTTAGACGATGTGGACCAAATCCAACGTATCAAGAGCACGGTGAGAACGCAGATGGCGACTAACGGGCAAATACAGCGTTTAGCCCATCAGCTGGTGGCTTCCTGCTTTTATTTCGAGAAGTCTGCAGCCGCCGAGCTACAGCCCGATAACTCCTATGACTGCAGAGGTGGGATTACAAGACCCGTGTAGTGGAGACGTACATGCTCACATTTCTTCAGGGCAAATCCATTGTAGGCTCTTGCCCGAGAGTGAAGAGATCTGCCAACTAGGAAGATTTCTGAAAGAGAAGAGGGTACCGGGTCGTGAAATTGCTTTCATTGTGCAAGAAAAGCATCATGGGCGACATGCGAATTCCATAGCAATCACCCCAGTCGTGATAGACCGCATGATTGGACAGCGTCTCTTCAGAATGGAGAGAATATCTGTTCGGTTGTCGAGCAAGCTTGCGGTGACTGAAATGTTCCTGTCAATTAGGGAAAACGAGCTCTACACGATAAGCAGGTTTCCAAGGTCACTGCTCGAAAACGAAGGCGTCAGGGAGAGTAAGTAGCTTCGGCTCGTCAAAACCTCCAATTGCATGCCACCTTCATCGCTAACAGTCCTCGTCTCATCACTAGGGACCCGCCAAGATACCCGCCACCAGTCTATTGACTCTACCTCAAGACGATGGGCCGGCAGAACTGCCAGTCGAAGATTACGCCAACAGCAATGGACGCCGCCTGATCTCGGTCGACGACCCCAGAGATCGCTTTCAACATATTCAGACGAAGGATATGTGCTCGGAGACTCGACTCCTAGCGCGTTGAAACAGATCGCTGGTCTTTTTCGAAATGGCACCAATCAACGCAAGCCCGTCAAAGAAAGACCGACGGAGTACATGCCATACCGAGCTTCTATCATACCCTCGGAGCCTTCCGAATTGGATTCAGTGAACGTGTTGGAAATGTCAGGTTCAATAACTTACCAAGAGCCGGTAGAACTGGATACCGAGCCTTAGACAACACTGCCTGCCGAGGACCGACCAGATCCAGCAGCCCAAGGGCCGCTTCCCGATGCCCAGCAATTTTCCAGGATCCAAGCCGATGAATGGCTACAAGGGAGACTATTTACACCACGCAACCCCTAGTCGCTGTAAAATTGTCCACACATGGCTATAGGCGCTTCTTTAGAATGCAGTCTTACAATTTCAGACTCTATATCCAATGTCCAGGGGGGGTTTAATGTTCGAGAGAAGAGGTGTTGTCCTCGCGGCTTTCTCGGTTTCATTCTTCAAGAACACCTGCTTACTGATCTCGATCCTGGCGCAAAATCACGTTGGAAGGAAGCTCAGCACCCCTAGCAGATGTGGGCGCAGAGCCGATCGCTGTTACAACCACCCCTCCACATCTACAGAGCTTTGCTTGAATGGTCCGACTACTTATCTTACAACTCGCTTGTTAAATTTACAGAGCTTCTGCTTGCATTCCTTCATCCAATTCAACCTTGGTTCTTTGGTCAGATTGTTTTGTAATTTTGAGATGGTCTACTATTTAAGTCTCTGCTTGCGTCACGCATGTCGCATCTCGCCTGTCGCATAGGATCGCCGCGGGAGGACTTTATTATCCGAGCAATTCACACGGCGACTTCGAATGATATAACGGTATCTCCTTTCCGCATATTATTGGAAAAATCCGCCGTAAGATGGCCTATCAGTTGTGGCTTCGGATGGCTTTCTTTCCCTTGTCTATTCTTCCACTCTTCTGGTTTTACTTTCGAATCACAGCGATACCCTTAGAGCATGGAGCAGGAGACCTTTCAGGATCACGGGTTCCGGGACAAGGTGGAAATTTCATAGCTGGAACAGCTGAAGTGTGCGTGCTGGTTCGACCATTACCATGGAGGCATTGCTTGCTAATATATGGCTGACCTGCAGTGATGCATCATCGCTTACTATTCCCGCAGCCAGCGCTCATGATATTGACGATGCTGTACCCGGAATTACTCTGCTTCTCCACGACACACATCCTCTACCCTCACTAGGCCATCAGAAGCGTGTGAGTGGCTCCCGCCGCATGGACGACTGCAGCAACCCGCCTTCTCACTTCTTCAGCTCCTACTGCAAAGGAGTCGACTATCCCATCCAATCTCGAAACCCCCTATCCGTCAAAGTGCACTGCAATAATCTCACCCCTACGCGCAACTGGACGGATCCAACACCTGATTACAACTATGAGACATTCTGTCGTGATGATGAGATCTGCGTCACTCAAGAAGACGTTCACAATCCCTGGCTCGAAGACACTGAGGAGGCAGAGATGGCTGGAGATACGCTTGTAGACGTCGCATGGTGCGTTGGTCGAGACCAGTTTGTGGCTATTGCACAGGGTCAGCTTGAGCACACGACGAAGCCCGATGTTTTCGCTGCACCATACCACTCCATTGATCAGGGGACCAGGAGGGATAACGTGAGCGTACAGGCTACGCTAGTGAATACGGAAGGGCATTCAGCGTTCGCGAAGATATTGATCGAAGCTCAAGCACCAGGACTTGTGAGTGGACAGCAGGTTTGGCATACGCTTATCGGCGGAGCCAATGTTTGCAACCACTGCTCGAGGCTAGAGCTGAAGAGTGTGCCATCGCACACACACAGGATGTTGGTCCATATCATCTTGCCGTTTGCGGTTCCGAACGCACTTCTGTATCTTTCGAGACATGTCACCTGAAGTAGCAATGGTGGCTCTCGCTCATGGGCTATGACCTAGACTAGAGCGCTCAACCTTCGTATTTGAGATTCAATGTCACTGGGCCTGAGTAAGCAGCTCCCCCCTAGGTACTATCTCCAGATCCATTTCTCTGCTCCTAGCCCCGGACTTGGATTTACGGGGCCGCAAATGCCTTTGCTTGGTGCACAATGAGGCAGCATACGGCTAAACGCATCGCATAGGAAGCAACGTTCCGTCCATCTACGGATCAGGCAAGGCTCAACAAGAACTGATTCGCCAGACAAGCACAAGCGCTAGGCATCTATCTCCTCCTCTGCTTTCACGCCAGTATTCTCCACAGACTTCGTCGTTCAGCAGAGAAGACCTCTGCTCTGGTCGAGTTGACATCAAAGCCCATGATGGCCCTTTTCGAGGACTATCGTGTCAGATCCAGGGCAAACCGGTCCTACCGGCAGGGCAATAACCTTTTCCTTGTCGCCAGAGGCGAGTTTGGAGCCAGAAAATGATTAGTTCATTGGAAGCTGCAAAAGCATGTAATGCGGTGACTGTGGTATATATGCGAAAGCGAGGTTGTATCTGCCCAGTGTAATTGCATGGCCTGCCATCGCCGTAACCCGTGCGGTTTGAGGCTATACTGAACCGTACGGCTCGCACGGTCAGTACGGGTGTACACTGATTGTACGAGCTAGGTTGTGTGTGCATAACTACCACAAATTCATTATATTTCTATATTTAGAGGTCCAGATCGAGTAATTCCCCATTTGGCGAGAAATGCTTGTCGATCATAAGCCACAATTTCTGGGTCTTTTTATTGGATATATACAATTGTTTGTCAAATTCCTCTTCCGTCTCCCGAAGGTGTTTTCTCGACAACGGTTTGTGTTACTGTCGGTGCACACGGTTTTTGGATGTCTCGTACTGTATAACGAAGATATTCGGGGACATACATCGGGTCACTCCTCAATTTGTCGCGGCAAAGATGATTAGTAGCCAATTACCTGGTACCTGAACGGATACAGGCCTGAGCAGCCTCACTATTGTTCATCAGAACAGGTTCGAACCCTGGCTCGCTCACAGTTTGTGGAGTTATACTGTCTACACAATAGCCTTGCGCCATTTCACGTACGATAAAGTAAGAACGCATGCGCATTCAATTTCTACACCGATGTTGTGGCTCATCATCCCGACAGTGCACGCACCTCTTCAATATCTCACTGCGTCGCCTTCCCTTGTTTTTGAATAACTCCCTTCCTCGCCAGAGCTTCCTTCTTTTCCTCGGATCTTATACTATACAGGAACAGGTATAAGGCAGCGAAGAGGGTAGCAGGCTGAGATGGCGCCAAGTCAGACTACACCCTTAACCCGAGTCCGCTATTGTTGTAGGCACTGACCTCGACCATTAGAGCCGCGCTTCTATCAGCCTACCGTCACGCGCTTCCCATCGCTAGCATGCCTCTTCGCCTCCTGCATTGTTCTCATAGCTTTGACGGAACTCGCGTGCCGGCGGCTGCCCGGAAAGAACTCAAGCGGTGTCATAGTGGCAGCTGAGGCAGGAGTCGCGGCCGCTGCAACGGCCAGATTGCACAATCGTAATGATGGTATGGCGAAGCCAGATGTATTTCCTTCAACGCGAGCTAACCATCCCAGTGGCGAGTAAAACCATGTCTGAGGCATCGGTCCCTGTTGAATCTTGGAACTCGCCCATAACGCCGGTAGACACTACAGTGACGTCCTTCGGATCGCTGCAAGCGTCTGCATTCCCGTCCCTGAACACCTGGTTCGCTCTCTTATTCAAATTCAGAAAGACTCTGCTTACCATGAATGAAGTCAGACTTCGCTCTCTTACTCTCAGTCTGACTGTCTGCCCGTTGTAAGTCCAGATACCAGCAATAATTCAAGCGGTACAATAGGTGCTATTCCAGATCTCAACGATACTTCAGTGGAATCTACAGCGCCATCATCAGACTATCTGCCAATAGCTCTCCCCACAAGTTCCCATGCTGTTATTACCAAACATCCAAACTCCGCAATGGCATCCACTACGAAATCGGTAGCTTCTATAACATCAAGTCCTAGCTCCGTTGCAGACACCAGGGTCGAAGCAATCTCACCGCACGAATACCTGATTGGTGCTTTCATCCCCACTGTGCTGGCAGTGGTGTTCACGATCCCCTGGAATATATTGGCCTCGGCGGTGAAGGAGATCGAGCCTTTCTATCAGATGCAGCGAGCCAATGGCGCCTCTGCCGCCAGTTCACTAACGTCGGACTACAAAGCATCAATCAGTGTCGTGGCTACTATGAACGCAATGTCGAGAGGAGACTTCCTTGTTTGGGGCTCGGGCCTTTTATCGTTGATCACGCTGTCTCTCTCGCCTTTAGCATCCGAGACCGTCTTCATAGGCTTCGATGGCCATTGTACAGCCACATCTGGAAGACAGGCCTGCAGTCCACATTTGAGCGTCTATCCCCTTGCTGCAAGAGTAATCCAAGGCATCCTGACCTTTATTGCCATCATCACCCTGGCCCTGGCAATCGATATGTGGCATAAGCGGAGCGGTATCTATGCCGATCCATGGAGTATTGCAGGATTGGCCACGCTTTTCCAGAACCGACGTCTGATCGAAATGTTCCGACAATTAGATCCGTCCATTACAAAGCCGAAGGCGCTAAAAGCCGCCCTGAAAAGTCACCGGTATCAGATTGCCCCGTACGAGGAAGTCGACGGGGAGAGTGGGCACGGCATCATGATATGTCAAAGCGGCATCCTGTCTGAGGATAGCGGTGTTCGAACTTCCTTCCGAAATGGCGGAAAATATGCAGCCGTGCACACGAACATCGTGAACGATCATACATTCCCAGCTCGCCCGAAGCCAAGACGGACAATTGCGACAATTCTTACACAGACCGGAGTTGCCGTCATCTTTGCCTTCCTTATGATGGGGCTTGAGGCTCTAGTCATTGTCTACTCCAAAACTGGCGGTGACACTGCGTTCGAAAGATTCATGGACAGTGATGCCTTCGGTGTGCGCTTTCTCTTCACAGCCGTCGGTGTCATGGTAAAACTGTACTGGAACCTCCTCGACGATGGTAAAATCCCTTCCATCCCATTCACCCACGCAACGACATACCGGCTAACCCAGGACCTAGAGACCAGAAAAATAGAACCCTACCGCCAACTCCTCCACGGCAACGCCCAAGCCTCCGACTCCATCCTCCTCTCCCCACACTCAAACCCCTTCACCGGCCTCTTCCACTCCCTAAAAAACTTACACTACTTTAACGCCTACACAAGCTTCGTGGCCATCCTCTGCGAGCCGCTTATCGTAGCTCTAGCCAACATCCCGTTCAAATCCGGACTCGCCTTCATCGCTTATCGTGCCTGCACCTACATCACGATTGCTGTGCTGAGCTTGATGCTAATTGGTATAGCGTGGATGCTATGCCGCGAGAAGACGCCGACGTTTCGGAGACCGGAGACTTTGGCTGATACGATGATCGCGCTGTGTGGGAGTCGGATGCTGGTCGACTTTAAGGGTCTGACCCGACCGGCTATGCTTCGACCGCCTGGACAATCGTCTCATTCGGCCTCCAGTTAGCGCAGAACGACCAAGACAGGCTGGACATGCTATTCAAGTCCTCCGCATTCCTCGCAAATCTCCTGGCCCGATATGCAAACCTTGAAGCATATTTTCTGGATCAGGATATCAAATCCGTCGACAGACTTGAGAAAGCTATTATCGATGTCTATGTAGCGATTCTGGAGTACGCAGGAGCGGTTCGACGTACTAGGCAGCAAAGCGCCCTCAAACGTAGTATAGTGGCCTTTCAGGCGCTTGCCGGGCAGCCCTTACAATCATTGCAAGAGGCAGTGCTTGCAAAGGACAAGGATGTCGAAGCCTGGAGAAGCCTTGTGAGCCATGAATACCAACAGGAAGAGTTCGAGGAAAGCAGTAAGAAGGCAGATATCATGCTGGACAAAATTGACCGGATGGCTGCTGATGTATCGACCATAAAGAAAGCCATACTTACCCAGGAGGAAGAACGTCTGCTGCAATGGATTTCGTCTATAAATGTGTCTGACTCCTACAATAGATCTTTGGGCCTACGGGAGGCGAGTACAGGAGAATGGCTTCTCAAATCTGCAGAATACATGGATTGGCGGGCCAATGCTCAGACATTCTTGGAACCTGTAAGTTGTGCTCTTATAATTGACGGCAGACTCCCTGACTACTGCAGCTGGGTGTGGAAAGACGATCTTGTGGTAAGTCCATTTTTGGCTCATGTGATAATTGCCGCTTGCTTTCCCAAAAGACTTTACCGATGTTTTACTTTCGAAGCATAGATTCCTGAATTGCAGAAATTGGGGTTCGAGGCTTTTGAGCCCTCAATATCGTATCTTACCGCTCATTCATACGACTTTGTCAGAAGCTGACGTTGTAATCATAGTACAACCATCATTGAAGACCTGACAGAGTTTTGCTCCCACTCCGGAGATGTACTTGCTTATTGGTATTTCGACTTCAATGATACCAAGAAGCAGGTAGTTGACCACTTGCTAAGTTCTCTGATTAGGCAGCTTTCTGATGCTGCCAAAGAACTTCCACGAGTGATCTTTGCTCTAGCGGATGAGTTCAGGGGTTCTGGCAGAGAACCAGGTACACGTAAACTCTTCTCAACCCTAAATTCGATCATTAAGTCCTTCGACCAGAAGGTTTTCATCGTTATTGATGCTTTAGACGAGTGCCCGGAGAAGGCAGATCATGCAAAGAGACAAGATTTGCTGGATCAGATAAATGAGCTCCTTACAGAGAAAAATGAAAATCTTCACTTGCTCACAACGAGCCGGAAAGAGGTAGACATCCAAGAAAGCTTGCAGGCCGTAGCTACAGCCAAGCTGGACATTCAAACCGCATTTCGAGGCGACATCGAATTTTTTGTCGGGAAACGTCTTAAAGAAGTTCCACGCTTAGCCAGGTGGAGCATCGAAATCAGAGAGGAGATAAAGTCCACATTACTACAGCTTGGCGAGCCGTAAGTTCGCGCCCTTTCCGTTTCAAATCGGAGACGGCACCACTTGTGTGATGATTCTAGATTTCTGGGCGGCCCGATGTATTATTCTCTTGCCCCTTAAGCATTGGCAGCCCATGGAATAGTGACCCTGCTTCGAGAAAGCCTTGAGAGCATTCGGCACACAAGACGCCCTATACGGCGCTCCCGTGTCTCTCTGGGGAAGCTCTTAGGCTCATCGAATGAGACAGGCTCTCATACTCAAATTACCTAACGTTATACATTGAAAAAATTTCGGTGCACTTTCCATTATACACTCTCGATGCTAATCGTCTTGACAGGAGGTTTCGATGGGTTGCTTTGCAGCTCGAAGAACTACAAGATTGTAGCGACGAAGCAGAGATACGTGAAACTCTGCGGAACATACCGCCGACACTGGAGCAGACCTACGAGCGCACTTTAACTCGAATGCCTGAGAAGAATCAAGCTCGCGTACGTACTATACTCTTGTGGCTTATTTACTCCGTTCGGCCTCTGTCGCTCCCAGAAGTTGCAGCAGCCGCCGGTCTCACTTTCCGAGAGGATGTTTTGCGCATCTGCACAAGTAGTCTGGTCAGTACTTCAACAGGAGTCATATGGATAGATAGTTGGAACGAGACAGGATGCGACATCGTGCGACTTGCCCATTTCTCTGTTCAAGAATACTTATGTTCTGGAAAGATAAGGAACTTGGATGCAGACCGATCTTTTCATATGTATGCCAAGCTTGGTCATTTCGAAATCGGCATGCAATGCGTGAAGGAATTGCTCAAGCTTGATCAAGCACTCGTTCATTCTTCGACAACCTTGGACTCGGATAATGAGCCAGATGACGAGCCAGATGATGAGCCTGATAATCAGTCTGTCCGTAGCCTACTTGACCAACACGAACCAACTTCTGAAATGGAACATTCAATAGCCTCACTTTCGCAAAACACAGACCATAGTCCAGTCTATTATGACATTGATAGCTTTGTCCAAAGAGTCCTCGACCACAGTCCACTGCTCGCATATTCGATACTCCACTGGATTGAACACGCGAAATTTGTTCAACCCGCTGATAGCGAGACAAAAGCGCTAGTGAATTTGATCAACGAATTTTTTTACAAGGAGTTCTCCTTATATTACGCAACTTATCTTCGTTGCTATGACACGTATGACCCTGATCATTTGGATCGTGACGGTTTGCGAAAGCGCATCTCTCCAACTAACTTCGCATCTTCCCATGGTTTGATAGACAATGTCTCCGAGCGTATTCATCAAGAAGTCAGCCTCGACTACGAAGGTTCATATTATGGGCATGGCACTGCGCTTGCAGCGGCTTCGGCAGGAGGACATGCAAACATAGTGCAACTACTGCTGAACTCAGGAGCCGACATCAACCTCAACAACGAATGCTCAAAACCTGAGTTTGGCACTGCTCTTGCAGCGGCTTCGACAAAAGGACATATAAACATAGTGCAGCTACTACTGAAATCAGGAGCCGACGTTAACCTAACTAGCCATAATTCAAGGTCTAGATATGGCCTTGCCTTCTCAAGGGCTTCGACAGTTGTGTATGGCACTGCCCTCGCAGCGGCTTCGGCAGAAGGACATTTAAACATAGTGCAGTTACTTTTGGAATCAGGAGCCGATGTCAACCTTCATGCTCCTGACATATTAACGCCTCTGCAGGCAGCCTGCGTCGTGGGCCGAGATAAAGTGGTTCCTTACCTACTGAAGGCTGGTGCCGAGGTAGATTTCGCGCTTGGAAAAACCGGGTTCCATGAGACGGCGTTGGAGATTGCTTGTCGGAGTTACTCGGGTGAAAGACCGAACATCATTGCCGATTTGTTGGAAGCTGGCGCGGACGTCAACAGAAAAGGAATGCAGCAGACAGCTCTCCAGGCAGCTTCCCATAGCGGGTATGCCAAAATCGTCGTTCAACTCTTGAATGCAGGTGCGGATCCCAACTTGACAACAGAATATATGTCACCGGCCCCGCTCACATCGGCTATTCACCAAAGGAATTACGAAATGGTGGATCAGCTCCTGGAAGCAGGTGCAGACCCCAACATTCAGGACGCGGATGATAGAACACCGCTATGGCATGCAAGACACAGCCGTCGCCGCGGAAAGAATCGGATGATTCACATGCTGCTTGCAGCTGGCGCAGCTGATGTAGATGCCAGCGATAACGAGGATCGCAGTTCCCTGAGCTCATACACTTCTCCGGAAAGTATTGGGAGTCGTGCATCTTCATCAGCGTCGTCTGATGTTGAAGACTAGGTCCTGAAAGACAGCCTTGGACGTGCGGAGGGCTTTCATATGTGATTACCTCCGCTACGGGTTCAAGCAGAAGTCACGTGTACCTCCGCCAAAGACCCTTTTTCGATATTGTACATGGGGATCGGCATAAACAGCGAGTACGATGCGTTGCACCATGATATTCATGAAGCTTACAGGCGTCGCAAGGGGTCATTTCTGTCATTACCAGGGTTTGTTATGTGGATCGGGGGCTCAACGTACTGAAGGGACTTCAATACTCAGCATGGGATTTATACCTAAGCATTAGGCAACAACGTGCTTCTACTATGCAGATTTCGCACAACCGCATTATGTCTGTCGCAACAATGAATGCCAAATTCAACTCCCATATACCCCGAATTACAACGCCACTGAATTCAAAGACAGCGGATTGAAACCTCCGCGCCCTGCCCGGTATCGGTTTCGCAAGACCTTGTACTCTCTACATAGTCCGCGCTCAATCTACAGATCAGACATAATCTACGCATGCAAGCCCACCATGCCGGACGACCAGCTAGCATTACCATCCACCACACAACGCGGAATACCCTACCTCTCGATTCTCTACTTTCCCCCAATGACGCATCACATACCTCAACTCCGAAATGATAGTTTGCGTGGCCAGCTCCCACATGCAACAACGAGAGAACTCTCGAGTTGCATGCATCTTGTAAGGCGAGCACGTACACAGACGCGTAAGACAGTAAGGTTGGCTCTCTCCTATGCTTCGGCAACGGTCGATAAAGAACATATTACTGTTAAACAGAATACTGACCAGCATTTCGTCCCGCCTGATAGCACGTATGATTTCCTCGTCTAATCAGAAACCTGAGCTTGGAGCATAGTATTGACGAATCCGGTATCAATGTATTCGGTATACTATGATTAGGTAATATCCCATGCACCCCCCCTCTTAGGTGATGTTCACTTCCCCTTTCAGTGCTCGCGCTCCTCAACCGGCCCCTTCGTCAGACCGGATCGAAGCTGATTCGATACGACATGCGATAAAACTTCGTGAACATCTCTACATATCTACCCATCCACATCCATCATACCCCAGCAGAGATGCAGATCGCGGCGGCCACGACAACAATAACAGATAAGAACGAAAACTAGGCGGCATTAGGGAGGCAAGGAACAACGCCTACTTTTGGTTTTGACAATAGTGTTTTCTCGATTGGTGTTTCCGAACGTCATGGAAGTCGAGTCAAGGAAAGAGTGACGGCGGACTAGATACTCGAATGGACGTCTGATAGTTGAACAAGGTTTGGAATGGATATTGGAATAGGTGGAAGAAATTGAGGATATGTGGAGTAAAGCTGAAGAGGTTGGCACTACAGGCCTGGGGCAAAACAATGCTCTGGTGCTAAAAGAGGTATGTTCCCCAAGGGGTTTCTGTATTTCAGGAGTTATGAGTGAAGTGGGAGGCATTCTGGACGCAACATACATCTGGAAATAAAGCTCTATACTCTGAAGTCACATGAACATAACGAGTCCAACCCAAGTGAAAAGAAAAGGACAGTCATAGAAGTAGAAGACACAGAAACTGAGACCACCAAGAGACTCGACGTTGCAGAGAAAGGCGCATCGGACCCTCCACAAGCCTTTTCCAGTAGCGAAGACGGGTCAAGAGGCCCCCATCATGGGGAGCTAGCGTTATGGTTTCGAAGAACTTCGAAAATTCCGGTCAAAGATACATGTAAGAGATATGCTATTATTGCTCTCCTCTGTATTCTACCAAAACCATACCGCCATACCCGTATAATATCCCACAGGCCCCAACACGCATTCGAAATATTTCCTTACGAACACCACACTTTCGAGCAATTTCAAGCACAAAGGTAGTTGAACTTCGATCCAAACCCCCATGGCGGTACGGTTTCATCCCCTTTGACCCCTTTCCATCCCCTTACCCTTCTCCTCCAATATCAAAACAATATCACCAGACTAAAGGACCAGTCTGAGCCCAGTCCCAAGGTGACAGCCCCGTCGAAGATAATCACTCAATACATCAGCATCAGAAAGGAAAAAGAAAGAGAAGATGAAGGGAAAGAGCAAAATAAAACACAACCATCCCAGGCACCCTCTTTCCGCTCTTTGCACCCCGGGGGAACATACCTGTTTTGGTACAACCATATAGCGAATTCTAGTATCACGATCCTTCGAACTCTATCTCAAAGCTTCAAATCGACATCAATCACTCCTTCAATTAGAACCTCAACCCACACAAGACCACACCTGTAAGTACATCCATTCCTCCTGCATGCAA
>JAABUJ010001829.1_pt1 | contig 29004 bp, 27 predicted proteins | sample 5559131 | NCBI WGS metagenome assembly JAABUJ01 (sample SAMN10711875, study PRJNA513366) | rock metagenome | isolation source: Antarctica rocks | place: Antarctica: Victoria Land, Mt New Zealand nord | collected 2016-01-07
GCAGGCCGGTGAGGTTGTCACCGTCGCGCGTGGGGCCACTGTCTCCTACCAGAACAACGTCACCGGGTCGTCCACCACGGGCGGCGTCGTCATCGTCACTTTCCACGACCGCCCGTGAGCGTGGCCGCCTCGTGCGTCCCTTGCGCCCCTGTGCGCTCCGCGCGGGGCGGCATGTGGGACGCCTATCTGGCGACGCTGCACGAGTGGGGGCCGCTACCCCAGGGTAAAGGATGCTAGGGGGGTGCAATATCCCCCCGATGTCGCCCGTAAAATGTGCAATATCGGGCCTATCACGCCCGTCGATGATAGGCTCGTCGCGAGCGGGCAATATTGCATGCCGACAGATGATAGGCTCGTCGCGAGCGGGCAATATTGCATGCCGACAGAGGTTCGGTAACGGCTCTCAGGACGCCAACGGGAAGAGGTCGAGACCGGCCTGACGGGCGGCCTTGGCCAGGGCGAGGCGGAAGAAGGGGTCGGCGAGGGCGAGGGGGAGGCCGGAGAGGACGCGCTGGTAGACCTGGGCCTGGCCCGCGCGGATGAGGCGGCGCAGCTGGTGGGCGCCGTGGCGCACCTGATCGCTCGGGCTCCCCTCGCAAACGGCCACGAGCGCGGGGAGGTCGTGGGCGGCGACGAAGTGGGCCAGGCGGTCGGGGGTGAGCGGACCGGCCGCCGACGCGGGCTCGACGGCGAGCAAGTGCCCGGTGACGAGGACGAGGAGCGCCACGGCGGCGCGCTCGTTCCAGCCCGGCCCGCTGACCGGTGGCCGGCGCGTCGGCTCCCTCATGCCGGTGTCCCTTCCCCTCCACAGCTACCCCGACGTCTGTCCATCCAGTATCGCAGCCTGTGGGCCTATCCCGCAGGGGTGGACGGGTCCTCCGGCCCGGACGGGGCGCTGGGTAGGACGCGCCACGCCTCGCCCTGCAAGAGCCCGCACCGCCATTCTGACCACAGGCGGATGCGGGCGCGGACGTCGGCGAGGCTGCGGCACTGGCGCGGGTCGATGATGAGGGCGCCCAGCGCCTCGTAGGCGGCGATGGCGGGGAGGATGCCGCGCGCGGTGTGGTGGACATACACGGCGTCCTCCTCGGGGACCGGCACGACGCCGACGACGGCCGTGGGGTGGGCCATGGCGCAGGCGGCGACGATCTCCGCGGCGTGGGCGAGCAGGACGCGCGCGGCGGCGTCGATGACCGCAATGGTGTTAGGGCTGGCCATGCTCCACCTCACGGTGGGGGCGGCGACGCCGATACGCCGCGTGCCGGTGGACCCACTCCATGCCCATGGTGATCTCGCGGCCCACCCATTCCTGCTCGACGCATGCATCACACCGGAGCTTGCCGGACGGGGCCGGCTGCGCGCAGGTGGCGCACGTTTCCGCCTGATGGTCGGGTGCCGGCGCTACCCGTGTCAGGGAGGCGTCGGATGGCGCATCGTTGTCCCACATGGTCACACACCCTCACGGTCGTCGTCGCGGCCGGCGCGCTCTAACCAGGCGAGGTCGGCGCGCAGGATGCGGAGCACCGCGGCCTTGTCGGCGGTGTCGAGCTGGCGGGGCTCGCCGTCGCGCCCCTCCCGAAGCTGGATGAGGCGTAGGTCGCGCAAGCGGACCTGCCCCGGATCGACGGGTGTCGGCGGCGGCGGTGTGACGGGCACACGGGCCGCCACCGGTGGCGCGGGGGCGGGCGAGAGGTCGCCCAGCGCGGTGCGGAGCAGGCCGCCGACGTAACGGCCGACCGATAGGCGCCGCTCGGCCGCCTCGGCGCGCAGGCGGCGCGCCAGGTCCAGCGGGAGGCGGATGTTGATGCTGCGCACGGCGTCCTCGGCCTGCCGCCGGCGCCACGCGGCCAGCTGTGCGTCGTCGTCGGGACGCGGCGTGGTGTAGACCATCGCGCTAGCCCTCCCCTTCTTTGTCCGTCTCGCCGTCTCTCCCTTCAGTATCGCGCACCGTGCCCGTGGTCGCCGTGTGGGCACCGGTGCGGAGAGCGCCACGCGCGATAGGGGATATGGTGGGATGGCTCCTATATTATGTCGTGTTCCCATGCCGCGCCTGCCCGCCGCGTGCGATCCGTGCCCCGAAGGAGTGCATCGCAAAGGAGTGCATCGCATTGGATTCTTTGAGGCTGTTGCAGGCATTCGGCGCAACGATTGCATGGCCTCATGCGTCGCGGTCACGACAAGAGCGTTAGCCGTCGCATGCGTCACCCTCAACGTCCTGCCGGGCAAGAGGACGGTGCGGGTAGTGAGTGGAACCTCCATGAGCGCCCCCAGGAGGTGTGACGGCGGATGTCACGGGTTGAGAGGATACCGTGCGGCGCCTGGCAGGTGTCCGACGGCGACTGGCAGCGCTTGGAGGAGTGTGTGCTCACGAGAGCTGGTATACATCATGCGGCTGATAAGTCGCGCTACCCCTCGCTGTGTGAGGGGCAGGATGTGCGTCGTGAGGGCGGCGTACGCGCGATACCAGGGCATCGATACGCATAAAACAAGGGAGACATCAATGGACTTTCGCTTCATGGGGACGACCGGTTTACGGGTGAGCGACGTGTGTCTGGGCGCGATGACCTTTGGGCGTGAGACCGATGAGGGAACTAGCCGCGCGATCATGGATCGCTTCGTCGACGCCGGCGGCACCTTCATCGACACCGCCGATGTCTACTCCGCCGGCGTGTCCGAGGAGATCGTCGGACGCTGGTTGGCTGACCAGCGGCGTGACGATCTCGTGATCGCCACCAAAGTGCGTTTCCCCATGGGGCCGGGACCCAATGACGTGGGGCTGAGCCGCAAGCACATCCTGGCCGGAGTCGAGCACAGTCTGCGCCGCCTGGGTACGGACTATATCGACCTGTACCAGGTGCATTGCTGGGATGACGTGACCCCCCTCGACGAGACGTTGAGCACGCTGCACACGCTCGTGCAAAGCGGCAAGGTGCGCTACATCGGGGCCAGCAACTACAGCGGTTGGCAGCTGCAGCGGGCCATCGACCTGAGCCGGCGCATGGGGTGGGAGCCGTTCACCTGCCTGCAGCCGCAATACAACCTGCTCTGCCGCAGCACGGAGTGGGAGGTGCTGCCGGTCTGCCGGCGCGAGGGGCTGGGCGTCATCCCGTGGAGTCCGCTGCGCGGAGGCTGGTTGAGCGGCAAGTACCGGCGGGGGATGGCGACGCCCCCGGCGGGGACCCGCGTGGCGACCGCCGAAGAGCAGGGCTGGGGTGAGTCGTGGAGCGCGTACAACAACGCGCACACCTGGGGTGTCATCGACGCCCTCGTCGCCGTCGCGGAGGAGGCCGGGAAACAGCCCGCGCAGGTCGCCGTCAATTGGCTCTTGCGCCAGCCCGATGTGACCGCACCGATCATCGGGGCGCGGACGATGGAACAACTCGAGGCCAATCTCGGGGGGAGCGGCTGGTCTCTGAGCGCCGACCAGGTGGAGCGCCTCGACGCCGCCAGCGCCCTCACCATGCCCTACCCCTATGACCACATCGCCCAGGCACAGCGCCGGCGCTGACACGCGAGTGACTGTGCCCTGGTGACGGACATAGAGGCGGGGACAGGGGAGGGGTTTGGACAAACATGGTCAGATCGCGGCCTGATTCTACATAAGGATCTGTGAGAGGCGCGCCGCGGATAGATGGGGATCAGGACAGCGCCGCTTGAGTTGAGGTGATATCGTGGGAGGGTAGGATAGTGACGGCACTGGTTTTGGAGAGGACGCACGAGTTAGCGCTACGCGACATCGAACTGCCTGACGTGGTGGGACCGCACGATGTGCGCATCAAGATACATACGGTCGGCATCTGCGGCAGCGACGTGCACTATTATACCCATGGCGCCATCGGCCCCTTCGTGGTCCGCGCGCCGTTGGTGTTGGGGCACGAAGCCTCGGGGACCGTGGTCGAGGTCGGCCCGGAGGTCGCGACGCTGAAAGTGGGTGACCGGGTCTGTATGGAACCGGGTATCCCTGACCCTCACAGCAAGGCCACGCGTCTGGGCCTGTACAACCTGGATCCCGCCGTCCGGTTCTGGGCGACGCCGCCGGTGCATGGCTGTCTCGCTCCCTCTGTCGTGCACCCGGCCGCCTTCACGTTCAAGCTGCCCGACACGGTCAGTTTCGCCGCGGGCGCGATGGTCGAGCCGCTGGCCGTCGGTCTGCACGCCGCGACCAAAGCCCGGATCAAGCCCGGTGACATCGCCGTGGTCACGGGCGCCGGTCCCATTGGGATGGTGACAGCGCTCGCCGCACTGGCGGGTGGCTGTAGTACAGTAATCATGTCGGATGTGCAGCAGCCTAAGCTTGACCTCGCCGCCTCGCTCGGCCCCATTGTGCCGGTCAACGTGGCGACGGAGAACCTCACGGAGGTCGTCGACACGGTAACCGGCGGGTGGGGCGCCGATCTTATCTTTGAGGCCAGCGGGAACGCACGGGCGGCGGAAGGCGCCATTGAGCCGCTATGTCCCGGTGGATGTATCGTCTACGTCGGCATGCCCGGTGCGCCGATTCAGTTCGACCTGGTCGCGGCCCAGGCGAAAGAGGCGCGCATCGAGACCGTGTTTCGCTATGCCCATGTGTATCCGCGCGCGCTGGAGTTACTGGGCAGTGGCAAGATCGACGTGACCCCGCTGCTCACGGATACCTATCCCTTTGAACGGAGCATCGAGGCCTTCGACGATGCCACGAGGATGCGCCCCGCGTCGGTCAAGGCGCAGATAACGTTGCCGCAGTAGCGTCCCTCATCGATCGGTTGTGACCATGACCCAACGCACGAAGACCGGTCCTAGTGCAGAATCAGGGGACATTGTTTGATTGGGTCACCGCCTCATCGGACCGCAGTCGGCGTGGTTTGCCGTGCAACGGCGGTCGCAGGCCCGCCGTTAATCAAACAATGTGCTCTGAGACAGCACTAGCTAGCGCTCATCCGCGATGGAAAACCGCCTGGGATGAGCGCCTAGCATAGCGAGGACCGAGATCATGGGCAGTGCGGGCGCTTGCATGGACCCGCTCTCATCTGGTACGACTACCGGTGTCACCCATGACCGGCGGACGTCGCCGCCTGGTCGCGGGTCACGTCGGCGCCGCGCTTGCAGGGGCGTGGCCACATTATCGACGCAAGGGATCACACGCCCTTGCCCAACGGGAGGATCATAGCATATGGACTACCGCCAACTCGGACGCTCAGGGCTGCGCGTCTCGGTCCTCGCGCTCGGCACGATGACCTTCGGCGGCCGGGGCGATTTCGCCAAGACCGGCGCGACCGACCTCGCGGGAGCCCGTCGCCAGCTCGATCTGGCCCTCGACGCGGGCGTCAACCTCGTCGACACGGCCGACGTCTACTCGCGCGGCCTGTCCGAGGAGATCGTGGGCCAGGCCATCGCGGGACGCCGCGATCGTCTGCTGCTGGCGACCAAAGCCCGTATGTCGATGGGCGATGGCCCCAACGACGCGGGTCTCTCGCGGCACCATCTGATCGACGCGTGCGAGGCGAGCCTGCGCCGGTTGGGCACGGATCACATCGACCTGTACCAGGTGCATGAGTGGGACGGCCAGACCCCACTGGAGGAGACGCTCGAGGCGCTCGACACGCTGGTGCGCTCCGGCAAGGTACGCTACATCGGCTGCTCAAACTACGCGGGCTGGCAACTCGTAAAGGCGCTGGGCACGGCCGACCACCGGGGCTACCAGCGCTTCGTGAGCCAGCAGATTTACTACTCGCTGCAGGCCCGTGAGGCCGAGTACGAGTTGATCCCTGCCGGGCTCGACCAGGGTGTTGGGGTGCTGGTGTGGAGCCCGCTGGCCGGGGGGCTGCTCTCCGGCAAGTATCGCCGGGGCGAGGGCGCGCCAGAGGGCTCGCGCCGCCTGGCGGGCTGGGACGAGCCGCCCGTGCGCGACGAGGGTCAGCTCTACGACACCATCGACGTCCTCGTCGAGATCGCCGCGGCGCACGGAGTATCGCCCGCGCAGGTCGCCCTGGCGTGGCTGCTGCGCAAGCCGGCGGTGACGTCGCTGGTGGTCGGCGCGCGCACCGATGACCAACTGGCTGACAACCTGCGGTCCGCCGACCTGCGCCTAACCGACGACGACCAGGCGCGTCTGGACGCGGTCAGCGCCCCGCCGCTGCTCTATCCCCACTGGCATCAGGCCGCGACGGCGGCCGACCGCCTGGGCGTCGCCGACCTCTCGCTGCTCGGCTCACACCTGGCGCGGTAGCGCCGACGTACTGCAACGCGGGCGCCATAGGTAGCGGGCTACCATCGTTTGTAGCCTAGCAATGAGCACTCTTAGGCACGGCAGGAAGCCTCACCGCGGCGACGGCAATGACCAGGGGTGGACCTGCTCACGGACAGGTAACGTTTTGGGGAAGAAATACATCCCTCTCAGAGTAAACCGAGATATCAAAATCGTAGAGTTCCATCGGCTATAGAGCGCGTAAATACTAGAGGTCCTGCTTTTATCGAAGGGCAACCGTTCTTTCTACGCGTCGTTGCGCCGAAGAATATCTTCCCAAAAACGTTACCTGTCCGTGAGCAGGTCCAGACCAGGGGATCATCATTGAGGGAGTTCACTGCGGTTGGAGCCGCGACGTCAGGCGATTGAACAAGGAGTCGCTTGCTTCACTTGTGACGGGAGATGTCCGCCGTGGGCCCGTTGCAGCCTGCGGCGGCGGCGGATCATGCTGCACTTGTTTACCTTGACTGTCATGCATTGGCCGTGCACACGCAACACCGGCAGACGGTATCTTTCTTGCATAGTCGTACACGTTGCCGCAAACGCTACTCGTCCTCATGTATCGCTATCTGTCGCTTGTCCGAGGACGCTATGACGACGATTGTCCGTATCACTCCGCTTACGTCGAACGAGGCCACGGCAGTGCAACGATTGGCGGCACGCCTACGCCGCTGGTTTAGTCCCCCAGATCTACGCGCGATCGACGCGCTGCTCCGAGCGACCGCGGCGGGCTGGGTCGCGCACGACCGTGCCGACACCGCCACGATCGTCGGGTTCCTGCTCACCGCGCCGACGCCGGATCCGCTCGTGCGCGAGGTCGCCTGGATGGGGGTGGACGAGACCTGGCAGGCGCGCGGCGTGGGAACAGCGCTGCTGGACCGCGCGGCGTCGGCCGCAGCCCTGGATGGGATGCGTGCGTTTGAGGTCTCGACCGTAGCGGCGAGCGCCGACTACGCCCCCTACGAGGCCACGCGCGCGTTCTACCACGCCCGCGGCTTCATCGACCGGCGCGTCGATCGCGACTACTATTGGCCGGGCGGCGACCGCCTCGTGCTGCGACGTCCTATCGACGACCACCGCTCTCCCCCCTGATCGTAGCGTGGGCGCGCGGCCGACAGCGCGACTTCTCTATGACGGTCATTACGAGGCGGCGTTGAGACACGCGAGGGCGCGTCACGATGATGAGCCCGTGTCTCAGCAGCACGGGCCGCTGCGGCGTCATCGCCAGCGCTCGCCATCGTAGGGCTGGTGCGGTCCGCGTGTCGTCGGCCACCGCATCTCACGCGTAGGCCGCACGCAGGGCGTGCGCACACTCGGCCACCGACCGCGTGCCTTGATCCATGACGGCGCCCATCCCCGTAAACCCGTGGATCATGCCGTCATAGCGCGAGATCGTGACCGGGACGCCCGCCTCCCGCAAGCGCGCGCCGTACCGCTCGCCTTCATCCCGCAGGGGGTCGTACTCGGCGGTGATGATTAACGCCGGCGGCACGCCCCGCAGGTCGGGTGCCAGGAGGGGCGACGCCAGCGGGTCCGTCGCGTCCGCCTCGCTCCTGAGATAGTGGCCCCTGAACCAGAGCATGTCGCGCTTGGTCAGCCCGTAGCCCTCCGCATTCTCCTCGATGGACGGGCTGCCCATCCGCAGATCGGTCGCGGGGTAGATCAGCAGTTGGAACACGAGCGGCGGCCCCCCGCGCTCCCGTGCCAGGAGTGCGACGACGGCGGCGAGGTTCCCGCCCGCGCTATCGCCGCCCACCGCGACTCGCGTGGCGTCCCCGTTCAGCGTGGTCGCGTGCGCGGCAACCCACTGCGTCGCGGCATAACAGTCCTCCGGGGCCGCGGGGAAGGGATGCTCGGGGGCGAGGCGGTAATCCACCGACACCACGACACAGCCAGCCTGATTGGCGAGGCTCCGACAGAGGCCGTCATGGGTGTCCAGGGTGCAGATGACCCAGCCCCCGCCATGGACGTAGACCAGGAGCGGGAACGGCCCGTCCCCCTCCGGAGTGTAGACGCGGACCGGGATCTCCCCCGCCGGGCCGGGAATCGCCCGATCGTTGACCTGGGCGACGGGCTCGGGCGCGCCCTGCTCCGCGGCTTGCGCCACTTGCGCCTGAATCGCCGCACGGATGACGTCCGGCGTGAGGGTATCGAGGGGGGGCATCACCGCGGCCATCTGGTCAAGGTAGGCGCTGGCTTGTGGGTCGAGCGGCATGGGCATTGTCTCCTATACGCGGCCGTCGCGCTCATATGCGGCCGCCGCGCCATGATGTTTAGCATACCGTACACCGCGCGCGGGGCGTTGTCAACCGTGTCACGTTGGCGGTAGGCCGACCGGTGCTGGAGCGCACATGGGGACGCCCGCTACGCCCGCTAAGATCCGCCCACACAGCATGCGCCGCCATGCCGGTTGGACAGCATGCGCCGCCATGCCGGTTGGACGTCGGTGCACGATGCAGTGACGTCCAGCGCGACGTAGCCGTGAATGCAGGGCGGCCCTGTGCTGGAGGTCGCCATGCGGCACGCGTCGGGCGCTGTCGCTCCTCTCGTTGACAGGCGCCATGAACGACGTTGGGGCCGGTTGATCCTGTCGCCCCTTTGTTGGCGTAGCCATTGGCCGCGCCAGGCGCCGTCGTCGAGCGGGGCGTTCGACTCTGCCCCCCGTGGCTCGTCAGGCGGTGAGGAGGCGCTCCGCGTCATCCAAGGTGTGCAGCAGGCGCAGGCCCGAGCGGCCGCGTCGTGCGGCCGTCACCACCTCTGTGGCTACGACCAGCTCATAGCCCCCCTCCGCGTTGCGCAGCAGCCCCTGCACCCGCACCTGTGGCTGCGCCTGTTCGGCCCACCCCAGCAGGTAGAGGACCTGCAACCAACTCAGCCGCGCCTCCGCCAGCGCGTACAGCCGTGGTTCCGCATAGACCAGCGCGAGGTGCGGGAACGTGCGCTCGAACGTCGCCAAATCTGTGAAGCGGTAGGCGTACTTGTGGCGCGCCATCACGCCCACCGTCCACTCGCCAGTCCCCACCTGCAGCGCATCGGTCACACTATACCGCCCGTCCAACTGGGCGAGGTGGCGGAACACCTCGCGCATCTCCCGGTAGGTCATCAGGCCCTCCCTGTCCAGGCGCCACGGCCTGTTCACTAAGACAATCGGTCGGCCAGCCATGCCGCTACAGGGGATAGGATGGCTGGGAGTGTAGCGGGGGCGGTAGACGTTCTGTCCAGGGCGGTGCCCGCTCCCTCCGCACAGGTCGAATTGATAAGACGCCGCGCAGCGCTGGGACAGGTGTCAGCGCCAAAGTGCACGTGGTCGTCAGGGTGCTGGCATCACCGGTCGCCGACAAGCGCGACGATGCGGTTGTGGAGGGAGACGCGATTGTCTCCATGAGGGCATGTCTTGCACGGGTGCGGCGCAACCCTTTCATCATCTGGCCCGGCAATTACTGCTTATTGTCCACATCGATGCGCGTCAAACCGCCCGACCCAGCGAGCGCGTCGAGCACGGCTAAGATGCGATGGGGACGGCCTTCAAGCAGATTTCGCGCTGTGACGCCGCCTGTCACATGGATGGCATGCACCACGCGGTCGATGAGCCGTATCCGCTCCTCGTAGCTGCACGCGACGGGGAAGCGTGTGACGAACTCCGTGAACGCCGTGGGCGCATTCCCGAGCAGGTCCTGGTGGCGGAAGCTCATGTGGAAGGCCCCCGCCGTGATACACCACCCGCACCCCGGACAGGGTGCCACACGGTCCTCCGGCTGCCCGACCCAGGGGACAGGGAACGCGGTGTGGCATACGGGGCAGGCGACCCGAGAGGCGCTGACCATGAGGACATCCTGGCAGCGGGCGTGCAGCCGCCACCCGACCTTGTCGACCCACTCGCCATCGCGGATACCTGCGGCGTCGGTCTGGTACAGATGGATGATCCAACCGATCGGCACTTTAGATGCATAGCTTGGTCGTACTGTGGGCACACCATCATCCTGACGCCGCGCTCACATACAAGTGTATACCCGGCTCCGGCTAGTCGGCACAATGGACGACATGTAGGATATCATGCGAGAAGCGGAAAGACAGTTACCCGGCCGCACAATCACCCACCGCTGGATGTCAGCATTGTCGCTGCGCGCTCGCGCACATAGGTGAGGGCGAGGGCAAGGCATAGCTGCATATCCTGATCCGTGTCGACCACTAGGCTGGGCTCCTCGATCGGCTCGAAGTGCGCTTGGAGCGTCTGATACAGGGCATAGTCCCGATTGGACGCTAGGTGACTTGTCGTGGCGACGTCACGCTCTAGACGGCGTCGCGCGGTTTCATCAGAGCACACGCATTCAATAATGACCAAGGCGTCCCCGTGGGTGTCGGTAAACGTCACCAACTCCGCTCGCTGGTAACGACGCGCGAAGGGGCGTCCATCCAGGATGATGATCTTGTGTGGGTCCTTGCGCAGCAGATAGCCGGCGACGTGCAACATGATCGCGAGACAGAAGTCGTCCTGCTCTGTCGAATACTCTATGTCTCCTGGTGAGAAGAGGGCGGCCCGAATGATGTCTTTATCCAAGACAACCCCCGGCAGTTCCGCAGCGAGCGCACGCCCGAGCCGACTCTTGCCCGTACCCGGTAGCCCAGCCAACGCGATCAGCATCGCTCGTCTCCTCTCTACCGTACACTGCCGGCTCCGCAGCGCCCACATAACACACGCGCTGAGCATCCTAGGCCATCGAGGATTGGCTGTCCTAAAACATAGCTCTGAGCTGACACGTCAGACCACAATCACCTCGACGCCCACATCCTCAAAGGCCGCCCGCGCCTCGTCCGGCAGGTCGGAATCGGTCACGACGGTATGGATGGCGGAAAGGGGAGCAACTTTGACGAAAGCAGCCCGTCGCCACTTGCTCGAATCAGCCAGGAGAATGACGCGGCGAGCGGCGCGGATCATGGCTTGCTTCACGTGTGCTATCTCGATCGACGTATCGGTGAGGCCCAGTTCCGGCTCTATCGCTTGAATCCCTAAGAAGGCCTTCTGCACGACATGATCGCGCAGGCTTCGCTCGGTCTGTGGACCGAAGGTGCTAATGGTCTCACGATTGAGCGTACCGCCCGTGAGGATCACGAGGGCATTGGGCAAGGCGCCGACTTGAGAAGCCACGTTGAGCGCATTAGTCACCACGGTGAAAGGATCACTGAGGTTCAAGCTCTTGGACATCTCCACCAGCGTCGTACCACTATCTAGGATGATCGTGTCCTCCGCATCGACAAGTTGCGCGGCGGCGCGTCCGATTTGGCGCTTTTTCTCCAGGTTCAAGCTGGCCCGTTGCTCGAAGGCAATACTCAGATTGGGAGGAGACGCCGCGACAGCGCCGCCGCGATGCCGACGGAGCTGACCATCTTTCGCCATGATATCCAGATCATTGCGGATTGTCACCTCCGACACCATGAACAAATCGCTGAGTTCTTGGACGCGCACCGCCCCCTGGTCCATGAGCAATGCGTTGATGCGCCGTCGTCTCTCACCGGTCGACTGGGGTGTGACCCTACCTACCACGATGTCTTGTCCCCAGGTTACAGTCCACAGTGATTCATAAGATGATGATAAGATATATGCCCACATAGGGAAAGCCAAGAAAAGCCCTGTTCATCCATAACTGCTGCCCAACCCCAATGCCACTTATGCATTATCCACCAAAAGAACGGGTTAGCGTTATTTTACCTTGTGCAAAGCAAAGGTTGACAGCTTCGATATCTTATGATACTCTTGACCCAACGTCGATGCAGGTCGCCCATCGGTGGTATCCTTGGCGTCGGCCTATGCGCGACATCGTCGGGCTCACGGCTCACCAAAGGGCGTTGGACCAGCGCTCTCCCATCAATCAAAAAGCTCGGATTTGGAGGCGTCAACGGTGTGCAAGGGCCAACGATGAGGGGGGGACGCACGTGAGACTCGTGCCTCCCCGGTTGTCAGTGGCGCTGGAACCGGCTGCTTTGAGGATGTGAGGCTGTAGTGAGGAAGGACCTATGGGACCTATAACGTCGGCCGAGTTGGATACGCTGTGGAGCGACGGGGACGCGCGCGAGGTTATGCTCCGCACCATCGTCGCGGAGCGCCTGAAAGAGAATCCGCCGCCGCTCCTGGAGACGCACATTGTCGCGACGTACTTCTTGGCTCTACGCTCACTCTCGCTCGCCGATGCCGCGATCGAGATCAGCTATCACGCGACCAGTGGGGTCAGACATCCTATCAAGGGCTCCTTATTGGAACAATGTTCCGCCCACGCGGCCGGCGTCGACGCGTTCGACGCGAGTGGCCGTCTTGGCCTGCTCCATGTGGCCTTCCCTTTGAAAATGCTGCTGCAGCCTGATGGTCATCTCACCTCCTGTGACATCCTCCATACCGTGGCGGGGGCCGCGGTCTTCGACATGTATGAGAATCAGGACGCCCGACTGGTGGCGCTGGGAATCCCCGATCAGGTTATACAGACGTTCCCTGGGCCGGCTCACGGGGCGGCAGGTGTGCGCTCACTGATGGGTTGCCGGCCGGATCAGCCGGCCTTCGGCACAATCTTGAAGCCCACGGCTGGCATTACACCGGATGAGGTGGGCGCGCTGGTGGAAGACGTGGCGCGTTGTCCCCTCTTTACCTTCGTGAAGGAGGACGAGGACCTTTATCCTCATCTCGCCTACTCGCCCGTCGCGGAGCGCACGCGGCGCGCGGTGGCCGCGATTGAGCGCACGCGACACACTCGTCAGGGCCGGGACTTGATGTTCGCGCCTCACGTCAGCGGGGCGCCCCATGAGATTGTCGACACGGTCCATGCGGTGCTCGACGCGGGAGCCACGGGCGTCATGTTCAGCGAAACCTTTGCTGGCGGAACGGTTCGTATGGTGCGCGAGGCCACAAAACGACGCGCCATCCCTCCCGCTATCTATGGCCATAACGCGGGCATCGGGACCAAGACCCGCGCCATTTGGCGCGAGATCATCGACCTGCTTGCCCGGCTCGACGGCATTGACTTTCGGCAGACGGCGCCGGTGCGGCCGGGCGCTCCCTTCATTCGCCCGTACGGCGCCGAGTGGCTAGCGTCGGAAGAGGCGCTCACGCGCGCGTTACCGGGTATCAAGACGACCATGATTGTGCGGGCTGGCGCCCTTGATCAGGGCAACATCGGCCTCAACCTCGCGGATAGTGACCGGCGTGGCCTCAGTGCTGAGGTGTTGTTTCTGGCGGGCTCCGCGATCAACTCCATCAAAGATGCGCGCGGGCGGCCGGATCCAGCGCTCGGGGCCGAGGCGATGATGCAAGCTCTTGATATCTACTCCTCCGGTGAGATGGCCGATAGCTCGATGGACACCTATGTGACGCACCTGGCGCGGGTCGCCGAAGGCCGCTCGTTCTCGGCCCTTCGTGAAGCCCTGCGCCAGCGCTATCCGGAGTGTCTGGCGTGACGGCGATGCACGATGCCAGGCAGATCTCCGGCAGAGTGGAGAGGATCTTCTCATGACGCAAGACTATGTCTTCGACGTCCTGGGCCTCGGGTGCGTCGCGGTCGACGACCTCCTGTACGTGGCGACGTACCCGCCCGCTGACGCCAAGGCGCGGGTGCTGCGCCGCGAGCGCCAATGCGGAGGGTTGACGGCAACGGCTCTCGTGACGGCCGCGCGCCTGGGGGCACGGTGTGGGTATGCGGGCGTGCTTGGCCACGATCCCCTGTCCACCTTCGCGGCCGAACGCTTGAGCGCGGAGGGCATCGACATCACGCCTATGGTCCGACGATGTGACGCCGGTCCCATTCACTCCACCATCATCATCGATATGCAGCGCCGCACGCGGAACATCTTCTTCGATCTCACGGACGTTATCGGGGCCGCGACAGATCAGCCGCCGCCGGCTCTCATTCTGTCGTCGCGCGTGCTTCTCGTCGATCCCTGTGGTGTGGAGGGCATGCTCCGCGCCACGCACATCGCCCGCGACGGTCAGATCCCCGTGGTCGCCGATATCGAAGGGGACATGTCGCCGCGGGCTGTTGATCTCTTGGAGGTCGCCGACCACCTGATTGTCTCCCACGCCACCGCGTGTGAGGTGACCGGCGCGGCGGACCCGGCGCGCGCGACCGCGCGGCTGTGGAGTGCGGAGCGTACCGCCGTGATTGTGACGTGTGGGCCAGAGGGCGGCTGGTACCTCACCTCTGAGCAGAGTGAGCCACAGCGCTATCCTGCTTTTGCGGTATCGTCGCTCGATACGACCGGATGTGGCGATGTTTTTCATGGAGCCTACGCGTCCGCTCTGGCACGCGGGCTCCCTATGCCGGAACGGGTGCGTGTCGCCGCCGCCGCCGCCGCGCTCAAAGCGACGACCGTGGGAGGCCAAACGGGCATACCAACGCGCGATCGCGTTGACGCCTTCCTAGGGGAGCAGTCTCTATGGCCGCAATAATGGGTGATGGCGCGATGCCATCACCGGGAAGGAGCAAAGCCATGCGGCAACCCTATCGCCCGCAATTCCACTTCTCGCCCCCGAGGAATTGGATGAACGATCCCAATGGCTTGGTGTATGACGAGGGTGAGTACCACCTGTTCTATCAGCACAACCCCGAGGCGATGGTACATGGCACGGAAAGGCCGATGCATTGGGGCCATGCGGTCAGCAACGATCTCGTGCGGTGGACACACCTGCCGATCGCCTTGGTGCCGGATCACTTGGGCGACATCTGGTCTGGGTGCGTGGTGGTGGATCGGGCGGACAGTACGGGATTCTTTGGGGGCGGGGCGGGGCTGGTCGCGATCTTCACGCAGGGCCTCGACTGTGTCCAGCAGCAGAGCCTCGCATACAGCGCCGACAAGGGGCGGACATGGACGATGTTCCTGGGCAATCCCGTCTTGACCAGCCAGGGTCTGCGCGACATCCGCGATCCCAAAGTGTTCTGGCACGCGCCGGTCCGGCAATGGATCATGGCCCTCGCCTGCGGCGATCACGTCCGGTTCTATCGATCGCCCGACCTGATCAGCTGGACGCACACCAGCTCCTTCGGTCAGGATCACGGATCCCACGCCGGTGTCTGGGAATGTCCGGACCTGTTTTCCTTACCAGTTGACGGAGATCCGCACAACCAGAGGTGGGTGCTGGCCGTGAGTGTGAACGGCGCCCAAGGGTCGCGCATACAATACTTCATCGGTCACTTTACCGGTGACGAGTTTATCAATAGCAACTCCGCCGACGCTATCCAGTGGGCGGATTACGGCAAGGATAACTACGCCGCGGTTACCTGGTCGGACACCGCCTTCCAGGATGGTTGCCGGGTGTGGATTGGTTGGATGAATGACTGGGTGTACGCCGACCACACACCCACGAGCCCCTGGAGAGGCGCGCTGACCGTACCGCGCCTTCTCGACGTGCGTTCGACCGCACAAGGTCTACGGTTGGCGCAACGTCCCGTCCCCGCCTTGCAGCAGCTACGCGGCCAGGGCTATCACTGGGGGTGCCAGACCGTAGCGCCGGGAACGAACCTGCTTTCAGGAATCACGGGACAAACGTTGGAAATTGTGGGGGAGTTCACACCGTCCGCAGCGACGGAGTTTGGCTTTCGCGTGCGCGCGCATGGCGATCACTACACAACGATCGGATACAAGCCGGAAACCTCAACGTTGTTCGTCGATAGAACCGCATCGGGGCTCACGTCGTTTAGCCCATCATTTCCTGGCCGCCACGAAGCTCCCCTCCCCCGGGCGCACGGGTCCATCAAGATTCATCTCTTCGTAGACTGGTCGTCGGTCGAAGTCTTCGGGAACGACGGTGAGGCCGTGATCACCGATCTCATCTTCCCCGATGTCAACGACAGTGGGCTGGAGCTCTACACATGCGGGGGCGCCGTGACGCTGCGTTCCCTCGATGTCTACCCCGTCATGTCCATCTGGGAGCGTGATTCCACGGGCGTAACGGTGCCGGACGACCTCTCCCTATCGGACTCAAAGGACCTGTGAGAGACAGATAGGGGCTCGTGACGGTGTGACTGGGCGACGCTGGTCGCCGCCGTTGGCAACGGCAAGCGGACGCCGCCCTGCGGTGTCCGGGAGTAACAAAGGAGTGTTCATGGTGACTCTGGGCTACGATCATCCTCTCTACATCCTCGCGTTCGACCATCGCGGCTCTCTGCAAAAAGGGCTCCTGGGGCTGGTCGGCGACCCGACCCCTGAAGAGGCGGCGCGCATCTCCGATGTCAAAGCGGTGATTTATGACGGCTTTCACGCTGCCATCGCCGCCGGGATGACGCCGGGTGAGGCCGCTATCCTCGTGGATGAGGAATTCGGCGCTCCGGTTGCACGCGCGGCGGCGGCACGGCGTGAAGTCTTCGCCATGACCGTGGAGAAGAGCGGGGGCGACGAATTAGCATTTGAGTATGGGGACGACTTTGGCGCCCATCTGGAGACATTTGGCCCCCCGTTTGCCAAGGTCCTCGTCCGGTATAACCCCGACGGGGACGCGACGCTGAATGCGCGTCAAGCCGCCCTCCTCAAAATCCTGGCTGAGTGGCTGCATGACCACGGGCGTAAGTTGCTCCTCGAGGTCGTCATCCCGCCGACCCCAGCGCAACTGGATACGGTCGGCGGCGACACCCATCGCTACGACGCCGAGGTGCGGCCGGAGCTTACCCTGCGTACAATCGCGGCGCTACACGACGCTGGCGTCGAGACGGATGTCTGGAAGATCGAAGGCCTCGACCGCCGCGCAGACTGCGAACGCGTCGCGGCATTGATCCGGAGCGGTGAACGCAGGCAGCAGGTCGGCTGTGTCGTCCTCGGACGCGGCGCCAGCGCGGCCCGCGTCGACCACTGGCTGCGTCAGGCTGCTGGTGTTCCCGGTTACATTGGCTTTGCTATTGGGCGCACCCTCTGGTGGGATGCCATAAAGGAGTATCTCGCAGGCTCGCTCAATCGTGCAGGAACTGTGGCACAGATCGCGGCCGCTTACCATCGCGCCATCGACGTCTACAGTGCAGCTGCTAACGGTCTGACGCTGGATGATGAGAAGAAGGAGAGCGCATGACACACTGTCATCCCAAGGCATGCCCGTCAACAGATGCCTGGCAGAGCGCTCACGAGGCGCGTCCGCCGCCTGATCCGAGGTAGTGGCTTGCCGCTACGGTCGTAGTAACAGGCCGACTGCGAGCGCGAAAAAGTGGCGCGCACCTGCCCATCGCCAGCTTCTTGACAGAGAGCAACTAACGGGGTATGATTGGTCTATCGTTGGACCTAGGGCTCATCGAGCGGGGATTATGGGGCCGTTGCCACCGTATTTGCGGTGCCCTCAGTCGCACAACCCGCTGCGGACTCCTCTCGCAGAGCCAACGCGGGTGGGGCTGCGCATGGTGCGGATATGGCCCCTACAGGGAACCGAGCAGGTACTGGCCGTGACGGTCAGTCTATCGCGATCGACTGAGTCAAGATGGTTCTTTCGGCAGCGTGACAATCTGGAGTGGAGAAGGGAGAAACCAGGGGCCGCTACAATCCGACGACGTCGGGCACATTGATCAGCAGCGTGACAATCTGAAGTGGAGAAGGGGGAAATGGCATCGGGAAACAAGCCGTACCAAACGTGGGAGACGTAAGCCGTGTCAAACGCCGGCGCTCTTGCCGGCTCTTCACCGCATTAGTTCAACGTGTCGACACGTCGCAAAGCCTGTCGGCAGAGTCGGTAAAGAAGTGAGGTCAGGCGATGGAAGAGAACAAAGATCGTTCCTACTCGCGGCAAGAGGTCTTAAAGAAAGCGGGTCTCGGCGTGGCTGGGGCGCTTGCCGCCGGCGCCCTCGATGTCCCACGCGCGCTCGCGGCCGCGCCCCGCAAGGCGCCGATGGTGTTGGGCCGCGCCCAGAAAACGTTGCACATCGCGTTGAATGGGACGCTCTCGCCCCAGGTCAAGAACGAGGTCGCCGATTTCGAGCGCAAGAACCCCGGCGTCAAGCTCAACGTCACGACGATCCAGACGGCGGATTGGGACAGCTTCTTCACCAAGGTCCTGACCCTCATCGCCGGCAACCAGCCCCTTGATCTGACCTACGTCGCTACCGAGGGCGTGCAGGAGTTCGCCGCCAAGGGCCTCTCGGTTCCTATTGACGCGTATGTCGCGAAGGACAAGTCCCAGCTCATGGAGTACTTCGCCGACGTGCATCCCACGCTGGTCGAGGCGATGATGTACAACGGCCACCTCTACCAACTCCCCTGTGAGTTCAACGCTGTCGACATGTACTTCAACCCGTCGCTGCTCAAGGCGGCCGGCTTCGGGGCGCCGGCCGCCAGTTGGACCAAGGATCAGTTCTACCAGATGGCCAAGGCGTTGGTCAAGAAGTCGGGCAAGCAGACCGTCACCTACGGCTACGGCTGGCCCATCCGGCTGTGGGGCAGCTGGACGCCGTGGATTGACGTCGCGGGCGGCGATCTGCTCACGTTCGGCCGCTATCCGGGCGGCAGCGCGATCTGGGATACCTTCTACAAGGACGACCCGCGGGCCAAGGGCCGCAGCGGCGGCATCAAGTGGGGCGCGCCGACGGCCAATAGCTCCGCGGCGCTCGACGCGCTCTCGTTCGTCGTCGACCTGACCAAGGAAGGGATCGCGCCGGTGCCCGACATCACCGGCGGCAATGCGCTGCAGGGCTTCTTCGCGGGCAACAAGATCGGTATGACGCCGGGCGGGGGTTTCTGGGCCGGCGGCCTGCACGCGGCGGGTATGACGGAGAAGACGTTCAACGCACAGTACTGGCCAACCTGGCGCGACCCGCGCACGGCGTTCGGGACGGGGGGGTATGCGATCCTGAAGACCGCGGCGGATAAGGACCTGGCCTGGGAGTTCTGCAAGTACTCCATCAGCAAGCCAGCCTTGACGTTCCAGCTCGCGGGCAACGATTCCACCGCAGCACGGAAGTCGATGATGACGGCGCAGCGCTACGCGCCGACCGGTCCCACGAACTGGGATGTCTTCTACCCGACGCTTGATCGCGCGGGGACGCGTCCGATCCCGGCGCCGTCGTATTACCAGCAACTGAACACCATCTTCACCAAGTACACCAGCCTGGCCGTCACGCGCGGTATGTCGCCGAAGCAGGCGCTCGACGGGATGCAGCGCGACCTGGAGAGTCAGTTCAACGGCGGGGGCATCTAGCTGCTAGCGACGATAGAGGGCCGGGCGCGTGCGGTTGATATCGCGCGCCCGGCCTACCTACAGGGACTACCTACACGGAGAGGAAACGCATATGCACCCTGCTATCGAGCGCCGAGAGGTCAACGCGCGCGCCGCCCGTCGCCCCTGGCAGGCTGGGTGGCTCGGTGAGAACTCCTTCGCTGGCATGGCCCGCCGCAACGCGCTGATGGCCTACCTGTTCCTGCTGCCGACCCTCATCGGCATCCTGATCTTCACCGCCGGCCCCGTCCTCGTCTCGCTCGGCCTGAGCCTCTTCTCCTGGGACGTGATCAACCCGCCGGTCTTTCGCGGGTTTGCGAACTACCAGCGGCTTTTCAACGATCGGATCGTGCTGACGGCCTTCGGCAACACCGCGATCTTCGTCGTGCTCGCCGTCGGCCTCCAGGTGACCGTCGGCATCCTGCTGGCCTTGCGTATGCAGCAGCGCATGCCGCGTTGGCTGCGCTACGTCTTCCGCTCGGCCTTCTTCATCCCGCTGCTGACCTCGGGCGCCACGATCTCGGTGGTGATGGCCTACATGTTCAACCAGGAATTCGGGCCGATCAACTACTACCTGGGCCTGGTCGGCATCCCGCCCGCCCCCTGGCTCAACGCCGCGGGCTGGGCGATGATCACGGTCGTCCTGACCTACGTCTGGCAGCAACTGGGCTTCACGTTCCTCGTGTTCACGGGCGGCCTGAACAACATCTCGCGTGAGATCCTCGATGCCGCCGATGTCGACGGGGCGAGGGGGTGGCGCCGTCTGTGGTACATCACGCTGCCACTGCTGAGCCCGTCGATCATGTTCGCCACCGTCACCGGCGTCATCGGCGCGCTGCAGGTGTTCACTGAGCCCCAGGTGCTCACGCAGGGCGGGCCGGGCGACGCGACGCGCACGGTCGTCATGATCATCTATCAGGCGGCCTTCCAGGATCTGCAGGTGGGCTATGGCTCGACGGTCGCGGTGATCCTCTTCGTCGCGATCCTGGCGGTCACGGCGCTGCAGTTCTGGTCGAGCAAACGCTGGGTGTTCTACACCTAGCGCGTCATGTCGTGTGAGAAAGGAGGGAGAGAATCGTGAGTGCCATTCCCGTCGCGGCGCGGCCCTCGTCACCGCGCCTCGCGGCGCGCGCGCGCACGGTCGGCCTATGGCTCGTCGGCCTGGCGCCGCTCGTCGTCGCCGCCATCATCATCGTCGCCCCCGTGTTGTGGACGGTAAGTACGTCGCTGCGCACTCCTGCCCAGGCGTTCACCAACCCGCCCTCATGGTTCCCGACGCACCTGGATTGGAGCAACTATGCGACCGTGTTCACCAGCGTGCCCTACGCGAGCTATGTGCTCAACAGCGCCATCGTGAGCGTTAGCGTCGTGGTCGGGCAGCTCGTCACGGCAGGGCTCGCCGGCTACGCCTTCGCGCGGCTGCGGTTCCCCGGCAAAAACATCCTGTTCTGGGTGATCATGGCGACGCTGATGATCCCGCTGCAGGCGACGATCATCCCCGTGTTCGAGTTGATCAGCAAGCTCCACCTCAATGACACGCTGATCTCGTTGATCGTCCCGGCCTGGGTGACGCCCTTCGGCGTGTTCTTGCTGCGCCAGTACTTCATGGGTCTGCCCCACGAATTGGAGGAGGCGGCGGTGCTCGATGGGGCTGGTCCCTGGCAGGTGTTCCGACGCGTCTACCTGCCGCTGGGGCTGCCGGGCTTCGCCATCCTGGCCATCCTCTCGTTCAACGGCACCTGGAACGACTATTTCCGCCCGCTCATCTTCCTGACCAGCCAGCAACACTTCACGGTCCCGCTCGGCGTGGTCACCCTGTTCGGCTATCTGGGGACGGGCAGCATCTCGGTGGTGCTCGCCGGCGTCGTCCTCTCCATCGTGATCGTGCTGGTCGTGTATCTGTTCGGGCAGCGCTATCTCCTGGAAGGGCTGACGGCCGGTAGTTTGAAGAGCTAGCGGGCGTCGGGCCGCCCCCGCCAAGCTAGATCTCGACGAGATCATCCTGGACAAGTGTGGACAGCAGCGCCTGCGGGAGCGCGCGGAGAGTATCGCGTCAGTCCCCGCATCAATAACACACTCTATCTTTGCACATTTCGATTATGGTCTAGTAGAATGGCCTTCTCACCCTATATGCTGCGGTTTCTCCGTTTTGCTAACTGCAACATGTGGTAGTCAAACAAAAAGTGCAAAGATAGAGACACAGTGGATGGAGCGAGGCCGGTGTAGATGATGACGACAGGTGAACGGAAACGGTCGCCGGTCTCGGGGAAGGCAGGGGCAAACGATGCAGTACTTTAAGCCGGAAGGCGACCACCTCTTCGTGGGGGATTGTATGCCATTCTTCCACGACGACACGTTGCATGTCTACTATCTCTTGGATGAGAACCATCACAAGGCGCTCGACGGACTGGGGGGCCATCAGTGGGCGCATGCCAGTTCAGCCGACCTGACGCACTGGACGCATCACCCACTGGCGATCGCGATCACGCATGTGTGGGAAGGTGCGATCTGCACCGGGTCGACGTTCTATGACAAGGGCCTCTTCTACGGCTTCTACGCCACCCGCATGCGCGATCGGACACAGCATCTCAGCCTCGCCACGAGCCAGGACGGTATTCATTTCCAGAAGAACGAACCGAACCCGTTTGCCTCTCCGCCGACGGGCTATGATCCCTATCATTACCGCGACCCCTTCGTCTTCCGCGATGATCACACGGGGTTGTACCACATGCTCGTGACGGCGTCCCTTGAGGAGTATCCCATCGACGATCGTAGAGGATGCCTGGCCCATCTCGTCTCCACGGATTTGACCAACTGGGATGTGTGTGCGCCCTTCCTCGTGCCCGGATTGCCGGGCGTCCCCGAATGCCCTGATTATTTCTTCTGGAACGGGTGGTATTACCTTATCTTCAGCCACGGAGGCGCCGCCCATTATCGCATGTCGCGCGAGCCGTTCGGCCCCTGGCGCCGGCCAAAAGTGGATATGTTCGATGGGGCGGCGGCGGGTGTCATGAAGACGGCGGCCTTTACCGGCGGACGGCGCATCGGCGTCGCCTTCATCGGGACACGCAAAGGCTACAAGGACATGGGCCGGCTGTTGTTCGGTGGGCAGATGGTTCTGCGGGAGATTATCCAGCATGAGGATGGTACCCTGGGGACAACGTTTCCGTCCGAGATGATCCCGCGGACAGGCGATGCCGCGCCACTTGCTCCGATTCCTTTGACATCCCACGCGACGGCAACGGGACGACAGGTGCGGTTGCAGGCTGACGAGGGGCTGGAGGTCGCCATGCTAGCGGGCATTCCCACCAACGCGCGCATTAGGGCCACCGTGAGGCCAGAGGCGCACTCGGCCCTGTTCAGCCTGTTCCTAAAGGGAGCCGGGAACCTCCAGGACGGCTACGAGCTTCGCTTCCTGCCGTTCGAGCGTCGCGTAGAGTTGCTCGATCAGGCCATCATGTGTGTTGATGGATTGGGCGAGGATTTTACCATCGATATCATCCTGATGGAGGATCTTATCGATGTCTGTATTGATCGGCGGCGGTGTCTCATTAACCGATGTGCGGAGTTTCATGGGGACCGGCTATTCTTCTTTGCCCACAACGCGGCTGTGGTATTCGACGCCATTGAGGTCAGGCCGCTCACTGCCTCATGGAATGACGCGTGCGACCCGACGCTATAGACTGTCGGACGAGTGACGCCGGCCGATTTGGAAGGTGAAGGGGGCTGACCCATCGCTGGCTGCAAGGCCACGGGAGATTATGGTTACCAGGCTCGCAGATATCGCCGCACGGTCCGGTGTCTCGATCAAGACCGTCACCAACGTGATCAACGGACGCCATGCGCGTGTCGGCCCCGAGACGCGTGCGCGCGTGCTCGCCGCGATCAAGGAACTCCACTACCGACCGAATGCCACGGCGAAAGGCCTGCGCACCAATCGCTCGCACAGCATTGGCTTTGTCACAGACGAGGTGGCCACCACGCCCTACGCGGGGCAGATCATCCAGGGGGCGCAGGACTTGGCCTGGTCGCGGCAGAAGATCCTGGTGGTCGTGAATACAGGCCGCGACAACGATATCTTGGAGGCGGCTATCGAGATGATGCTGGCCCGGCAGGTCGAAGGGCTCATTTACGCGGCGATGTTTCACAAGCGCGTCCAGCCGCCGGCCAACATGAAGGAAGTGCCAGCAGTATTGCTGAACTGCTTCTGCGCGGACCGTTCGCTGCCGTCCGTCGTCCCCGACGAAGTCACCGGCGGATGCGAAGCGACCGAGGCGTTACTGCGCAAAGGTCACCGCCGCATCGGCTTCATCAATAGCGGTCGCGTTGTCCCCGCGGCGGTCGGGCGCCTGGAAGGATACAAGCAGGCCTTGGCAGCCTACGGTGTACCGTTCGATCCAGAGCTCGTCCGTCCTGGGAATAGCAATGCTGACGGCGGCTATCGCCACGCGAGGAACCTGATGCGCCTGCCGCGGCCGCCGACCGCGCTGTTCTGCGGAACGGATCGTACCGCCATGGGCGCTTACGACGCCCTGAGAGAGTTGGGTCTGTCCATTCCCGGCGACGTGGCCGTGCGCGGGTTCGACGATCAGGAGATGATCGCCGCCTACCTGCGGCCCGCTCTCTCCACGTCGGCGTTGCCGCACTATGAGATGGGTCGGTGGGCCGTGGAGTATGTGCTGCGCCATCAGACCCACGATGGCGTGGCCGGCGAGGCGCCCGTGCAGCAGCTCATGCACTGCCCGCTGGTCGAACGTGACTCGACCTGAACGCGCCACGCCGTCGCGCGACGACCGACCTCGACCCGCCGTCGCACCCGTCACGCAGACCTTCTGGTGGACATAGTGTAGGAGATGACTGATGACCGCCCGCTACCGCTCGCTCTTTCACTTCACCGCTCCCTCTGGCTGGCTTAACGATCCGGATGGGCTGGTCTACGTCGAGGGCAAGTATCATCTCTTTTACCAGCACGTCCCTCCCAGTCTGGCTGATTTCACATTGAGAGGCCGGTAAAAAGTGGGGGGCGGCGTATCATGGAGGGCTTTATGACAATGCCGGATGGGTATGTGCGACGGGGCGGGTATCTGTGGGACCCGTGGTTCGTCTGGGATAGGGAGATCCTGCACCTCTTCCATCTATTCCAACCGGCCCCCCCGCGGTATGATCCCGAGCGCGGCTTCGCGCGCGATCGACCCGTCATCGCCCACGCCACATGGTCCTCGAACGCGGGGTGGCAACCGCGGGGCATCGCCATCGACTACACGGAAACAGCGTACGACGCCGCGCGTATACACACGGGATGTATCGTGCGCCACGGCGATCAATGGTGGATGTTTTACAGCGGCTCGCGCACCCACGTCTGCCTCGCGACATCGGACGATCTCGAGACCTGGCACAAGCATCCGGATAACCCTATCCTCACGCCAGATCCGCGCCTCTACGGCCCGCACTGGCGTGATCCATGGATCTATCGCGATCCGCGCGATGGCCAGTACGTGATGCTGCTCGCGGCCCAACGGCCACACGATGGCGCTGGCGAAGCGGGCGTCGTCGGCGTGGCCTGCTCACGCGATTTGCTGGTGTGGGAACAGCAGCCCCCGCTGGATACTCCGTCCGGGTTCACCTGGCTGGAAGTGCCCGAGGCCCATCACATTGATGGCCGGTGGTATCTCCTGTGCGCGACGCAGTCTCAGTGGATCGACGCGGCCGGTCGAGAGTGGTTACGGGCACAGGGTGTCCCAGCCACGACGGGCGCCTATTGTCTCGTGGCCGACGACTGGCGTGGCCCCTATCGGCATATCCATCGACTTTTCCCCGTGGACGCGCCGCATTACATAACACGGCTCGTGACCACACCGTGGGGTGAGCGCTGGCTGTGGTCCCATGGCGAATGGGTCGAAGACGGCGAACGTCGATTCGAGCTACTCCCCCCCGTCGCCTGTGCCATGTCGGGGAACGCGATCTTGTTGGACAGGGAGACACAGAGATCCTGAAGACCCTATTGTAGGGAACACATAAACGTAGAGTCACCAAAGTGAGGTGCATCGATGCCGGATGATCGCTTTCGTCCTCTTATCCACTTTACGCCGCCGACCGGGTGGATGAACGACCCGAACGGGTTGGTGTATTTTGAGGGCGAATACCACCTGTTCTACCAATACCTCACGCCGCGCCACTGGGGTCATGCGGTGAGCCCCGATCTCGTGCACTGGACGCACCTGCCCATCGCGCTCTACCCCGACGATCTTGGGGCTATCTGGTCTGGTAGCGTGGTCGTCGATCGGGACGATACCAGTGGCTTCTTCGGCGGCCGACCGGGCCTGGTCGCCATCTTCACCCATTGCAACGAGCGAACCCCTCCCGCCGGTCCTCAGATGCAGAGCCTCGCCTACAGCGCCGACCGGGGCCGCACATGGACCATGTACAGGCACAACCCGGTCATTCCCAACCCCGGCGTCGCCGACTTCCGCGACCCCAAGGTGTTCTGGCACGCGGGAACGCGGCGCTGGGTCATGGTTGTCGCGTTCAACAAGGATCGTGTCCACTTCTACAGCTCGCCGAATCTACGGGATTGGACGTGGGCGAGCGCGTTCGGGGTCGGCCAGGGCGCGCACGACGGGACGTGGGAATGTCCCGATCTGTTCGCCTTGCCGGTCGAGGGTGACGCGGACCGCCTGACATGGGTCCTGCACGTCAGCGTGCTCCATCGCCACCGTCCGGATGCGCACAGACACGAGATGCAGTACTTCACCGGCGACTTCGACGGCACGACCTTCACCAACGGCAATCCCGCCGATGTGGCGCTGTGGAGCGACTACGGGCGTGACAACTATGCGGCGGTGAGTTGGTCGGATGTCCCCGCGAGCGACGGGCGCCGGCTCTGGATCGGGTGGATGAACCACTGGATGTATGCGCGTCGCGTCCCCACCGGCCCGTGGCAGGGGGCGATGACCCTTCCGCGCCGCCTACAACTCGCGCGACGGCCGGCGGGGGTGCGCCTCATCCAAACGCCGATCGCTGAATTGACGCGCCTCCGTGGGCCGGCGACGCGCCATGGCGAGGTGATGATCACGCCGACGCTCCCGCTGCGTGTGTCAGGGACGGGGGAGGTGTTCGAGGTCGAGCTGGAGTTGCGGGCGGCTACGGCCACGGAATGCGGGGTTATAGTTCGGCACGGCGCGGAGCACCACACCACGATTGCCTATGATGTCGCCGCGTCGACGCTCGTCGTCGACCGGGCGCACGCCGGCCAGACGGCGTTCAACCCCGCTTTCGCCGCCGCGCAAGAGGCCCCGCTGACACCCAGGCCGGAGACGCTGACGCTGCACATCTTCGTCGATCGCTCGTCCGTCGAGGTGTTCGCGGATGCGGGCGACGTCGTCATCACCAGCCTCATCTTCCCCGATGCCAGGACCACAGATGTGGAGGTGTACGCCGTCGGCGGCGAGGCCCAGGTACGCGCGCTCACCATGTACCCTCTCGACACTATTGGGACCAGTGGGCTGGTGGGCGCGACCGATGGCGACGTCGTCGTGGCGCTCCCACCGGCAGGCGATAGGGTAGGGAGGGAGGGATAGAACGCTGTGGACTACTATCTCGGTATAGACGCGGGGACCTCGGGCCTCAAAGTGGTTGCCATCGACGCGCACGGCGCCATGCGTGGGACGGGAAGCGCGCCGTACCGGTTGTCCACGCCGCGTCCCGGCTGGGCCGAGGCCGATCCCCACGACTGGTGGACCGCCCTGTGCGCCGCCATACGGCAACTGCTGGTGACCGCGAGGATCGATGCGGCCCAGATCGTCGCCGTCAGCTTCTCCGGCCAGATGCACACCCTCGTGCTGCTCGATGCGCAATATGTTCCTGTGCGCCCGGCGATCAGTTGGGCCGACACGCGCGGGTCCGACGAGCGCAGGGAGATCGAGGGGCGCATCGGCCGGACGCGCCTGATCGAGATCACGGGCAGCCCGGCCGTCACGGCCTTCACGGCGACCAAGCTCCTCTGGGTACGGCGCCACGAGCCGGAGGTCTGGCCACGCGCGCGCGTGGCCATGCTCTGCAAAGATTTCTTGCGTTGGCGGCTCACGGGCACGGTGGCGACCGATCCGACGGACGCCGGCGCCACGGGATTGTTGGATGTACGCGCGCGGGAGTGGGCACAACCGGTGCTCGACGCGTTGGACATACCCCGCGCCCTCCTGCCTCCGATCGCTCCATCGACGGCACGGGCCGGGCATGTTTCGCCCACTGCGGCGAGCGAGACGGGGTTGCGCGCCGGGACGATCGTCGGCATCGGGGCCGGCGATCAAGAGTGCGCCGCGCTTGGCTGCGGCGTGATCGACAGCGGCCCCCTGCTCATGACGCTGGGGACGGGTGGGCAAGTGTTCGCCGCGACCACGACCTCGGTCATCGACCCGTTGGGGCGCGTCCACACGCTACCCCACGCGCTGGTCGATCGCTGGCATATCCTGGCCGCCATCCCCGCCGCCGGCCTCGCGCTCGAGTGGGCCAGCCGGGTGCTGGCGGCGCCGCAGGAGTCGGGTGAGCCTCTGTCCGCGGAACCGCCCATCTTTGTGCCCGATGTGGCCGGCGCGCGTACCCCTTCGATGGATGAACAGGCGCGCGGGGTCTTCGTCGGCCTCGCGCTGGATCACACCGCGCGGGATCTGTCCTTCGCCGTTCGTGAGGGGGTGGCGTTCGCGTTGCGCGCGTGTGTCGAGACGCTCAACGAGTTAGGTGTCCCGTCAGACCCCCTGCTGGTGACCGGGGGACTCAGCGTGGATGGGGATTTCCTGCCCCTGCTCGCCGACGTGCTCAATCGCCCGCTGCAACGGGCCAGTCATCCAGAAGGGTCGGGTTATGGCGCCGCTCTGCTCGCTGCCAGCGCCACGGGGCGCCCACTACCCTCTCCAGCGGTGGCGGGGGCAGGCTTGCGGTACAGACCGCGTGCCGCTCACGCTGTCTGACACGCGCGGCGGTACGCTGCTTTTCGAGGGGCGCGGCAGCACTCCGCACACAATATGTCTAACCGTGACATCCTTCACGAGACGAGAGGTAACGGTCCTGTGCTGCTGGAAGAGAACACCTGACGCACTCAACAGCAGAACCATGGCGAGGCGCTAACCGTCACTCTGAAGCCCGTCTACAGCGTTAGCCGTCGCGTCGTCCAGGGCATGTGATTCGGCGATCCGGCGTGAAGGCCTTTCGCCGAAGGCCTTCGACAGGGCGAAAGCGCAGTGAGATCTTTGCGCCCAGGGCTCTCATGGTGTCGTCGCCGCCGTGGTGGCGCGCTTGGCGGCCTGTAAGCGTTTAGTCGTGACACTGGTGGCGTAGACGGCGATGCCCTCCACGCGCGGGTCGAGGGCGGCGTAGCCCTCGATGATGGCCGCGTCCTCCGGGTCGGCGGTGAGGGCCTCGGCCACCTTTGCCCACTGCTTGCGCGCGATAAAGACGGTGTAGCGCGTGCCGGCGGGCGGCTCGGGCAGGCCCTTGGGTAGGTCCGGCACTTTCTCGCTCATGAGAGCAACGGCGACGGCCTGCCCCTGCTCAACGATCGCGCCAGGCCGGCCAATGACGGTGATCTTCACGGTGGTAGCCCTCCCTGGGTTCTGTTGTAGCTGCC
>JAABUJ010001830.1_pt1 | contig 28989 bp, 20 predicted proteins | sample 5559131 | NCBI WGS metagenome assembly JAABUJ01 (sample SAMN10711875, study PRJNA513366) | rock metagenome | isolation source: Antarctica rocks | place: Antarctica: Victoria Land, Mt New Zealand nord | collected 2016-01-07
ACTTCTTCAACATCTTAAGAACATACTCAGCAAGATTTTCATCACTATATTAACTCTTTAGTTCTCTAAAGACTAAAAGTATCTCTGTGTACTTTTACTCAGTGTTAATAAAGTATGCAGTAATGTTTAAAAATGTAAGATGATTTGAACTGCTTCATTTATTAAATACAATGAAGACTTTAATCTGTGTCTTAAGCTCTGCAAGCACATCTTTTCAGACATTTACAGCACAACACTTAAGAAGTTATGCAATCTTACTTCAATCTAAAATCTTAATATTGACACAATATATTCAGATGAGCTTTCAGAACTTTACATGCTCAACAGCACAAAAGAATATATTGAGTGCTATAATGAATTGAAGAATCTGCTGATTAAAGACTTTAAAAATAAAATTAAATGATTTAACAATGATCTTTTGAGCTGTCTGTCAAACAGTGAGCATTATATTAAAGCATTATAATTGAAAATTATAGCATATCTTTAAGTTCATTACTTCAAAGATTGAAATCTGTCTTTCTGATGCTGATTTCATCTTCTGATAACTGCTGCTTTTCAGATGACATTTTATGATGATTATTTCATCATTTTCTGATGCTGAATAATTCATAATATTGTAACAGTTAATACACATTATATCTGATCTTTCATCATGTTTACTAGCTACTTCAGCAAAGAACTGCCAGATCTCTGCTGAGCAAGCTGAACTGTTCTATGTTATTTAAACATAATTTTTAATTTTAATGTCTGTGTTCTAACTTCATACAGTTGTTTCTCATCAGTCTTGAAACTCTTACTTTGTTGCAGATCTTTAAAGAACATACTTTGAGTTTGAAGTGTCTGCAAGAGTTGAAGAACAAGATTAATTTAATTAAAATGACTTAATTCTATTACTGAAAGCATTCAAAAATAATCTTTCTGAGTTGCTTAAGATCTGATTGAATGATAAGCTGTATAAAGATATGATGTTGAGTTATTGTAGTAAGTTAAGCAAATAAATGATACTTTGTTGTACTTTGAGTGATTTGTTGATGATAGTGTGTTGTGAGAGTTTCAAAATTAGTATATATAAAATTGTAGTTATGTAACAGAACATGTATCTAAATGTAAAATGAATTTCTTACAATATCAATTATGATAGACACTATTTGAAAATTACTATGTATAGCAAATATTAAGTATCAATGAAGAGATTTCTCATTGAAAAATCTTTAATTAATAATTAAAAATCTATTTAATTATTTTTTATCTTACATCTCTAATCTCTAAAGATCAGCTTTCTATTCAATTAATAATAACTACTTATTATTCTTATTATTACTCTCTTCATCACTAATAAATTCAATGTTCTTCTTATCATCTTCATTGTCATCAATCAAGTCATCAAGAACAAATTCATCAATGAAATCATCATTTAAAAATTTCTCATCTTCAGACATCACTACACAAGCTTCATCAGCATCTTCAATCACACTCTTTTCATCTTCTTTCTTCTGATTAAGTGCAGGCTCTTAAATGTAACTAGTTAATGTCAGAGTTAAGAAGTGTTATAATTAAGCAATATAATATTTATACATAATTGAAGTCATTGATGTGTTCAGAATCAAGAACTTCACTATGAAAGTGATGTATGACCTTGACAGAGTCAGAGTCTTCAGCATTATGTAGCTTTTGTTTTTTTATATTATTAAGAACTTTTTCACAGTGCTTAATCATCACTGTTAGATGCTTCTCAATTTGATGATTGATGTTGATGCACTTCTGCTGAATAACTTCATCTTTGTTGATATTCTAGAGAATGTCAGAGAATCTATAAAAGATATAAATGTAACATATCTTTTACTTCATTTTTATGAACTTTCACTCTTCTTTTAATGCAAGAACTTCAGCAAATAACATCTTCTTCTCAGTCTTCTCTTTAAGTCAAGCTCAGTTCTCATTCTTCATTAATTTATTTCTCAACTCATCTTTATAATAGACATCTACAGATAGTTAAAAGCAATATAATTGAGCATAATAATTTTAAAGAAGTCTTACAAGAAATTTTACAGTTATATTACTTCTTCAAGATCTCATCTTTAATCTTCTCTTTCATAATCTTCTTTAATGCTAAGTTCACAATTTAATATGCATCAATCTTCTTCAATACATCTCTTTCTCATTTCACAGCTCTGCAGTTCATCATCTTTGTGTTTTCAATTTATTTAAAGTTCTCATTCTTCATACATTTCTGTTGTTTCTTTCTTGCACATACAATCTTTAAGTTGTTCAAGTATTCACTAAATGTCTTCTTTAAATTATATATAGACTTCTATAAACAGTCACAGTGATCAAATCTTTCTTTAAAGACTGAGAATGAATTGAAAGTTAAGCATTTTACAGTTCACAGTGAAAGCTTAATGTCTGAATTCATCATGATGAAAGTTTAAAATATGTAGTTAATTGCTGAGTTCTATACTGAGCAACATAATTAAGCATTATATGTACACATCATAGCTGCACATCAGAGTGAAGTATAAGAGCAATGTATAAGATTAAATCTTAAGAAATGAGCAGTAAAATAAGTGATAACACTGAGCAACATATTTAGTGAGTATAGAGACTGAGTGTAGAGACTGAATAGAGATGAAGTGAATGTAGTAGATTGAGTGATAAAGATGAAGATAAGAAAGTGTTAAATTAAATGTTAAAAGTAAGTGTGTTGATATATTTACTCATAACATTGATGCACATATCATGAATAAATGTATTGTTTATCAGCAATCTAACATCTAAGTATTGCTAACATCTAAAAGCTCTCAACACATCTTCTAATTACACACTTTCAAACTACAACACACTTTCAAATTACAACACATCTTCAAACTACAAGATCACTCTAGAACTCATTATCATTCATAGATGCATTTAAACTGCTTTTTCATAATGTTTCTGTTAACTTAATCTTAGAGTATCATTGTACTGTTATATCATGTCATGACACATATTAAGAAAACTTCAAGACACAGTACTACAAAGACTGTATTAAACAGAGAGAAGACAGCAGCAGTAAAAAGAACATTTAGAAAGACATTTAAGAGAGAAAAAACTGATATTAATGAGAAGAAGAAAGAAAATAATGCTGTAAATACAGAAGAAGACACTGAAGCATTTAAGTCAGCTCATTGCTAAAAGTTAGGCAGTAAGCTCAATTTTAATACACAATATAATGTTTAATAATAATGCTCTGTTCTACAGCTGTCATTCTTCATAAAATACATCACTATCAGAAATCAACAGATTTTCTAATAGCAAAACTACTCTTTCAAAGACTTTGCTGCAAGATAACTTAAGATTATTTGAAGAGAGTTTTCTCTCAACATAAAATGTTTCACTTTTAAAGCTCAGTCATTAACAGTCTGCAGAAGACAGTAAAAGTATATACTGTTATTTTCTTTGAAAGTATGTCTAATGAACTGTACAGTAATTATCATTTATCAGTTAATAGAATGTAGATGTTAATCTGACTGCAATTTATGCAAAGTAAGTTATCATTCAGCATAAGAACATGTCTCTCATTAATAGATACATGCATAACTGAAACATTGCATCTAAAGATGCAGATTAAAGCAATTGTTATTAGACTATTTTGAGAATATCTAACTCTCAATGTAGTAAATAAATAGACTAAATTGAAAGCTGTTTAACTATGCATATATAATGCTTACTTATAATGCTCATGTATCAGTAATCTCTAAGCCCATAATCTTTATTCTTGAGTCAAGTCTCAAGAGCTCACTTACTAATCAGTCTCAGAATTCTTAAAACTTAGACAGAGCTTCTGAATCAGATTAAGCTTCAATGTTTAAGCTTAATCTAAATTCTCAGGCTAACAATTAAAGTCTAACTCAACTCAACCTGAAAGCTCTGTCTGAGTTAGGCTGAGTTAACTTAACCTGATGGTCACTCTAATTGAAACACTCATTTTAGAGTTTTTTAATGTGTATTGTTAGAATTATGTGCAAACTGACTAAGAATTAACATCATATATGTGATGTTGAGTTAAGTTTGTGTCATAATGTACATAAAAGATTCTATAATCTTTTAATATTGAGTTATTAACTCTGATTTAGCTGTTCTGATTTAGCTGTTCTGATAGTCTTTGTAAGATAGATCTTAAGTTTCATTAAAGTTATGACTGTCTTAATATTCTGTAGACTGAAATCTTTGAGTACTCTTATAAGATAGATTTTCTGAAACAGAATAAATGTTCATAGAATTTTGTTTTGTATAATTAGCATTTTTAAGTAATGCTTACATGTTTTGCAGTCAGTCATTTTGAAATGATTACTTAATTTAATCTTAAGATCTAGAATTTTGTTCTTATTGAGTTCACATAAAAGAATATCATCAACATAAACAGCAATGATTAAAGTTTTCTTTCTAAACACATTATTGTCTGTGTGAATCTGTGTGTATTCAAGATTGACAAGAAAGCAGTGTATTATTTTATATTATAAATAAGATGACTATTTTAACTCATATAGAGCTTTCTTTAATTTATACATCTTATTTTTCTTTTTTTCATATTCAGTAAATTAAATTATGTAGACTTCTTCTTTCAAATTACTGTGTAAAAAAGTCATTTTAATGTTCATTTATTTCAATTTATAGTCATAAAACACAGCTATGACAAAGATAACTTTATAAATCATAAATTTAACAACTATTACAAAGATCTCTTTGTAATCAATTCTAAATTGTTGTTCAAATTCTTTGACTACTCATTAAGTCTTATGTTGTAGAATTGAGCTGTTAAATTCTCTTTTGTAATAATAAATTCATTTATTTCTTAAAGCTCATTAATTAGATAACAATGTCTTTAAAGTTTATGTAAAGTTAATCATTAATGAGTTATACTCACTATTCATTGCTTTCTTTCAGTCTTTCAACTTGTAACTTTTAATTATCTATTTAAATGTCTAAAATTCATCTCTAAAGTCTTCTTTCTTTTTTATGACATCAATAATTACATCAAACACAGCTAAGTAGATCATGATTGCTTTAAGCTTTAACTTTATAAAGAATTGTCTTTCTCTTTCAGAGCATCAAGACTCAGCTAATATTAATTTATCAATTATAAAGAAAATATTTATAACATCTTCTTTCTCTTTCTTCATTTCTTCTAACTGATTTAACAATACTGATATGAAAGAATATGATGACACATACTTTGAAGACAGTGACAATGATGAAAGTTAAAAAGAAAATAAAAAAAATAACTGCACATCTTCTTGTTCTGCACTAACAGTATAAGATTGAATGACTTTAAAAATTGAGACTGCAACTTTAATATTATAAATCAATGAATCTTTATTAAACTACACATTTCTTACTTTAATTACTCAGTCTATCTTTCTCTTTTCAGAAAGTCATATTCTATATTGATTTTTTTCTTTATATTTAACAAAAATCTTCTTATTGCTTTAGAATTCAAATTTAATCTCTGTTATTTGAATCTTCTTTGATATATACATGTATACTGTACATCTAAAACATCAAAGATGTCTAAAATTGATGAGATTTACTGATCTATTCTTATTAAAAGATTTAAACAGTAGCTAAATTAAGATCTTATTGTTCTTAAAAGCTGATGTTGAGAGTTAATTAAGAAGATAATATGCTGTTTTAATAGTCTTTAATTATAGAATTTCAGAGACTTCACTATTCAGAATTATAATTTTAACTTTTGCTGTCAAAAGTTCATTACTTCTTTCTGTCATCTCATTCTGCTTCAATTCATAAGAAACTATTATTTCATAAATAATTTCTAAACTTTATAATTATTTAATGATGAGCTCATTCTTAAATTTCTTTCTGTTGTCAAGTCATATCTGTGCAATTTGTAAATTCATCTAAATAAAAAGCATATTAAGAAATCATTCAATTTTGTCTTTTATCTAATCTTTCATTTTCATATTACAAACATATTGTCAGCAGATAAGATCATCTGTGAAGACTATATATTATAAGAATTTGTCATATGCTTTTGACATAACAAGATCAATAACATTGATGTAAATCAGTTTAATCATCTTTATAACTCAGTTTTGTAATTTTCTTAAGATCTTCTTCTTTTGATTTGCTCTCATGTAGACATCACACAAATATAATGATGTTTTTATAAGTTCTTATAAGTTAAGCCTCACTATTTCAGGATTTTTTGACACATTATTAAGTCTTAAATTCTCTATATAATTAAGATATTGATGTCAAGTAGCTTTTAAGATCTTATTATCTTTAATAATTGATATGATCTTATTCTTGTTCACAGATTTTCTTGTTATTAAAATTTAAAGATAATATAGCTTATCTTTATATACTGTATAATTAAGTGTACTTTTTACTTTGTTCTTTAAATATAGTAATTTGTTCTTAATTTTAATTGATATCTCTTTTGTTTTGATCATTTCAATTAAGAAGAGATTAAGTTTCATATTAGACATAAGATAAACATTTATTAAAGTAATATTTTAAGACTTTTCATCACTGTTCTTTAGCTATAAATCAATTGTTTCTATTTCTTAAACATATATCACTTTAGACACTTCTCTTATAGAAAATTCATTGTTGAACATTTTGATTAAGCTAAATGCAGAGAGATTACAGTACATATATTGTGTTGTGTTAAAGTCAGCTATTCATGACATCTTATTAATTACAAGACTATAGTTCTTTACTGCAGTCAAGATCACTGTGTTCTTATTATACTGCTTATCTTCAGAACTTAAGAATTTCTTTTTTTTCTTTTTTTTTTCTTTCTTCTTTTTAATCTTTTATTTCTTCTTTAACTCTTTAGACATCTTTTCTGAGTGTAATTTTCAATAATTATTCTTAAAGTGAACTGCTTTCTTACAGTAAATGCACATCTCATTCTCATTTTTATTCTTATCAGCATTTCTCTTCTTATTCTTTTTCTTCTTGTCTTTATAATTTCTCTTTTTATTCATTAAAGCAAGCTTCTCATTCTTTTCTTCAAGATGCTCTTTATTGATTAGTTTGACAATTAAGTCATTGAGAAATAAGATTACATTATGAGTTTTAAAGTGTTTCATCATTACTCATTGAGAATAGAAGAATTCTAGATTCAATAGAAAAGTAATGATTTTCAGAATTTCATTAATGATGAGATTGAAGGCTGCAATTTCTCTTAAGAGTGTCTTATACTTTAAAGTATAAGCATTGACAGAGAAGTATTGATTGAGTTGACAGATATATAGATTATTGAATAGAATGTATTTAAGATTAAATCTGTAAAATAGATAAAGATATATAAGATGATTTTATATTTCTTTTACTATTTTTATATCATTTATGACAACAGTGATCTCTGAGCTGACAGTAAGAACAATAATGATTGTGATCTTGTTATTTTGTATAATTTAGTCAACTTAAATAATGTTTATTAAGACTGTCAATGTAGTTGTTGTTGTTTTAGATATGAATTCTTCAGTCATTATTAATTAACTTAAAACATTTAACTTCAATAAGAATTCAACATCACTCTTTACTACTAAATCTCATAATTCAGCACTCATTAAACTGTATTTAATCAACATTCTTCATGATGAATAGTCTGTTGATTTCTTGAGTTTTGTAACTTTTAAAAATGTGAGATTATATGACATTGTAGTCATTTTGTATGATAAGAACATCTAAATTAATGATGAAGTTGTTTTTAATGTAAAGATCTAACTTTGAAATGATTGTGAGAATTGTTTTTAACTGTTTTATCTGTGAATTTATAATGATTTGATGTGAATAACTTCTTATTATATGTTGAATTCACTTTATCCCTTAAAGAGCTCTTTCTAGTGTCTGTAAAATAACAATAACAACAAGGTGTTTTTCTTTCATCATTTTGAATAGAAACAAATGACTTAATGAATAAATAAATATCAATATATATTTGAGCTCATAATCTGTCAAATATAGAAGAAGTGACTAGTGAAATGAATGTGTAATCATAAGTGTCTAGCTACTCTATGAAAATGTAACTCTATAAGAAGGCCTTCTATCAGCAAAAGAAAAAACTTTTATTCATAGCAAACTGTTTGCTCTAGCAAACTTCACATGTTTCTGAAACCTCTGTAGGGCTCTGAAACCACTAAGGTAATGAAATGAGACTGAAAGTTTGACATAAGATGAACACTCAATTACACATATAAAGCCATTGCAAAGCTGTTGGTGAATAGGCATTGAAGAAGGGTCATCTCCAGATGTTGAGTAAAGCAAAGATGATATACTATAGTATTGAGAGGACAAGACAGTTAAGGCCTAAATTTGATCCCTTGAGATGACTGCTGTTCTCATCCCTCATCAATCTAATTCAGAACAATTTGGCATTCCTCTGTTAGAATAAGGAGCGAAGATATATTTCTGTCGAAGCTCGGCGACAGCAGCCTCTGCTTTACCAGCGCTTCTATTGGTTCTCTGGCTTATTCTGTGACCTGGAATACCGTTTAGCAGCTGATAGTGCAGAATATGAGGTCAGGAGACGAAGATGCTCTCTCTGTTGACTGGGATGAATTCATGTCATCTCGTTGGCGCTCTCTCCCCGGATCCTGTTGCGAGGCACTTAGATATCATCCTGAAAGGTTGAAACGAATCTAGCTTGCCGTCGTGTTACTGGGCTGATGGACTCTGAAGCCTAACACAGCAGGTCTCTCCGGAAACAACAGTCACAGAACATGCAAGCTCGGACTCAATCACAATGACCTGCTGCCGACTATCCTATGGGATGAAAGTTGCTATTCATGGCATCAGTGAGGTGACAAGCTGATTGAGGTCCTATGCCGAAGCCTTGTGCGAGTCAACTTGCGTTCGAATCAATCCCATTGCATTAGGGCTGGAGAGAAGATTCTGATGATGGATGGATTTTCGTCGAACGTCTATAGGCACATAAACATACTTCCCGATTAAGGGTTTCCCGGTTCGTCGTGGAACGTCTCCCATAACTCACTAGCAAGCCAACAGGAGATATACAATGGCTATGCTACGCTTGTCACAACCTTGTATAGAATATTATACTTGGCCAACCCTTGACTGGATATGCATTAGTCTCATTTGGATGAGAGAAGGGTCTTGGTGATTCTCGTTGAACGCCAACTGGTAAGTAAACACATTACCCAATTAGGTTTTCATGGTAACATGCGTTGAAGGTCTACAAGTCAGCAAACATATTACCTGATTCGGAGGTTTGGAGAGGTTTCTCATCGAACATCTACCACACAACTGAGTACCTAAAAGGAGCATACTGGTAGGTTGAACCACCCCTTCAATAGCTTTGCGCTATCAACACATAGAACTGGGGGCAAACGAGTGTTGGGCGGGACGGTAATGAATGAGGGCTAAGCCTCGGTCCGCCCACGCACTCAACCAACATCTTCTCCACAGACCGGCTGCTCTGACTTGGTCGCTAGACGTCGTGGCACATTCTAGCATGCATGGACTGGGATCAATCAACGCCCACGACTTGCCGTTAGTCCTCCTCCTTAGCTTCAGCCTGAACTACCGTGAAGTCTGCCTTCCTAACCAGCATGTTCAAGAATGTTGAAGATAGGGTACTTTTGGCGGTTCCTGTGATGTGAGCAAGTCAGGAGTGCTGGTACTCAGCGGAGAGGACGTGGAGGTGATGGACACCTCAGTCCTTCCCTCTGATTGGGCTTTGATCAGTTTATCGAGGCGATAGTGTTCTAGACGTACACGGCCAGCACCATATCAGCGCTCTCCCTAACTCATTTCCATGTTTTGGCAAACTTGCCCATCCCAAACCGACCCTGCCACAGCCAAAGTCACGTCTTGAGCGCCGCGAATGAAGCAGCAGTCAACATATTCCCAGAACCTCCTGATCAGACCATCTTGAACTCTTTGTTGATCCCGCGCCATTTCAAGCAGTGGCCTATTTCAAGCAGTGGCCTATTTTCCTCAACAGCAGAATCTGAACGTCCCTGAGAAAGAATGACATCTCTACCGCATGTAGTTTCATGCATGATCAAAGCCAGCGTCGTAGTATATCATCGTCTGAACCCATCCCTTCCACTCCCGTGGGCTTGAAATTGCCAACGCTGCTCTCAAGGCCATCTCTCGCCCTAGATCGTCTCTCTAATCAATTCCGCACCAGAAAATCGACGCTCCAGAATTCACAACCACACCCAGGGACTCGCAGCACAGTGGGCGATGTGTGCAGTCCCTCAACGGCAGAACATCGCCTGACTTGTACCCCAAACACCCAACGCCTCCCTATCGATCTTCATCCACCATGACAAGAGTCCAGACAAGGCAGAAGCTCCCAGCTGACATCCAAGAAACAGCAGAACGACCCCCCTGGCTCATCATCTTTGACGCTTCAAATCACTTCTTTGACTCAATTAGGGAAGAGTGGTGTGCTTTCCGGTGAGACGGTGTGGGCGGCAAGAGAGACACCGACCAGCCACCTTGCTTGCTCTCCACTCTCTTGAGGGGAGGGGGTTGTCGGGGCAAGAAGGACTGGGCTTTGAAGAGTGTGGTCGAACGACGGCACGTGTGGTGGTGGACGGGCCTGTTTGTTTGTTTGTTCGTCGGATGGGCTCGAGTGGGTTCCGTCTGTCTGTATTCCTGGGTGGTATGGACGGGAGGGTGGGTCGAGGAAGGTCCAGATCCAGATCCAGATCCAGATCCAGCCCTGACTGACAGACACCCTCCCAAACAAAACCGTACTTCGTAAAGCAAACACCAAAAAAAGTCAAAACCTGACCTGAATCCCAAGACTCGTGACCCCAAGAAAGGAAGAATACAACAAAAAATCAATAACTAAAGCGATCACACAGATTTTCCTCTCTTTTAAGAAAGGTAGAAATGACAAAAGGACTCAAGCTTTGATTTCTCAGAATTTGAATTCCGAGGAATCAAACTTGCCTTAGGGAGTCTCGAACACCGGCCCAACGAATTTCACGTGGTAGATAGAGCTCTCGGAGCCCGGCCCGCAGTAACGATCAGACGGTTTTCCACTCTGCCATATTACCCCTGGTGAGAGAAATGAAACGTTCTTGAGGCACTAGTGGCACCACCCATTTTTGAGGCATTGAGGTACCTACCACTACTAGGTAAGCATTATACTTATTACTCTCAGAATTTGTACTATCAATACTGTTGGTAAGAATGCTCTTCTGAAGTTACAGCTATCTTCCGTTTGATGTTAAGGCGTAGTAAGGAACTGAGCATCCCGAAGCTTTGGTTTGAAGAATTACTGCAAGTCTGCAATTGAAGAGAAGAATGTTCTACTTTATTGGTATCACGATAAGAGACAAACAAAGTCGTTACAAAGTATAAGGTAAAGATTGCCTATCCACCGACCGCCCAAGACACACCCAATCAGTTTGGTATCGAAAAGGGAGCGATAGAACGCCTCAATGCCAGATAAGTCATTGCCTGATTAAACGCACTCAATATCGCTCATCGGCCGCAATCCAAGGCTAGCTCAAAGACACAATCTAGACCGTCGTCACTGCGGGGGTGGTAGTCGTCTCGGCAACCCCATTGCGATGAGCGCCAGTGGTGAGGCCATCGTGATGCTTATCGTGCATGACCGGGGCGCTGACACCCGGAACCTCATCGTAGTCGCGGACGTGCAGGCCGAGTCTGGCGGGATCGATGTTGCGGTGGCCCCATAGGAGGAGGGCGCCGAAGACGGGCTTGGCCATGATGTCGAGGATGCCGTAGAAGACGGCCTCGGAGTCCGGAGAGATGACGTTGCCGCCCTCGCAGAGACCCCAGGCGATCGGGTACAGGAACCACAGGAAGATGGTCCAGCAGCCGCAGATGAGGAAGGTGCGCGACACGTCGTTGCCGAGCGCGGCGGCGTGCTTGCGCGCCACCCAGGTCACCTGCCACGCGACGAAGAGGAGGGCCATGCAGCCGAAGACGAAGTATCCCCACTGTCGTCAATGAGTCAGCTTTCTAGGAAGTTGGCCGGTATATGGGAAGAATGGGAAGGATAGTCGTACCTTGTAAGAGGAGTGCACAAGAGCACCGACGAGGCCGGTGATGATCATGATCTCGTCCATTAGGATGGTGAAGAGGATGGTGGGCCATGGGAGACCGGCGGTTAAGAGCAAGTCCAACAGTAATAGAGGAGTGGTGATGACCCTTCGGTCGCGTTAGAATGATGCTCTTTGACGGATGTGATGGCGAAAGCTCACCAGTCAATGTAGCGGACATAGAAGATCTCGCGGTAGAGGCCGGACACTTTGGGGTTACTTCGCATAAACTCGACACCGATTGGCGTCCAGCCAAGGTTGGAACCCATGGAGAAGTAGGCGATGGCAGCGACCATGGTGATGGAGGCGGTGATGTAGTGGAAGACACGGTGTGTGCGGCGCTTGGTGAAACTCATGCCGATGAAGATCATGGTGGATACGGCCATCACGGCAGTGACAGCCTATCGTCGAGGTTAGTAAGAGGTATCATAGATGTTTTGGATGGAACTATCTTACCCAATACCAATCCGATCCATGAGTGGTGATGGCGATGTCGGCTGTTCCGCCGTTGTTCGTGTTAGGATTCGCGTTCAAAGCATTGTTACCCATCTTGCTTCAGATCACTTGATGGCTGTCTGGTAGCTCAGCAGCTCAAAGGAACGGAAGGCTTGGATGAATTGGATGAAAATATTGTTGGGTAAATAAGCCGTGTGTGCTACTGGACTGTGTGAGAGGGATGTAAAGAAATGTGGGTGAGGAATGTAAGTTATTTGAAGAATGGCTGGGTGGCTAGCTCGAAAAGGCGCGAGTTTGCAGCTTCACCGTCATGACATATTCACTTCCACACGCGACCTTAAAGGAGAGCCAAGGATGATTAGTAATGTCTTGTGCTTCCGCGCTCTTCCACAATGTTACAGAATTGCCTTTCCGATACAAGATAACACCGCAGTCCGAAGCCAGAATGACGTCGGGCTGGAGCTGTTGGACATGTTTGGAGTCGCGCTGCCAGGTATTCTTAATAATGAAATATCCATGCTCTTGAACTTGTCTGTAGACATTCGAAATTGCTGATCTATCCTGTAGCTATTGCGTAGTAACTTAGCTGCCATATAAGCAAAAGCAAGAGTAAGAGCGAACGAGGATTCGATAATCCCGAAGCTAGCCGCATCGTCGATTCCTTCCTGCATGTAAGAAAAATCTCATTGGCGACAGCTCTTTTCGTCAACAGGTAATGTGATTGTGATAATCGTGGCACATTATTAAGGTAATTTAAGAGTTGTGATGTCAATGATTATTTTGACTTTCCAGCAGCTCACCGTAACAGGTTAGCAACCTCAAGACACTGAGATCTTCGCTGAAGCTGCCGCGTGAAGCGAGGACGGTGCGAAAACCTTGATTGGACCACTGCCGGGAAGGATAATTACATAAGGTCAGGTAGGAACCTGGAACCCTTACCATATCGAAAGTCTCTCGCAGCTCGAGCATGGAATGTTAATAATGTAACCTCATGTACGAGTAACAGTATACGTCTATCACTCTCTTTTAAACGGAGACTTGACTGGTGTAACCTCGTGACTCATGACTCGAAGCATTGTGTCATACCTTAGGTATGCAGGATATGCAGAGACTTCATGTACCTAAGGTAGGAGCTAACTTACGGATGTCGCACCCCTTCTCGTGACCACTGTAGCCGTCGGTAGGAGTTCCCACTCCATCGGAGCAGTAAGCATGATCTCCTGAAAAGAAAATCCGGACCCATCACCTGGCCTGAAAACTTCCTCGATATACCTAAGCTATCGCCACTAAAGCCCCTAGCCTAGCCTAACGGTTGAGATCTCAGCGACCAGACCCGCCGCTCCGAATCGGAAGTCGCTTAGGAACGGTTGGCGTTAGGTACCTTACCTGAGGTACCTTAGGTAGTTGCCACGAGGGATCCGACCCAGGGTCTCCAGGCCAGGGTTAGGGCTTGGGTGTCACGGACTTATCGACCAAGTAAACATGATCCTCCGCGCATTGACACCCACACCCCTCTGATCCGTATTCAATGTTGATCGACGATGTGTGTCTCGCCAATGAACCCTCATGAAACCCTCCGTTTACATCGACGCCTATAACGCCGTGCTCGTATATCTCGAGTGGCGCTGGCGAGATACGGCGATATGATCTGCCCGCGTGCACGGTGCTACCGTACTCTCCGTCGGAGCCGGCGGCCCAAAACCCTGATGCCAGCCCTGACGCGTGGAGGTGACGGATGGGTCATGAAACGGGCTGGGGGTTGAAACGGGCTCAGGGTCCGGCCGGGTCAGTTCTGGGTTGGAGTCAAAGGTGGAGGAGAGTGCGCGGTGTTATACGCACGTACGTCCCCGCCGTCGACAGGCCAGGATTGTGTATATAACACCCCGCACTCTCCTCCTCCTTCGCTCTGACTCCATCCTGAAAGATCCATCGATCATCACCACCGACCACCCACCACCCCAACCAAACAAAAAATCCCAACCAACCACCCGACCCGAAAAACCAACAATGCACCTCCCAACCCTCCTCCTCGCCGCCACCAGCACTGCCCTCCTCTTATCCCCCGCCCTCTCCTTACCCCAATCCGCACCCGAACCCCGCACCGACATCGACCTCTCCAAGCGCGGCGGCGTCGGCTGGCTCTGCGGCCGCGACGGCACCGACCAAGCCACCTGCGACGCCCAGCCGCCCGACCTGCGCGCCCAGTACCCGTACTGCCGCTGCGCCATCCCCGTCATCGGCACCGTTGTCGGTGGGGGGTTTACTATTTATGCTTGTTGCTAGGGCGGCAGCGGCAGGTGAGTGTGGGTGAGTGGTGAGGGGGGGAGGACAGATGGGAAGTTTGAAGGGTGGTTGGCTGACAGGCGGCTCGACAGATAGCTCTCGTGGACCCTGACCTGTTCGTGCGGTGGACGGGGCTGGTTTTGGCTCTTGCTGAATGAGGCGTGTTGGAGGGATGTGAATGGGGGAGAGGCGGTGCGTTGGGAAGCTGAGAGTGGGTTGATGGTGGGCGAGGAGCTGGGTTGGTTGTTGTACTGGGTTAGGGTAGAGAGAATGAAAAAGTCATTTTTTGCGGATCTGTGTGCTTGCTTGGATGGTGTGATTGTGATATGGAATGATGAATGATCTACCCATGACAGTGGAATATAGATGAGGTAAGTCTGTAAATGCGCCTCTTCCGTGGATGAGAAGCGTAATCCCACCCGGTTGAGTTGCGCCACTCCAGTACCACCACACATAAGAAACCCCATCCTGTCTTGGCCGTCTTTGTGTCTATGATGTCTATACCTGACACCGGACCAAGAACAACACCAACAGAAAGACGAGCGTTAACAGTGCAATGTGAAAGTTCGACAAGATTGGTAGTGTATGTATCCTGTCGATCTCTTTGACCGTCTTCCCTTGACTTTTACCCTTTGGTCGCCACGGTGCCAGTATCTTAAACTCGTCCAGTATCTGTTCAGTGGTGACCTTGCTGCCAGCCAGGCAAATCGGCACACCAGTTCCCGGATGCGTAGAAGCACCGACGAAGTGCAATCGATCGATACTCGGGTGCTTGGTACTTGGCCGGAAAGAAAGGACGTTGAAGAAGGAGTGGCTCAGGCCGAGAATGGCTCCTTTGTCCAGGTTGAAGGTATCTTGCCAGCTCTGCGGCGTGTTTACAAGCTCCTTCACCACCGCCTCCCGCAGGCCTCGTGCGCCCGTTCTCGCCTCGATGGTCTCGAAGACCGTCGTCCGCGCTTTGGAGACCATGGCTTCCCAGTCTTGCTTGCTCTGCGGGTTCAGGCCCTTGCCTTCCTTCTCGTCGAGAAGGTGTCCCACTGGGACGAGCACCACGATGGCGTCTTTTCCTTTCGGTGCAGCTGTCTCATCAACGCGCGATGGGACGTTCACGTAAAACGACGGCTGCTTTGGTATCAGTTGATGCTTGAATATGTCGTCGAAGCTTTCCCGGTAGTCGTCCGCGAGGAAGATGTTATGTACTTTCAGCTCCGGCACCACTCGATCCATTGCCCAGTAAAAGCTGATACTGCTGCAGCTGCCCGCTCTCTTCTGGAGCCGCACCGCTCGTCGAGACGGCGGTAGTAAATTGTTGTATGCATAGACCAGATCGGCGTTGACGACCACGACATCCGCGTCCAGCTGTTCGCCGGACTCCAACGTAACCCCTCCGGCGCGGCTTGCGGAGGACGAATCCGCAGGATCCAGGTCAATCCGGACGACCGGAGTATTCAAACAATATTTCACACCCAACCTCGACCCCACCTCCACAAGGGCTTGAATGACCCGGTGAAAGCCACCCTTGGGGTACCAGATGCCCTCCGCCAGCTCGGTATACTGCAGCAGCGAATACGTGCCCGGCGCGTCGAACGGGGACATCCCCATGTACATGCTCCCAAACGTGAAGACCCTCCTCAACCTCTCCGTCCAGAAATACTTGCTCGCTCTCGAATAGATGCTTTCGAACGGGTGCAATTCGAGCAGATGCCGCAGGAAGCTCGGCCTCGCCATTGAGAACAGGCTCGTAAAATTCTTCTTCAAAACGTGCGTGACGCTCAACTCGTAATGACGATGCGCCTCTTGCAAGAACCCTAGATACCGCTCGAAGCCATCCTTGCCTTCCCATTTCTCGACTTCGTCCTTCATGCGCGACACGTCGGTCGATAACTCAAAGGCCTCGCCATCGGAGAACCACAGGTTGTAGTTGGGCTCGCATTTCATGAGATACACACCTTCTGCTTCTAGACTGGTGTCCAGGTCGTTGAATACCTCTTCGAATAGCTTAGGTAACAGCAGCAGAGAGGGGCCTTGGTCGAAGCGCTGTACGTGTGATCAGGCAAACTCGAACGAAAATGTCGTGGTGATGCGTTTACTCACGTATCCCTCCGAGTGTATCAACGAACATCGACCGCCGGTGAAGCCGTTCTTCTCCAGTACAGTGACCTTAAAGCCCGCTTTTGCAAGCCGCGCCGCTGTGGCTACGCCGCCTACCCCAGCGCCTTGGTGGTGGAAAGTAAGTTAGCCGTACGGACATGGTAAGTAATATACAGATTCCTACTGCTTGCCTACGATGATCGCCGTCTTCCGCACTTCGTTCCCTCCCATCGTCACGAAATGATTTTTGTTCGTAAGGGAGAACTTTTACATTTCTTAGGTTTTAGTCCTTTAGGATGACGTCCGAGATATCTATGTCGATCCGGGCCAGCTTGCGCTAGTCGGTATTGGTGCAGGGTTTTGCCCGCCCAGGGCCCGCCTGGCTCGACCTGAATCTTACTAAGTTACAGCACCGATTCCACACGAAGCATATGTGGAACCGAGAGGCTCTGATTCTCATCAGTTGCCGTTATCCAGGAGTTTTTCCAACTATCCCCAAGAACCCATTATGTGAACATAAAATACATTATCTACAAGACGGTACAAACACTTTCCAGGTCCTTTACCCTTACATTACTTCTTCAACGAGTGCCATGCAACCCTCAACCTCCGCATCTTAGGCACAGTCGCCCTCCCGGCCTTTATGCGGTAGTTCTTCTCGGTCAAGACCCGGCCGATTTCCATGTAGCTCTCGACGGCGACCCGCATTGGACCTCTGGCTTCTGATGGAAGTTCCTCAATAGCACCCCTTGTCTCATTGTAGATGCTCATAGCTTCGTCCAAGAGTTGTGATCGGATCTTATCGAGCTTTGCACCTCCAGGATTTTCGAGCACGTCTTCCGGTGACAACTGATTCTCCCTCAGCCAGCTTGTAGGTAGATAGACACGCCCAATCCGTGCATCTACGACGATGTCCCGAGCGATATTGACGTACTGCAAAGCTATGCCCATGCGACCACCATCTGCGGCAAGACTTTTGCGTCCTGAAGCCGAGGCTGAAGTCCTGACGTGATGGTAAACCAGTTCAAGACAAAGCTCCGCCACCGTTCCAGCCACCCGAGCCGCATATGTCTCCAGGTCGGCTTGGGTTCGGATGGGATGTCTTGAGAATTGGGAGGAAAACTCGAGATCGGTTTCGAAGCCTTTTAGGAGACTGTAAAGAGGAGCAGAAGAAAGATAGGAAGTTGGTAGTAGTTGAAGCGCACTTTGTACCTGCGCTGGGAATGTTTCTATAACGAATTGGTCTACAGACGGATGCTTAATCGTCTCTGTGAATCCGTATGCGATGTCCAAGAAGGCCGAAAGCTGATCGATCCACGTTCTAGCCTCAGGGACCGAAGCAGCATTATCAATCAGGTCGTCTGCTACGCGGCAAAAGGAATACCTAAAGTATCTAGTTAACGATATACTGCTTTCTAGGTGCACAGGCGTACTCACAATAAAATCAGATCTATCCGTAGCCTGCCCTGGAACACGCCACTAGCAAGGTAGAAGCTGCGACTCTTCTTCCTCAATCGCGCTAGTGCTTGAGAAAGGCCTGTGATGCGATTCATATCATATCGTGACGTCGGTAGTAGGAGAGCTTCCACAAGGAGCGTTGGAGCAGGGAGTGCGGGGATTGAAGGGTATATCGAGGGAAAGGCCTCGAGTACCGCGACCGCATTGTCGAAAGCAACAAGACCAAAAACGATTAGGGTGTTGGTCGCCAAGAAAAAAACAGCTTCTCTACAATCTGGTCAGTGTGAGCTTGAGGGAATCGGCCAATTATGGCTAGCCAAGACGCACTCTATCTCCAGCCCATCCCAGATATGCAATCCGAGCTTCGTGCCTGACTCAATGACCCATGTTCCCCGCCTCAATGCTAACGTATCAATTATCCAAAGATACAGAGTAGGAAGTGCCACAGGCAAGAGCGTATTCAACAGAGGGAGGCCAACTATTAGTTGGTATGCCAAGCTCCTGATTTTGTCAGTAATGGCACTCTCCGTACGTTGACAACAGGAGTTCTGCGCATCATACCATAACAGCAAAAGAAACGGACCAGCCCAGACTATGATCAGCCCCATGTACATCCCTTCCCCTCCACTACCGACCTGGCGCGCGCCCCAGGCCATTATGCCAATTAGGACCATCTGGCCGACCTTTCTCAATCGGCGCAGGTGTTCGCCTTCTATAGACCCTTCCTCCGCACGCAGGTAAATGGGATGCAACGTCGGCTTGCTCACAAGGAGGTAAAGGAGAGTGGTGGTGTAAGTCTGAATCACAAAGAAAAAGAGCTCTTCGAGCGGTATGCGAAACAGCGTCGGACCAATGATTACGTTCTGAGGGTACGTCCATATCCGGGTGCGTATAAGGTAAGAGTCCCATGGTGTGGTTGAAACAACTGCAATCTACACACCCATCAACGAGATTGTTAGTGAATCCCACAGCTTGGGAGACACAAGAAGCGACGTACGGTTACAAGAAACAAGACCTTGTATACATCGAGGCGTGTAAACAAAGGCCAGTAAAGGAGCGTGAGAGCTACAGCTGGCGGTATCGTGTAGAAAAGGTGACTGCCCAGCTTGAGTGAGTATGAGCGGTTAAGAAGAGGTTTGGAAATTGTTGTCTTCTTACACCAGGGCATAATCATAGCCCATTTCTTGAATGTCACCGATGTGAGACTGCCAATGCGCTCATCGTCGCAAGTACACTTTCAACCCAAGTCAGGAAGGCTGCTTTCGAGGCAAAACTGGTTCAGTGAGCAAGTTGATAACTCTCGGTACTAAGAAATCGTTTAGATGAGGTTCGTTTGCCGTTGTCGTTACTCGTGTCTCGTTACTCGATATCGCGTAGATCTGGCCTCTGGACTGGACGATAGAATCGTAAGCACCGGACATCTCGGTACAAGTAATTGTATTTTGTACCTTACCAACAGTGAATAGAATAGAATATAATACCTTACCTTACCTAATAATAAGGGTCCACAGGCTTGCCGGCCGAATCCCGCGGAGCCGAGATGCGAAAAGTGTAAGGTTCAACGGCACGGCTCTCAAACTTCGATGAGGACCACCTTTAAGCTACGTCATACCGCAGCTCTGAATCGATCTGGTATGAGTAAGGTACCTCCTTAAGGTACTGTAACAGGAGGGGTACTGCTGTACCTTAGGTACCTTACCTTACCCTACCCTGTGCTTCCGAAGAAAGTGCTTGTCATAACGTTAGCTTTATATGAACGACCTTTGAATGGTGCAGTGATGAGATCACATGCTTGGCAGCCGTGGGATAACTCCATTACCCATTACCCACGCGATATGTATGCATTCTTCACTCATTATTGAACTTCCCACCACGAGAGACCACGATCAACAACATTTCGTTTCGATGCCTGTATTTCATGGCTTCTATTGATGGAATGAAGAGGAAGAGAGAGAAAGACACAGCACATCCGTCAGTCTCCTCAGCTAGAATCCCCTTCTGCCCAGAAGAACGCTTGCACTGACGACGAAGCTGCAGATACCTTACGGGCAATTTCGCGCCAATTCACCAATGTCTACCTCTCACGCCCTGTTCCTACACTGGAATCATCCCCGAAGAGCTCATTGGCGGTCAATATGTGCGAAATGGAGGCAACCCGGTGACGAACGAGGACCTGGGTCGTGATGCTCATTGGTTTGATGGAGATGGGATGCTCAGTGGCGTCTCCTTTACGCGATCTACAGAGGGAGAGGGCGGTGTGCGGCCGGAATTCGTCAACCAGTACATTCTGACGGACCTCTATCTCTCGACTATCTCAACAACGGCGCTGAAAACGCCGATCCTGCCCAGTATCGCCACGTTGGTAAACCCGCTCAGCTCTCTGTACGGGATCATACTCCGAATCATCAGAACCATATTGTTGGTCTTGTTGTCACATCTTCCAGGCTCTCAGCAGGCTATTCGGAAGATCAGTGTTGCAAATACCGGTATCCTTTACCACGACGGAAGAGCGCTTGCGACTTGCGAGAGTGGACCACCTATTAGGGTATCATTGCCAGGGCTCGAGACCGTTGGCTGGTACAACGGTAGGAAGGCAGAGGGTGAGATGGTAGGAGAGGATGGAGCTGGCTTCGGCGGGCAAGGCACTCTAAGCTTCATGAAAGAGTGGACTACTGCTCATGTAAGCCTTGCAGGGAACTCTTTTGCCGTGTCCAAGTACTGATCTGAGTAGCCTCGCGTCGACCCTGTCAGCTCTGAGTTGATATTGTTCCATTCCAATTTCGCGCCTCCATATGTTCATTACTCCATCATTCCGTCCTCATGGAACCGTACCCAAGCTACCCCGCTTGAACTTCCCACACGCCTCCTCAACGCCACTGTTCCTGGGGTATCGTCCGCAAAGATGATGCACGACTTTGGCGTTTCCAAACAGAATACAATTATCCTCGACCTTCCGCTATCACTTGACCCTTTCAAGCTAGCCAAGAACGAACCCGTGGTGTCTTATGACCCCTCTGGTCGGTCGCGCTTTGGCATCTTTCCCAGATACAGTCCCGAAGAAGTCCGATGGTTCGAAACGAGCCCTTGCTGCATATTCCATACCGCCAATACATGGGACGACATCACGGTCAATCCCAGCACAGGCGAAGAAGTGGTGCTCTCGGTGAGCATGCTGGCCTGCCGTCTCACCTCGGCTTCGTTGGTTTACAGTGCTGGGGACATTGCTGCTCCTACCCCACGGCGCAGTACGGTCGAGATCGAAGAAGAACAGTGCCGTCTCTACTACTATCAGTTCTCGTTGTCTTCGCCTGCAACAACAGGAAGTCAGAACACCGTCACGGATCAGTGGGCTCTTAGCGCCATTCCCTTCGAATTTCCTTCGCTTCGCAATGATGCTTCCATGACAGCAGCAAAATACATCTACGGTTGCTCCGTCAGTGAGTCAACTTTTGGCGCAGCACTCGGGAGAGCGGTGAAGATCGACTCCTTGGTCAAAATTGACGTTGAGACGCTCATCGAGCGTGGCAAGCGAGATCCTCCGGCGCCGGTTATTGGCTGCGTCGACCGCCGGAGCGTGTCAGATGTCTTGGCATCGACAGATCCAGAAGATCCCATCAAAGTGTTCAAGATGCCAGCCGGTTGGTATGCACAAGAATCGCAATTCGTGCCGCGTGCAAACGGCGAAGTCGAAGATGATGGGTGGATTCTTTCTTATGTCTTCGAAGAGTCGCAGCTTGACGGTAATGGCGATTGCCGGCCCGATGCTAAGAGTGAGCTGTGGATCATCGACGCCAGGAACATGAAAGACGTCATCGCAAAAATCCATCTCCCGCAACGCGTACCGTACGGTCTTCACGGGAATTGGTTCTCCGAGAAGGAGGTTATTGGCCAGAGACCAATCAGCATGATCAGGGCGTTACCGAACGTGCGGCCAGGAAAGGCCTTGGACAGCAGACCCGAGTCGGCGGTTTGGGATGTTTGGATGGGCATTAGATCACACCTTGAGGCGTTCTTGGGATGATCAAGCTTGGCAGCGTTACGAAGCACGGCATTTCTCTGGGCATTTCGACATCCTCATGTACCAAGAGCTGTATGGTTGCTCCTTTAGCTGCGCTCAGCAGGCTACTAGCAGGCTACGGAGTGATAAGTAGGTCAAGAATACATAATGTCTAAACAGAAATGTGAATAGTCAGAGGCTTCATCTACAATTCTTCTCCTTTGAAATGTGTCTACCACACATTGAATTTAGATCATATCTTATGTCTTGAGCTTAAAGGGTACAAGTGCAGCATGCTTGTGGCAGAAGAAAATTACCTAATGAGGCATGAGTACAGCAGTTCATATTGTGCAACAAATTTCAAATGTCAAACAACAGGCATGTGAGGCCACATCAGAATGTAAAGAACAGATCATTATTTTATAGAACATTATATAAATATTAGCTGTAAGCTCTTAATTGATATGTCTAATAGTCTTGAAACAGTAATGTAATCTATGTAATATACAGTGAGATCTTTATGAAGTAAGATCTCTGAGTAAGATCTCTATAAAGCAAGATCTCTATGAAGTAAGATCTCTGAACAAGATCTTTATAAAGTAAGATCTTTATAAAGTAAAATCTCTATGAAGCAAGATCTCTAAATAAGATCTTTATAAAGTGAAGTCTCTATAAAGTGAGATCTCTGAGCAAGATCTCTATAAAGTAAAATCTCTATGAAGCAAGATCTTTATACAAGATCTTTATAAAGTAAAATCTTTATAAAGTAAAATCTTTATAAAATAAAACTTTAAGCAAGATCTTGTTAAGAAGTAATGTTCTAGCTGTTTCTATAAAGTGAAATAAAACTAGCATTAAAGATTAAGTGAAGACTCTATTTATATTAACTGCAATCAATATTTTTTTTACTTCTTCTGTAACTTTCTCAATTAAGATGTGCTCATAGACAACACAGTTTAAAGATTTCATTAAACAGCATAATATAACATAAATATTTACTTTCTTTTAATAAATTATGAGTCTAAATTAATAAGAAGCTTCTTAAAGAAAGTATATATTTTTAATATAATGATAATTAAGTATACTGACTTTTAAGATTTACAGTTAATTTAACTTTAGCAGTATTATTAACTATTAAGATTTATAATAAATTTAGCTTTAGCAGAATTAGTATACTAATGATAGCTGTATACATTAGCTATTAAGATTTATAGTTAATTCAGCTTTAACAGTATTATTAATTATTAAGATTTATGATAAATCTGACTTTAATAGAATCAGTATTCTGTAGCAGCTGAGTATATTTAATTTAGAAAATTTATAAAGAATTAGTTTCAATAAAAATTAATATTTATAGTTACTCAGAAAGCACTGTTCTGTGATAGCTGAATATGTTTAACTTAAAAGATTTATAAAGAATTAATTTCAATAAAAATTAATATTTATAGTTACTCAGAAAGCACTATTCTTTAATAATTTAATATAAGTCATTAAAATGAATAAGCATTACTGTCTTACAGAATAAAAGATATAAAAGCTTTTTATTTATTTTACTTATATTATTTTTAATGTATACATTGTTATTTTACTTTATTCACTTCTTATATTATGTGTCAATTATCATCATCATAAACTTTAATGACTTCTTTATAAAGCAACAATTCATCTTAATTCTTACTTGTAAGAACTGCAATCAATGATTTACTTTTATAAAAAGATAATTGATAAAAAAAGATCTATAAAATGTTGTTAAAATCTTAATAATTAATATGCTAATTAATGAATTCTTAGACTCATTTTTTCTCAGCAGTCTTGACTTTAAAAATCAGAAAACTGATATAAAGATTTTATATTGATTTATTATTTGTATAAATGCAGATGATTAAGAATATTTGATGAATAAAATTAATATAAAGAATGTTTGAAATGCATTAAAGTTTAAGTATAAGAAGAAGCTGCAGATAATTAAAAAATAATATTTAATGAAGTTTATTAAATATAGAATGTCAAAAAATGTGTTTATTAAAGAAGTATAAACTTATTTAAGTAAATTTGACAGAAAGATTGCTGCAACTCAGTTTAATATGATTAAGTTATTTAAATTAAAATAATAATTTTAAACACTGCTTTAAGCATTATTAGTTAAATATATTGTGATTTACAATGTCATTAACACTTAGAACAATTCAAACATTAAGAGAGATTTATAAAAGCTTTAGAAAAAAGAGATACAATTTAAGACTAATGAGATTATCATTGTTTTGTGAGTAGATAAATAGAAAAGAGATTAATGTTTAATGAATTAAAACTACAGTTTATTAAATTACTGTACAGCTAATATTAAGTAATATTATTACAGATTATTTAGCTTAAACAGTAATCATTCTTTTTGTTACTTTATTAAGTGCTTTCATTACAATAATTTTCACTTCATTAAAGATTGCAAATTTCTTTCTGACATTAAGCAAAATACTTAAAAGAAGACAAGCAGATCAACTGCAGTTAAGCTGTACAGATTAATTGTAGTTAAGTTGTATTAAAAGTTAATTTACAAAGAAAAAGAAAAGAAACACAGAGTCTTTAATACAGAAGTTAATGATAATGACTTTTTCTTTAAATCTAAAGAGAAAGAGAAAATTAATAATAAAATTATTGCTTTATTTAAGAAAACTATCAGTAAAATATTTAAATCTAAATAAGTTACAGACTCTGAATTCTTCTTATATATAACTGATTAACTTCAACTCTTCAGTGATCTTCTTATACAAATGAGACATTAATGAATTAAAGTTAAAAAAGAACATTTATACTCTTATTATTGTGAAGTAATTATTATACAAATTAAATTAAGAAATTCTGTAAGACTGAGTTCAACACTTTATATGTTTAAACTTGAGATCAATCTTCTATTAAGAAAGCAGATGTGCAAAATGAAACTGTATAAAAGCTTTAATTAATACTGTCTTTAAATGTATGATAAGTACAGCAAAACTATAATAAAAGTATTAGAGTGAGATAAAATCTATATAATTAAATATATTGCAAAGAGTCTTAATAAATTTGCTTTAATATTTACAATATATACATTACATTCAGAGACTGTCTTCTCTGCTGTTATTTTAGATATAAGCTTATATATTTAGATTTATAAGTATAATCTTATGATCAACTTCTTAAATATTGACACTGCATTATTAAATAAAAAGATCAAGACTTACAGACTTTAATACTGATAATTTGTTCATCTTGATTCTGTAAAGTTGCATGATCTTTACAAAATAGACTGAGTGTAAAGTCAAGTCAAGTCAGAAAAAAGTGCATCTGACCTGAACCTGCACTAGAATTCAGATTAAGTTAAGTCAAATTTATGCATAGATTAACTCTATTTACAATCTGTGCAGATATCTGCATGCAGATGAGGCTAGTCATTATGAGTAAGGTCAGAGCTAAAGCTTAAAAATGTAAAAGCTTATTGATATATTAGTTATAATAAATTACACCTTAACTAGCCATATAGAGATAAATTACACAGTCACAAGATATATTACTGAATAAGTTATGAAAATCATGACTTTTTGTGAAGATGTGTGTTAGAAACACACATTAGTAAGCATGTGTATGTGCTTACTAAGTGCATACACATGCTTACTAAGACTATATAAAACTCACAAAAAACCTATAACTCTATACAGATTAGGTCAGGTTAATCTGTATCTAACTTAGCTGAATAAAAGTTAATTTAATTTAACTTAATACTTAAACTCAACTCTGACTCATGTGACCTATAGACAACCTGTGCACTCAGTCTATTACAAAATAACAATTCTTAAAAAGTCAATTCTCATTATTGAGAACAACAAGAATATGTATAAGATTTATGCTTTAATTAAGTTCATCAATAAGTAAGATTACACTGTAAATAAAAAAAAGATTAACATTTTTGTTTTTATCTTCATTAATATATATAACTCATTACTCTTGTCATTTAATGAATATCAATACTTTCTGAAGATAATAGATAATCATTCTTAAAAGATATGAATAATATTGCTGAAGTGATATAATGAGATTTTACAGATACTATAAGAATAATGACTAAAAATTAAACTTTAGATTGATGCAAAGATTCTTGCTGTATAAAGCAATAATAAAATAGAGTTAAAGTTTACTTTAAATAACTGATGTAAGTCTCTTAACATTACATTGCAATACATGATGCTTTATATATTAATTCAGAATAACATTGTTAAAAAAGTCATCTGAATCATTAAGAACTCAGTGTGCATTATAATTAAAGAGATATAACTGTCAATAAAGTTCTGAGTGCAGATAGCATAAACAGATATTTATCTTTATAATTAAATAGTAACTGATTTTTTAATTAACAGTAAGCAAATAATTCTTAAGAAAGCTTTCATTGATGTAAAGTCATTCATTAATTACATTTATGTATAAGAATGTAAATACTACAGCTATATTAATTTTAAGTTATTATCTGAAGACAGATACAACAAATTTATAAATTAAAAATAAATAAGAATCTTTATAAGTTACATTGAGAAAATCACAAAGCAGTATTAGCTTTAAGTAGACTAAGTATAAAGTCAGATTAAGTTAAAAAAAAGTGTATCTGATCTGAATCTGCACTAGGGTCTGAGTCAGATTAGGTCAGATTTGTGTATAAATTAACTTTATTTACAATCTGTGTGAGTACTCACATGCAGATAAGACTAGTCATTATAAGTAAGGTCAGGGCTAAAGCTCAAAAATGTGAAAGCTTATTAATATATTAGTTATAATAAATTATACCTTAACTAGCCATATAGGGATAAATTACATGGTCACAAGATATATTACTGAATAAGTTATGAAAATCATGACTTTTTGCAAAGGTGTGTGTTAGAAACACACATGCTTACTAAGACTATATATAACTCACAAAAAACTCATAACTCTACATAGATTGAGTTAAATTAACCTATACTCAATTTAGCTAAATAAAAGTTAGTCTGACCTGACCTAATACTTAAACTTAACTCTGATCTGTGTGACCTATAGGCAACTTACACACTCAGTCTAGCTTTAAGCTTTAGATCTTAAGTACATCATTAAAAATTACACTGTAAAGTTTGCTGAAAGCAAGAAGAAAGATATTGTTAATTTTAAACTGCAACAATAGATATTAAATGTTCTTCTGAATAGAAGATTCATTAAATGTTTATAAAAAAAGTTAATTATTATGAAGATTACAGCTTCAGATCAGGCACTTATGACTTAAAACAGTAAGATGCAGTCTGACTTAATTATAATTAAGATTAATAAGTTTTAAGATAAACAATATGAGATTAAGTTGACTGCAGTTAATTTAGATAAGTTGTTAAATAAGAAGATTAACATTAATTAAATTAAAACAATGACATTTAAAGAAGTTAGAATCTTTCTGTGTGTTAAAATCTTAAAATAAAAGAGAAATGACAACAATGATAATTAAGATGTAGATAAGCTCTTAATTAAAATATTAAAAGTTATATTGACATTTACAGCATTTTCTGTAGATAAAGAAAATTTTATGATTAAATTTAACATTTTAATGTCTGCTATCTATGCTGAAGCAGTGAGAGATTCAATCTGAGAAGAAATGTAAAAGAATGTTATTTATGCAGAGTTAACAGTCTTGACAATAAATGAAATATAAAAAGAAACTGTATCATTAAGAAGAGTTAATATTATAATTAATAAATAAGTTTTTAAACTTAAGCTGAACACTAATGAATTCTTAAATAAGTTTAAGATAAGATTTGTGACAAGAGACTTCTTATAAATATATAGTATTAATTATAAGAACATTTTTATTCTTATTATTAAGTTTAACATTCTGCAAGTCTTTCTGACTATTGTTGCACTTAAGAATTTAAAGTATCATTAAGTAAATATTAATAACATTTTTACAAAATTCTTTCTGAAGAAAATAATCTATATAACATTTTCTTTTAAAATCAATGTTGCATCTAATTATATTCTGTACATACTGCACAGCCTTTATAATCTTAAGTAAGTCACACAGAACTAACATAAATGATATGTTATTAAATTACTTAAATTAAGTTTTCATTAAAGCAAAACTGATCTCTGTCTTTTTCTTTACAGCATTAAAAGAATTATGTTGCTTTTTTATGTAAATGATATTATTATAACTTCAGTAAATCTATTATACATTTTTTAATTTAAGTAAGCTCTTACAGACATGTTTAAAGTTAAAAATTTAAAAAGAATACAGAAAATTCTTGATATTTAAGTCATACATAACTACAAAATGAGAACTCTGTGCCTGAATTAGATTTATTATGTAAATAAAATATTAAAGAATCTTTATATGCAATTAGGCTGGGTGTAGGGTCGGGTCGGGTCGGAAAAAAGTGCACCCGACCCGAACCCGCGCTAGGGTCCGGGTCGGATCGGGTCGGATTCGTGCACAGACCAACCCTACCTACAACCTGCGCGGGTACTCGCACGCAGGTGGGGCTAGCCATTATGGGTAAGGTCAGGGCTAGGGCTCAAAAATGCGGAAGCTTATTGATATATTAGTCATAATAAATTACACCTTAACTAGCCATATAGGGATAAATTACACAGTCGCAAGATATATTA
>JAABUJ010001831.1_pt1 | contig 28971 bp, 38 predicted proteins | sample 5559131 | NCBI WGS metagenome assembly JAABUJ01 (sample SAMN10711875, study PRJNA513366) | rock metagenome | isolation source: Antarctica rocks | place: Antarctica: Victoria Land, Mt New Zealand nord | collected 2016-01-07
CGTAGCCCCAACCTGCGGACAGCGCTGGCTGGTGTTGACTCTTCTTAGCTCTGCAAATACTTGGAGCAACAGTATTCACAGGTTCCCAGCCGGCACCACGTGGAGGTGAGAGTCGTCGCCGGCCCACATTTACTATCCAGCGCAGTGCATGTACTCAAATACTTTGAGGATGAATGAAAGGCGTATCGTAGCCTCAGAAGAACACCCGGATACTTTGCTCATTGCAAGGGCTGATGGAAAGCCATGATATGTTGCGACTGGGCACTCGAGAATTTCTTACTTTCAATACTTGTGTTTCTTCGAAGAGTAACTCATGATGGGGATCCCACGTCTGATCACCTATCTTGAGCCATACGCAACTCCGGCCGAACTCAGTGGCAGCAAAGTCATCATCGATGGTCCAGGGCTGGCCTATCACATCTACCATCGACTACTCGCATCGAAGTCCAGAGCGGACAATGCAATTCAAAATGCACCAACATATGCTGAACTCGGTCAAAGCGCGGTCTATTTCCTGGACGAGCTGCAAACACACAATGTCACCATGTAAGTTTGGAAATCAGAATGCTTCGAAAAGGATTCTAATACTGTTGAAGAGACAAGCTCTATTTCGATGGATTCCTGCCAACAGCAAAGGAGCCAATCCGAGTGGCGAGGCTGGAATCGTATCTAAACCGACTTATTACGTATAAGTCCACACATCCGGGACCTTTCAGAGTGCCTAAAATCTCATCGACGCCATCAGTGGAGGCGTGGAAGCTTTTCCACGATGTCAATCCTGTACCAACACATCTTTCCTCGTTGCCGGCACCATCCTTTCTGGTTCCTGCTATCATCGAAGCTTTGACCCACAGTCGATACGGCAGTATCACCCAGGTTGTCCCCGGCGAAGCAGATGAGTTCTGTGCCACCCGAGCTCGGACTTACGGAGGCATTGTTCTAACCAGCGATTCTGACTTACTCGTGGCTGAACTTGGCTCGGATGGATCTGTTTCGCTGTTCAGAGATCTTTCATTGGACACCAGAGACGGGACAGAGTCTGTCAGAACGTCAATCTTCAGACCAAAGGGCATCGCGGCGAGTCTAGGTTTGCCTGACTTGCTGGGTCTTGCATTCGAGCTCACCAGTGATGGTACGTTATCTTTCCATCAAGCGCTCCGCAGGGCGAAGCTGTTGGTCCAGACCATGGATGAGAACGTCTCATATCAGGACTTCATCAGGTCTTACGGGAGTGCCAATGCTATGGAAAGTGACTCGACCCCATATAGTGAAAGCGAGGTAGAGTCACAGCCCGTTGATCCTCGAGTTTCCGAACTCCTCCTGCAGTATCGGTGGCTCGACTTCAAAACACAAGAGAGCGGAAAGGGGAAAATTTCGATGTTTCAGCCCAGAATCTACTTACCTTTCCTACTCGACGATCCTGCTCGATCATCAGCATGGCTCATCTCCACATCGCTACGCACGATGGCCTATTCTCTTCTAAACCTAACAACTAATGATATCATAAAGCCAACGAACATTGCAGAGTATGGCCGGAGTGGGCACAGGATCGTGCCAAAACCCCTGAGGCTGCTCACGAGAGATGAGTGCCGCACACACTGCATAGCTCTGATCGGGCGGTTGAAGAAGGCAAGAAGCAGTTTCAATGGGGCATCAAATTCAGACTTCTGGCCGTTGTATGGTCTATACGAGCTGCGCCGGTGGTACGAAGAAAATGACAAGCCGCTCTCTTGCCAAGACGTCCTGGAAGAAGTGCTAAAGGCTGGGGGTCAAGGTAAGTCGTCACTGAGTTGGGAGGACATCCATCTATCTATGCAATTGCAAGGAGTACTCTATTCCCTAAGGATGCTTCGGCAAATCATTGCACAAGTCAGAATAGTGCGTGAAGCGCAAACAGCTGAAGATTCGCGAGACCTGCTCTATGATCAATTGAGCGGACTGCCGCCACTGAAGGAGCTCTTCCCAGCCCGATATCAACTCAGTAACGAACAGCAGGTGGGTAGGCATTGGGACCATATCCTCAATGCGGTGTTTGATCGAATTGCCGATGAATCCACCGATCACGGGCGCGCCCTCCATGAAAACCAGACGACCGGCACTGCACAAGAGAGCGAGGTAGACCATGCAAGTTCAGAAGCGTGTTTATCGCATCAGGAGTTCCAGCCCAAAAAGAAGCGGAGAAAGAGAGCAGTAGATGAGATATCAGCTACAAGGGAGACCCGAAACCATTCCAACAACATGTACACTGTCCTCGACGAGGGTTGAATTCAACACCCTTAACATTTGGCCCATTCATCCCAAACTCCAGTGCAGCGTCCCCACATGTCCACATGACCCTAAGACTGAATCTACATATCTTCACGAAACATGCTTTTCCTCTCAGTAGGACTATCGTCATGACCACCTCCCGCTTTAGGCTGCCGGGCATGACTCGTTGCATCCATCTCGATCGGCCTAGGACTCACACCCCTCAAATCGCTCCGCTCAGCCGCATCCCCAAACGGATTATCCCTCGAACCCCTCCCCATCTCCTCATCGTATCTCTCATCCAGACCCCTCTGACTCCCGCCGATATACGCCCCAGCCTCGCGACCTCGACTCCTCCCTCTCCCCGCATCTTCATCCCCATACTCCGGCAAACTGGGCGCAATGCGCGGCGACGGAGCACCATATCCGCTCGTACTGTACGGCGCCCCGCTGCCGCCCGGATGGAGCCCCAGCTCCTGCTCCTCGTAGAACCCGCCGGGCCCGTAGGCGTCCGCTTCAGTCCCGACCCTCGTGTCCCACGCTTCGTCTGGGTCCAGGGGCCCGAAGCCCCTCCTTCCCCTCCCTCCGATCCCGCCGCCGCCGCTGCCGCTCGCGCCGAGCGGCTCCTCGTAGGCACCGCCGGCCGTGCGGCGGTTCTTGAGGGCTTGGAACTTGGTGCTGATCCATCCTGCGATCCCGCCGGAGGAGGAGGAGGGGTAGTTGCGTGAGGAAGAGCGGTTGGCGAAGGGATTGTAGGAGGAGAGGGACGGGGCTGGGAGGCCTTGTCTTCGCGCGCGGAGCTGAGTGAAGGTTACCCAGGCGATGGCACCGATGATGAGGAGGATGAAGATCACGAGGACGAAGATGCCTATGCCGGACATTGTGGAGGGCTGGTTGCTGGTTTGGGATGGTGCATTGGAGGTCGTAAACTTCGTGTGTAGAGTACTAGGTGTCAAATTACTGCCTGGTGTGTAGAATTCACGCATGGAAGGTAAGGTAGAGTAAGATGGTAATGATGACTAAGCGGCGGATACTCCCGCTTGAGAGCAAGCGCAATGACGACGAAGTTAACCCTACAGCTTGACCAACGATAGCAATGCCACAGTCATCTTTTGGAGAGCAAAAGTTGACTGGCAAGATCGATGATGAGCATGTTGAGTACACCTACGCTGGTGAGAAAGACGGCAATCTTCGATGGCGAGTTGTCAGTACAGGTGAAGAGCGTATTCTGGATTCAGGGAGCGTGATTGCTACGATTGAACGGGATGGCCCTAATGGAGTCAGCCTGGATGCAAATGTGGATTATACCATTCTTCACATGACCACTGGCCATTCAGATCCAGAGGATGAAAAGCAAAACTTTTCTCTCGAATCTACCCAGGCAGCGGGTTTACCTTCAGGTTTCCTGAACAGGTATCTAGTCCAAGCGTGTCCCGCACAGTTTTCTCTTGGAAAGACAGACGACCGAACGGTCAATTTCCACGTCATCATCTCTACACGTTCTGGCACAGGCTTTGCTCAAACATTTCTTCTTGAGGTGGTGGAGCCAACCCTGTTTGCATTAGGTTTATTGAGGGACGCTTACGCAATTCATGAGACACGCTCAGATCAAACAATCACTGAATTGGCCCGGTCGGTGTTTGTACCTCGTGCCAATGCAGGTATACGGCAGACGATCATCCTGCTGTCGGGAGACGGCGGCATGGTCGATATTATTAATGTCCTCCTGTCATTCCCCTCTAGCGCCCGTTATGTCAAGCCCACTGTTGGCCTACTCGCACTGGGTACCGGTAACGCGCTAGCTCATTCTATCAATCCTTGTCAAGATTCTACGTTCGGTCTTGCAAGCATCGTGAGAGGAACGCCTCAGCCACTTCCAACTTTTATTATAAGGTTTTCACCCGGCGCAGTGCGACTCTTCGATGGAGGGAGCCGGGCGGAACCCCTTCCCCAGCTGTCAACCGTTGACCGGAACGCTCCGTCGATGTACGGAGTCGTGGTGTGCAGCTGGGGCCTACACGCGTCCCTTGTCGCAGACAGCGATACCGCGGCGTACCGCAAGTATGGGGCTGAGAGGTTCCAGATGGCAGCCAAAGAGCTACTCTCACCGGCAGACGGTTCTGCATCGCATAGGTATAGAGGGAAAGTCTCGCTGTTGAAGCCTACTTTTGACGGACATGAAACCTGGGAGCTGCTGGGTCGGCAAGAGCATATGTACATTCTGGCAACCCTAGTATCTAATCTGACAAAGACGTTGACGATTTCACCGTCGTCGAAGCCCTTGGATGGACAGTTGCGTCTTGTTCACTTTGGGCCTATCGACGGTGATGAGGTGATGCGGATCATGGCGAAGGCGGAGCAAGGCGGTCTTCATGTTGGAGAGGACGCTGTTGGCTATGAAGACATTGCTGGATTGCGGATTGAGTTCGAGGAGGATGATGCCCGCTGGCGCCGGGTGTGCGTTGATGGCAACATTGTGCAGGTCAATAAAGGTGGGTGGGTTGAAGTGAGAAGAGAGCCTAGAGATGTTCTAGATATTATAGCTGCATCGTGAAGCTTCTAGAATTGGCGCTCTTCTTGATAAAGTCATCATATGCCTTGAACACGGCCCTGTGCACTGCCCAGGTCATCGTGACCTTACCAGGTTGTTACCATGTGTGAAACTGTCCTCCAGACTAATGCCACGTTGGAAAGCGACGGGAGTTCTACATTATCACATGTCCAACAGAGCATTGATCCTACCTACGGTAACCTACTGTAGACTGGTCCTGGGCACCCGTAGATACAGTAGCTTTGTAAGCTCAGCGTCGCTGACTCCCCCGGGAACGCTTTCACCGTCGCCATAATAACACCCTATATGTTCCGCGAAATATGCTGACCGAATGCTCGTCCCTCCGTGCATCCTAGACCTGAAAGCACCAAGTGAATCAGGGGAAAAACTGGAGCACCAATACACGGTCCGCGCTGGTTAGCTGCCCGGTCTAGGGAATCTGCAGCAGTTAGGCACGGCAAAAGATGCTTCTTTTGCATCAGACAGGTAGCGTCAAGATCGGAGAGCTTGTGCGGTACGCTTAGCTTCCTCGTCATCATGAAAACAGAGCTGATGTATAGGCAGCTACACTCTTACCTACACACCGTCTTTGGACCGGATCCTCCCTTCTCCAACATACCTGCATGTGAAAGTCAAGAATGCATCGGCGATACCTCTGCGAGCCGCTTACCTACATGGGCCTTACACGCTTTATGCGGCATGCTACCCGTCAACGTTCGATCCCAACTACAAGCAGGACAAGCCGTCGACTGGGGGTGTGCCCGATTTCGAACCCAACCTCAAAGCCGGTGGGAGCTGGAACGCACGGCTGAAGGTGCCGGAGAATATCAGGGAGACAGCAGGCAAGGCGAATGTCAAGCGTACCATAGACGGCGGAATACCGAGCTTCACATGGATCATCGAGGTCTCCTCTCAGGTCATCTTCTCAAACTCTGCCGTGGTTCACTTCGAATTACTGGTAGGGAGGGATGAGACGTCTCTTGAACTGGGCTATGGGTCATTTGGGGGAGGGTCAACGTATGGTGAGCCGGGACAGTTACAGGATCATCAGCGAGGCCCGAGGAAGAAGGAGGGCCATGGGGCTGCGCAACCGAAAGGGGTTTATTCGAAAGCTATTGAAGTCGTGGTCGATGATACTGTGAGCCTGTGGAATAAACCTCCGCTGCCGGAGTGGAATGACAAGGGAAAAGATAGAGGCACCAAAGCCGAGTATCTTCCATCCAGGGAGGAGAACGTGAGTTCGACTACCGCTGGAACACACGATTCAAAAGCAACTGTAGAAACTTCCGATGCGAGGGAAGGCAAGAAGAAGAGAAAGAAGAAGAAAAAGGTGCACTTAGTGGTCTTGACGCATGGCCTCCATGGCAATTTGGGAGCTGATATGCTCTATCTAAAGGAGAGTATTGATGCTACCGTGAAACAAGCTCGGGAGGATGCAAGAAGGCGGCGGATGAACCGTCAACCATCCAAGAAGAAGAAGGGCTCTCGCGAGCAGAAGGCGGGCGCTGGAGGGCCTCGTCGATCGACTGAACATGCATCGACGGCACCACTCTCTGGTAGCCACGAGGCCCTGGAGGATAGGGGAGAAGGTGTCAGTGAACGAGATGAAGAAGATCATGACGAGGATGTTATCGTTCGCGGGTTCTCTGGGAACGCCGTGCGTACAGAGCGAGGGATTCAGTATCTCGGGAAACGGCTGGCCAAATACGTTCTCACAATGACATATCCTGATCAACCATACCTACCAGTAAAGAAATCAGTTTCCAAGAAAATCTCGCAAACTCTGACGGGCCAGTCTTCAGACGCTGTCCTCGGAGACCACCCTGTGCATCACCATAGTGGAATACATAAAGAACCCAGAAAAACAGGGCATCTAGCTTACCAGATCACCAGCATCAGTTTCATTGCTCATTCTCTGGGTGGCCTCGTACAGACGTATGCGATTGCCTACATCCACAAGCACTCTCCTCAATTTTTCGAACAAATCAAGCCCATCAATTTCGTGGCAATGGCATCGCCCTTCCTTGGATTGAGTAACGAAAATCCGATATATGTCAAGTTTGCGCTCGACTTCGGCCTCGTTGGCCGTACCGGTCAGGACCTTGGCCTTACCTGGAGAGCTCCGACAATGATGCGAAATGGCTGGGAGGCCATGATCGGTGGCATAGGCAGTCAAGGGCAGAGAGCACACCGACGCCAGGATCCAGGCTCGAAGCCTCTGCTACGTGTTCTACCTACGGGTCCAGCACATCAGGCTCTGAAGATGTTCAGAAATAGAACGGTGTACTCTAATGTGATCAATGATGGCATTGTACCTCTACGTACGTCATGTCTACTCTTCCTCGACTGGAGAGGGCTTGGGCGAGTGGAGAAGGCAAGGAGAGAGAATGGTTTGGTCGGTACGATGGCTGGTTGGGGTTGGTCCGAGCTGATTGGGTCGAACTCAAGTTCACATAAGCACAGTCGACAACAACGGGGCGAGAGAGGTACGACTAGTGACGATGAGAGCGAAAATGCGCCAACAAATAACGTCCCTGGTCAGGACATAGGTGCAACCGTTCCACAGCCGTCCGAGAGCGCAACGGACGAAGACACAGCGCAAGAGCAGACTGACATTCGAAACACTCAACTTACGGAAGGCATGGATCAGGAAAGAGATTCTGGTGCCGGTAAATCAAAAGGCAGCTCATCTGAGCATCAAAGCAATCCTTTGAGCGGGCTCCTCTCCTTCCTCCGACCGAATCAGCCAAGTAGAACTGATTCCCATCCTCCGAGGCGCAGTAGGATCTATAGTCGCAGTCAAACCATGGATGGCTTAGGGGATGATGCTGGAGATGCCCGCGAGACTTCCGCTACAAGCGAAACATCATCGTCAGCAACTAAACGGCCCGGCGCGACGAGAGGGGATTCAATCCTAGAGGATCCAAACAACCTCCTCGCTCCTCCACGGACATCCTTTCTCGAGTCTGCCGGCGACATCCTGAAACCTCCGCTACCAAGTGAGGACTTCATCAATAATCCCTCGAGTCGAGCCCGGACGATCTTCCACGACCGAGTCTACCACCCGGAGGATATCCCTCCACCACCAGCAAAACCCCGCCACGAAAGGAGATCTTCGTTTGGGAACGGGCACGGTGACAGCATCAAAACAAACATCAGCCATGAGTTTCAAAGTAGCAATGCACCACATACCAGCAACATGAAAGTCGAAGAAAAGATCGCCCGAGCCTACCACCGAGACCTCTCCTGGCGCAAAGTCCTCGTCCGACTCGAGCCCGACGCGCACAACAACATGATCGTGCGGCGTATGTTCTCCAACGCGTACGGCTGGCCCGTCATCAAGCACCTCGTCGACACCCACTTCGCCGACACGCTCGTCGCCACGACGGCAGACAAACACGAGCCCGGCCAAGACCGTGCCAAGCCCATGCACGAAGGCGTCAGCGCGCAGGGAGAAGAGGTGCGCGGCCAGTCGGGCAAGCAGCACGTGCGCACGGCGAGCGAGAGGCGCGAGGACAAAGACAAGGTCCCCGAGCTGAAGTCGCCGGAAGAGAGCAAGACCGTCGGCGTGGGCAACAGGGCCCGACCGAGACCAACGTTCACGAGAGAGGACTCGGTGCAGTGGGACGATGCCTTTTTCGAAGTCACGGACGACGAGGACGACCTGGATACGTCGTTCTTTATCAGACGCGGCTCGTCCTCCGAACTCGATCCGGCGGATGCGGACGAGGATGAGTATGATGGGGTGGATACGCCGCGCGGCACGAGCGAGGCGGAGATCAAGGATTTCCTGAAGTCGTCGATGGCGAGAGCCAGGACCGCTGGGCAGCCTTCAGCGCTCAGAGATCCGATGGCTTCTCCTGCCGCGGATACTGTGACAGGCGGTATGGCGGGTCTGGGGTTGAGGAAGTCGGTGGAGGAACGGTTGGATTCGCCGAGTGGGCCGGAGCTTTTAAGCGGTATGGAGCGGCGTTGAGGGTGGGAGCGTTGTGTATATACATACGGCAACCTTTGCCGTTGCTTTTCCTGTGATCGTTGGTATGCTGTACAAGTACTGTTTTTCCATGGGGGCAGACAAGGGCACAGCGTTTATTTCGGCTAGCTATTCCAGCCTCGCATCACACAGACAAATTCTATACATCCTTCCACTCCCGACTGCACAATGAAAGCTTTCCCCAAGCCATCTCTGCATACAAGCAAGACCCATGCCAGTTCCCCTCTCCCACAAAGTCCGCAAAGACCATACCGCACCGCACCACACCACGCCACGACCCCCACGCATTCTCCTCACCAGCCATCACCCCCCCCTCCACCGCACCAACTCCTCCCCAACCACCACCCCCTCCGCACCAAGGCACACCCTCACCCCCTCCCCCTCCCTCTCCAGCCCCTCCCTTACACCCGCCCTCCAGCCTTCCCACCCCCACCAATCCACCCTGACCACCCGCTCCCCCCTCTCCACCGCCTCCCTCCGCGCGCCCGCCTCCCGCCACGCGCCCTGCACGCTCAGACTCTCGCGGAACTTGGGCACGGGCACGCGCTCGACGATCAGGCGGAGGGTCACGAACGACGTCCAGGCGAAGGGGAGGTGTGGGCGGATGGGCGAGCGGGACGACGAGGAGGAGGAAGAGGTGGAGGGGGAAGGGGAGAGGAGGGCGCGGTTGGTGGCGATTATGGGGCAGGGGAGGAGGGATTGGAGGGTCTGGAGGGTGGTGGTTAGGGTGCGGTAGCGGTGCGCGAGGGGGGTGGGGGCCGTGCTCGTGCTCGTGCCCGTGCCGGGGTCGGGGTCCGGGTTGGGACCGGGAGGGGCGGCAGCGAGCTCAGCGCGGTCCAGCCAGACAAAGGCGCCGATGTCGTCGATGAGGAGTGCCTGAAGATGTCGGGCCCCGGAGAGGTGCGCGGTGGGCGAGAGGAGGTAGGACGGGAGGGAGTGGAGCGTGGCGAGGAGGGAGCGGCTGGATGTCGGGTGGAAGACGTGTACGTGCTGTAGGGAGGTGTGGATCAGGGCTTCCATGTCCGCGTCCGCTTCTCGGCTCGGCCCCATGCGGACGGGGCCGGTGGAGGAGGGCGGGAGGTGTTGCTGGATGTGGTGGCGCATGATCCGCTGGAGGCGCTGCACGTCGAAGGTGCCGGCGTTGTCGAGCAGCACGACGGCGCCGCCTTTGCCCTGCAGCGCTGTGGAGTCGAAGGTAGGTGGGAGTACGGAGATGGCGGTCATGTGGTAGAGGAGCTGCGTCGCGCCGCTGCATGGCGAGGTTGAGGTTAGCTCGATCACGGGCGGTTTGGTGGCGGGGTTGGGTGCTGGAGGTAGGGGTGAGTTGCGCTGCGGGGAGGTCCACGGCTGTTGGTGGTCGGGGGCTTGGAATATGTTTAAGAGCTTGTCGAGGGCCGGGATTCCTAGTTGTGACGACGGTGACGGGTCATTTCGATGGCACAGCTTTTGTAGAAACTGTAGGGTGGTGTTAGCTGGCGATATCGTTGCGTTATGGGGGCCAAGGTCGTCGTCTCCAACCTTATCCAGAGTTTCCGATTCCACTTCACCCAGCAGCCTCTCACCCAGTTCTTCCGCGGTCATCTCTCGAGACTACGGGTTCAGGCATCCTCTGTCAGGTCGTCTCCATTTGGGTTTCTTGCATACTGTGACCATCTCCAAGTCCTCCTCAAGCCTCGACATCGAAATACATGTCACCGCCAATCGAATCGTTTCCCGCTGTCGGGCTTCCGGATAGGGTTCAGGTCACGACGAGGAATCAACGACGGAAGAGACTGGTAGACCTTCGGAAATGCGAGTTGATGGAGATGGTTCAGTACTCTTGTGACGTGGAGAAGGACAAGGGTGGGGCTTCGGTCATTAAGTGTGAGCCGTTAGTCAGGTTGTTTCGGAGGTGGGTTGACGCCCATTTTCTATCAACGTTTTTCTCTGAAATGCTTGCTATGATCATGTCCATGTAACTGACTATTTCTTACATAGATGTGCCGATGGGCTTACAGTGGAGACGACGGCTTGGGAGAGGGATCCGTAAAGGGGTATTTCAATCATGGTATTTTGGCGTTATACATGGACAGGATCCAATAACTCTTGTTCAATGCGCGAGCTTCTTCGATGCTATCTGTAAAAACTCGGGAACGAGTAGGGTATCAATAAACATGAGGTCCAGCACCACGCTATGCGATAATGTATCCATGTCCTGTGTCATGCACCGCCAACGCCAAGGAATGCATTACAAAGCTGTCGCCGTAGGCCCATCCTTCATCAACATGTCGTCCTTATGCGTCGAAGCAGTCTTGCGCCGCCACCCGGACTTGTGTCTTGCTGCGTCCACCCTCCAGTAGGTCTTCTCCCAATTCACCAAAGCCCCCAACTCTAGCTTCTCCAACACATTCCTCGAACCATGCCTTTCGGATGAAGGCGCGCCAGCTTGATGACCAGCATCGATATCTAAACCCTTGTCCCGGCGCTCTTCTTCCTCCGATACTGCCTGCATAGTTCGCAGCCACATGTCGTCTAGTTTCTGTCGCGGTCCGCCTACGCCCTTCCCACGGAGACGAGAGTTGTGTTGATTATCGCCAGCCTTTCCAGCACCGATCAACCGCCGCAATGCCTCTTCCCCAAGCCGGCCTTCCTCTGTGGCACGCTCACGCACTGCTCGTGGATCAACCTCGCGTTCTGTGAATTCAGGAGTCGCTTTGTAGGTGTGCTTGCTTGGAAACGCCGGGAAATGTGAGGGGATGTACGGTCTCTGTTCCTTGTCGGAAGCGCCACTCAATACGGGCCCAAGAAAAGCTAAAACGTCAGCGGGCGGAGGTGCTGCCTCGTTTGCAGGTTCGAGCCATATCTGCGATAGCGAAGGTGGAACCGGCGGTTGGAGGTGAGGTATCAGGGACGAGACAGTAAGCTTGTGCTGTGACAGGGCGTAAGTGAAGTCCTGCGGTATAGGTTGCCGTCGGCGACAGGAAAGCATCGACTGTCGGACGCTGGAGGCAAAATGAAGCATGTCTGAGCATGATCAGATATTATCACTGATTTCGTGATTTTGATTTGATGGTAGGCATACACTCTTCGGTCTGAGCACGAAAGCTCTCAACTGCCACAGGATCCGCGCCGTCAAATCCAACAGCATCTAGAGCCAAGCTAACTGAGCGGCTAAGAAGGTTCTGAATGATCGAATCATCTTGAGTGATTGACGCGGAACCCTTATGTAGCTGTGAGTACCGAAGTGCGTGATGTCGCTTTCTTCGGTCTTGGCGTTTCGTAGGTGGTGTGAGTTCGATGTCACTGGGTGATGCCCGCTTGAGAGAAGATGGGGGGCTTGGTATCATGGATACCATCTCGAGTTTAAAGAAGGAAGCAGTTGTCGTTGATCAGAATTCGAGCGTGTCGCAAAGTGAGCAACAATGTCGATGCGATGAGCTATTGAGGAAGTTCGAGTCTAACCTCATCAGGTTAGGCATCACAAGTCGCGCACTAGGGCCAAGCTCACCTCGAACCACCTCCCATCCCAGTTAGTCGCCTACGATAACCGGCTACAGAATCGAACACTTCCAGGCCGACAAGCAACAGGAGGAGAACCTCATCATGCCTGTTAAACCAATTGCTGGGGTAAGTGGGAAATCTTATACCCTCATCCGGCATCCGCTGGACCTCCCTTCCTTCGCGACCCCAAGCGCTACGACGATATCGCTTCCCGAGTGTGCATTTCATGTGCTGACGAACGACGTGTCATAGACGCTTCGGCGAGGCCTTGTCTTAGACCTTAGCGTCGCTTTCGGTGAGTCGACAACGAGGATCACTAGCATTGCCGCCCACTCTCTCTTCCGAGGACCGCCTTCGATCTAGAACTGGGAGTTTCGACCTGCCTTGCTGCGCTATTCCCAGACGAGGCAGAACCGGATGGCATTGGAAGAATCAGTGCTGACTACAACTACGGAAACAGGTCTGGGAACAAGTTTCGCATACTTCTACTGGTACGGTACGTACATGAGGACTCAGCCCCGTCGAAGGACATAACGTTACCAGCGTGGCATCGTACTGATGCTCAAACAGGCTATCACATTCCTGCCGTCCGTACTCGAGATAGGTTCTACGCGAAGCTGGAGAATGAGCGGGCCGATGCTCCTGCGGCTTAGATGAGAGTGTGGGGAATGGTGGACTGGACGGACTTGACGGAAGATCGAATTGCCGGAAGACAGAGTTTGTACAAATGCTAGCAGGTATCGTCAGATCAAATGTGGAGCAAGCTTGATCGTTCTACCAGACATCGTCAGAGTCCACGAGTTAGGCCATTCTTGATTCAGCTACTACCCTACTCACGGCTCAAAAACCGACACTTGTTCTGTTTGAGAGCATCTGCTTATGTGTAGGTCCGAATGATATGCTAGAGGCGAGTAGGGTCACTGTAGATCGTGTAGTACTGTAAGTTCATCAAGAGAGCTCTGAAAATAACAATGGAGCCGCTTTGTGGATTGGAGCGCAATCCTCCGGATGCAGTAACAACCGAATATTGAGTTCGCAATGTCTTGCACTTCACACATTGCTCTTGCAACGTATTTATATTCTCATGATCTCTTGCCCATACCTCCGTTCAGCTGCCCTGGTTATGGGACCTCGGGGCTCAGGTTCGGACCGATATGGCTCGCTTAGATAAGATAGTCACTAGCGTGCCCACACAACGGAATTCAGCTTCACTAAAGGACGACGACCACGAATACCGATCACTGCTGTACTCGTCCATTTTCCGTAGGTCCAGCCACAGTCTTCAAGCTGCAGTATCTCTTCAAAGCTTACTTACTCAGACTTAGAAAGATTCCATTTGCCTCCATATTTCTCCATTGCCCAGTATGGCAGAGCAATTGGTGCACCGAGGTACCCTCGAGGGCCACAGCGGCTGGGTCACAAGTTTGGCCACGTCCTTGGAGAAGTGCGGATCTTCCTTCTATGGACGAGTGGCATATACTGACTAAGATCAGCCCCAACATGCTCCTCTCAGGAAGTCGCGACAAGACTCTCATCATCTGGAATCTCACACGCGACGACCAAGCCTACGGTTACCCAAAACGCAGTCTTCACGGCCACTCGCACATCGTATCTGACTGTGTATGTTGCTGGGAGCACAAAACCTCGGATGCAATCGCGCTGATAGCTTGTTGCTAGGTCATCTCATCTGATGGGGCCTACGCTCTCTCTGCATCTTGGGACAAGACCCTGCGTCTCTGGGAATTATCGACCGGTGTAACCACTCGTCGTTTTGTCGGCCACACCAACGATGTTCTCTCTGTCTCATTCTCCGCCGACAATCGTCAAATCGTCTCCGGTTCGCGCGACAGGACGATCAAGCTGTGGAACACGCTAGGGGACTGCAAATTCACAATCACCGATAAGGGTCACACCGAGTGGGTATCATGTGTGCGCTTCAGCCCGAATCCACAGAACCCGGTGATTGTCAGCGCGGGCTGGGATAAGCTGGTCAAGGTGGGTTCACTCTCTTCTTTGAACATGCTTCGTAAATCATGGAGCTCGAAAAGATCAAAGGATGCTTTGCAACTTTCAAGTATTTGCTACTTCAGAGCCTTCTGGCCATGAGACAACCATACACCAATGCACTGATGATCTTTCAACTGTTTATATCAATCCTCATACAAGCCGAACGTCTTCTGACCCTCTGCTAACCCCGTGGTCAGGTCTGGGAACTAGCGTCATGCCGCCTCCAAACCGACCACATCGGCCACACTGGTTACATCAACACCGTCACCATCTCCCCCGACGGCTCTCTCTGCGCGTCCGGTGGCAAGGACGGCACCACAATGCTGTGGGACCTTAACGAGTCGAAGCACCTTTACTCTCTTGCTGCCGGCGATGAAATCCACGCCCTTGTTTTCTCCCCCAACCGGTACTGGCTCTGCGCGGCGACTTCGAGCAGCATCATCATATTCGATCTGGAGAAGAAGAGCAAGGTCGACGAGTTGAAGCCGGAGTATACTTCGGTCGGGAAGAAGAGCAGAGATCCGGAGTGTGTGAGTTTAGCGTGGAGTGCAGATGGGCAGACGTTGTTTTCTGGTTACACGGACAATGCTATTAGGGCATGGGGTGTTATGTCGAGGGCTTAACTTGCCTCTTCAGTAGCTCTACGATTGTTGACTCGCAGTGAAGGGATCCACTCTTGACATATGAGCGTGAAGCCTCGCGTGTAAATGTAAAGATTCTTGTTTGGGTCTGTAGCGGGACATAAAGTATCTGCCCACAATATCTGGTTCGACATCCACTGCGTTCCAACTTTTCAAGACATAGTCATACTCAATGCGAATGCACAACCACCTTATTGTAGGATCATCACAGCCCAAAATCTGACAAGTGCGTCCCAACCCGATGATTCCTTGCTCAAAGTTTTAAAAGGAGCCCCATCGCAGCCCACCACCGTCGCAACACCCACCATCAACCTCCCGACCCACCCCCCATCCTCCGCAACCCCTCCTCCGCATTCCGCACCCCCTCCACAAAGCCCACCCCCTTCGCCAAGCCCCTCGCCTCCTCATACCTCCTCCGCGCCTCCGCCACATCGCCATCCATCTCGGCAAACTCGCCCAGGTTATGCGTCGCCACGGCGCAGCCCGTGTCGCATTCGGCGTCTCGCTGCGGAGGCGCGATGTGCGCGGCGACCGCGAGGGCTTTCTCGGCCCAGGTGCGGGCGTTGTTGACGAGAGCGGGACGGGAGAGCGGGGGCGTGTTGGGGGTTGGGGGCGGGGATTGTTGGGCGATGGAGATGGAGAGGTTGTTCACTGTTGGTGGAGGGTGGGAGTTAGCTGAGTCTGAGGTAGGTGGATTGTGGGGTTTGTGAGAGGGAGGGGTGCGGGGACGTACTTAGGACGACGGAGTGGCAGGTCGAGGGCTCAGAGAGGGTCAAGGCTTGTAGGAAGAGGGGGGCGGCGAGGTAGTGTTGATTTCGTTGTTCGTAGTGGTGGCCGAGCGCTGCGAGGAGGGGATGGTGTGAGTTCTGAATAGTTCTGCATAGCATAGGGGAAGGGGGCAGCGTACATTCTAAGGCGGCACCTGTTTCCTCATCGGTCATCCATCGGCCCTCGTCCGGCTTGACGCCCTCGTCTTCCCTCCTCTTCTTCTCCCTCAGCACCGTCTCGACGGCGTACACCAGCTGCTCCTCCGCGGCTTCCGTGTCCGCGACGTACTGGTTCGAGTACAGCTCGCCGAGCTTCACGCTCACGCCCACCGTCTTGCCCAGCACTCTCGTCCGCTTGCCCTCGTTCCCTTCCTTGCCGCCCAGCTCGTCGACCCAGCGGAGACAGTCTCTCTTCAGCGCCTCCAAGATCTCGATCGCCTTGGGATACTGCTGAATTCGCTCCATCATGCTCGCCAGTTGGATCTTGACGCCGAGGATCTCGTCGCTGAAGGGATCCATGCCCAGCTCGTCGGCCACCGTGAGCGCTTGGCCGTAGTATTTGACCGCATCTTTGGGGGAGAGGGAGATGTTGGTGTAGTACAACGCTCGTCGGAGTTTTTGCGCCACGGGTTCCGGGAATTTGTGGAAGGAGCCGATGATGTAGCTGTTGTAGATGTAGTTGGCGTAGATGAGGCCGCCGGCGCCGATAGCGATGCTGTTTTTCTCTATCAGCGTGCCGTCGGATATCTAGTACGGAGGCAGAATATGTACGAGACGACAGCCAACGAGACCGAGTAAGGGTATTGTCGGAATAGTTCCTTGGCTGCAGCTCGCGACGACTTATGTCTCAACCCAGGCTGAGGTTGCCTTGCAAGAGGAAGATTGAGGCGCCCCCGTGATGGTTTTAGGGGCTGGGTCCATATGCATCTGCTTTCGAACACATTTCGACGTATGGCTCTGCTGAACATGTTGCGGTAATGCGCTCGGCGCTGGGTTGGATATGCTGCTACGCAGGAAAGCTCAGAAGGAACATTAATGATAGCCAGACATTAGTCGTCGATAGTGATTTGCAGACTGGGAGCTGTGTCTCGGCTCTCGAAGTCTTGTGGCGTTTTCCTGCTGTAATTGGTAGGTGGGTAGGTAGATATCTATCAACTCAGGGTTCGAGCTCGCTTCTGCGACATGACGCAGCATTCGACCTTAAGGTACCCTTGGAGTTACAGACTTTTGACATTTGACCGACTTGTCAATACTCTGAGTTCATTCTGAGAAGCCTGGAGCCAACATCGCGAGATGTGCGGACGTTATGCGCTTGGATTGGTAGGCACCTATAGCCCTCGTGCTCTTCTGCCGCTGATGAGTGTTGCAGCGGCCCTCCGTCGTCCGGCAGAGGCTCGTAGAAGGTGGCATGCCAGTGGAAGAGGCTCCAGAAGATGACGATGTACGACAAAGCTACAACTTCGCGCCTGGCTACCATGGGCTCGTCTACAGAGCGGATGTGGCTGATCACGGAGCTGGGGCAAGACATCACAAGCATGGCGATGAGGGCCAAGACGCGGAGGAGGCACAAGACGCACCAGAAGGGACGGAAAAGGAATGCAAGGAGACACGATATAAGATGCAGTCTATGAAGTGGGGTATATGGCATTACATGCTTACGGATACGGTCTGCGCAAAGCTCTGACGAATCACATTAGGGCTTATTCCGTTCTGGACGAAGCGTAACCCTGACTACGGATCGATGTTGAAAACCATCAACTGTCGCGACGACTCATTACTGGAGAACCGAGGCATGTGGAATACAATGAAGCAAAAGAAGCGCTGCATCGTGTTATGTGAGGGTTTCTATGAGTGGTTGAAGAAGAACGGTGGAAAGGAGAAAATCCCGCATTTTGTGAAGCGTAAGGACGGCCAGCTCATGTGTCTCGCTGGTCTTTGGGATTGTGTGCAATATGAAGGTAAGCCAAAGCCCCTCTATAGGACCGGGGCGGTGGATTAAGCAATGGGTAGGTTCTGAAGAAAAGCTGTACACATATACCGTCATCACGACTTCACCAAACGACCAGCTGAAGTTCCTCCATGACCGTATGCCCGTCATCCTAGAAAATGGCTCGGAAGATATCCGGACGTGGCTCGACCCTAATCGTGCGGAGTGGTCTAAAGAACTTCAATCATTGCTGAAGCCTTACAAGGGAGAGCTGGAATGCTATCCGGTGAGTAAAGACGTTGGTAAGGTTGGCAACAATTCGCCAACCTTCGTTATTCCGATAGCTAGCACAGAAAACAAGAACAATATTGCCAATTTCTTTGCGAGTGCCAAAAAGTCTGCCAAAGGCAACGCCGATAAGAAGGAGATGGACGAAGTGAAGGATGCGGCATTGACGAGCCCCATGGTCAAACATGAGGCGGAAGAAAAGCGCGCAACCGTGGACCAGGACGGCACCGAAAACAACGCACCACTTCCAATCCCAAAGTCGGAAGATGTGAACAGTCAATCAAGTCTGAAGCGAGAACATAGCGACAGCAATGGTATGGACGACGGAGCAACGACTTCGCCATCGAAAGTAGCGAAGAAAGCGAAAACGATCAAGAAGGTGGACCGGTCTCCGGAAAAGTCTTCCAGCAGCGTCTCGACTCGAAAGACTCGAAGTGCAACGAGCAACGGTAGCAAGCGCAGCCCTGTCAAAAACGCCAATTCATCGGGGCAGAGGATTACGAACTTCTTCAATTAGAAGGGCCTAGATGATCCCGATGGTCTAGACCGTTATCTCTAGTTATCCTTGCCCACGTGTTTGGCAGGAACTTTCAGGGGACCTATCCGAAGTAACACCCGTGGCTTGCTTTTGATTTGGTGTTGGCGTTGGCGCTGGCGTTGGCGCGCATCTATGTGGGAGGATCGACATCGACACTGCAGGTGGCTTAATGGCGTTGCACCGCGTGGAAGGGCTTTGCAGTTAGGTAGGCTGTTAGCTGCCGGCCATGCATACATATGGTACTGTAAGGCGGAAAACCTGTTGTACACTGTGTACTGTGCTGGTACTGTAAGTAGGTACTGTGTAAGCGGAAAGACGGGGCAAGCTTGCGGTAAAAGCCATCTGCGTCTTCCCACATGATACTTGAGATCCCTGATCTTAAGACGGTGAAGTCCGTTCCAGCAGCAGCTGCAGCTGCTGCAGCAGCAATGGTCGAACAACTTGAACTGATCCTTCTCATGCATCGGCAGTTTCCGCATCTCCAGATCAGGAGTAGCCGCCAGTGAAACGACTGCAGGTGGGAAGGGATAATTAATAATGACAAATGACAAATGACAAATCGCAAATCACACGAATCACACCGCCGTTAAGCGCGGATTTATCGAGGATGATAATTCCAACTCTGCCTAGTCCGATAATTCGCGCTTCGTCTTCACGATGAATTACAGATTAGACTGTTTCTCTTTGCCACCTTGAAGATAATATCAGGGCGCCCTCGAAATGTAACCGGAACATGCCTGCCTTCCAGTCAATAATACTTGCGAGCTGCCCCTTGCCATGAATAATAGTGAAATAGGGAATCCAGACGACCTTTGCAACATTTATATAAGATACACCACCGCTTTGGATGACTTTCTTACGGAGTATGTGTATGTTGCCGAAGCGTTTTGAAGGCGAGGATGTTTACCACCGGCCAGCTCCCCCCAAGTTTCCCTCGATTTCAGACTAGGAAAGCTTTGTTTGTCCTTGAATTGCAAAATGATTTCTTATCGGTCGACGGCAAACTTCCTGTCAATACGTGCCCTGGCTTCGTTGATGATATTCAAACCCTGGTTCCAGTGTTTCGAGGCTTGGGAGACATCGTCTGGGTCCGTTCCGAATTCAACGAGTTGAGCGTTACGGCAGATCCGCCTGAGATTGAAGACGTCTTCAGCTCGAAAGACAAACCACTGTCCGTGGCAGAAGAAGGTGGTGATGATGATCATGACTCGGAAGACGAGGACGAGCATTGTGCGCAGGGAGCGGAGGATGACGCTAAAGAGCATAACCACAGACGATCCCACGGCGGCGGCTCCTCAAGGAGTCAATCACGCTCAGCTTCGTCTGGGCCTTCTGACTATGTCCCGCGGCTTCCACACCAAACCTCTACTGGAGTGAAAGTCAAGCAAGGTGAGCTATTGGCTTCACGGCTGACCGACACAAGCCGCGTCCGGTCAAGACCATCCTCGCCAGGCCGTAGGTCAACAGACATCTGCTGCGTGCCGGGAAGCTGGGGCGCAGACTTCGTCGACGATATAAAACCTGCTATTGACGAGCGGAAAGACCGCCTCGTAGTGAAGTCCTGTTTTTCCGCCTTCGATGATACGAGTCTACTTCTATTATTACGATCTACCTTTGTCACGGAGTTATATATATGCGGGTCTCGTTCTCATGCTTCAGTTTATGCTACTGCCGCAGATGCCGTGCGGCATGGATTCTCCATCACGATTGTCGAAGATTGCTTGGGATATCGAGAAGAGGGTAGGCATATGGAGGCCATGAGACAGATGGCGGACGTCATGGGGGCAGATGGGATAACCAGCACCGAATTGATCGAAGAGATCACTGGAGCATCGCCCAAGCGGGAGGATCATGAAAAAGACCAAGAATCATCACGAGGTACTGCCCACTCCGCGCAACTAGAGACGACACTAAAGGGAAAATCTGGAAGTGTCAGCGCCATAGCATTGTCGGATCTCGCCATCGGAGAGGGGTCCGTTGCTGCAGAGAACTCACCAACAAGAGAGGGCGCAGCTGGAATGAATAGCGACTTTGATCAAGAACCCGAGCTTGGTACTACGGTGCTCACTGCTATATCCACTTCAATTGCGGTAACAGCAACGAAACACCAGCTCGACAGTGATGGATCTACCGAAGCCAGTACCACGAGGATCAAGATAACGTCTGCTGATTCCGACGCTCAGCGCGCAGGTCAAGACGCGAGAGGATTGTCGACAGCTTCAAGTAATGAAGTTGAAAACGAGCCAAAAGCTAGTAAAAATCGGAGCGAACGACTTCCAACGATGCGAAAACGTCAGACAACCTCAAAGTCCGTTGTTGTTGAAGGCGCTGGAAAATCTCTGCTCTCCAAGGTCACCAAAACCTCACAGTTGGCATCCGCTCTCACACAAACGGGCTTGCAGGTCAATTCTGATTCGACCTACCCAGGCGGCACGGAGTTAACCCCGTCAAGTGTGCAGCTGGACGAAGCAATTCGGGCGGATGTCGAACTCTGTACGCTGGGTCCCGACGATCAGATAGGCGAAGGCGATTGCCAGATCCTCTGCAATATTCTTTCCCAGGCTGTGGCGGATGAAATGTTTCGGCAGGTGAGAAAAGAAGTCCGGTGGCAGAAAATGTATCATCGAACGGGTGAAGTTCCTCGTCTCGTCGCCGTACAGGGTGAGGTCGGTCAAGATGGTTCAATTCCAGTTTATCGTCATCCCGCAGACGAATCTCCCCCGCTGCAAAGCTTCTCTCCAACGGTGTTGAGGATCAAAGACGTGGCAGCCAAGATCTTACAGCAACCACTAAACCATGTGTTGATTCAACTCTATCGAGATGGTCAAGATAGCATATCGGAGCATTCCGACAAAACGCTTGACATTGTCCACGGTTCGAGGATTGTCAATGTGAGCCTTGGCGCTCAAAGGATCATGACATTGCGAACCAAGAATCCGGCCAGAGAAGACCCTTCATCCAAGCCGTCTACGCGACAAACTCAACGTGTTCCTCTTCCCCACAACTCAATGTTCGTACTAGGGCAAAATACTAATAAGCGGTGGTTACATGGTGTCCGTCCAGACAAGAGACCAAGCGCAGAGAAATCAAGTGCCGAGTTGGCATTCTCTGGGGAACGCATATCGCTCACTTTTCGTCATATCGGCACCTTCCTGAACCATGACTCTGGACGTATATGGGGCCAAGGCGCGTGCTCAAAGTTCAAGACTAGTGCTGGGAATATTGTGAACGGTGACGCGGCGGAAGTCGAACACTTGATACGAGCCTTTGGGGAAGAGAATCAAAAGTCCCAATTCGACTGGGAGGGGGAGTACGGACGCGGATTCAACGTACTGAATTTTAAAACACGATCTCCGAAGCTGTATGGATCGGACGACGAAGTATCGGATCTTCGAGTAAAGCTATACTTGGCTGAACTAGGCGTTCCGTGGCGGCTCGGGAAGCCGAAAATCAAAGAATTGCCAGAAAACGCTGCAAAACGGACTCTGTTCAGGCTCAGACAGCGACCCAAGTTCGTCGACATCGACCCGGATGAAACTGAGATTGAGGGCGACTTGGCCATACTTTTCTACCTCAACAGTTTCTACGACAGTACAGATTACTACCACTCCTCTGATAGCACGCGAGCTGTTGGTGCACGCGCCTTCAGCCGAATAGGCAAGGCAGAACGACTATTAGACCTTTGGCGTCGCATATCAAACGCCCCATCTGAACGTGGTACCCGGAGCTCCGACGCCATTGGTACCCAGCTATTGGCCGATGAATTACAGTCATGGGAAGCTTGTATCGAAGACAGCCAGTATATCGTTGGGGAATCATTCTCGATGGCCGACTGTGCCTTTTGGCCTATATTGAAAGAGATCATTCAGGAGTGGGAGTCTTGGGGATTAGTCAAGTTCCCCAACCTGACCAGATACCATGAATCGGTCTTGCGACGGGCAATCAACGCGAAGATACTCTAACGGGCTGGCCTTGGTCAGGAGATCAGGAGCTTCAGTTCAAAGGAGTGGCTTCACAGCGACCTAGGTTACCAGAGACAGCGATGGTAACCAGCTTTTCAAGGGAAAGCGAACGTAAAGCTACCGTGGCTACAACGTCGAGCACATCCGCGCGTCTCCTACAGCAGAGTCAGCCAGGATAAACAGCGATCTACTAGACATAATCTAGGGCTGTTGAATGGGACCTGGGGCCCATGCGCTGTCTCTTCCAAGCTCTCTTCGATTGTGCTGGCATAAACGAAGAACCTCACGAAGCCAATCTACGGCCATGCCAACTGCATGTCTTTTCCGAACCCGGATGAGAAAATTCTCACCAACAATCGAATGAAGGGGCTTATATGACGCCACCCTTGGCCGTATCCAAGGTTCGTCGAACATAGACGCTAGTAGCCAATATCAGAATACTGATGCGTCAGAGAAGGAGTGTACGGGGATCTGCCATAACACTCTGTCTTCGTTCCATTGTTCGGTCCTTGGGATTGGAGAACAGCGCAGTGCTAGATCACAGCTTGACTAAGACGTGTCATAAACAGCTGCGGAGGAACACTGAAGTGAAAGGCTACGAGCTGGCTTGATACCAGGGCAATCGCGCTGGTCAGATGGGAAGCAAGAGCATAGGTTACTCGAGACGAGCGCCTTAGAGCGAGAATAGCAGTCTTTCGAGCGAATTGATGTTTCATGATCTTTGCAGAAGCTCTATGTAGCCCAGTCGATGAATCCTGTGAACAGGGACCTACGGATGAAAGAGCGCCAACGCAGCCACCAAAGATGATCACGGCTTTTGTATGATAATCACGCTTCCCTCTACCCATTCATTTCATGTCCCCAATCTAAACCCCTTACCCCGTAACTCCATGCAAATGCAAAACGTGCCCAATTCCAATGCAATCTCAATCTTGTCACCACGGAGCAGAAGTATACATCCCCATCTGCACGATCAATCAATCCGAGCCCGACTCATCCGGTTGTTGCTGGGTATTGGCCAATTCCTGAAAGTAGATGTCAGCGACCACAGAACGATTCCGCGACTGACTGTCCATCCTGACCTCTTCCAATCTCGCCTTTAACTTCTGCAGTTGACTTTCCTTGACGACCAGGGTCTGATCGTCGAGATCTTCGACGATGAAGTCATGCTTGTCCTGGTCGATCTTCAGGATGATGGCTTTGATGGAGGGATCGCATTCCACCAGGACACCTTGCGCCGGTCGGGGTTAGTATTAGTCTCTCGGAGGGTATCATGGGGATGAGGTTTTTGTATGGACCTTACCTTTGACGGCTTTTGGCATGCTTGATGGATGGTGGTGGACGTAAAGATTGTGCGGTGCTTGATTCGTTATGCTGCTAGCGCTATACCTTAGCCTTGTCTTATCTTATCGCCTATCTCAGCGCCTACCTTAGATCATGTCCGCCGCCTGTAAGGTATCCATCTTACAGCATTACCTACCTTACCTACCTACCTACATACTTCTCATACGGTGATTGCGAGCATCATCCTCAGCATGGCTAGAATATCGCCTTCAAGCGTTTTATTCATGGTGTAATGCTATTCAAGATCGTTGCAGGCTCCATACTTATGACCCAGAGTATAACGGAGAGCGGGCGCTACTGCGGGAGCTAGAGTACTCTACCTTCCGCTACTACTTCTTCGACTGAGCCATGGTGGCTTTTAGCCCCCGACGGTGGTCTTCGCTCTTATTATTGTTCCTGCCGACACCAACGGTCACCCAACTAACCTTCGGCGACGCGCCCGTCACCTCCATACCTCCACCAACGACCAAACTACTTTCTTCACAGTCCTCGACGTCTAGCACAACTCCATCCCAACCGCCCTCACCCACCAACTCCTCCTCCACCACCACCACCACCACCACCTCCAACCCCGACGACTCCGACGACCTCCCCCCTACCAGCGTAGTCAACTACTACTTCCTCCTACTCGCCATCCTCGTCCTCATCCTGCTGGCCTTGGCATGGACATTCCACCGGCGCCGGAAACGGAACCTCGCCCTCTCCCGCAACGGCGGACACCACGCCCTGGCACGAGATCTAGAAGGCTGGAGGGGCAACAGACGCTGGGCGGCCTCCGGTGGCGGTAGAGGGTGGAGGGATGTGTTCAGTGGACATGGATCGAGGACAGGAGGGAGAGGAGAGGAATGTCTGGATGGGCGCGGGGAAGCGCCGCCTCCGTATGATCCTCATCGGCTTGAGGAACCAAGACCGGTGCGGGCTTTATCGTTAGGTTATGGGAGGGACCGAGCGGTTCGAACGTCCATACCACTGCACACGCTGGACGAAAGTGCGGAGGAGGGCAAACCGCCAGAGTATAGTATGGGCGGACTTGGGGAGTCTGCTGATGCTTGCCGGGTTCCGTCGGCAGTTTGAGTACCGTTGACCTGGATGGCACTGCGAGGCATGCGGCGGAGTGTGTGGGCCAAGGCGATTGACGGATTTATTAAGTCACGGAAGGCTAGAGGAGTATAGGCGTATACTTCGTATACTTCGTATACTTCAACTGGAGATGGAGATGGAGACGAGGCGCAAGGTCTGAATGTCGATTCAGCCTCCCAATGTTCGTCTTACTGCTTGCTATTCCTATTCGGCCTCTTACAACGTTGCAACGGTGTCAAAAGTACAGTGTCAATGATCTTCAAGAAGCACCTTAAGGTACCTGAGGTATTAATGTAGCCGCAAACGAGTCATCTTACGAATGCGGTAAGGTATTGCACCCACCTTACAGTACCTTAGGTACTATATGTCATCTTCATCACCGCATCATTACATGTGGCGCCAACGTTAGGCTTTCCCTTTCGGGGCTGGCCTGTTGACAAAAGCTTCCAAGCTTGGCAGGTCATTTTAAGCTAGGCCGGAGCAGGCTAGTATATCCTCGGAATGGGGAAATCCCACTATGTGGCTGAATGGAACGAATATGACAGGTTGAAAACAGGAAGACCTTACCCCTCATTGCTGTGTCGCTGTGCCGTACTAGAAGCTAAATAAGCTTTGCGATCACCTCTTCTATCGATAACGCGGGAAGCTAACCGAATGGAGAGCATCCGTGCTCATCCCTCTTCTCCATTGGTGGCAATGCAATATACATGGACAAATCTGATATCGTCACTGCTGTAGCGACACGGATCAGTCACATCCCGATTCTTCTCCGACTTCCTGACTAGGACTGCAGCTGCGGGGATTGACTGCACGGATTGACCACGGCCCGTGGAAGTGCCTTCGAGCTGGCCTATAACGTCTGTGCCCTTCCTTGCCCTAAACCATATTCGATTACGTCGTCCATTCTAAAGCAGGTCAGACAGTACGCTTGTCATGAAGCTTTCCCAGCTTCTGCCTTGTTGTGTCCATTTGAGATGCAGATCCTGACCGTTTTCCTTACGTAGCTTGCTTGAAGGGGTGTGGGGAGCTTGGTCATGATTTCTACTAGTCAAAGCTCTATATATCTGCTGCCCCGCGTCCCTCCCCCCGGTGCACTACTTTGAAGGAATCTGCGCTCGTTTGTCGACTACCTTACCTCCAACAGCTCACTGCACATCGATACTTGATTACAGTCGTCAATATGCTCTTCTCTAACGCTGTTGCAGTCTTTCTGGCTGCTGGTCTTAGCTATGCCTCTCCCATTGAGAAGCGTGTCATGACGCCGGTGGTCAACGACGGCATCAGTATGTCCATCTCGCAAACTTGCTCATACAGAAACAGGTCTCGTTGACTGACGCGCTTCTCCATATAGTCCTCAATTATGCTCTAACCTTGGAGTATCTGGAGCGCAAGTTCTACCAGGATGGCCTAGCCAACTATACCCAAGCCCAGTTCGTCGCTGCCGGCTTCGCCGACCCATTCTACACCAACCTCAAGCAGATCTACTACGATGAACAGACGCACGTCAAATTCATCTCCGGCGCCCTTGAAGCCGCAAACATCACTCCAACAAATGAATTGCAGTACACTTTCGGCGTGACCGACCCCAAATCCTTCGTCACTCTGTCAAGTGTCTTGGAAGGTGTCGGAGTTTCAGCGTGAGTTGCCAGAGGTCGAACCAGATCGTTCGGTCCGTTGATTCGCGTTCTCAGGTACACTGGGGCTGCCGCGTCCATTATGAACAAAGACTACCTTACCGCCGCGGCGTCCATCTTGAGTGTCGAGGCACGTCATGCGGCTTACATTCGATCCGAAATCGGAGAGTCTCCGTTCCCGAACCCTTTCGATACCCCATTGGACTTCAACCAAGGTAATCTCAACGCCGTTCTTTGATTTCGTAGCCGTTGTCATCTAATACGTTGGAATCCAGTATACAGTCTTGCGTCGCAGTTCATCACCGGAGGCAGCAGCCCCGTCATGCTCCCTTTCATGGCCTTCCCGAAACTGATGCCGTAAGTCTCCCGAGCTTCTTAATGAAGGGACAAATTCTAATCCATTCGCAGGCAATGCATGGGATCCTACGGGTAATCCACACTACAACCAGCGCATGATCCATCACAAATGCTGATACCATGAAGGTCCGGCAGCTCATGCATCACCTTCACTAACGCCTTTGCAAACGCCCAGTCGTTCGACAGCTCCATTACCGCCAATACTGCCATCTATGCCGTCTTCTTCGTAAGTCACTCATTTCACTCCAATTATATTATTCTGTAACAATGAGAATAAGAACGTTCACTGACATAGTTCATCCAACAGTCCGGTCTCATGAAAGTATGCCTCCCTCCTGCACTACCCCGCTCCATCACTTCAACATAACGACAACCACTACGAAGACAAAACAGAACTTCAACTAAATGATCTGTAGATCCCCGTCCGAGTCAGCTGCTCAGGCTCCTCCGACTACAAGGTTGATATGATCCCGAAGTATGTTTCGGGACAGACCTACGTCCTCTTGTCCAGATCTTGCGAGGACTTCTCGGACGAGAACGTTATCGCTGGGCCTGCTCTTATCGAGGTATGTCTTCCTTCTTCCTCTTTTTGGCCGCTGATGAAGTCGAGGGACGGGGCTGATTATTGTAGACGATCTCAATGAAGATGGCCTCGATGATGCATCCGATGTGTTAGTATGCTTGGTTGTGTGGTGTCGATGGCGTCGTGGTTGATTGATGAGGGATGGGAAATGGGCGATTGTAGTTGTCATGAGGGGATTGAGTATGACTGTCAGTGTGATTGGCAAGGATAAGGGGCATGTTCGTTGTGATAGCTAAGAATAATGGTACGATGATTGCTCGACCAGATACATCTGCAGGAGAGAGTAAAAGTACTATAGGACTCTCAGAACCATTTAAAACCCCCCCCCCAGATAACCACAGTGGGAGTTTGGTCTCTTCTTGCGACGAAGCTCACAGTTACAAAGCATTGTTTGACCATTTAACCAAGCCCTTGATTCCGGTAGACCACATTTCCATCCTCATACCTCAGACCATGATGCGTTGTCCTCACCTACGTGTAATTGGAGGGCCCTGTAGACTATTTCTACATAATTCCTCAGATCGCACACGTTGGAAGAGGATTACTAGTACTCCGATAGACGTAGAAGCATAATTTTATTGAGGTGGTGGGAGGATGACCTCCAAAACCTTTGTGACTGCTCTTGGCAACCTGTGTTTTCTCATTCTCGACGGTCTGCGCTGGCCTGGCCTTCTGTGTTTCTCATGCTCGACGATCTCACGGGTCGACGACGTCCCCACAACTTCTCCCATGTCATTGCTGTCCCTTCAGGCTCTTCCTGCACTCTCTTCACAGATGTAAAGGCCAAGCAGTCTCGTTGGATGTCTCTGGGTTTAGGGATGTGTTTAGGCGTGGGTTTAGGCATGGGTTTAGGCCTGTCTTTAGGCCTGTCTTTAGGCATGGGGTCAGGCGTGGGGTCAGGCGTAGGAGCCTAGAACCACTACTGATCCGGTGAATTGTGTGGCTTCTGAGTTCTCGATCTAACGTTAGCGTGAAGCCATCTGGCTGATGCGGAACCCCCTGTCAGCCGCAGGGCTGTGCTCTACAAGTAGCACAAGTCAAGTAAAGTCGCCCTCACCTCGAGCCATATTCCACCGACCACAAGAACGCAATACCTTACCTACCTTCCTCCCAGCGAACAAAAGTCCACACACCATCCCGTCTCCTCCACCCCCAACCCCCCGAAACCACCGCCAGCACGCCCGTCATGAAGGAACTCAGCACAGCCATGACCGCCCGCTCGCTCCGCACCATCCAAAACGTACCTCCCCTCCGTTCCCCTCCCCTCACCTCTCCCCCTACCCACCTCCTCTCCGCCCGCACCACCCATCAGCGCTCCAAGTTATTTGTACCTACCTAGGCAGCTAACGGTCCCCAAACAAAGGAACTCGACTACCTCACCGACACCTCGACCATCACCCCCGCGCAACGCTCCTCCATCCTCTCGCACTTCCCCGCCCCCCCCGCCACCACCATCTCCCCTCCCTCACAGACCCCATTCACCCAACCCCCCTTCACCGAAAAGCAACCCCCCTCCTTTTACGCCCCCCCACCCTCCGCATCGCCCGCCCCCCCTCCCCCCGCCTACGCCT
>JAABUJ010001832.1_pt1 | contig 28970 bp, 31 predicted proteins | sample 5559131 | NCBI WGS metagenome assembly JAABUJ01 (sample SAMN10711875, study PRJNA513366) | rock metagenome | isolation source: Antarctica rocks | place: Antarctica: Victoria Land, Mt New Zealand nord | collected 2016-01-07
TGAAGGTTGAGGATGAGGGGGTGAGGGTCTGGGTGGGGCATGGGACGAGGGATATGGTTACTAGTTTTGAGGCGAGTCGGAGGTGGGTGGAGGGGTTGAGGGTGAGGGATAAGGAGTTTAAGGCGTATGATGGGTGGTTTCATAAATGTAGGTGCTGCTGTGTTGGTGGTGCGTGCGGAGGACTGGTGCTGACGCGAGCGATACAGTGCATGCGGAGCCTGGCGAAGACAAGATCACTTTCGCCAACGACGTGGCTAGTTGGATCTTGACGCGGTGTTCTGTCGCGACACAGGGCGGAGAGGAGACGAGGCCGAAACTCTGATTGTAAGGCGAGGATGTGTTGCTATTCTGCGGGGCTTGCGTCGGGGGTCTGTGTGCCGGCGTTGGGTCTTTCTTCCTCGCCACGATGTCGCATCCGTCTCCAGACACCTAGGAACCCGCCACCGAAAATCCTTCCACCCACTTTGGGTCTACATACCATCGCCCACTCGTCGTCGTGACTTGCGAGTGCTTGAGCTTCTTCCTGATCCCTGGTGATCTCCGTGTTGTCTTCCGCTGACGACCCGCTCTCTCCACCATCACTGTCTAGACCCTTCGCTCGGTTATGCTGTGCCCTAATCAACGCCCGTGGCCTTACAGCGCGGACGGACCACTCCCTGCCGCCAGTCATGCTGGAGCCAAGTTCAAGCACCCGGTCCAGCGCGAAGGGCAGCCTCTGTTTTCTTATGACTTCAACGCAAGCAGAGATTTGCGTGATGCTAGGGTTGAACACCGTCAACACGCCATCCACCTGGAGCGCGGACGCTACGTTTTCCAGGTGAGCTTCAGGCACGGGCAAATCCAACAGGACGTGAGCCAGAAACTGTTTGCTACCTTCGCCCTCGTTGCTCTGAGCTCGTACCGCGAGCTCCTGTGAGATCCATTCGGACACGTTCCCGACGTGGAAATCGACGTTATTGGCATATAAGCCATGTCGGAAGCCTTGGACGATTTGCTTCGCGTGAGCGGAGTTGTGCTCCGAAATGTCGATGGTGTGGATGATAGCCCTGCGTGATGGCCTCACTTGTTGGAGGTCCAACCCCTCATCAGGGCTTGGTAGCGTCTCAAGGGCATCGTTCTTCTCCTTATCTAATTCGGTCATTGACACATCATCCGCTGTTTCAGGGGCCGCATGTTGCGCAGCGCCGTTATCCGGTGAAGGCGGATTGAAGGCATGTATTGCCCGAGCGAGATACAACGTCAAGCCACCATGCCCGGTTCCAGCTTCGAGTATCTCAAAAGGCGATCCGGCGGGCGTTATGGGCGCATGGATGTCCAGTAGTGACACAATCAGGTCGGCATCTGCGGGATAGATCTACTAATTCTTGACGATCAATCCAAGTTCATCTTCTCCCAGAGGGTCAAGCCTTACCGGAGTGACCCTTCGTGGAGTCATGGTAACATAGTCGGAAAGTGTTGGCAATTGAATCCTGCAAGCCCGACCTTCGTGACAACGATCTATCAGCTCGTGTCTAGCAGACTGGTGTGCGATTATTCTCCCCACCTTTGTCCGTCTTGATGGCATCGCGCACTTGCTTGCCAATAATCTTATTCTGCTCAATGCTACCCCTGTGCGTCGCTATTCTGGAATCGCGACGCAGTGGTTTCGTGAGGAAGGGGTCCTTGCCGCCGCCATGGAGAAGCACACGATCACCCTCTACACAAATGGTATGGTTTAGATCTGCGCAGACATGACAAAGCTTAGGATAGCAAACCTGCTATTGTAGCTGCAGCCGTTGCGAGAAACCGGCGGCAGTCCAGGCAGACGCCATTAGACCACCTTGAGCGCAGTTTCATGGTAGCTTCGAGGTAATTACTTCGCATCTTTGCTTTCTTCGAATTGGAACCCAAGTATGTAACGAAGACGCGTGCTCGGCCGAATGTATTTCCGGATTGACCCCAGAGTGTTGGAACTCTAATTTGATAGGGACCCATCCACATACCCACACCGTGACAGACAACAGAGCCGTTTCTGATGCAGAGTTTCTTATGTGTTAGACACACTATGGGAGATGTAGACGGCCCTGTACACACAGCATGACGTGGTCTGGCTACGCCAAACAGCTGTACAAGTGGGCAGCTGCCTAAGAATCAGGAGTTGCAGCTCAGTATCAGCAACCCAGAGCATGATGACTCGACGGATTGTGAGTTTTCTACTATAGAGGCGGACATGTATCTTCCCCTCGACGTCAATGGAAAAGCTGACTTCTCTCATGAGCAAAAGGTCCGCACTGGCATCCAGCTGGGCGTTCTAACATTCGTCACCCTCATAGTAGTCTTCGTTGTCGACAACAGGTATCGGGTACTTCCCAACTCGATACATAACCATCTCCCGATTCACCATGCTGGCTTTGTCATGACCGACATTACGGTCACCACCTGCACCACGCTCAATCCGCTATCGAGCTGTCAGCTAGTCGGTGATAAATGGCATCGAATCGAGAAGGACTTGTATCTTGGGAAGAGTTGGTTTACGAGCGCCTACGTAAATGTACAGCGGCGAAAGGAGGAAGAATTGACGGAGAAGGATAAAGTTATCCTGGATGTCCGGGTGGGCCGGCTGGATCCTGTTACCGGAGACAAGGGGGAAGGCGGCGAACAGTGGGAGTCACGACCGGCGGGCATTTGGCTGAAGAGATCGTCCAAGAGGCATGCCAGCGATTCACCGAAAGTCATTACCGCGGTGGACGTGTTGTTCGGGGCAGACGCCGTGGAGCCCAGACACGGGTGGGAAATCAAGGATCCTCCGCTCCTGCTCGCCACTTCTGGCGAGGTTCAGGAGGCCAGACTTAGTGTGCGAAGGGGATTGCCGGGCAAGGTTGAAAAACCAGTGCTCAGAATCAGGAAGGATGGGAAGTTCAAAATCATGCAAGTCGCCGATCTTCATCTCAGCACAGGACTGGGCACCTGTCGAGATGCCGAACCTCCAGGTCACAACGGCGGCAAATGTGACGCCGATTCACGGACATTGGAATTTGTTGGCAAGATTCTCGACGAAGAGAAACCCGATTTGGTCGTACTAAGTGGCGATCAAGTCAACGGGGAGACCGCGCCTGACGCACAAAGTGCAGTTTTCAAATACGCCGAACTCTTCATCCGGCGCAGCATCCCCTACGCCACCATCTTCGGCAACCACGACGACTCCGGATCCCTATCACGCCCGGCCCTCATGTCCCTCACCGAGACTCTACCCTACTCTCTCGCCGAAGCTGGCCCCGCCACCGTCGACGGCGTCGGGAACTACATCGTCGAAGTGCTGGCCCGGGGCATCTCCACCCACTCCGCACTGACGCTCTACCTCCTCGACACGCACGGCACGTCGCCCGACGAGCGGCAATACCGCGGCTACGACTGGCTGAAGAAGAACCAGATCGACTGGTTCCACGACACGGCGCAGGGGCTGAAGAAAGCGCACAAGGAATACACGCACGTGCACATGGACCTGGCCTTCATCCACATCCCGCTGCCGGAGTATCGCGACGCGGATAATTTCCGAGTCGGCGAGTGGAGGGAGACGCCGATGGCGCCGGGCTTCAATTCCGGCTTCAAGGACGCCCTGGTCGAGGAGGGCGTGCTACTGGTTAGCTGCGGGCAGTAAGTCTCCCACTCCCTCTCGCCCTTGTTCCCTTCCCATCCCCTTTGCCCAGCTCCTTTACGCAAAATCTTCCATCTGTTGACTGATGGCTAACGCCGCGTTCTTCGTTACCTCGGTAGTGACCATGTCAACGACTACTGCGCCCTCGCCAAGTCCCCCGACGACAAGCCGCAGCTGTGGATGTGCTACGCCGGCGGCTCCGGCTTCGGCGGGTATGCGGGCTACGGCGGCTATCATCGGCGTGTGCGCTTCTTCGAGATCGACACCAACGAGGCGCGCATCTCGACGTATAAGCGGCTTGAGTATGGGGATACGGAGGGTAGAGTCGATGAGCAGATTATCGTGGACGGGGGGAGGGTCGTTGCTGAGTGAGGATTGGGATGCTGAGTGGGGCGGAATGAGCGGTTCGGGTTGGTGATGTTGGTTCTTATGTGGCTTTCACGTTCTCGGGATATACCTGGGCATGGCGTCGGGATGGGTGTCTGTTAGGTTGAGCGGCATTTGTGCTTGAGGATTATATTCAGCTTCCTCCGTACATCTACTTATAGTCTTAGTAGTACAGAAATTCGAAGCCTAGCCAGGTGACCAAAGGTATGCTGAAACTCCCGGTATCTAAAATCGCTCGCTTCAGGGACAGGACACAATCCCTAAACAGCCTTCGTCCGGTCCATCGGTATTCACCTCAACAAGCCCTTCAGGCAGCCGTCTCCATCCCCGGCAATCCCTCCACTGTCCGCACGCCTAAGTCCTCTTCCTTGGTCTCCTCAGTTCCCTCAGAAGCAGGCCCCGTCGTCCCGACCACATCCTTAGCCTTCATGCTGGAAAAATACGCCGTATAGATCTGTAGCTTCCACAACATCATCCGCGTCTTGACCGTATTCTTCTTCGCCTTGAGCATGACGAACTCCGACGCGAAAAGGTGGTCGCTAACACCGAGCGCCTGAAGCATTTCCTCTCCGAGCATCGCCCGCATATTATACACCGGGATATGGTGGCCTTTGAATTTGACCATCAGGTAAGGCTCGGGGCCTTCCGGTGGGAACGCGCCCTTCGGCTCGGACTCGACGGGTGGAGACGAGGGGCTCAAAGGACCAGAGTGCGGAGACGGTCGGCCGAGCCATAAGACGGCGCCAATCTGCGACATCTCTGGGATGCCGTCGAGGCCCTTGGCTGTGGTGACCAGGTAGCCGGCGTTGCAACGGCGGAGGTACTCCAGTCTGCCGAGGACGGTCTTGCGCAGGATGTCGAGGTAGTATGTGTCCATGTCTTCGCGCCAGACGGTCTTTTCGGTGCGGATGTCAGTGTACCTTTTCCAGCGTGGCGGGATGATTCGCATTATTTCGCCGCGGTGGGTCAATGACTTCTGGCTGATGTTGTGGAGGAGGCTTTGCCGGGCGAGCATGTACGCTGCGGCGCCGTTGGGCCGGGGTCGGAGTCCGACGTGTTCAGGACTGGACTTCACTCCCTCCTTCATCTCCGGGGTGGGATGTGCTTCAGGGTGGTCAAACTCGTCGAGGTCATCGTCTTCTTCTTGCGTGGACTTCGTAGTTGTCTTGGATGGCGAATCTTGAACGTCTTCTTCGACGGGCACGAACCACGGCGCGCCAGTCTTGGGGTGATTGACGGCGTGGAACTTGGCCTGGAAGAAAACGGGGATCCGTACGCCTGTGTAGATGCATTTGCGGACCGAAGTCGCGAGAGCCTGTGCTAGGACTTGGTCAGTTGTAAAGTCACTAGTTTAAGGCCGTGAGCTCGACCCTTACATACCATATGGATTTGCAGCCAACTTCGTCTGAAAAGGCGTCAACTCCGTCCCCTGGGCTTTCTTCGGCGTCCGGTGACGCTCTCTCGCAGCTATCTTGACCGGATCCATAAGAGGTGACAACGGCAACGGACGGTAGACTGTACTACGAGCTGCAGATTGACGGTGTCGTTCGACCCTTTCTTGCGCGCGCTCAGCGCGCATCTCGTCTTCGGCATCTTGGCCTTCTACCGTGAGATTCCCGAGCAGGCGCTTGAAACCTCCCCCCATGCGTCGGATGAGGTAGCGTGGAGCTTCAGAGGGCTTTTCGTTCTTGCTCGTAGCCGTCGAACTATATAGCCGTAGGTTTCGCCATGCCGTTCTTGTACAGCATCGCCTCATCACCCTCGGTGTGCCTCGTCACATTGAAAGTTGAAATCGTTTGACGGTCCCGTTCCGCATTTGCAGTTCCCGCTTCGGCAGACGGCAGAGTCCATTGACGCAGTCCTTACCCAAGTAGCACAGAGTCGAATCCGAGAAAGATTCATGTTCGAATCCGTTAGTTATTTGATAGCTGCGGAGCAACATCACAGAGGATGAATTTCACGAAGTCAGCAAAGGTGCTCAGCGCACCGATATTCCGCAGTTCTGCAAGAAGAGGTTGGAGCTCTCACACCACCTCTCCGAGTCAGAAACAGCCCCAAGCCTGGGTACCAACACCATACGTGACGGAGACAGTGGTACGCGCGACCTGCATCCACCTCCTCTTCGGAAGCTGACTTTCCAGGGAGGTGGTTGGCACACTTGTACGCTACCTACACAACCCTCAGAAGAACCTCATCAGATGAAAGACTACTCGCTGAACCCGCCCCGCAGATGACATCTTCTCGCGCCTACTAAAGGTAACAGCCCCGCACCCAGCACAGCCAGCGACCGCCCAGACTAACAGCAACCAGGAACGCATCGTCTGTCTAAACGGCCAAGTCGACGAAACCGTCTCGGCCTCGGTCGTCGCCCAGCTCCTCTTCCTCGAAGCCGACAACCCGGAGCGACCTATAAACCTCTACATCAACACGCCCGGCGGCTCCGTCACAGCAGGTGCGTGCGCCGCTGCAAACCCGCCTCCCCTCCCCTCAGCCAACAACCCCAACCCCATCAACATCGACCCTAACCGGCCCCCCCCCCGCTGACGTGACCCCCCCCCGCAGGCCTAGCCGTCTACGACACAATGACCTACATCCAATCGCCGGTAACAACCATCTGCATCGGCCAAGCCGCATCCATGGGCTCGCTCCTCCTCTGCGGCGGCGCTGCCGGGAAACGCTACTGCCTGCCGCACTCGTCCGTCATGGTGCACCAGCCGTCGGGGGGCTATTTCGGGCAGGCGAGCGACATCGCCATCCACGCGAAAGAGATATTGAGGGTGCGGCATCAGCTGAATGAGATTTACCGACGGCATTTGACCAAGGCGCATTCGATCGAGGAGATTGAGCGGTTGATGGAACGCGATCATTTCATGGGCGCGCAGGAGGCGTTGGCGTTGGGGATTGTGGATGAGATTTTGGAGAGGAGGAGGATGGGTGGTGATGGGGTGGGGACGAAATTGTAGAGTTTCTGGAGGGCGTGGCGGGGAGGCTTGAGGTTTGATCGCTGCAGAGGGAATGTTTTATGCGCTCTTTCTGGATTCGGGTTCCGACATGATCATTGCCATGCTGAATCTAAAGCATCACTAAAGCCAGTATCCATGTTGGGATCCTCAACAAGTCAAGATGGTAGCTACAATGACCTTGTCACGCGATTTGTGTAGAAAGACTCCAGAAGCAGTTCCGTTCTTCTTGACATGGTCATGACAAAGTCTTTCCTTGGCCCGTCGAACGTCTCGCCTAAGGTCTTGGTAGGCCAAGCCTTGTAATTCCTTGGCTGTGAAAGTATACATGTGCCTTAGGGATGACGGTCAGTAATTTCGATCATCAGGCAAGCTTGTAGGCTTCAGAACGCCTTCCAACGCCTGTCAGAATGACGAGCGTCTACATACACGTGGATGGACTAGGTATAGCCAACGTTCGTACAACTGAAAGAGAGTCGATCTCCGACACACGGACGCCAACTTATCAAGTACACATTCGGTCAAGGCAAATACGCCCCTCCCGCCACGACCAGGTTCTGCCTGGTGAACCGAACTTTATACACCGGGCTCTTCTTCGTCGGAAAGGCGCTGATCTGGTCCGGCGTCACGACGACGTCCTTGCCTTTCTTCTTCCCCGTCCCTGTCAAGCCGGCACTACCTTGCCCTCCAACCTGGCCGACCCCATCGATCTTGGTTCCTGCTCCTCCTTCCCCGATGACCTTTCCTTGCCCAGCATCGCTGGGTCCGACCACATCCCAAATGCGGACTGTACCGTCGGCGCCGCCGGAAACGAGTACGGTCGACTCAACACTCCAGCTGAGGGACCAGATGCCTCCTTTGCCGTGACCTCGCATTCGCTTCAGTAGTCGCCCGGGGCCGAGGTCCCAGAGTATGATGGTGCCAACGTCGTCCGCGGAGGCTAAGATTTTCCCACTCGGGCTGCAAGCAAGACTCGTAATGTTTCCGGTGTGGCCGGTGAACATGCGCACGCTGCTTCCAGTGCTGACGGACCACATGATGACCGTCTTGTCGCAACTGCCAGTGAAGATGTAGGCGTTGTTGGGATGAAAGCCGACTGTATCAACATCCTGATCATGCTTGGCGAATATGCGTAGACAGCTTATATGGTCAGTGGTCCACAACCTTGCGGTCTTGTCATGGGAACCTGTTATGAAGTAATGACCAAATGGACCCCATGTCACATCCCAGACCGGATGATCGTGCCCCTTGTAGACGACGAGGCAAGACCACGTATCAATAGACCAGAGCCGAACAGTCTTGTCTGCAGAGGATGACAGTAGGTATCTAGGTCCAGTGGGTGGGGCGGATGGGTCGGAGCTCGCCGTGGAAGGCGAAAATGATACAGCGTAGACTGGCCCTGCGTGGCCGATAAGACGACGAGACGAGGATGGCTGCGGGTCACTTGGACTCGGAGGCAGGGCCGAGGCGAGAGCTTTGCCCTCCAGACTCCATACGCGAATGTAGGACTCTTGCATGCCAGCAGCAACCAATAGGTTGTCTTGCGAAAAGTCCAGGCAGTTGATACTAGCAAGGAGTTAGCATCGCTTATACCTAAAGATTTATGCTTCAGTACCTGTCAAAGGTATTGTGAAATGTGAACATCGTCACGCTTACGCCGGGACCTACTCCATTGGTTCTGCCTTCGATCTTGAACCGGTCACGATTCTCTTTTACCTTCTGTACTTCCATAGCGACGTCGCGAGACACTGATGGCGGCAAAGGTACGTCACCCCGATTCGGCGCGTCCTCGCTCTCTTCGCGTTTGATGTGTTGTTCGAATTCCTGAAGAAGCGAGTTCTGCCCCTCTGCTGGCGGATTAGACGCATCTTCATCTTCAAGCTCTGCTTGCACGTCACTCATAAGCTCTGACTCCATTGGCAGAGGGCCTAGCTTTAGCTTCGCCAAGACTCCAAGAGTCGCGTTTCCGTCTGTGTTGGCGGATCCTGGATTGTGACCTGGGATCCCTTCGTCTTCGTCTGGGAACTCCTGACCCTCATACGCACGGCCTAGCATTGCTGCCAGACTGTGACGCTTGTCACTAGCACGCTCGATCGTAACGACGTTGATTCCATTTTGGATGACGCTGACGATAATTGCGCCGCCATCCTTTTCTTTGCTCTCAAGGAATTGTATGAGATTAAAGAAGGCGACGGTACTGAGTGTTAGCCGGTATTTAGAGCTTCTGTAGATCTTCGCAATGGGGTTGTCAAGAACATGCTCCGGAAGACTAAGAGGCTCCAGCGCCCGGAGGTCATCCTGATGTTCCTTTTCGAACAGTCCCTTGAAAGAGTTGAAGAATATATGGCTCTCTTTCGGGTAGAAGTCGGAAACAAGGTTCAGAAAAGAGTACACGAATATTGGCCACAGTGTCCGCCTCAACTCAGGCTTGATTCCTCGTTAGTCTAAGCTCGACAGGAGTGACCTTTACCAACCTTGTATATTTCCAAATTTTCATCTATCCATCGTTTGGTCATGTCTGGAAGAGAAGCCTTAGCAACTGAGCACAGAATGTTAACGGTCAAAGATCCAGATATCACCTACCGAATGCTCTGCCATACTTAGCACCGCTGCTCTCCTCAGCCCTGGAGTGTAGTTGTCGCCCTTCAGCATCTTGATTGGCTGATTCCATGCGGAGCATTGCTTCAGTGCGGCTGTAACCTTTCTTGGAGAGGTATTCTATAACCTTCGCTGTCACGTTAGGATCCATGATGCACGTGACTGAGTCTTGAAAAGTGTTGAGAAAGTGAATGCAGATGTTACAACGAAGATGTAAAGTCTGGTCTCACGTTGTACGTGAAGAAGGGTACAGTTGATCACATAGTGAATCATGAATACAAACAAAAGCATGTACACAGAGGTAAGAACATAGACCATTCAAAATCGCAGATCCTTCATTTTGCGCGCAGAAAGTATGACAACGAACCCAGTTCATATCTATAGAATTTGCCATCTCAGTAAGGGAAATGCAGCGTCTTCCCACAGAGGCTGCCAGGCTATTGGTGGTGTTCGGCTCTGTCGCCAGCTTCTCGGCGTAGTACAACAGCAGGTGTGTTTAGTGAGGCAACAATGGAAGGTGCTGCCCATGGCTTGAGGCGCCATTTGTGCAGCGATAAAGCAGCGATGGGTTTCGAACAATTGGAGACCGTGAATCTCTCAACTCTTCTTACTGGTGCTTATTTCAGAAGAAAGATCGGGTCTGTCTGATATTGAACTAACTGTAAGAAACTGATGCTAGATCGTATAACCGCACAACAAGATAGGTGAAGATAGACCTCACGGTACCATAATGAGATATGTGTGATAGAATGAGGAGAAAATCTTGATAGAGACAGCAGTAATGGCAATAGATTACGCCTAAGAACTCATCGCTTACAATACTATTCAGATCCTGCTGCGACATGTTGCCGTTAGGGCCGGATCCAGATCCAGCGCCTGCGAGCTGCGCACCATTTGCCTGATGCTGTGGCGGCATAGGCAGACCAACGTTCTGTGGTCCATTGCTTGAGCTTCGAGGTGCTGGAGGGCCATTACCACCTCCTGGTGGTCCGGACATTCTCACGTCTCGCCCAACGCTCCAGTTGCTTACTCCGGAAAGCTTTACTACCAGGTGCAGAGCCACACCGTCATGAGTTGATGGGCTGCCAGCAAGCTACATGACGATGAACTCCTCAGTCTATTTGATATTGCGCTAAGCCACAAAGGTAGAGCCACCCACGGCACTCTCCGCCAGGTTCTGAAGGTCACGTGAAGAGTTCATCCAACAGGAAGAAAGTTCTAACTCCAAACGTTCACTGCTTGCTCAAGCTATGGCAGCGCAAGGTATAGAAAGTGCAGATGATGAGTTGTCGTTGTCGGCAGAACGCATCAAGGAGCTCAACGGCATTGACAAGGTGTGGAAGTTACTTTACGTCTACCGAAGTCGAAGGAGCTAATCTGTGTGACTGTTCAAAGGACGTAGCAAAGCTGTTGCAATCCGCTGGGCTAGCAGTGAAAGCTCTCACGAAGAGTCGCCGATCAGGCAATGCAGGTGGTACATTGCCAGATAGCCTTGAAAGTCACAAAGCGGCCTTCACTTCAGCAGCTTCCCTGTACTTCACCCTCCTCTCCTCCATTGACGTCCGCCTTCGCCGCCAGATTTATGCCCTAGAAGAGGCGCAGATTATAGCAGTGGACCCGCCAGCAAAGGAGAGTTCGGCGGCTCCTGTGGCTCACGGTATCTTTGGGGAAGCGACGGCCACTACGGCCTTGTCGCAAGCAGCATCCCAGAGGGTGTCAAAGAACGCCAGCACTACAGCAAGTAGCCTGGGGAACCTGGACGTGGGATGGCTGAACAGTCGGAACGACAAGGTCGGGAAACAGATGGAAGCAGAGCTCTGGGCACGAGCCAGCGACCTGGTCCAAAAACTCGAATCTGGAAAGACTCGGGAAGATACGGTAGAAGAGCGAGAGCCTGAGCCTTCAAACCACAACAGCGATATCAGCGATGATTTGTTCGGATGATTAAGGGACGTCTGGTTTCCTTACATGTTACCTAGCTCACATATGACCGAGCACTACCTACCCAAATCTCCGGACACGCATTCTGCCACACTTGATCAGACGGACTCGAGTCAATGCGGGCTGCCAAAGAGGTGGTCTCATCGCACACTGTCCGTCCTGACAAAGTATGAGCTAAAGGAGACCATCTTGGTCACCATCCACGAAGTCCTTTTACAATGTCTTGCTATTCCGCACCGACGCAGTCAGCCGCGCCTGTGTTAGGACTCTGCGCCATGGATCAACAAAACAGGGGATCGCACAAGAACATGTCCGTTGGTTGACAGATATGAGTACCTTAGTGGGGAGCAGGAGGTCATGGCCTTATGCCATAGGTACCTTAGCAAGCCAATTCTGAGACTAAGGTCAATCTACATGTACTTCGTAAGGTACCTAGACCCTCAATCTCGGTACTTACCTTACCTAAGTGTATTATGGAGTAACGAGGAGAACTGAGAAGAAATGAGACGGTTATCGAGGGGTCAGAAAGGATCTCGGCTTCCAGAAGCCCGTACAGTTTCGGTCAGTCAAGAATCATCACAGGATCACACGTCTAAGTTAGTTGTTATTAGGTGATCAAGAACGGAAAACCTTCCTGTTTGGGTAAAGTGCCGAATTAAACTTACCGAACAGCGGGCGTCTACCTACCTAACCAGGTAAGGTACGGTACTCAATAGTACTTGTACTAGTGAAGTAGAGAACTTTTGCAAAGTGTAAATTTTTATTTGCACTTCTGACATAGGTTTAGCTCAGATTCGAAGTGTTAGTCGTTTACACAAAGTGAAAATGACTAACACTTTGACCCTTGTTTTGCCTGCAGTTTATACTTTTTACACTTCATTTACAGTTGGTGGACCCTGAACTGATTACTTTTGGAAGATAATTACACGCTAGTATTGTAAATTCTGAAGTGCAAAAAATTATTTGCACTTTGCAAAAAGTTCTCTAGTACGGTAAGCTAATACGTAATACGTAAGGTACCTAGGTACTTACCTTATGTATAAATACAACGGCTTGGGCCGGCACTACCCCCGCAGAGTTACCGATAAGCGTTAAGTTATCTCGGATCAAAGCTTGGCTTATGGTTTCCAAAACGAGTTGATGAAGAAATACACAGTATTTGTATTTCGTACGTATCTAGTCACGACCCAAAAGCTTCACGAGATGAGGTGAGGTAGCACTGATGGTAACGGTAGAGTAAGGTAGAATGGGAAAGATCACCGTCTGTACCTTGCCTTATCTACCTCGGGGTTTCTTGTGCTGACGACTGCGCGGACATCGCTGTCGTCCCCAGATCTTACCTTACCTGACCTTGCATATATCTTTTCGTCCGACGGGCATGATTGGTCTGCACCAGGCTCGTATCATCTCGATGGCGTGACGTCAGTGCGGCTTTCCCCCGCTTGGTGGGTATCATGAAGCTCAGCACATTCCTGATAGCGTCTAGCTCAGGACTGCACAGATTGCTGTACCATTGAGCATCGGGACTTCGTACAACCATTAAAGAAGCATGGCAGACCCAGCACCCTTCACGCTGGTCCTGCTCCCCATTACCTGCGCGGTGTTATCAGTGCATATGTCTGTTTAAAAGTTGTCTGTTTCAAAACACCATAGCTTCGTCTTCTTCGTCTTCTTCGTCTTCTTCTTCTTCTTCCTCTCATCCAGCTCAACGTTGAGATGGCCATGCAACCAGCAGCGGCGGCCCTCGACGGAGGAGATCCTCGCATGAGTCACGCCGGGGAGGGTATTGCGGACCTCTCCCGTCGCACGATTCGCAACCTGCACGATCCCAACGTCAGTTTCGAGGAATATCTCCACTATGCTACCATATCGCGCGCGGATGAGGCGCGCGAGGCCGGTGGCAACCATGCCATGAGCATCCTGCCTGGCAAATATGGAAGGAAGAATCAGACCGTCACCGAACAGACTGATGGCACTCTATCCTCGAAAGGCGCATTCGACAAGGAGACCGAACTCTCCCACAGTGGCACCTCCCCTTCGAGGGCTCCGGAGTATACGGTGTCCGATGCGGAATGGATGCAGGCTTCACGCGCGGCCAGGACCGCTACCTGGGGTGCGGTGTTTTACTTGATCACAACGGATATCTTGGGGCCTTACTCTGTCCCGTAAGTGCGACTGTCTCCCGTGAGAATTGGCGGTACTAACACCATCGTCCCAGATGGGCTATGGCGCAATTGGGTTACGGCCCTGGTATTGTGCTATACACAATCTTTGGCGCAATGGCAGGTTACTCGGGGTGGCAGCTGTGGCGGATGTTCCTACGTTTAGACTCCGATCGGTACCCATTGAAAACTTACGGCGACGTTGCCTTTCGGATCTATGGCACTTGGGCCCGCATCACGGTCAATCTCCTCCAGTCGATCCAGCTGCTCTGCAACGTCGGTGTCATCATCATCTCAAACGCACAAAGTCTGTCGCAAATCACCACCGGCAGCCTCTGCTTCGTTGTATGTTGCGTCATATTCACCATCGCCGGAGCGGTCCTCGGACAAATCCGGACGCTCCAGAAATTCGGCTGGATCGCCAATGCGGCGATCTGGATGAACCTGCTCGTAATCTTCATCACCATGGGTGTCGCTGCCCACAGCGAACCGAACTGGGACGCGGCCAAAGCCAGCAACCAAGTTGACAAAGGCCCGATCATCACGACCGGCGGTCCACCACCCGGAGTGGAATTCGAGGGTCAAGTGGTGGGACTGATGCAAGCCGTATACTCCTACGGCGGTGCGATGCTCTTCTGCGAATTCATGTCGGAAATGAAGCGCCCCTGGGACTTCTGGAAGGGCATGGTATGCGCCCAATCCTTCATCTTCTTCTTCTACCTCATGTTCGGCCTCTTCGTCTACTCCTACCAAGGCCAGTTCACCATCAACCCTGTCTACCAGGGCCTGTCGCCGTACAACTGGCAAACAGCCTGCAACGTCATCGCCTTCATCTCCGCCCTGATCGCGGCCGCGCTGTACGGGAACATCGGCATCAAAGTCCTGTACAACAACCTCTTCACCGACGTCTTCCACTTCCCCCCCCTGACCGAGAAGCGCGGCAAACTCCTCTGGGTCGGCATCGTGCCCGTCTACTGGGTCGTCGCCTTCATCATCGCCGCCGCCATCCCCCAGTTCTCCAACCTGACCGCCCTCGTCGCCGCCGTCTGCATCTTGCAGTTCACCTACACCTTCCCGCCCTTCTTCATGCTCGGTTTCGAAATCAGGCAGCACGCCATGCAGCCCGGCGAGGGCTTCGACCCTGCCACGGGACGGGTCACGCGTTTCGATTCCGGCTTCGCTAGGTTCAAGCGCGGGTTTGCTAGACAGTGGTACATCAAGACCTTCAACGTTTTCTACATGTTGGGCGCGGCCTGCTGTGCGGTCTTGGGAGCGTATTCCGCCGTCAAGGGCATCGTCGCCTCTTTCCAGTCGAACCCGGCCATAAGCTCGTTCGGTTGTACTTCTCCGATTGGGGGCTAGATTTTTCGTTGGGACTCCACTTTTGGGTGGCCTATCTTGCGTCATGTTGTCGCTCGCTGTACAATTTGGCTAGTATGTTAGGTATGTAGTGAGTACATAGTACTTTATACAGTCTACGTGTTCCAGCGTTGACCTGTATTTCGATACTAGAGTGGACAAATCAATGAACACTACCTCCCTATATCCTGTCACAATACCCCGTGACCCTTCCTGATAAATGGTGCATGGTATGAAGCACAGCCTGAACCCTACCTCATAGATCTCAAACGATACATGCAACCCATCATGCTACCGTGAATCTGCTATTCGTCTAAAAATTTTAATATTCTAGTCTCAAGGGCCCTCGACTTTCATCAAGTCTCTCTCTTCTGACGAGCGACGACTTAGGGCAAAGGGACAATTTGCCAGGAAACCTTCCTTACTTAGCTCTCTGCAGCGTTCAGCTGGAGTTTTTGGAATTTGAGACCTAGGAATGACTGACTTGCACTATAGAGTTTCATCATGTTTTGAATTATTCTGTATAGGATGATCAGAGCTGAATGTGAATGAATGCAAATGCCGAATGTGAATGTGAATGAAAGAAAATGCTGAATTTTCATGTTTGTATTATGATGAAGAGATTGGGTCTCCCTGACTGCATGTTCAAAGTGCCTGAAAGCTTGATGGCGCGCACGCCGTTGAGATCGGATGGGGCCGCTCGTCATTGATGAGACATCCACTTACCAGCACCCTTTCAGTTTTCGACGATGCCATTAGTCATACCGGGACCATCTAGACGGTTGTGATACACTGCGCTCGCGCTCGTTTTCAGCTGTGACAACGCGAGGCTTTTCCACCAGGCCTTGGAGGACTGGGGAGGCTGACTCGAGGAAGGGTTCGAGCAGAGCACATGATACACCAAAGGCGTAGGGATTCTAATGCTCAGACGGGGGGCGCGGCCGAGGCAATGTCGCAAACCCTCGATTGTGGACCGCGCTCCTCGCTACGAACCGTGTTGGATAAGCTTCCAGCCCTTTCTCGACCTGCCCAGCTGTACGACGACCTGCTTGGCCCTCTCGTCCAGCTCTTTGGAGGTCACCAGGCTGGCGCTTTCGTCCTCTGCGGGGCCTTCGGGACCGTGCCAGAGGAGGGCATTTTGAGAGGATTTCCACACCCCCTGGCTTTGCACATTCACAGTCTGTGCGACCAATGCCCCCGTGTATACCAATGTCGCGACCGTCAAGGCTGCTGGCAGGCTGAGCCACTGCCACCGCACATGGGTGCATGTAGTGTGGGTAAGGACGACGCCAAGTGCGGGTGCATTCTCCGCCGTGTCCGAGGGCACGAGACTGCCACTCTGGCGTAGCCAGTTCGTTGCGACTGTCGAAAGGTTGTTGAAGGTGGCCCTGACTGAATCGTAGGAGATGCTTCCGTTGTTGAACAGCCGTGATAGGACGGGAGTGGTGATAAAGTTGACATTCATAGCCATATCATGAACCTGGGGGGCTTGTACATTCCCCAAAATCGAGCTCGTGAGAACCTCGTCCAAATTATGCAGGCGGAGCTTGTAGCTGCATTTGCTTGGGATGGCTGGCCTTGTGGCGTTGCTGATGCCAGAGTCAGCTTCCGTTCCGTTGAGGTATGTTCCGTTCCAGGCCATCCACTCGGTTTCCTGAGATATGTAGTGGTTGGCAAGAAGGTGCGTCTGCGTTTGGTGCGTGAGACAGTCGACTCGGGCTGTATGTGCGATGTGGCCGGATATTTGCATGTCTCCTAGCATAAATTTTGCCGACCAATTGCTAGCGGTGGATTGCAGCGTTTCCTTGAGCTTCCCAGAGTCAATGGTAGCTGTATACGTCCTCATGCAGAAATTCATTTCGCAACGGACTCCCATGATTGGCAACGCAGAGACTACATCTATTGTCGTGATCCTTTGCGATGGATCGTATTGGCCAATACTGCCGTCGTTGTTGTCGATAGGCCTTGGGAGTTTGTTGACGGAAAGGACCTGCCAGTCCCATTGAGCCCCTTCCTCATAGGAGGTGCTATAATTCACGATGCCGGCCGTGGTCTGCCCCGACAGGGTATGGTTTGCAGTTGTATTCTGGACCATAGCCCGCCTTCGGATTATTCAAGCAAAAGCTAGAATTGAGTTTAGCGGTGAGGTCTGTGCAGGTGGTGCATACACCGATGGTGTGATATGGATCGAGAAGCGTGCAGTTACTGGATGCACAAGTGTATGCAGCTTCGATGGCGCCAGCGTCAAAGTAACCCTCGACCAATTTCATGCGCATCTCAGGTGACATTTTATCTCCCAACTTTATATCATCGCCACCGTCGTACAACATAATCACGCGCTGGACAGTAGCGCTAGCGTTGTTGACCCCGATATTGCAGCCGTAGTAACTGACGACAGCTTGCGTGAAAGGGTCAACGCCGATTGCGCCGATAGTGATGAGAGCCCCAAGCGACGCCGTGACATGCCTCCGGCGGATCGTACACAGCATCCGGGTGGCGCCCCAGGGTCCACGAGCCGCGTCATCGTAGATCGATAGGTCGCTAAGAGGTCTTCTTCTTCTAGCGAACCATCGCCACTTCAGCTGACCTAGGCCCTCCGCCGCGATAAAGAGAACGGGTCCTTTGAATACAATGGCGAACACGGAGAGAGCGGTATTGATTGAAAGTCCCAGTGGTCACTGCGGCAGTGGTTGATCCTGGTAGGCATGGAGGACAGTAACCAGACTCGCGAAAGCGATGATGACGAGGATACAAGATAGAAACTCAAGCCACCAATGGCTCAAGGTCCGTCCCACTCGTCCTGACGGCCATCTTGGGGATGGGAATTTGATGCTTTTGAACGGTAATTGGATATTGAGTCGAATGCCCCTCATTTGTCCGTGGTGCACTTGAGGAGAGGGTTCGGGTTTCTGACGCCCAAAGTGCTTCTGCTGATCAAAGCGTGACGGAGGGATGGATGGTAATGGGTTGTATGAGTACACGGTTGGTGAAGTGGTATGTAGAAGGACATGAGATCCATACCAGGTGAAGAAATGCCGACTTTTAGTTGATCTGGATAAACTATAATTGTACTCTGGGTGTTTCTCGTGCGAGAAAGGCTCTATCAAGAGCGGTGGCTACCGACCCTGCTGCCTTAGGTTCGGCCTCCACACCAATAATTGCAAGGCTCGCGATCACGTAGCAGTAATAGCAACCGCTAAGCAGTACCTCTAGGGGTTATAGAGTGGCATGAGATGAACGTTTGACAGTCGAAGACTATGGAGATCGATCCCTGATGTCAGCCTACAGAGCATGTATGATAGAGGGCGCTTCCCCGGCTTTCTGCTGAACGTACTTGTACGATAGCGTACACGAAGACGATCATGTTCACTGCCACCCTCATTTTACGGGAGAGAAGGAGGCTCTGCTGAGACGGCGCCCCAACGTAGTGTTTCATGTCAGCAGGAGGCTACGTTGCGCACGCTCAAGCCTGAGGTGTCGTGCAGATTTGTGGTTCCACACGGCGCGTAATCGACAGCTGACTGGGTGTAGGGTCGCCATGTAGAATGCACAAGGTTGTTTGAGGACTGTAGTGGTCAGCTTGTACATCGGAAGTTAGCTCCGCCAGTGAGATCCATGGAATAGTCGAATTGGTCCTGCTTCAGCCTTTCGTCGATCCAACCAATCAGATGTGCAGTAGCCGCCGGTTTCCCACCAACAAGAGAGGAAAGGAACGAAAAGTCGCAGCCTTACCACTCCACGACGAATTATGCCTCATAGACTCGAATATAAACAAGGATCAGCCGATGGCGCGAAGAGACCTTGGCAAGTGACAACCATGCGGCACCTGCCAAAGTCAATCTCATCCCCCTCGTCAAACTCAGCCTCAACGTCCCGCCCGACCCGGTCCTTCAGCCCTCTCCGCGCCATCATCTTGATACTCTCATCGAGATTCGCCAGCGGTAGCGCCGTCCGCCTCCACGTCTGCGAGATCGTGGCCACCAGGAACACCTGCGCCGCTACTAGCAAGCCCAATGAGATTGCAAGCCATGCCCACCCCACACTGACCAGAGAAGTCGCTAGAGTAGACAGTCAGCGCAAATGCTGCGTCCAGGGGGGCTGGCATAAAGATGCAGAGGGAGTTGGTCATGCTGTTGATAATTTGTGCAGCCATGGCGAACATGATTATGAGCGTGTCGCTGGCATTGTAGAAGGCGTTGGCGGAGGAGTCGATGCTGCCACCGAGTGGGCCGCCGGCGTGAGCAAACCGAAACTGTGCCAGGTTGCTGGAGCGAGGCGGAGCCAGTCACCATGGGGTTAAAGGCTGGCTCATTTGTTGCTCGGAGGGAACTGAGAGCTATGGAGCAGGTTGATGCATTGGAGCTGCTAGCATTGGTGTGTTTCGACCATAGTTCTGAGCTTCTTTTTGCTATGATAGACTGGCAGCTTGGCTTTTGGTACGAAGAAACGGCCTTGGAAAGGTCATGTCAAGAAGGTTGCTATGTGTGGCAAGTCTAGCTCTTCATGCGCGCAAATTGCCTTTTAAGTCTCGAAAGTGCTCAGGTGAAAGACAAAGTCGCACCAGTGGAACGCGTGCAGCCAGAAGCAGTCAAAGTGGAATACCTTGATGGGGATCTGGCCGCTGCGCATGCCTTTGAGGAAGGAGCAGACTATCTTTACATCATATGAGGTTGTTAAGGAAGTGCTGAGCTAGAGGCCAAAGCTCCAAGCTGGAACCATGCTTGCACGACCAATGAGGATGGCATACTTGGTCACCTTCTTTGGCGTAGGGCCGTGGATGAGGTACCGCTTCAGTTACTGCACCTCGATGCTCGTCTGCATGCCGGCAGCAGAGCTTGCTGCCGAATTTTAGGAAGACACGGTCAGGCGTGTCGATAAAGACACCTTAGCCGGCTGACGAGAGCCAAAAGGGAGTGTTCTTGTATGCCTGCTTGGACGATTGCCGCCGTTGCCGTTCCAGAGACCCACGCTCTGGCTGACCTTTGTTGAACGCGCCGAAGCGCTCGCTGAGGCCGTAGATGGACTCACCTACGCTGAGGTCCGTCTGTCTAAACATGTCGTGCTTGAGCTGGGTGGTAGCTTCGGTGATCTTGGGATTTATAAGCCGAGCGAGTACGAGAGGCCAACACTGCGGTTCTGCAACGCGGCCAAGCTCTGGTTGCCGTCCGTGCTGATAAAGCGGATGTCAAAGGAGTGCTCCTTGGGTGTGACGGTGGCTGATAGTGACCCGGACTTGAGCGTGGTCCATACCTCGCCCGTTGAGACTGAAGCATCGCTCGGGGGTCGCTCGTCAGATACAGCTCAACGGCAGGTTCATGTTGGAGCGCGCCGCTCCAGTGCATGACCTCAAGGCAAGCCAATGTTGCTGATGTTGAGCATGTCGCCGCGCGAGCGGATGTGCCTTGTCGGAAACAATAGGCTCAGACCTTTGCTATCATTCTTGGTGCTGACCGTGTATATGTCTTCGGCATACTCGACGCGCTTGTTGGGCGTAACGAGCCACTTGCCTGAGCTTTTCCAGCGACTGGAGCTGGACACCTACCATCACGAAACTTCATCTTGGGCGCTGTCGAGAGGATGCTGCTCCACTCGACAATGGTGCCTGCTGGAGAGGTCACAGCATTGTATTGAGCTTTTCAATGCCCTAAGCTGGGGTTCAAGAGAGCTCCGCACCAAGTATCGCATCCATGGTAGGTGCAGAAAGCGCCATCCGAAGGGAGTTCATGCAGGGCAAACGACTTACTGAAAGCGACATGGAGTAATGCGCGAGAGAATGATCTTTCTGGTGAAATGCACAGAGCCGGTTTGTAGGTGGGCAAAAGCATTTGTCGTATTTGCCTGTCACATTTGCTGTTTTCTTGGAGCGGAGCGTGAGTCTCCAGGCCTTTGGTCCTCGACGCTCTCACAAAGTCACAAGTCCCATGATGGTCAAACACGCCGACTGGATGAGGCAGTTGAAGATATTTCTGTTGGCGCGAACCGCACATGTACAAGTGCTCAGGCAGTGATGATTGTTGTTAGTGTCGTACTCTCGCATGCCGTTATCTGTATAACTGATGCTCAGAGACAGCTCTAGTCTCGACCATTCTACTCGGGACTCTTTTGATATTCAATAGTCTTCTGTCCTTAGTCTTTCATACTTCCCTTCCTCGATTAGCTGTTCCTTGTGATTATCGTCCCTAACCTCCTAGGAAAATTGTTCTTTCCTTGCGGCTGCTCATACAGCTTCTACGCCTTTTCTGCCACATTCATCGGCTTGCAGACCTGCACCTCAGGCTCTTTTCCCACGATCAAGACTCATAGTCTCTTCACAGAAGCACGACTGTGCCGAAGCCTTTTGACGCGAAGAGCGAAGCGATATGGACACCGGTGGCTTGGGCGGAGCTGATGACACCATGACCCCATGCGGTGAAGACATGCCCCCTTCGATGTGCGCTGATTATAAGTGAGAAAATCCACGATTAACCATCAGAAGTCTAAGTCGCTGTAGGCGCAACGACTGCCAACAATGGGACTGCGAAGGAACGGACACGATGTCAGAAATGTCACGATAGTGAAGCTTGTCGTCGCGCAGTAGGGTATGAACATACCTTAGCTCCGGTGACTTATGTAATCATTGGGACCAATGGAAGATCAAGAAACCTTCTAGGTTGTTGTATCGGCGTTTGTGGCACAGTCCGAGACGCTTCACGCCGTACACGCCCATCTCGGCTGACCACGCAACAGCCAGCTGCCTCAGGGCCCAAGATGCTCATATATATATGTGCACATATCTACCCTACCTCTGTCTACCTCAACGACCTGTCTCCTCGTCCCCTGTGCCACAATTTTCATGTCCCATGACTAGGTTTATGGCCTTGAAGACAATATCAACTCGACCACTGAGTATCCCATAGAATATAACTCGCAATGCTACATGCAAGAAGCGTCTCTCATTGTACAAACGAGTCAATTACAAGGTCCAAACTGAAGGTTCTCGTCGTGGGCGCATCCATTGCAGGCCCAACAACGGCTTACTGGTTGGCCAAAGCCGGAGCAAAGGTCACCATCATCGAGCGCTTCCCAGAATTGCGCACCAATGGACAGAACATCGACATCCGCACCGCTGGCGTCACGGTAATGCGGAAGATGCTGGGGATGGAGGCCGTCGTGCGAGCCAAGACGACGCAGATGGAAGGTATCAGCCTCGTCCGCGACAACGGCCGACCGTATGGAACCATCAAAGCTACTGGAAATCCCGATCAGCAGTCGCTGGTGTCCGAGTATGAGATCTTCCGCGGCGACCTCGCACAGATTCTTTTCGACCTGACCAAGGACAATGAAAACATCAAGTATGTTTTTGGCGAGCAAGTCGCCTCGATGCAGCAAAACGAAAAGGACGATGGGCCTATCACGGTCGAATTCGCGAATGGTTTGTCGACTTCGGAATACGACCTTGTTGTTGCCTGTGATGGCGCGACCTCGAGGACTCGAGCTATCGGTTTTGGCTGCGGTGTCCGAGACCATATCAGACCGACGAACTGCTGGGCGGCTTACTTTTCCATAGAACAAGATCTTCTCGAGGGAAGTAAAACGGCACAGGCATACAGCGCCACGGGGGCCGTTTTATCGCTGTTGGACCTGATCCATCAGGCGTGAATCGAGTCGGGCTAATGGGTATTAATCCACGTGACGGTCGCGACGCCACGCTGCCGTTCCGCGAGGCCACGAAAAAAGGAGACGGTGCGCTCAAACAATATGTAGGCCAGATTTTCAAAGGGGCCGGCTGGAAGACCGACGAGGTCGTCAAGGGCATGATGCAGGCAGAAGATTTCTACGCCAACGAGATTGTCCAGGTCAAAACCCCAAGCCTCTACAGAGGACGCTTTGTTTTAGTCGGTGACGCGGGCTACGCACCGGGTTTCACTGGTACTGGTACGACTCTCGCCATCGCCGGCGCCTACTTGTTGGCGGGCGAGGTCGGCAGGCGCAAGGGCAATCTTGCATCAGGGCTCAGAGGTTACGAAGAGCGAATGAGGCCAATCATCGATGATCTGCAAAAGGTTCCACCACTTGTCCCTACCATCTTTGCACCACAGACGGCTTGGGGACTATGGCTGCGAAACAATATTTTCGCGTTCATCGCTTGGACCAGAATCTTGGAATTCGCTCAGAGATTCGTCGCCGGCGCCTTTGCCACCACTGACAAATACAGGCTCCCAGATTATGAATGGGTGGCCTAGAGACCAGAAGTACCGGCTCATGTGAGCAGTCTTGCAAACGAGCCCTTCCCATATTTTTCCGACAGCAAGGCAGTGATCAAACCGCCAAGTAGAGCTTCGTTGGATCTCAGGAGGTGCCTTACCTGTAAAGTGACTGCACATATCGGTATATATGGACTACCGCGTAGGTAAGTTTTAGCGCGAATTTGGTAATTTATCATGTTTCTTTCGCAGAGATTGATGGTCCCCCCGCTGTCACAAACTGACCGCTGAACCCAAACTCCTCCTAGTGAATCTTACCAACACAGAACTTCAAAAACTTCAAGTCCTTCAAGTCCATGACTCAACTCACAATATCACTGTCCCCACAGAGCTGTATAAATTCCAGCAAATTCAGACCTGCTTCCCTGATGCCTGAAGCAAGGATGTAGTGAGAAATCTGAAGATTTGATGAGATGTGTGCACAATTATGTACAGTTCTTTAGAGATTTGATAGCAAGTGTTCTATAAAATTGAACAGTTTATGAACATGTATAATTGAGACTGTCAATGTCTCACATTGAGACCATCAATCTGCAGGCTGAAATAAGCTTCTCAGTCACTGAAATTGCAGTGATTTTGCTGGAAGAATATATGTTGCGACCATGAAACAATCCATAAACGGTAGTGTATTGTAAATTTCAATGACTAATGCATGCACAGGCACCTGCAGCAGGTCGATACGTCCAGAATGAAAGAAAGATTCGAGGGTGTCTTGGCCATAGAACGAAATACGAACACACCAGATAGACACCCGCACCCAGCTCCGAAGCCACGCAAACCCCGATGGCGCCGTTACATTTCCGCAACGAGATGGGTTCTCCTCGACCAGTGGTTCCTCCTTGCCCTAGGCCTCGTCATCCTCATCGCCTCGCAGATCCAAGTTCCCGGCCCGCAACAACAGAAGAAAGAAACGGTAGTCACGTATCTCTGCGTCTCCATCATCTTCGCCGTCACAGGCCTCACCCTCCCCACCCCGGTCCTGGTGCAAAACTACGCGCGCTGGAAGATCCATCTCTTCGTCCAAGGCCAGTCGTTCCTGATGACCTCGGCAATCGTCTACGCGGTCGTGAGTCTCTGCGCAACCAATCGGAACTTCATGGACCCCGGGTTGCTTGTCGGGATGATTCTGACGGGCTGTGTGCCGACGACCATCTCGTCCAATGTCGTTATGACGCGGCAGGCGGGTGGCAATCAGGCTTTGACCGTGGTGCAGTCGACGTTGGGGAATTTCCTGGGACCTTTTTTGACGCCCCTGTTGATTAGGATGTATACGGCGAGTGGGGCCTGGTATACGCAGGTTCTGTCGAGCTCGGGGTCAGGGGGATTTGGCGAGCTCTATCGGAAGGTGTTCATGCAGCTTGGGCTGTCGTTGATGCTTCCATTGGTATGTGCCTGGTTCATTCTCTCCGTTCACAACTCGGAGCACTGAACGCAGTCTTTTATTGCTTCCTTGAGCACGTCCTTACATGATGGCTACCACCGCTTAGATTGTTATAGGACTGATCTAAAAATCGTGCAGGTGGTCGGCCAGGTCATACAAAACGTGTTTCCAACGCTGACGAAGATCCTGATCAGTTGGAAACTCAGCAAAATCAGTCCTTTCTGTCTTTTGACTATAATCTGGCAGACATATGACCAAGCCTTCGAAAGCGGCGCCTTCCAGAGTCTAAAGAGCACGAACGTGATTTTCATCGTGTTCATTTCCCTTGTATACTACATAATCTGGACTTGTATCTCTGTATCGCTATCGATCCTCTGGCTGGACAAAAAGGACACGATTGCTGTGGCTTATTGCGTCCCGGCCAAGACACCGGCGATGGGGATACCAATATCAGCCGTCATGTTTTCCGGATTGCCGACAATTGCCAAGTCTAAGATCCAGATCCCAATGGTTATCTATCAAGGCTTTCAGATCGCTGCTGGGAGCTTGATGACTATGGCGTTTCGCAGATGGCTTCAACTGGAGGAAGAGCGGGAGAAACGAGAGGAGGGCCAGGAAAGAGATGACAACGCTGCAACTGGCTGAGAAGACTATTGTACGCCTTAGGCTAGTGGGTATGGATGGGACTGAGTCAACATGCACTGGAGGCCACATGACTCCCCTACGTATGGAGCACTCCGGAACATCTGGAAGGCTCTTGCTAACCTATGTTCATGACGAGACTGGAGCAGACGCAAGCTCAAGGTGGCGAAATCAGCAGTGTGGTATACCTGGGGATTCGTGAACGTCACCAATGGGTAGGAGCAAATAGCATTGCAAGCTCCTTGATCCGGACGTGATCTGTACTCGGTCGAGGACATGGACTAAGCAGCCGAGACCACCGCATTGGGAGAAGGTGTGACTGCGATGAAGCTGGCAACTGCTACTACGCCGAGCAAGTAAGGAAGTGAGAATGGATTGTGAGGATCGCTGGGAGAGAGCCACGAGGAGTATGAAGTCGCATTTCCAGCCTTGGGACGATTATCATTTTTCTGTCCACATGTACATGACTTGGTTCATTCAATCGGCGAACCGCTGTTTCTTGAACATCATGGTATTACATACGGTAGTCTGTGAATAGGTGGAAACCTTAAACACTGAATCCTGCGCTTATGGAAGGTCAAGGCAGAAATGAATACTACAATGAAATCTCAACACTTACTTTGATGACTGACCAGTGATAAATTCTCAACATTGAACATCAACAGTGTAATGTGTTGGTAGGAGTCAGATCTCCGATTTCTAGGGCAAAATGCGGAATCAAGATAGAGAGGGACTAGCGTCAGCGGAGCTGGAAGAACAGACAGCCGAAGGGTCCATGGGGGTACAGAGCCGCATACCTCTGAGCCCATCACCACAATGGTCTCTCTTAACTCTTAGAAGCTTTGATATTACGTTCAACTTACCACCGACATCGCACGCTATGGATCTAGGTGACTCGCCCTGGGATGGTATGCCTTACTCGTATGAAGCGTAAAGGAAGACTTGCTTATAATGCCAACAAGATGTCCCATCACGCTCCAGTTCCATAGCGGATACCTCTAAAGCTTCTCAGGAGGAGCCACGTATGTCGAAGGACTCCGTTCGTTATTCTGTACTCACGTTGAACAGAATCCGCCTCTCAACCAAAACCTCCAGAAGCCGCAGCCCTGTCTGCACCCGCATCCTCCGCACCCAAACCTCCTGCAGGCCGCGCTTCCCGAACACTACGTCGTGTAGGAGCACGGCCTACTCATCTCGAAGCTGTAGACGACTCTCTGGGCCCTCTGGGTCCACTCGGCGACCCATCCTTTGCCGCACCCTCCAAGCCGGAAGACGCTCCCGCAACCCCTCAGAAAGAGCGGGCATTACCTACACGCAATGCGCGTCACACACCGCCTACCTCACAAAGTTCGATGAACAAGAGTATGATGGACTCTGTGGACCTAGGAGACGAAAATGTCGAACCTGCTGGCGCCCGGCAAAGGGTAGCACCACCTGTACAACCACCGTCCAATGGGCCAGAACATATTCGGAAGCAAGCTCAACGGAGCGTCAGCATAGAACAGGCGGCGAAGCCAAGTTTCGATATTACTGTGGGTGATCCACACAAAGTGGGGGATTTGGCCAGCAGTCATATTGTGTATCAAGTGCGGACGAAGGTATTTAAGCTGGCTATGATATGTATTAATAATTTAGTTACTACTATTGACATGGAAACAGACCTCCTCAAAAGCATACAGGCAACCCGAGTTTGCTGTCAGCCGACGGTATCGGGATTTCTTGTGGCTGTATAACTCGCTACACAACAATAACCCAGGGGTCGTCGTACCGCCGCCTCCAGAGAAGCAAGCTGTTGGTAGATTCGACACCAACTTCGTCGAGTCAAGACGCGCGGCGTTGGAAAGGATGTTGAATAAAACTGCTGCACACCCAATATTACAACATGATAGCGACCTTAAACTCTTTCTCGAAAGCGATGCTTTCAGCATTGATATCAAGCATAAAGAACACAAAGAGCCTGGACTGGGCGAGAGCAAAGGCATGTTCAGCTCGATGGGTTTCTCAGTCGGAGGTGGAGGCAAGTTTATAGAGCACGACGACGTAAGTTTGCAGTCTTTTTACTATGATCGAGGAACTACTGAAGGTGACTGTAGTGGTTCCATGACCGAAGGATCTATCTAGACGCTCTCGAAAACCAACTCAAAGCTCTTCTGAAAGCCATTGATGTTGTCGTCCAGCAAAGGAAAGGACTTGCCGAAGCAACCGGCGACTTCTCTGCCTCTCTCCATGCTCTATCGACCGTCGAATTATCAGCGTCCTTGTCTGGTCCACTTGATGGCTTATCTGATCTACAATTTCGAATCAAAGAATTATACGAACGACAAGCGCAACAAGATGTATTGACACTCGGCATTACTGTAGACGAATACATTCGTCTCATAGGAAGCATCAAACAAGCCTTTACCCAGCGCCAAAAAGCATATCACTCCTGGCACACGGCAGAGTCAGAGATGCAGAAGCGCAAGAATACTCAAGACAAAGTGCTCAGGCAAGGCAAAACGCAACAAGATCGTTTGAATCAGCTGGGTGCGGATGTCGGAGATGCGGAGAGGAAGGTGCATCAGGCGAGACTACTCTTCGAGGACATGGGGCGGTTGATGAGGGGAGAGTTGGAGAGGTTTGAGAGAGAGAAGGTTGAAGACTTCAAGAGTGGGGTGGAGACGTTCTTGGAGAGTGCCATTGAGGCGCAGAAGGAGGTCAGTCATCATCCCACTGCATACAGCTTGCATGAACAGCGACTGACATGAGGTGGTTTCGGTGTATTTAGTTGATCGAGCTATGGGAGACGTTCCTGATGCAACTCGACGCCGAAGAAGATGGCCAGCCATTTTATAAACCACCTGTCGTGGCCGCACCACCCACAGCGCCTGCACCGACAGCAGAGTCAAGCCAAAAGCCACCTGACAGTGGGACAGGGCAAGAGGCCGCGGCGACGGCAACGGTAGAGCAGGAAGAGTAGATATCCTTTCAGTAAAATGATGTACCTTATGCCCTTTCGTATCCGGTTTGCTGGGCGCTTCTACTCGTTCGGAGGCATTGTTGTCCTATCAGTGATGTCTGGTCATCACCAGCTTGCTACATTTTACAGAGGTAGGACTGCATGAAATAGGAGACTAAGCTCAATCTACTTTATGCACTGTAGTAACGTCTATTGTAGATGTGTGGTTATGTTATGTTTGCGATTAACATCTGTCTGTCTGCAATTGTAATATGATACAGAGACACAAGTCTTGCAGGGCCTTGGACGCAAGTCCTAGGCTTAGATCTGTCGTTCAAGCCCACCGTCTATGCTTCGACACCTCAAGACATTCCAACCCGACCTCGACTTGGTTCCAGCACCACTTCGAGCTCCTCGACATCCAATGGATCCGCAATCAAGCCAATGGCCAAGCGACGGATTGGGGCCATGCTCCATACTCCCATCCCCTTACCGCAAACCGTCCCACCCCACTCACCGCCTCCCCCCTCCCCACCCCCCCTTCCCCCCCTTCCCCTTCCCCTTCCCTCCCTCACCCCCCACCACCTCCCCCCTCAACTCCCCCTCCCCAACCTGCTCCCGCCCCCTCCCAAACCCCGTAATCAAATCCAACAAACTCTCCTCCTCCCTCTCCCCATCCTCGCCCCCCTTCCCCTCCTCTCCTTCCCCCCTCCCATCACCCCTAT
>JAABUJ010001834.1_pt1 | contig 28944 bp, 30 predicted proteins | sample 5559131 | NCBI WGS metagenome assembly JAABUJ01 (sample SAMN10711875, study PRJNA513366) | rock metagenome | isolation source: Antarctica rocks | place: Antarctica: Victoria Land, Mt New Zealand nord | collected 2016-01-07
ACCCGTAGCCCTCCACACCGCCCCACCCCCCAGCACCATCCCCGCAAGACTAAACGAATCGACCTCAACCTGCCCCTTATTCTCGAGCAGACGCCAGCTGCGATCCTGCCACTCGATGGGCGCGCGCCCGCGCATGCGCAGCGGCAGCATGAGCGCCATCGCTGCCGTGCCGAGGAGGCTGCCTGTTGCTGTGGCGCGGAGGAGGGTTCGTGCGAAGGTGGGGCTGGTGGTGAGGGCGGGGGCGTTGATGGCGGGGGCGGAGGAGGCGTTGATGCCCGTTGCGGAGGCGTTGATGGCGGTTGCTGGTGAAGAGGGGACGGTGCGGGGTTTGGAGAAGAGGGCGTGGTAGGAGGAGTAGAGGCCGCCGGAGAGGGAGCCGAGGATGGCGCCGGTTTGGAAGCCGCGGTGGAGGACGTGCGTGGTGAGGATGGTGTGGGGGTGGGGTTGGTCTTCGGCGTAGGGGGGGTGGGGCCAGAGGGCGGACATTTTTAGGGGGGGGGGGTGATTGTGTGGGTTTCGTGGGTGGATTGGAAGATGGGGCGGTGTTGAGGGTGAGGGTGAGGTTGGTTGTGTGATGGGAAGACTGTGTATGATCAAGCTGTTGTTGACACTGCTTGTGATGATGAAGGGAGGTTGGTGTGGAAGGGTGGTAGGGAGTAGGTAGGGACGGGACTCATCGGGGCGGGCGGCGAATTTGGCTTTATTTTGGGTCTGTTTACCAGGGTTTGGGGGTGAAGCTGGCTGGGGTAGCGTCACACAGCGAAGATGTTGATTGGATGGGCCGGTGTTGAGGTCTGGTTGGTTCGGACTTCGTTGTCAATCGGCCCGAAGGCCGAGATCTTTATTCTTTTCTCGTTTGGTATATCCGATGTATTCTCTCATGCTGAAGAGTCACAGTTGCTACCTGGTAGTATTACTAGGTATAGGTATTCATGACCACCCCATCCGAGGCGTCATCATCCATAAGACCTATGCGGTCCTAAGCGCGACAGGCTCAACCGGTCTAGCCCCCCTTGACAACCTATAGAGTACCCCAAGTATACCGACGACGCCTATGTTCCGTAAAAACCCATTCTCCAGCGGTTACGGCCCGGTTACGTCCCGGTGTCTCCCAGTCCGACAAGGTCCATATCTTTGAAAGAAACCTACACGACATCCCGTTGCTCACCCGTTGCATCTTCAAAGTCTCTGCCATCTTCGCCGTCGTTGCGACCAACGCAAACGTTCCTAACATCACCTTCGCCCAAGACACCGCCCAAATCATCGTAGTCGCTCTGTGCAACGTTCGTACCCAGAACCCAGACGCGAAAATCCCCAGGATCATCTTCCAGAGCTCGGGCGACCGTCACTCCTAGCTGTAGCCGAAATGAACCCGCTCCATTCCACTGGTGACTCGAGGCTGCATGTTCGTACGTCTATGAAGATCTGGGACAGTCAGAGCGGTATATGCGTCGTGGCCAGAGCTGGCTGAACGCAACGTTCGTCCATCCCGGTGGTGTGGTCCAGGATACGCAAAAAGGTCAGGCTGCCGGCCTGGAGAATTAGCAAACGTATTTGAGCTTCAGGATAGGCGGCAGGAATAATCGACGTTGTCGACGCGGAAAACAAGCACGACTGGATTGAGGTTCCAGGTTTGCCGAAGGCGAAAGATGTGAAGACCGAACGGAGGGTTCCATTTCTTTTGACGGCAGGACTGGCTTTCAACTTTCTGCCTTGGACGTATGAAATATCCAAGTATCCTCTTCTGATCTTGAAGGCTAGAAACTTGTGGTGCTTGAGACCGAATATATCCCTATCGCTTTTATAGTCACTTTCTCGCGAATAATTAGGATGGTTAATATTCGGGAAGATTAAGCTGTCAGTAGGTTCAGTCTTTAAAGTATCATGGCAAGCGAGTCAACGGAGACGTTTGTTTGGTGATATGTCTGCAGTGATGATGCTTGATGCCTTCGAAGGGTAGCAGCCATGGCCACGTTTAAGGTGCTGGTTCAGTTTGCTTTTGGTTAACCACTTGAGCATCACAGTCAAAACCCAAATTGAGTCGTCCACTGCGTCTTTCCGTTCTCTTGATCTGGCTCTCCAGCCAGCCAGGTACTTTCAACGAACTCGTCCCACGCACCCCAATCGTTGGGATCTATGGGCTGATCCAGGTTCATATCCGAAAACTGATCAGACGGTATGTACCCATCCAGCCCAGTCTGCTGCTGAGGATACAAAAGCGCGGCTTCGTTCCGAATAAAAGCCTCCGTTCCGGCTGCGGGAATTGCATCATGGGCAATACCGTTCCGGAGACTATCCGGCGCTGTGTAAGCATGCCCTACACCAGCGGTGGGCAAACACTGCATCTCTGATACAGGGACAGCGTGATCCTCCACCCGAGTTGTAGACTGTAACCTCGCTGCCCGTGCCTTGCCAAGGAGTTTCTTAATCGGTCGCCACAGGGAGCCCTTCTTGTTGTCCGCAATCCGGTCACTCCACTTGTCAAAGACCACGTCGACGATGCTCCAGGCTCTTTCAACGAGAGAACCGCTGGTTTGAACGCAGAGTTCGGCCAACGTGACGGCCAGTGGATGCCACTGCACGTACGTCGCAAAGAACCACGCCCACTTGGCGGTGAATTCATTAGTCTCGAGCATATTAGCAAGTTCGAGGATTGAAACAGCAGTCTTTAAGATGCTGTCCCTGCTCGCTCCAGATCGAGTAGCCATCCGATCGGTCTGATAAGGATATTGTAAGAGTAGCCACCCTTTCAGTACCATAGTGTGCTTGACTATAGAACAAGCCCAGAATATAGGAATGGCGGGGTCGCAATGTGCCAGGTACTTTGACTCGAGCCGTTCGCCGATTTCCTTGATCATCTCTTCTCTGTCTTTCCGTTCAACAATACGAGCACCTCGGTAAGAAACGTCGTGCAAGAGTCGAACAACACCCGTTACCTCCTGACACATCAGGCAGAAGGTCATCTCCGTGCCACTCAGATGTTCCGTCACCTCCTGCGCACTCGTTGGACTGAGGTCCTCATCGTTGACGTTGGATGGCAATTTCGTAGAGTAATCAAGAACCATGGGTGGTGATCCTCGATCTTCAGAAGCACGGATCTCAAGGACATTGATCTGCCACCATAGACGACGCCGCATCTCTGTCTCAAACGGCGGGAACGACAAGTCTATAGGATCATGATGGAGGTCGAGCGCATGCCCGATACGAACAGCGAGACTAATCAACGTCCACGCCGATCGGCTGTCATTGTGGGAGCGAATGCACATCTATGATGATTGATTAGTTATCCAACATCTCAGACAATCATATATCACGAAGCATTAATGAGGACGGTAAAGCAACGACCAGAGAGATTCCGATATTACCAGCCCAAGAGACCTACTTACCAGATACAAAACGAATGCCTGAAGGGTGACGAGCTCCATGCTGTTCAGAAAGTCTGCATTGGCCAGGGCCGCCTCGATCCCATACTTGTAATACACCGAGAGCACTTCCCTGTCCTGATGAAAGAGCTTAAGGCTCTCCTCCTGCGATAAGCTGGTGACTGCAGCGAAGTAGATGGCGAACATCAAAGCCTCCTGGCCATCACCAATAGCCATATGATCTAGGCTATCTGCTGCTGCTGACAAGAACTTTTTGACTGTAGGCCTGTGTAAGACCTTGAACAGTGGATCCACATGCGAGAAGAAGACGTCGGATAGCATGATGATCTGCGGGGGAGTCGGATGCAACGAACGTAGATCTTTCCTCTCCCCATTGGTTTGGAATATAAAGTGAGATTCTGGAGACGGCTTATTCCTGCTCGAGCTTGTCGACGGGGTTTTCTCATTCTCATCTTCGTCTTCTTCATCTGAAGGCTGACACAACAGCTGCCTTAGGCCATCGACCTATAGTAAGCATTGTTAGTGTATTGGCTTTCTTAGGGCAACACCGGAAAAAAAGAACTGACCTCACAGCTTAAACTCGTCCAGAAATCACCGCTCAAGTACCGACTCCCATCGGCCTGAACGACAGGTTTATAGTCTCGAGTTGGGGATGATATGCTACTTCCATTCACCAGAGGCGCGTTCCGATTGCCGTGTTCAGGCACTCCAGCAGAGATTGTAGTAACGTCAGTGCCCGCTTCGGCGCCAGCAGGACTCTCTGTCAGGGCATTTTCACCGCCAAGTCTCTCCACCAGTCCCTCCAACCGATTCAGTCGGCGTGTAATTTCAACAGTGCGTGCTCTGGACCCACCTTGCCTACCTCTTGGCAGGCGAAGGCGTTGAAGGAAGACGCAGTCTACATTGGAGCGTTGGCAGGCTGAGCATGGCTGGGCTTTGTCGCATTTCACCTTGCGCTGGCGACAACTGACACAGCTGAGTGAGGTTGAAGTCTGGCCATGTGTAGGCATTGGAAGGCCTCTGCAAATTCGGGGTCAGTCGACAGCCGGCTGACTGATTCCCAATACCACTTCCGAGGGTGAATATGCGTCAGTATCGAATTAGGCACCCACCAGTGGAGCGTCAAACATAGAGGTACTCATACAAGTACACGTATTGCACAGGTTAGAAATAGTTCTGAATGGGGCATTGGTACTGATATAAAAGAAATCGAGAGGAATGACTTCGCTATATGAAAGATCAGAAGCACAGTCGACCTCATACCTAATAAAAGTAGAAGTCAAGGTACGCTAGAGGGCTGCCTTGGGGTCCAAGACAGCCTTTTTAGTAAGCGATAGCCAGCGGCCGCTATCAATTAGCGCCTTCGCTTAGCGGGGCGATAGTCCTACCAGAGGAGAAAGTGCGCGAAAGAGTAAACAAAACACGTCCACCCGAATGTGTTGACTTTACTAATCCTTATTCTTATGAGCATAACTCATCATGACTTCCAGATGACTGTGCTCCTCTCTCTCTCTCTTGCTTCATAGACTACTGCTCTCCACGAGCGCGCCAAAGCAATGGCAGATCTCTACATCGACACACCGCGTACTGAAGGAGGCAACTCCACCTTCATGAACAATGCCCACAACTTATCGATTGAGAACTCATTCCAGGTACCGTCAAAAGACGAGAATGACCTGCTCAAGCAGATCCGCAGCAACCGTCGCGGTCTTGACCTCCGAACGCCTCGGTCTCGCGCGCCCTTCACCGACAGACGTAACATACCAGCAGCACCGGGTCATGGTGAATTTACCCCGTTGATGAAGAGTGTCACAAAGAACAACCATCTACGAAATGGGAAACAAAATGGCGTCCCAAACACCCCGGCTTTCTTGAAGGCGGGGTTCAAGAACATCGCCGAGAGCCCAGCATTGCCTGCTCCTGAAATCTCCGCTGTCTATGGGGACGAGACTGGAAGCTCGTTCAGCGGACCGGACGAAAGAACTCCGATACCGCGAGTGGCGAGTAGCAGCGCGCAGTCGACTCCGCTGGCTGCGCTGCCGAAGAGGGATGGTGGTGGGTTGTTCGCCGACGGCGCTACGTTGAAGGAGCAGGAGAATATCATCAACAAGGTCGAAAAAGAGAATTTTGGATTGAAATTGAAGATCCATTTTCTTGAAGAACAGCTTCGAAAGTCCGGACCGGGGCTCAACGAAGCCGCATTGAAGGAGAATACCGAGCTCAAAGTCACCAGGATTACGATGCAGAAGGAGCTGCATCGCTATCGGAAAAGTCTGGGCCAAGCGGAACGTGATCTACAAGATTGCCGGTCGCAATTCTCGGACCTTCAGAACAAGGCGAGGCAAAAGCATGCAGACGCGAGCCTCCGTGAAGAGCTTGGGGACCTTAAAAGAGATGTGCAGCGGAAGGAGGCTGAGATTGAAGGCCTGAAGGAGCAACTGCGGGCGTTGGAAGATCAGAGCTCGGAGGCTGAGAAACTCAAGGACGAGGTCGAGGATCTGCAGGCAGAGCTGCGCGAAAAAGACCGGACCATCGAGGAGAGGGAGGATGAGGTCGAGGTGATCAAGGAACAAGCCAGTAAGAACTCGACTGCTATTGCGGAGCTGGAAGAGGCAGTGGAAAATAGCCAGAAAGAAGTGCGGGACCTCCAAGATAAGCTACAGAATGCGAACTCCGAAAGAAAGAAGGCACAAGAGGACTACCGCGAAGCACTCGAGGAGAAGCAGCGCGCTGAGGATGATCTAAACGAGCTCCGCGATGAGATGGCGAACAAGTCTTTCCATACGAAAGGTCTAAGCCGACAGCTAGAAGAAAAAGCTACCAAACTTCAAAACAACCTGGATGCACTACGGGAGGAATATGCCAAGCTGCAAGAAAAATTCGAGGATAAGGTCCGTCTATCGGACAGGCTGCAAGAGAAAGTAGATGACCTCGAGAAGGAGACTGGCTCGAGAGAACACAAACTTCACGATCAACTTGAATTAGCGCAACACGAGCGAGATTCGATCAGGACTCGCCTTGAACATCTTTCAGAAGAGTCGCGCGATCGGAAAGAAGAGAAGGACCTCCTACAATCTCGCCATGACGCCTTGACAACAGAGTCACAGACTTTGCAGAAGGATCTACGGAAAGCTCAGGCTACCGCAACAGAGCTTGAGGTCAGCCTCGCGAACGAGCAACGGCACGCTGCAGATAACGAGCTAGCTCTCCGTAACCAAAGCAAAGATGAGATCGAACGCCTAATGGACGAGATCGATGACATTCGTCGGGAACTCGAAGAGAAGGAAAACCAATTCGCAACGCAACAGGACCACTGGGAGAGCCTACGAAAAGGCTTAGAATCGCAACGCGAGAGGGCAGAGGAGCAGGCAACGGGGCTTCAGAGGACCATCCAAAAGCTACAGGAAAGTGAGGGTACCTTGTCCGGCCGAGAGATGAAGTTGCAGCAGGCGCTAGAGAGCGAGAAGCAACGGCATGAAGCTGAAGAAGCTGTACTAGACCGTCAAATTCAAGAGCTCAACGGCGAGATTGACAAGAGACGGCAGTCATACGAAGAAGCACGATCGGAGTTGTCTCGAGTCAGGGAAGAGCTCCGACTTGGGAAACGTGAAGAGGACTCCTTAAGCGAGAAGATTCAAGGCCTAGAGGATGAGATTGTTATACTTCAAGGGAGCCTTGACGAGGAAGCCGAACGCGCCAAGACGAATATATCTACGGTTAGGCAAGAGTCTGAAGGGTTACGTCGTCAACTGCGCACCGCAAAGCAAGATCTAGAGAAGGCGGAAGCTGCATATGCGGATGCCCGAGACGAGATCGATACTTTCCGAGGTGACCTGAACGCGGGAAATGGTTCGAAAGAGCAGTTGAGCTCGCGGCTTCGAGATGTCGAAGCCCAGCTGCAAAATGTCAGAGCTGAAAAGCACACCATCCAGGATCAGCTAACACAGACGAAGTCGGAAATGCACTCTTTGCGAAACTCAGCGAATGAAATCGAGGTCGAGAGGGACGAGTTGAAAAGCCAGCTCGACCAGGTCCAGAGTCAGCTGGGCGAGACTCACAGATATGATCAAGAGAAGACTAATTTACGCCAAGGCAAAGTCAGACTTGAAGGTGAGGTTGCTAGGTCCTGGGAAGAACGAAAGGCCTTGGTCGAGAAGAACGAAGCAATTGAAAAGGACCTTGAAGCGGAGATTGAGCGAGGGGCCTCGGAAGAAGGACGTCTTGGTGCTGAAGTAGCTGGTCTCCGGAGCAAACTGGCTGTCCTTTCTGAGGGAAGGGACAGAGAACTCAGTTCTTCGAAGCAAAAGGTTCAACGCCTTGAACTTCGTATCGGAGAGCTCGAAGACCTTCTACAACTGGACAAATCAGATGATGGTGCCGCAGCCGAGTTATCCATGATTCGGAAGGACCTTTCCACGGCACGCAAGAAAGAAACGGAACACCTACAGCGTGAGGCAACTCACAAGGACAATGTCCGTGAGCTGAAGCACAAGATTTCGACTCTTGAACGACAGCTGCACGAGGTTGAGATCGAAAAGCTCAAGGTCGATTCCCCGAGGTCCTCAGTTGGCGGCTCCGCTCGCAAGAGTGAGATTGTCGAAGTTCGCCAACAGCTTGCCGAAGCTCATCAACATATGAAGGAACTCCGCTCAAAACTGAGAGACACCGAACGTGAAGCCCAGCGGAAGATTGCCGCTGCGGAGCATGATTTTCGTAGTAAAACAAATGTCGTCGAACAGGATCGTGACTTGTTGGAACAAGAGATCGAAGATTGTCGTCTCCAACAAGAGGAGCAGGTGGCCAAGAAGACTTCTGCGGAGCATGCTATCAGTCGGCTACGCACCAAAATTCAGCGTCTCGAGAAGGACCTCCACGAAGCGCGAGCGGACACGGTCGATCGCACGATTGCCGAAGAGCGCAAAGACCTCCACGAGATGCTGAAAGATGCCAAGCTCGAAGTCGAAGAGCTTCAATTGCAGATTTCCGAGCGAGACAGCAAGATCAAGTCGTATGCCTCTAGGGAGAAAAACCTGCTCGCACAGCTCAAGCGAGTGCGGGAGGAGCGTACGTCGCAACGGCAACGTGCCAATGCTGCTACCATGGAGATGATCAATCTTCAGACTCGCTACGAGCAGATTGTGGACGAGATGGGACGCCAGCGGCAATTGTGGGACGAGGAACGCAAGTCGCTCACTCATCGTGTGCGCTTCACGAACACGTCCATCAGCAGTGTCCACCATTCACATCTCGAGGAAGAAATCCAGGAGAAAGAGAAGACACATGAGCTGGAGCTGCGAGGACTGATAAAGCAGATCCAGTGGCTGCGAGCGAAGTTGAACCGCGTAGAAGGATTCCGGGCAGACTTGGCGTACGAGAAGAGGTACTATCTCTTGCAGATTGCCATGTATAACAGATAGTAAGTCGTCCATCACTGTCCAGAAGAATCTAGTACTGACAGCCGTCTCAGCAACAAGCTCGATCTACAGCTTATCGAGAAGATGGGTGTCAAGATCCCTCGGAAGGTGCGCCCGAAGAAGGCACCGAGTCTGCGGGTTGTTGCAATAATGGTTCTAGCAGGAGTCAAGATGAGGAGGAGACAAGCGGAGTGGGCTGTACATCTCGAGCTCAAGGCACTGATTGTCAAGACAAAGAATTCAATGCGACGTGTGTCGAAGAGAACTCTCTGCGATTGAATGGGTTGGCGGTGGATTCATTTTGGTCTGGCAGTTGGCGTTCCAGTTGAGAGGGCATGGAGGTGCATCAAGGCATTGGTGTTATAGTCTAGCATTATCAGCATGAGTCATTGGAGACACCAACTGTAACGTGTCCCTATCTTAGATCGTACACTCCTTGTATTGTAGCATAAGATATCAGCAAAAGGGTCCCTAAAACAACTTCTTCCCTCTCGCTTAACCTAGCCTCAGCCCTACGCGCAACACTTGAATTCTTCAACAAGCTCTCCCACCTGCTCAACTCCCCACCACACCGTCACCATGCGCATCCCATTCGACCACGCGCCAGATCGGCCTGAGCACATTGATGCAATACTGAACGGGCTCGATCGCTACAATCCCGAAACGACCGCAGTATTCCAAGACTACGTGACGCAGCAATGCGAAGACCGCACATATGACTGCTACGCCAACCTCGCCCTGCTCAAGCTGTAAGTTCCTTCCTCGTATCTTCACTCTCTCCTCCCCGGCAGTCATGATGATGGAACAAAATGTTCCCTATTACCTGACGGGCAACGGCGACCATGAATCAGTCCCAGCCCCATGAAGCGAAGTTTATTAGCTCTATCTGAACCACCTCCCCCACTCCCCTCTCAGTCTCTCCATCCCATTGCACAAAAGCACCGCTAACCCCCTCCGGCCTCGCCCTCCCAGCTACCAATTCAACCCACACCTAACCCGCGACGAAACAACGACCAACATCCTCGTCAAAGCGCTGACCGTCTTCCCCTCCCCGGACTTCTCGCTCTGCCTCCACCTCCTCCCGCCCCACGTGCTCTCCCCCACCAGCAACACCGCCCTCTCGACGCCCGCGGCCGGCGACGCCCCGCTCTCCGAGGCGGTGCAGAAGCTGAACGGGCTAAACACGCTGCTGTCGTGCGCCGACTACCGCGGCTTCTGGAGCACGCTGGACAGCGACGACCTGTACGCGGACCTGGTGGCGGACGTCAGCGGCTTCGAGGAGCTGATGCGCGTGCGCATTGCGGTGAGCGTGAGCCAGACGTGCCGGGAGGTGGAGCGCGGGGTGTTGGAGGGGTGGTTGGCGTGTGGGGGGAGGGAGTTTGAGCGGTTTGTGGGCGAGGTTTGTGGGTGGGGGATTGATGATACGACGGCGGAGGGTGGGAAGGGCGTGGTGAGGGTGCCGGTCAATAAGGAGAATGAGGCCAAGGGGACGGTGGTTAGGGAGAATGTTAAGTTTGATCGTGAGTTTTCTCTGCGGTTGCGTTTTGGGAGGTGGGTTCGTTGCTGACGGCCGTGGCGGCAGAGTTTGCGAGGATGATCAGGAGGGCGTACGAGCAGCCTGCGTAGTCTGCTGTCCGCTTACGCTTCTCTCTTGTATGGTTGTACTGGGGCTACAATTTCTTTTGTCGATGCGCTCACCCTTCTTGAGGGCACGAAAACGGAAAAAAACGGGGGCTTAGATCTAGCTCGGCGTTTCAAAAGAGGGTGCGTCGTCCTCTCACGTTCACATAGAGAACGTTGATGAAACCTTCTGCAAAAACCGGTATTCCGTGCCTTCCTCCGAGCTTCAGTGCTTCGCCGCGTGATCATCTGGTTACGAGGCTGAATGGAACCTTGACTCTCACTGCGCCCATGTTTGTTTACTACGTGTTGTGTACCAAGCCCAAGAATAACGCAGACCACATCCTTACGCTTGTTACCTCCCGTCGCTGCCAACGCGATGGGGTCCACCGCAGGGCGGGAGCTCTGGAGTCAGGCGCGCCCTTCCCACCTGTCTCTGTCCCAGAATACTCGGTTCGGAAAGGTGCACTGTACAAGTCAAGTCCTGTCCGGGCTATTCGAGTATTATTCGTATCAAGTTAAAATAATACATAGCGATCAGTAGACTGGGATCCAAGGCCTGTCAAAGAGGGTTTCAAATACCGTTATAGCTCCTGTTTTGCTCCTGTAAACTAATGCTAAGTTGGCGCAACGTGACTTTCAAACTTGTTGATAAGCCGGGTCGAAGACCGGTCCTGACACGATTTTCGCCGCGATCTCGACCCTACTTTCGCCTGCTGCCCGCCCTGTCCCACCGTCCGCTGCCTAACTACAGTACCTACCTACCGACAATTCCGCCAATTTTTCACTCGAACGCTCCCCGACCCCACCAAGCTCCCATACTCCCCAATTGCTTCCAATCTACTCACCCAGAGCCTGCTTCTGCGAAACCTCACCCGCCTCGTCCTCCGGCGACAGGCCCGCGATCGACGGCCCGATGATCTGCACACCATCCTTACTAAAGCGACTGCCATGCACCGGGCAATCCCAGCTCTTCTCCGTCGCATTCCAGCACACGACGCCATGCAAATGCGGGCAGAGGGCCGAAAACCGATGGACCTTGCCCTGCTCGTCCTTGTAGACGGCGACGGGCTTCTTCGTCCCCGTGTTGAGGACGCCGCCGTCGCCGGGCGGGAGGTCCTCGATGTCGCGGATGTCGCTCTGGGCGAAGCGCTTGTACTGGGCGTTGATCTGGAGGTCGTGGGCCAGCATGCTGGGCAGGGTCGACAGGGGCGGGAGGCGCTTGGGGTTGTAGAGGGTGCCCCACGCGTTGGTGACGCCCTGGATCTCGTCGGCGATGAGGCGGCCGGCGAGCACGCCGTGGGTGAGGCCGTGGCCGGTGTCGCCGGTGACGATGTACGTGTGGCTTTTGCCTTGGTTGAGGCCGATGAAGCTGACGGCGTCGGCGGAGTCGAAGATTTGGCCCGTCCATTTGTAGTCGACGGAGCCGGCTTGCGTGTAGCGGTCGCGGACCCAGCACTCGAGCTCGGCGAAGCGCCCGTTTTCTTGCTCTTGGCCGACTTTGTGGTCGCCGCCGCCGATGACGAGGTAGTCGTCCTTTTCGTCACAGTGGGTGAAGCGGATGTAGTGGTAGGGGTCTGCTTGGTCGTTGATGAGGCAGTCTTCGTAGCTGCCTCTGGGGACGCGGATCGCAATGCAGTATGTACGGAAGTATTCCACTTGGGCTACGACACTCAGCTTTTGGAGTGGGATGCAGGTTGCTTCGACGGCGTCCTTGCATGTGATAGTATGGCCGTCCAACGTGCTCACTTGCACTTCTTTGGTGGTCAAGATACCTTTCTCTTTGATCGAAGCCATCCGGGTGTGAGTGTAACATTCGAATTTGGGCTGCTGGGCGAGCCATTTCATCACACCGTACAGATACTTGGTGGGGTGGAAGGTCGCTTGCTCTTCGTATACACCAACGTCTCTCTGATCGACCTTGCCAGTCCAGCCCTTGATGGCATAGTCGGGTCGGAACGACACTGCCAGTCCCAGGTCCTTCGCCTTGTTCAAATCTTTTTGAATCTCTTGCAGCTCTTCCGCGTGCTTCGGGTGAGACCGCTCGTATTGTGAGATCTCGTAATCTGGCAGCATCCTGTACTCGCATTCAATGCCAAGCTTCTTGGACACTTCGCCGACATGTCTGATGGCCCATTGATGACTCTCGGCTGCAATCTTGGCCCCGCTGTCTCCATGCTTGCTCGCGATGTCGACAAAGCTGTCATCTAGCGCACTAGACAAGTGACCGCTGGTCCTGCCTGACTCTCCTGACACTACCTCTCTGGCTTCAATCATTGCCACTTTGACACCGCGGGAGACTAACTCATAGGCAGTCGAGATACCAGCAATCCCAGAGCCGATCACGCATACATCAGTTGTGAGATCGTTACTGAGTTTGGGAAAATTGGGCCTCTTGGAGTATGGTTCTGTGTGTACCCAGACAGCATCGGTCTCACCGGAGGTGTTCATGATGTGTTCAGGCCTCGCCATAGTTGCCATGGTTGAGCGCTGCATCCTGAAAGCTCTTGGGGTTGAGCTGCATGAAGAAACACGGATTGCGAAACGCAACGTTGTAGGTCTGCTAAAAGAAGTAGTGAGAATCCGGAAAGACGAGATGTTCATCGTTCACGATGCCAATTGATAGTCAAGAAGTCACAAGGAAGGATGCATTCAGCATGCATGTTCGATACTTCCATTCATACCAAAACAATGATGTTATGAATATCATGACATAAGGTGAGGTAGTGAATGTTTAGCGGCTTCCATTAATCATACCTTATCTAAGCCTCACACTTTGCTTAGTAAGCATCTCCAGTCATCTTGTGACTGTGAAACAGTTTCAGGAGCCTTCCTGTGGCTGTATCCCTATTCGGCTCTATATTGTGGAATTTCCTTCGGTGGTATATAGATCTTGAAATACGCGTTGGCTAAGGATGAAGCACGGTGAAGCCGTGATCAAGTGGGTTGCTGGTAGTTCGTACTTGCTCTGTCACCGTCACCGGAGCTGCACTTATTCCCGCTTACATAATTATCACCACTCGACGTCCACACGTTAGGTAGTCTTTGCAAGGAATCTTGGGTCCCATCGGTACGACCATAGGCGATGGAGCGGTCACAGGATGATTTGAAGCGGTTCGACGAAGGGTTCAATGGATTCCCCAAACGGCTACCTGACGACTGCATCGAGTACATTATCCACTTTCTCGACCCCAAGCTCGACGATGCTGCAATCCGGACACGGCTGCGAGAGGTGCACAGGGCAGCGACCGAGCTCACGAAGAGCTTACTGAAGGAGTATATTTGGCAACGGGAGACTTTCAGGCTTGATATAGTACGTGACAACGGTATGGGCATCCCTCCATTCTCCATTGATATAGGTCTGATACTTCGCGCTGTGTAGGCTGCAGTCTCCTACGTGGACGGACCAACTATGGCGATTCGGTGGAGGACGAGTGGCTTATTGTGTATCTGCTGCGCGAGCTGAGCAGGAAGTTTCCGGACTTGTGGATAAAAACGGTGGATGCGGATGGTGAATTTTTGCTCATCGAAGCAGCCAACGTACTTCCATCATGGCTCAATCCTGAGAATGCGGACAACAGGGTTGTTAGCAACTAGCAGCCAGGCCTACAGAATGGACACTGATTGATATATAGGTCTGGTTACACGAAGGCAACCTCCTGATCATTCCCCTCCAGCAGCCAGACACAGTCCTGAAGGCAGCGCCACTATCGCCTTCAGTAACTCCAGAAGAATCGCGGATGTTTCTAGCTGATCATGCCAACGAATTACTGCATTCACCTGCCATCGAGTCCGAAGCCTTTTATCGTATCCGAAATTTCCCTGGGCAAATCAATGACAGCATGCACCATGCCCTGATCACTGTCCCACGAAAAGTAGCATATCTTCTACATCACAACGCGGCGTATATCAGTTCCGCAACCGAGGCTTTCTACCTTCGCGATCCCATAGCCTTGAAGCCGCTACAAGCCGAAAACGCCGAGGAACTGGTGTTCACGCCCGAGGATTTCATCACAGTCAGTATCAAGTTTACGAAGGTTGGATATGCTCAACTCAAAAGTCAACGTTTCTCTGCCCCATCGGTGTGGGATGGCAAGTTGCCGTCCAATCAAGGCTCAAAAGACTATGCTCGAGCGGAGATGGGCATGAAAGTCACTTGTGGTATGGAGATGCTTGTTCGCGATCCGCAGAGTCAAGATAAGGCGTCAGTTCGAGAGATCAAGCTGCTCCTTGAAGACCTTAGGAGTGGGGAAGACCTATTGCCGGGGCACGACGAGATGATGAAGTGGGACAAGAAGGACGATGATGATAAGTGGCTAGACATTGACTTTGAGGATCTCGAGCGCGAGCTCGGCGGGAAGGCTGGGAGAGAATCGGAAACTGTGAATGGTCACTTCGGCGAGAAGTCTACGCAAGAGAATCTGAGGAAAATGGTCCAAAGGTTTGAAGACTTTTTGAAGAATGATACCGCAGGGGCCGATGGTGCTGAAATACCTAACTCGATGGATTTTGACGATGATGAGGACAGTGAGAGTGATCTTAGCAGTGAGGGTGAGGACAAGGCCGTATCCTTCGATGAAAACGAGTTTGCCAGGATGATGCGGGAGATGATGGGAATGCCAGCAGACGAGCAAGACGGGTCTTTACCGGCAGTTACTTTAAATCAAAATGTTTCCCGGGCTAAGGCCACGGACTCAGACGACGAGGATGTCAACGAAGGCGTAGAGATAAGAAATGTAATGCAGCGGATGGAAGCCGAGCTTAATGAAGCGGGCGCACTGGACCTGGACCTGGACCCGACGCCTAAAAAGATTGCTGCGATGCGGACAGGGTTCAAGGTCAAGGGAGCTGAAAAGGGCGTGGCCAGCCCCACAGGTGATGATGAAGAGAGCCGTGACCAGGAGGTGAACATCAACTTCGATCTGGTCAAAAATCTTCTCGACAGTTACAAGAGCCAGGCAGGCATGGCTGGACCTGGCGGCAACCTTTTGGGCATGATGGGCATACATTTACCAGCCGACGCGGACGATACACTGCCTTAGTCGGATTTCCGCCACATGTTTGATGCGTCGATTCAAATATAGAAACCGATCTGCGCGCCAAAGGGGGTGTCAGGCCAGAACTGGGCGGAGGACAGCAAAATCTGAAACATCGCATAAATCGATACTCTCCCAACAAATGCAACTCCACTATTCTGGACGGCGTCAGGACTTTGGCCACCGACTGCGGAATATCCACACGCTCTGTGTCAGATCAGACATGACATGATCTCGATGCAACGCTGCTCCTTTTCAAGGACACGTGGTCATTGAGAAAGCGTCCAAAAGCAATTTGGATTCTGACATACAATCGCCAAACAGGGTCCTTGCCTTCGGGATGGGTTGACATAATCACGAAAGGGTCTGCCTTAACTATCAGTCAGAATCGTGATAACGCAGTCGTCTTAGAGGAGATTAGATTGGCAGAGTGGCCAAGTTCTCTCTGCAAGCAGCCCGTTTGCGACCATTGCAACGGGGGTCTATCCGACTGGCGGAGCGACTGAGCGACTGAGCGATTGTCAAACCACCAAAATCCATTCTCCACACCACCATGTCCTTACCTGAACAACATCGGTGATCGGCCAATCTACCCCTTATCAGCTTACTCATACGGAACCAAAAGCAATTGGACCTTCGATCAACTTCCACGCTACAGCCAAGGTCAGGTGGGTAGCACGCCAGTAAATGTGATAGAACCACTGAGCAGGTCACATCAGCATGGCCGACTGCAACTAGCACACCGCTCAGCACACGGACTGAGACATATTTCGACAACCTTGCCCAGTGACGAGGAGATCATTGTCTTGGGACAGGTTCTCCCTGAGCGACCCAGGCTTAGTCCAGCATCTGAGAGGTTAGTCGGAAATCTACACGAGAAGGCAGAAGCGCAGTTGACGCCGATCACATATCTTCCGGATTAGGACACGGCTACTTCTGCATGAAAGAGCAGCAGGCACAACGTCTTGTGCTGTCAATGTTCCGAGTCCCTGAAGAGGGGTGGCTTCTCTAGCTCATGATAGCTCATGGGGAAGTTGCTAGTGCAATTCCTGAGTGCGGGCATCCGTTGTCCTCTCAATCGCGGCATGACTTTATATGGAGTTGACGACTACTGTAAAGGCTATCTGCAAAACCTTCCGAGAGGCGGGACGTTAGTGTCAATCCTCCCCTCCCTCAGGGTGTGCAGGTACGGGTGGAACAAGCACGATATCATTCTAGAATGTCGGTCGATAAGCTATGGTCCGGAGACGGGTGGTAGTGCGCACGCCCTTGATGCTGTGACACTAGTGCCTTATCGTCGTGGGCCGACAGAGGGTTAGCAAACAGCAGATGTAGAAGGAGGAGGAGGATGTATTGATTGAGTCGACTCGAGTCGAGTCAAGCTTCAGGCTTGGGTCGTTTCCAGGTGTAACGAGGGGAAACTCTGGTGCGGGAGGTGTTCTGGGGATTTGCGTGGAAGAAGGAGAGGGAGAAGGACGAGAACATGGAGGAGTGACTAGGAGATGGAGAAGGGTGAGGACAGGATGAATTTCCTGTATCCGTCCGTACCGTAGAAGCGACAGCCGGGTTCCCATATACGATAGAAGCGTCCGCTGCTCATTCGATGGCAGTGGGTGGAATCTGGCGAGCCGTGTAACCTGGCTAGCAACCTTAACTCGACCTTACCTACCTACTGTACTGTAGCTAAGGTAATCATAGGTGCTCCTACGTCCGTATCTTAACGTTACTCGTTGAGTTATTATTTGTGGTTGTCTTCCTCCATTGTATGCTCTACTTTAGGCCTGGTGCAGTGGAGGCTTGATGGACTTACAGTACGACGATGATCGTGATCAGGATCCTACCCATTAGGTGGGGTGCAGTTCCGGTGCCGTTCCTCCTTCTCACCCGCCTACATACAGTAAACTGATAATTGTCAACCAGACAAGACAGGCCGTTACAGGCCGTTACAGACCGTTACAGACCGACCCGATCTGATGCACATGTGCTGTATATGCGGGCGTGGTTTCCACTGTCGGAGTTTACCTTGCACACAAATTTTCATCTTGCAGCTTTGTGGTAATCCACATCAGTTACCTAGCCACTATTGCCCCTGATCTGCGTCGTGCGTTCCTGCTGCCACAACCCAGCCTGGTCGATGTGATGCGAGGCCGGGCCTTTTTCAACTATTCTTCACCTCTGTTTCATCGTGGCTGGCGCGCCATTTACGCCATGGGGGTTGCGGGGGTGGGGGTTTCGTCAGGGTTTTGACGCTAGCTGCCTTGGGTGATGAGTACTTTGTCACGGTAGATAACTTAAGTTAAGGGATTTGTAGCTGAGATAAGGTTGAGATAAAGTATAAGCCACGTGCAACTTACAGTACCACACATCTTAAGGTAAGTTTCCTTAGTCCTGTGTTCCAGGAATGGGGATTCGTGGCTTTGGTCTTCCAGGTTGTCAATCCGCTCTTAGTGTAAGGGATCGTTAGGGATGGTGAGGTAAGGTGTAAGGTAAGATATCAGCGTTTCAGCGGACCCCGCCCTGCATCCGTCGGTAAGAGCGAGTACCGTATCCCGTACTTGACACACTAAGATAAGCAAAGTAAACTAGATTAAGTAAGGTATGAAGTTCTGCAGAAATAATGGCGCATTCAAAAAGTCAATTAATAATCTGGCCGTGCAGGTGACCCTCGACCGCTGGGCTTGGACCGTCACCTTCATCATCACCACCGGGTTACATGACATACTAGTACATACTTCATAGATGTATTTGTAACTACAGTCTGTACCACCACCATCCACAACCCGCAACTCACCATGATCCCGCAACTCACCATGATCCCGCTTACCCCGTGCTCAAGCCTCTCACCCTACTGCCGTCTACCCTGTCCACACATTATTATTGCGCCGGCGTGGATCTACATGATACCACTAATTCTCTTAGGTCCGATGGATCAGGAACTCGGCCAGTCAAGCAGGAGGAGCGTGGTCTGGAGACCTGCGTCTAACCACCTCCGTATGGCTTTCAATTCTGCCCAGTCTTTACAATTCTTTGGCGGGTGCATACCACCTCGCAGAGTACGGATACAAATCTACAGTCGTCGCAGTTCAGTTCATGCTCAGCCCACTTACACCCGACCGTTGTTCTGATGCACGATGCATTTCGGAAAATTCTTTCATGTTTGAACGCCTTCCCATCCTATAATAGGTCGATTGCTTTCAATTGACCATATCCACCACCTTGACCGCTCCTCCGCCGCTTTTCGCCCTCCTCACTGACAGACATCTTCACACCTGCCTATTCTGTCCCACGCTCATAGCAATTGACAGCCATGTCCGATCCTGAGAAATTGGCTGAGAAGGTAAGTCAATGGCCATGGTTTGCAATGACTCTATAGTCTAACGATGACATGCAGGCTCGGCTAGAGCGTCAGGACAATGAGTTCTCTGCAAAGGTACAGCTTCTCGTCGTCAGGGAGCAATCTGTGCACAGACTGATAGACGTCGATGCACAGTCTCCTGTCGAGCGCGGTGACTATGAAGGGCTACAACTCGATATGCGAGAGAAGAAAGCGTTTGACAATCACCAAGCCTGGGCGAGCAGCGATAAGTTGAAGAAGGAGTTGGAGGGCCTACAAGCCTCGCCCGTGGCCACACATGGAAATCATTATTACCGTTCCGCAGGAAGACCAGTTTTGACCGAAGAAGAGGTTGCGCCGGACCCAAAGGCGAATGAACGTCGGTTATGTGGGATGCGACGGAGGGCTTTCTGGATTGGTTTTGGTATCATCCTTGCAGTTATCATCATTGCAGCAATCATCGGGGGCGCTGTGGGAGGAACGAGGAGGCATACAACACCACCTCCAGCGACATCTCCGCCTCCTTCTCCTCCTCTACCGTGAGTGACCATTCCTCGATGTGATCCAGACCACCGGCTAATAGATGGAGTGGAATAGTCCTTACGACATCATGGCCGCATCACCTATCAAAGCATTGGCTTTTGAGGGCAACAACAGCCAAGATGGTGGAGTACAGAGTTTCCGGATTCATTATCAGTCCGTCAATGGCCATATCAAGGAGCTCAGATACGATGGGATATTGGCCGGTTGGAACAACGCAACGTGGGCAGCCTTTTTTCCTCACAAAGTTGACAAGCATCCTTTACTAAGGTCAATCTAGGGATATCCTTACAGATGCCCGGGATCACACCGGTCTCGCCTCGTTCATGTATTTGAACGGCACGGCACTGATGGTAGGCCCTGACGATGGATTTCCTCCAAGACTTGTCAGTCTGATTGTATACTACAGGGCGCTATTTTCTATCAAAATAACCAGGGATACCTGTACGACAAGCGGAAGAGACTAGCAACAGGTGACGTTTGGTTGCCGGGCACTCTGGGCACTCAGAGCTTCTTGACCAACGGCAGCTTCTCCCTGCCATCTGGTGCGTCACCAGATGCCAATCCGACCAATGATTGGGACGGCCTGAACATGGCAGCCGTTTACTCCATGAACTTCCCCAACGGTCCCGGTGCGAGGCTCTACTACCACTTCACATCGCCCAACGGTAGTACATGGATCCAAGAGCTTAAGTGGGATCAGGCAGATGACAAGTGGGAGACTGGTGCCGCCTTGACCGGAGCCTCACCCAATTCGCACATTGCCGCGACGATCGACGAGCAACATAAAGTCGTAAGGGTGTTCTATTCCACCGAAAACGGCACGTTGCAAGAATCGTGGTCGAACCTGACTCTGTACAACGCGCCATACCACCTCGGTAAGCCACACATCCCTGAATGGTAACCACACGTCGACTAGCTAACACCGCCCCACCAGGCCTCACGATCCCCAACCTGCTCCCGAACACCGACGCCGACATGGCCGCCCTCGACGTAAACGGCAGCACTCTACTCTACTACTACTCCAACAACGGCACCTCGGGCATCCAGGAAGTCACCATCGCCGGCGGCTTCGGCGCCTCGGCAAGCGTCCACTACAACAGCAAAAACGTCGTCGCCGAACCCGCCCTCCTCTCCGACGGCGGAGCTCTGTCCCAGTACACGCCCCTGACCGCCGCCCTGGCCATCTTACCCGGCACGACGCCTCTGATCCACGTCTTCTACGCCGACAACACCGTCTCCACGAGCAGCGGCTACTCCAGGCTGAGCGATGTCAGTAGGCCCGTGGATAACGGTACCTGGCCGGCTTCGAGCTACGGATCGAGTGTCGGGCAGATCCAATTGCCGTTGGGGACTGATCCATGATTAGGGATTTGAGTAGGTAGGATCTGGATCTCGTTCGATCGATTTGCTTGGTCGCTTTTTGGTGGGGATCTCGGAGATGATACCCAGTGTTTTGCAGGATTTCGGGTTTGGGTTTTCCTTGTCACCGATAGAATTATTTTTTCGGGTTAGCACAATGAGATTCGATATGATAATGGTTATATGATGCCTCTTGCTATGGATGGAATATGCGCGGCGTCCGCAGGTATATGGCACACTCTCTGCAGTTAGGTAAAGGTCACGCTACAGAGGGGTCAACTAGGTGTGATATCATTGCTTACTCATCTCTTACTAAGCGCCCCTATTTATGTCTTAGTCATCATTTCCTATATATACTCTACATAGTGTAAATGAATAGGAACAACTTTCTACAGACTGATTCACATCTAATAGCATTAAAGATTTGAAGCACACTTTTAAGTGATTCTGAAGCTCAGGCTTTGATCTGAGCTGATTTGATTTGTATTCTGATTGTGAAAGTTCTGATGCAGTAATGCATAAATTATGTATTCATTTTCTCTTCAGTACTCACTGCTACTTCAGTGTTGAGACTATAAAATAAAGAAATGAATTCTTATGCTGTATTATATAAAGAAAAGTTCTATCTTTCTTATATTGTGACATGTCTGACAGCAATTCAAATTAAATCAGAATTGATTTGTTAATTAATGTCTTCAATCATTTATAATCTTTCAGTATGAAGCTCAATTCTATTTTTATGATGATAAACAAATTCATTATTATTAATCAGTCATCAATGTCAGAAATGACTTCTTAAGTCAATTATAAGACAATGACAAGTTAAATTGTATTTCTTCAGACTTAATTAAAAGATATTTATGTTAATTAATTGATTTTTATATCTAAGACTACATCTCTATTTAATACAGCTTCAGAGATTCAAGAAATATTTAATGTGATAATGTCTCTCTCTGCAGTGATGTTCAAGAATTCTTTGAAGATGAAGACATTATCTGTTTATAAGAATAGTTAAAAAGCAGACACTGCAGAGATGTAAGTTCTTAAAATGAAAGCTTACTTTTAATTTTACAAAATGTTGATGAACTGACTTCTAAATGATGAAGTAAAGATTACTGTTACAGTCAGTTATTTGAAAGATACTGTTAAAGTATGATGACTTTAAAAAGAAGAATAACTTCAAGTTAAAGAAGACTTATTAAATATTAGATCTCAAAATATGAATAACTTCTTTTTAACATTTCTACTGATCTTTGAAAATGTTAATAAAATAGAATATCAATGTTGTTGTTATGAGACATTGAAATAAACAAAATCAGTTTAATAATATAAAGTAAAGTTTACAAAGATTGTACAACTTCTTCAGTCTATATCAGTCAAATACAAACAGAAATGACAGTTCACTTAGAATTTAAAGTAAAAGATTTAATTCAAACTCTGAAAGTATTTAAAGACTGAAGTAACTACTCTTAATGAGTTCATTTAATGAGTTAATTGAATTAAACAAAGTCTTTAAGAAGCACATAATAAGAATTATCTTAATGTCTTTAATGACTTAAATTTAAATCATAATAACTCATTGATCAATTCTCAAGATCAGTTTCAAAGTCATGAAAGATCAATTACATTTAAATTAAACAAGTCAGATACAGAAGCTTATTGAATTTAATGTAAAAAAAATAAAGCATACTTTCACTGTAAAAAGTTCTTGCATATAGTTAAAGACTGCTGAGATAACAAGGACACTGATAAGAGTAAAGATAAGAATAAAGATAAGAATAAGAATAAGAATAAAAGAAAAAGTAAAGATAAGAAGAAGCTAAAGATTGTTGAAGTTGATTTGAATGATTTGAAAAACTAAAGTTATTCATAAATATAGAAGTGTTTGTGAACAAATTGACAGAAGCTTCTATTCAACTTAATAATGACTTGAGTGAAGCATTCACACTGAATGACTTAAAATTCTTATTATTAAGTATGATCTCTGATCAAATCAACATTCTTAATTTAAATACATACATTCTTGCAGATTGCATTCAGAATGAACTGAACAAGATAAATGTGAAAGTATTAGTTGATTTAGATGCAGATCAAATATATGTCTTTTTAACAGTTATTAATTAAATGTTGATTAATAATCAATATAAAATTAAATTACTTGAAATATTCTTGCTGAACAGACAGATCATTTAATTAACTGCAAAGCTGATCTTTCATCTTAAGATAAATAGCTTTTGACAATGATTAAAAGCATGAATTGTGAATCTTTAAGAACATGATCTTATTCTGAGATTAATTTAGCTGAAAGTCATTAATTCTCAGATTGATTGAGCTACAGACTGTATGATGATTCAGAATTGACAATGAAAACATCATTATCTGCTTTCAAAAAAGTGACAATGAGCTGTAAACAGATCAACATTAAATGTAATTGAAGAGTGCATAGCTATGAAGACACTTTAAAATTGCAGAACTGTCAGACACTTATTAATGATTCAACAGAATTTAAAGAAGTCAGAAGCTGAACTGTTAATCATTATAAATGAATGACTATAAATCATTATTGAAGAGTTTTAATCTGTATTTAAGTCAATTCTATCAGATAAACTATCATCTAAACAGATATTTAAACATAGCATTGACATCAGTAACATTAAGTCTGTCAACATAAATGCTTACTTTCTGTCACAGCTACAGCTAAATGAACAGACTAAACAGATAATGAAGTTAATGAATAAAGATCTGATTTGTGAGTTCACAAATTCATGAGGCTTCTCAGTTCTGTTTGTTAAAAAGAAAAAGAATACATGATGAATGTGCATTGATTACAGAGCATTAAATAACATTACTGTTAAGAATAAATATTCACTTTTCTGAATTTAGAAATGTCTAGATCAAATTGACAAAGCTTAATATCTAATCAAGCTTAATCTCACTTTGAGTTATTATTAAGTTTATATGATTAAAGACAATACAAAAAAGATTGTCTTCAACATTCATTACAGCAAATATAAGTTCACAGCTATGCTCTTTGAATTATGCAATGTCTCAGTGACATTTCAGTCAATGATGAACTCTATATTATGAAACTTACTCAACAAATTCTGTCTAATATATCTTAACAACATACTGATCTTTTCTGACTCAATTTTGAATCATCAGAAACACTTACAGATCATTCTCAGTATCTTAAAGAAATATAAGCTATATGTTAAGTCTAGCAAGTGCACTGTTGAGACAGAAATTCTTAAGTTTTGTAAATATATTATGAGACAAGACACACTACAGTCAGTCTCTATTAAGATATCAGTCATTAAGAATTGATCTGCTTTAAAGACAGCACATTATGTATAACAGTTTCTTGAACTGACTTTGTACTACTGATGATTTGTATAAGAATTTGCATGAATTGCAGCATCATTATTGAATTTGCTTAAGAAAAACAATGTTGAGTTGTATATAAAGAAGAATTGACTCATTGTCTGAAATGCATTATGTAACAGTGTCTTTCAACAGCTTAAGAATGCACTTACATTTAAATCAATACTTATTTAAGTAGTCATACACAAACTATTTATTATCAAAATAAATGCTTCTAAATGAGCAATTGACTGTGCTTTGATGCAGAATGAAATGAATAAGAAATGTCATTTAGTTATCTATGATGATTAGAAGTTACAAGATGCAGAGCTCAATTATTCTGTTTATAAAAAAAAGTTATTGATCATTAAGCATGCACTTTGAACTTGACAGTACTATATTGAAAATGATTATACTATAACTATCATTATGAATTATGAAGATCTACAATATTTAAAGAATACACTGCATTCATTTAAACAGCTAGCTCAATGAATTGATAAATTTCAGTAGTATGATCTTAACATTCAATATTGATCTGAAGCTCAGAATGTTGTATCAGATTTAATTAGTTATTAACTTAATTTTATAGAAAAAAACTCAGCAAATAAAGCATTCTTAGATGCTCTGTGAGAGCTAGACAATGTGAAATAAGAAAAAGCAATGATACTGTATTTGAAAGATGATACAGAATCTGAAAAGTCACTGTTTTGCAAGCATGTGTGTGAAAACAATATGATGAATCAATTTTGACTGCATTACAATTTGAAATCAAATAATTCATATTTAATTTAAAAGTAAAACAATGATGAAGCATCATTTCTACAGTTTCAGTACTGTGCAGACTTTTTGAAACATATACACACTGAATATGAGCATTTAGAAGTACTGAGACTGCTAAAAGTCATTTGACTTCAAGCTTGATGATATGAACTATTGCAGAATATTAAATTGTTTGCAAAGCATTGTTTTAACTATTAAGTTGTTCAACAATTCTGAAAACATTAAGAGATTAAAGAACATTCATATTTAGCTTGCAAGAATCTATTACTGTTTAAAAGATAAGAAATCAACATAATAAACATACTATCTTGAATGTCTTAAGAAAACTGCTGAATTATAACAGCAATTAATTATGTTACAGACTGATCTGTGACTAAAGCTGTTCTGAATGCAATGAAAGCAACAGTTATAGATTTTCTGTATAATGAAATCTTTACAAATTATGATTCATCAAGAGAGTTACTATTCAATAATAATATGAACTTTCTCAGTCATGTTGTGATCTACTATTTGAAAAAGCTTGAGACTCAACATAGAACAATGACTTTCTATCATTCTCATATAAATGAAAAGATAGAAAATCTAAATGAAATGTTGAGCTTCATGCTTACAAAATATTTTATGAGTAAATCAACTTAATTATGAAACAAATACTTATTACAAGCACTTTTTGCAGCTTAAATCTGAGCTCATAATACAACTAAACAGAGCTCATTCTATTTACTGTATAAGATAAATTCACAATTATCAGATAACTCAAACAACTCTTAACTGCTGAAAGAAACTGACTTTGAAGATCAGTTAAAATGAGTTGAGCAGGTATAGATGATTTAAGCAATTATTAATGAAATTCTTTTATAAAAGATTATTGAATTAAAAATGATTTGTGATGAAACAGTGCAGTTAAGCACTACAAAGAAAGAAGACTGAGTACTTATAAGAAATGAAGAGTCTCAGAAGTTTAAAGTTAAATGATTTGAATCTTATAAGATATTGAAAACTCATTTATTAAAAACTTATGCATTAGAAATGTTCATAGAGTGTGTTCTATGAAATTTAATTCATAATAATCAGTTTGTAAAAGCACATATCTTTGATATCAATGAATTTTGAGCTAGTTCAGAGCTGCAAAGCAGTCTGAAATGAGCTAAACTATCTGTGCAGCAATTAAGTTTTAAAGTTGATGAGATTCTTAAACAGAAAGAGTCATCATTGTCTTTTTATGAAGAACTCTTGATTATATCTTGAGTTGAATGAGATTGCAGGCAAAAAGAAGAGCTATATAAGCTTTTAGTAGAAGAGAAAGAAGATCTTTTTTAGAAAACAATTTATAAGATATAAAAATGTTATAAATAAGTAAATTTATCTGTACTCTCATTACAGAACATTTTAAAAGCACACTGAAGTGTTGCTTTTCTTGAACTGATCTTGACTGAAGTGAATAATATAATGAATGCATCACAGAAGATTATTGAAAGCTGAAGAGATGTTGATGACTTGACTTTAACATTCATAACAGAAGAGAGATGTAACTAAGAGAGAGTGAAAGTTCTGACATTATATGATATTAAGAAAAAATTAAATGATTAAAAATGACTCAGTAAAGACTTGCAATAATGATATAATGAGTTGAAGTTAAAGTGAACAAGTAATAAAGCTAAAAAGAAAGATTAAAAAGTCTTAACTTCAATAAGAATTAACAGTGATCTGATGATGATCTGTAAAAGAAATATGAACTTATATAATCTATATAAGAGGCTCAAGAAAAAGGCTCTTGTAGACTAGAAGATAATAGTATCAGAAGTAAAGCAATTTTATTAATTGTTTATCTATTAAAAAAAGAAAAGAAAGTCACAAGCTGAATATGAATTGTATTTAAAGCAAAACTACTGTTCACTGCAATGACACAATGATGAGTGAGAATGCAACTGACACAGATGAGACAATGATGCAAGTAAAGCAATAAATGCATCAACATTAAGTTTTTCAGCTTGACAACAAAGAATTTTAACAGTCATCTTTAATTTATTTATAGTGCTCAAAACATTCTCTGTCAACAAGTAATTGTAGTCAGCAGAGAGCATAATGTTATTGATGATGATAATAGAGATAGCAGACAGAGCAGCAACACAATGATGATAAGAAGTTGCTGAGTCAGCAGATAAAGAAAATTTGAACTTTATATAATCTAAAACAATAAGCAATCATTATATTAATATAGATTCATACTTATAAAAGCTGCACTGAATACTCTGTGCATCTTAATGACAGTTTGTACATGAACTATAAAGAAGATAACAGTCATTAAACTTAGTCTGAATACACACTGTAAATGACTTATCTTTATGCATATAGTTGTTGCAGACAGCTGACTTATGTTTCTTATAAATGTAAGTGATAGCAGCTTCACAATATGTTCAGTGAGTGCAAAAATGATTTAAATTCATGTTGATGTGTAAAATTAACTGTTAAATTATTAACAACATCTTAAGCTCAATCTTAAGTCAACTCTTCAATAGCAGATTGATCAGAACATTAAGTAATGAGAAGTTAAGCTGATCAGTAGTTAATCTGTTAAAGAGAGAAAAGAAAGCAATATTAAAAATAGAATATTCAATTAACTTTATGTATTGTTAGTCTTTGAACTGAAATCAAGACAATGACATATTGAGAGAAGAGTTTTGTGAACTTTTTTTAAAATGAGAATGATCAGTAGTCTTGTGAGTACAATTAGAAGCAGACTTCTTTTAATTTAAGTTGTTGTTATCTGTACTCAACAATGAAGTGACAGCAGCACAACATGAAACACAGATCTTAAGAAATGATCTATGAAACATTAATGATACATTATAAACATATTATGAAAGCTTACATGATGATAAAGTAAATAAAAAATTAATAAATTGATGAAGTAGCAGTTAAAAGTTGAAGTGTGGTCAAAAACTAAAGAAAGAAGAAGAGAATTTCTTTTAAGAGATTGTGATCAATAATATAGATAGACAGTGTAAACAGTAAATAATTTATCTTATTGTTATAATAACAATGATCTGCACTTCTAGCTGCTTTCAGATGACAATAGTGATGTGAAGTGAGATAAAACAATGTGAATGTAAACTGCAGACAGAAATTTTATAAAATGTCAAGCAAATCTCTGCACTCACATCAGTGAACTGTTGTGACTGTGCAGTAGAAAAGAATGTGATATCATTGCTTACTCATCTCTTACTAAGTGCCTCTATTTATGTCTTAGTTATCATTTCCTATATATACTCTACATAGTGTAAACGAATAGGAACAACTTTCTACGGACCGATTCACATAGGCTTAGTCATTATCTTGCCAAATATATCCACAACCTCCTACTGTGCAATCACCCATCCCCCACTCTCTAAAACAACAAACAAGTACTCCGCAGGCATATTTGCCCATCGGCCAGCCATGCCACGCACTCGTGTCGGGAGACTGATCGAAAAACGAGGCAAATACCGTATCGATATGCGAGGAACTATGTACAAATTACCTGTCCCAAAGAACTCGTCAGGCCAGTGTCTTGTACAGCTCAAGTTCTAGTCAGATATCAACAAGGCAGAGAGGAAGCAAGTCATCGTTGCGCTTCATATCCTGCCTGTGTGAATGGAAATTTTCCAGTGAAAATAAGCACCATTCGAAGCAACCCTTCAAGGCCCAAGCAAAACGGGTCAAAGCCATCACCGCCCATCGGAAGCACAGCGTGGCTACTATTCGTACATGTTTGACCGCCCCGGCACCAAGCCAAGCTACCACCGTCCGCCGGATAACGGCTTCCATTCGAAGCACTAGCAACAACAACGCACCCAGCACAGCCCCGCAAGACCATCCGCATCAAGCCTACAATCTACCCCGAAATCCACCTCAATGACCACCAATCCGCCCACCGACCCGCACACCAACCAACCCTCCCCCCCCCCAACTTTCCCCCCCAGACCTCCACCCACCCTACCTCGAACTCCCAGCCCCAGCCCCAGGCTTCGCCCACCCCCCAGCCCCAGCCCCACCACCAGTCCCATACCTAAGCACCGGCTCCGGCGGCGCCAGTCCCGCCTCCGCCAGCTGCCAGTCCGTGACGCCCTTCA
>JAABUJ010001835.1_pt1 | contig 28940 bp, 25 predicted proteins | sample 5559131 | NCBI WGS metagenome assembly JAABUJ01 (sample SAMN10711875, study PRJNA513366) | rock metagenome | isolation source: Antarctica rocks | place: Antarctica: Victoria Land, Mt New Zealand nord | collected 2016-01-07
ATCGTGTGCTAACCGGCCCCGCGCCGGGGCGATCTTATTCCCGGGGCGACCGATCGCCCGAGGCACCGTCGAGGGGCGGCCGGCCAGGCAGGGCATGTCCAACCCTTGGGTTCGTCCGGGAATTCGCCTTTCCCCTCTTGCGGTTGGGTTCGTCCGGTCGAGGCGGGCTCGGGTTCGTTCCGCCACGATCTCGGGCGGGCCTGGCTCCGCGCGTCGAGGCGGGCTCGGGGCTGGTCCGGAGGCGCGGGAGTTGGGTTCGTTTGGTCAGGCCCGCGTGGGGCTGGCCCGGGCGTGCGCGGGGGCCATCTCCTCGGCCGTGTCCTGGGTTCGTTTGGCGCATGGCCGCCGAGTCATTGACCGACCCCCGGCGCGGTAGCCACTGGGCTTGGCCCCGGCGATCCGATACGCTCGACTCCCGGAAAGGCTTGACATCCATCGCGACCGAGGGACACGTCCATGAGACAGGGCTGGAGCCGCAGGGAGGTCCTGAGGGGGATGGCGGCCGTCGGGGCGACGGCGGCCTTCGGGAGCCGGGCCAAGGCCGGTCCCAACGACAAGCTCAACGTCGGCGTGATCGGGACGGCGGGCCGGGCCCTGGGGAACATCGAGGGGGTCGAGGGCGAGAACATCGTGGCCGTCTGCGACGTCGACGACGCCCTGCTCGGGCGGGCGACCGATCGGTTCCCGAAAGCCAGGCCCTTCATCGACTTCCGTAAGCTGATCGAGATGCCCGGGCTCGACGCGGTGGTCATCAGCACGGCCGACCACACCCACGCCCCGGCCGCCGCCATGGCCCTCCGGATGGGCAAGCATGTCTACTGCGAGAAGCCGCTGACCCATAGCGTCTTCGAGGCCCGGACCCTCGCCCGACTGGCGACCGAGGCCAAGGTCGCGACCCAGATGGGCACCCAGATCCACGCGACCGACAACTACCGGAGGGTCGTCGAGCTGGTCCAGGCCCGGGCGATCGGGCCGGTCAAGGAGGTCCACGTCTGGCTCGGCTCGGCCAACTGGTCGGGCGGCGGCCGGCCCGCCGAGACCCCGCCGGTCCCCTCGGGCCTGCACTGGGACCTTTGGATCGGGCCGGCCCCCGCTCGCCCCTACCACCCGAGCTACCAGCCGGCGAACTGGCGGCGCTGGTGGGATTTCGGCAACGGGACGCTCGGTGACATGGGCTGCCACTTCGTCGACCTCCCCTTCTGGGCGCTCGGGCTCCGGCACCCGACCACGATCGAGGCCCTCGGGCCGCCGGTGAACCCCGAGACGGCCCCTGACCGGCTGGTCGTCAAGTATGGGTTCCCCGCCCGCGACGCCCAGCCGCCAGTCGCGCTCACCTGGTATCAGGGGGGGGAGCGGCCGGCGACCCTGAGCGACCTCAAGCTCGACGATTGGAACAACGGCGTCCTGTTCGTCGGCGAGAAGGGGATGCTCGTGGCCGACTACGGCCGGCGTCGGCTTCTGCCCGAGGACCAGTTCCGCGACTTCAAGGCCCCCGAGCCCTCCATCCCCAGGTCGATCGGCCACCATGCCGAATGGATCGCCGCCTGCAAGGACGGCAGGCCGACCACCTGCAACTTTGACGACTCCGGAGCCCTGACCGAGTCGATCCTCCTGGGCAACGTCGCCTACCGCTCGGGCAAAAAGATCGAATGGGACGGCCCGGCGATGAAGGCCACCAACTGCCCCGAGGCCGAAGCCTTCCTCCGCCGCGAATACCGCAAGGGCTGGACGCTCTGACACCAACATGGATTGATCCCGAACATCCCCATTGAGGTTCGCCCCATGAGTACGAAATTTGCCCCGGCCCTGGCCCTCGCCGCCTCGCTCGCCTTCCTCCAGCACGCGACCGCCCAGGACAAGCGCGAGAAGCTCGGCGAAGGGGTCATCACGTTCGCCAATCCCCCGCTGCCGGCCGGCTTCGTCGCCCTCTTCAACGGCAAGGACCTCGCCGGCTGGCACGGGATGCCCCACTTCGACCCCCGCCAGCTCGCCGCGATGACCGAGGCCGACCGCGCGGCCAAGCTCGCTGGTTGGACCGAGGACGCCAAGCAACACTGGAGCGTCCAGGATGGCGACCTGGTCAACGACGGCTCCGGCGCTTACCTGACCACCGACAAGGACTTCGGCGATGTCGAGTTCCTGATCGACTACAAGACCGTGGCCAAGGCCGACAGCGGGATCTACCTCCGGGGCTCGCCGCAGGTCCAGATCTGGGACTCCACCAAGGAGGGGGGCAAGCAGGCCCTCGGGGCCGAGAAGGGCTCGGGCGGCCTCTGGAACAACAGCGCGGGGGGCCCGGGCAAGGACCCGCTGGTCCTGGCCGACAAGCCCTTCGGCGAGTGGAACAAGCTCCGGATCCTCCAGGTCGGGGCCCGAACCACGGTCTTCTTGAACGACAAGCTGGTCGTCGACCACGCCCCGATGGAGAATTACTTCGACCGCTCGATGCCCCTCTTCGCCCGGGGGCCGATCCAGCTCCAGACCCACGGCGGCGAGATCCGCTGGAAGAACCTCCTCATCCGCGAGATCCCGGCCGAGGAGGCGAACCGGATCCTGGCCGAGAAGGGGGCGAAGGGGCTGAGCCCGATCTTCGACGGCAAGACCCTCCAGGGCTGGGCCGGGCCGGTCGACAACTACGAGGTCGTCGATGGGGCGATCCGCTGCAAGCCCAAGACCGGCGGGACGATCTATCACACCAAGGAGCTGGCCGACTTCGTCGCCCGGGTCGAGTTCCGGCTCCCGCCCGGCGGCAACAACGGCCTGGCGATCCGCTATCCGGGCTCGGGCGACGCCGCCTATCAGGGGATGGCCGAGCTTCAGATCCTCGACGACACCTCGCCCAAGTACGCCACCATCGACGCCCGCCAGTTCAACGGGTCGGCCTATGGGATGGTCGCCGCCAGACGGGGCTTCCTCCGGCCCGTCGGCCAGTGGAATAGCGAGCAAGTCACGGTCAAGGGCTCGCGGATCAAGGTCGAGCTCAACGGCTCGGTGATCCTCGACGCCGACCTCTCCACGGTCCACGACTACCTGGCCAAGAGCCCCCACCCGGGCAAGGAACGGACCTCCGGCTTCTTCGGCTTCGCCGGCCACGGCGACCCCGTCGAGTTCCGGAACATCGCGGTCAAACCCCTGGATTGACGCCCGGTCAAGACGCCGGATCGCGGCGGGACCCGTCGACGGACGAGTCCCGCCGGTCGCCGGTCGAATTCGCCCTGTCCGGTCGCACGGCCCAATATCGAGGTCCCCATGAAAGCTTGTTACGATCACCGATGGTTGCTCGCGATCGGACTCGTCGTGGTCGCCTCGGTCCCCGGGGCCCGGGGGGACGACCCGCCCTCGGACCGGCAGAAGCGGCTGGATCGGCAGATCCAGGACTCCTTCCAGTGGTATCAGATGCTCTCGGGCCCGGGCTCGACGAACCGGCTCAAGTCGGAGCCGGTCCTGAAGTGGGTCAACGACCCCCGGGGCCAGGAAGGGGAGGCCACGCTTTTGCTCTGGACGGCCGGGGGCCGGCCCGAGGCCCTGACCAGCGTCTACGGGTGGCGCGGGCACCTGGCCCACGAGGTCGTCTCGCTGGCGCGCGAGGAGGGGCTGGTGGTCCGGGATGGCGACCGGACGCTCTGGTCGTTCGGCAAGCCCGGCGTCTCGTTCCGCGAGATCCCCGGAGCCCCCGCCCCGGCCGAGACCCCGGCCGCCCGCCTCAAGCAGATCCGGACACTCGCCGGGCGCTTCCAGGCCACCATGACCGGCTGGAAGGCCGGCGACGGCGACCGCGAGGTACTCCGGATGCTCCCCAAACCGATCCACCGCTACGACCTCGAAGCCGAGAAGCCGGCGGCCCCGGACCTGATCGATGGCGCTGTCTTCGCCTTCGTGCAGGGGACGGATCCCGAGGCCGTCCTGATGATCGAGGCCGTCCGGCGCGACGGCAAGCCGGCCTGGCAATACGCCTTCGGGCGGTCGACCTACGCCAGCCTGGAGGCGAAGCTCGATGGCTCGGTCGTCTGGAACGCCCCCAAGCTGGGCGGCCAGAACGACCCGAGGTATCCGATGTTCGGCATGAGCCGCCCGCAGGAATAGCGACGACCCCGGAGCAAGGCGATGCCAGAGCGGCTGGGCGGGAAGGTGGCCCTGATCACCGGGGCGGCGTCGGGGATCGGGCTGGCCTCGACCGAGCGGTTCCTGGCCGAAGGGGCGAGCGTCGTCCTGGCCGACATCCAGGCCGGGGCCGTCGAGGCCCAGGCTGACCGGCTCGGCGGCCGGGCCCTGGCCGTGGTCATGGACGTGACCCGGGGCGAGGACGTCCGGCGGGCGGTCGAGGCGGCCGTCGGGCGGTTCGGTCGGCTCGACATCCTCTTCGCCAACGCCGGGATCGGCTACAGCGGGGCGATCCTGGATGCGACCGACGAGGATTGGGATCAGGTCATGGCCGTGAATGCCCGGGGGGTCTTCCTGTCGGCCCGCGAGTCGATCCGGCAGATGCTCGGGCAGGAGCGGCCCGGCGGGTCGGTCGTCATCAACGGGTCGATCTCGGGGCTCGCCGGGATCCCCGGCCAGGCCCCCTACGCCCCAAGCAAGGGGGCGGTGGTCCAGTTGACCCGCCAGCTCGCCGTGGAGTACGCATCGAAGAATGTCCGAGTCAATTGCGTTTGCCCCGGGACGGTGGACACCCCGGTCCTCCGCCGGGGGATGGCCATGTCCGGCGACCCCGAGGGGTTCCTGGCCATGCTCGTCGCCGGCCACCCGATCGGCCGGATCGGCCGGGCCGAGGAGATCGCCTCGGCCGTTGCCTTTCTCGCCTCCGACCAGGCCAGCTTCATCACCGGGGCCATCCTGCCCGTTGACGGCGGCTACACGGCCCGGTGACTCACGAACCGCCCGGATCCTCATATCCCGATGCATGAAACTTCCGATTCGCGATGCGTCCTCATCGCCCTGGCGCTCGCCTTCGTGGGAATCTCCCGCGCCGGCCTCGCCCAAGGCCCGCACCGGCTGGACCCGCTCTCGGCCGGGGAGATCCAGGCGGCCGTCGGAATCCTCAGAGGTGAGGGGAAGGCCAGCCCGGGGGCCCGGTTCGTTCAGGTCGCGCTCCGCGAACCGCCCAAGGATTCGGCCTGGAAACCGTCGAGCCGACCGGCTCGCGAGGCGCTGGCGATCCTGGTCGACCGGCCGGGCGGCTCGACGTTCGAGGCGGTCGTCGACCTCGGGGCGGGCCAGGTCCGGTCGTGGTCGAAGGCTGTTGGAGGCAAGCCGCCGCTCTTCCCGGGCGACTATGCCGCGACCGCCCGGGTGGTCCGCGCCGACCCCCGATTCCGGGAGGCGATCCGGAAGCGGGGGATCGCCGACCCGGAAGCCGTCCAGGTCGACGCCTGGGCCCCCGGCGGGACCGGGCCGGCCGCCCCGAGGATGGCCCGGGCCCTGTTCTTCTTCCGCCCCGAGGGGGGCCCTGCTTACCTCCGGCCGATCGGCAACCTGGTCGCGCTGGTGGACCTGGACGCCCTCCGGGTGGTCGAGCTGCTCGACCTGGGCGTCGTGCCGGTCCCCGGGCTCGAGGGGGGCATCGACGTGAACCGGTCCCGCCCCGCCCTCGCCCCGCTCCGGGTCGAACTCCCCCGGGGATTGGGCTTCGAGCGGTCCGGGCGGGAGTATCGCTGGCAGGGCTGGCGGCTCCGCTTCTCGATGGAGCCGCGGGACGGGTTGGTCCTCCGCGAGGTCGGGATCGAGGACGGGGGGAAGCTCCGGCCGGTCCTGTATCGCGGGTCGCTCTCGGAGTTGCTCGTCCCCTACGGCGACCCGGCCCGCGACTGGTCCTTCCGGAACGCCTTCGACGCGGGCGAATACGGCATCGGCCGGTTCGCCGACTCGCTGGAGCCGGGCGTCGACTGCCCCGAGAACGCGATCTTCGCCGACGCCGTCTTCGCCGACGAGGCCGGGGTCCCCTACGAGGTCCCCCGGGCCGTCGGGGTCTTCGAGCGCGACGGCGGGATCCTCTGGAAGCACTCGGCCCGGGGCCGGCCCGAGGCCCGCCGATCGCGCGAGCTGGTCGTCTGCTCGTCCTCGACCCTGGGCAATTATGTCTACGCCTTCGAGTGGGCCTTCCGCCAGGACGGCTCGATCGCCGTCGAGGTCCGGCTGACCGGGATCCCGCTCGCCAAGGGCGTCGACCCGGCCCGTCCCGCCGGGCCCTCCGGCCTGCCGGTCGCCCGGGGCGTCCTGGCGGTCCATCATCAACACTTCTTCAACTTCCGACTCGACCTTGACGTCGACGGGCCGGCCGGCAATCGCGTCTCCGAGCTGAACATCGAGGCCCTCCCCGAGTGGGACGACAACCCCCTGGGCAACGCCTTCATGTTGCGGGAGGAAGACCTGGCCAGCGAGGCCCGGGCCAGGCGGACGATGAGCCTGTCCACCGCTCGCCGGTGGATGGCGTACAACCCGGCGGTCCGGACCCCCCAGGGCCGGCCGGCCGGTTACCGACTCCTGCCGGGCGAGAACGCCCTGTCGTTGGCCTCGACTTCGGCGCCGGTCCGCCGCCGGGCCGGCTTCCTCGACGCCCACTTCTGGGCGACCCGGTTCGACCCCGCCGAGCTGCACGCCTCCGGCCCCTACCCGAACCAGAACGAGGAGGACGGTGGCCTCGGCGGCTGGACCCGGGCCGACCGGCCCCTGCTCGACCAGGACGTGGTCCTCTGGTACACGATGGGCGTTACCCACGTCCCCCGGCCCGAGGACTGGCCGGTGATGTCCGCCCACCGCGCGGGCTTCTCGCTGGTCCCCGACGGCTTCTTCCCCCGGAACCCGGCGCTGGACGTCCCCGAGGCGAAGCCCTGATCCGGGCCGATTCATCAGAGGTAAAAATACATTAAAAATGGTGAATGTTCAATTAGATAAAATTTAAGATCGCAAATTCATTCAAATATTTTCGACTGATGATCCGTGCATTCTTTCACCCATTAACCATCGTCCATTTCCCATAACTTTTGCCACGACTCGGAAATCGGGCCGGATCGCCTCTCAGCCCGCCGCCGGGATTTCGGCGGTGAAGGTCGAGCCCCGGCCGGGCTCGCTCTCGGCCCGGATCGTCCCGCCGTGGGCCTCGACGATCCACCGGCAGATGTTCAGGCCCAGCCCCGAGCCCTTGGACGACCGGGCGGGGTCGACCTGCGAGAATCGCTCGAAGACATGCGGGAGCCGGTCGGCTCGGATCCCGACCCCGCTGTCCGAGACGACCAGTCGGCCCCGGACTCCGACCCGTTCGACCCCGATGGCGACGAGCCCACCGGCCTCGGTAAACTTGATGGCGTTGTCCACCAGGTTCGTCGCGAGCTGGGCCAGCCGGGTCGGATCGCCCACGACCACCACGGGGCTCGGGGCGAGCAGGCCCAGGGTGATCCCCCGCTCCTCGGCGAGCGGCCCGAACATCTCGGCGACCTCGGAGACGACGGCCGCCAGGTCGACCGGCTCCCGGCGGAGTTCGACCTCCCCCGCGTCGGCCCGGGCCAGGAGCAGGAGCCCGTTGACCAGCGCGGCCAGGCGGTCGGACCGCTCGCCGAGCGCGACCAGGGTTTCGCGGTATTCCTCGGCGGTCCGGTCCTGGCCGAGCGCCACCTCGATCGCCGCCCGGATCGCGGCCAGCGGGCCCCGAAGCTCGTGCGAGGCATCGGCGGTGAACCGGGTCATCTGGGCGTGGTACGACCCGAGCCGGTCGAGGAGGTCGTTGACGGTCCCGGCCAGCAGGTCGATCTCGTCGCCGACGCCCGACCGGGGGAGGCGGGCCGTCAGGTCCGACGGGTTCAGCTCCCGGGCCGCGGCGATGCTCCGGGCCACCGGCCGGAGGGCCTGTCTGGACAGCCAGAGTCCCCCGACCGAGGCCAGGCCCAGGAAGGCGAGCCAGCCGGCGGCCACGCTCCGGTCGAACTGGGTGAGAGTCGCCTCGGTCTCGGCCAGCGGGAGGGCAACGTCCACGGATCCCCCGGCCTCGCCGACCCGGACCACCCGGTATCCCGCCCCCCGGCCCGACCGGACGGTCCGGGGCCCGGCCCCGGGCCCCTCGATCGCACCGGCGAGCCGGCGGGCCTCGTCCGTCGGCGGGACGACCCGGACCGAACCCGGCCGACGGAGGACCACCACCAGGCCAACCCGGCCGCTGGCCGCAACCTCACGCCGGGCCTCGGCTTCTAGCGATTCCCGCTCGTCCTGGGATGCGTCCGCGTCCGGGAACGACGCGAACTCGGCCGCCTTGCTTTCCAGGAAGGCATCGTTCCGGTCCATCAGGACCGCCCGGAGCCCCTGATGGACCCAGGCGAAGCCCAGCCCGAGCGACGCCGCCAGCGCCGCGGTCGACCAGAGGGCTAGCCGGGCCCGGAGCCCGAGGCGAGCCCGGCTACCCCTCGCGGACGGCATAGCCGACCCCCCGCAAGGTCTGGATCAAAGGCCGGTCGAAGTCCCGATCGACCTTGTTCCGGAGTCGGTTGATGTGAACGTCCACGACGTTGGTCAGGCCGTCGAAGTCGAAGTCCCAGACGTGTTCCAGGATCATCGTCCGGCTGACCACCTGCCCGGCGTGACGCATCAGGTATTCCAGGAGGGCGAACTGCTTGGACGACAGGTCGATCCGCCGCCCCGCCCGCTCGACCACCCGGGTCGCCGGGTCGAGCCGGAGGTCGGCCACCTGGAGGACCGGCGGTGAGGTGTCCGGACCCCGCCGGAGGATCACCCGGATCCTGGCCAGCAACTCGGCGAACGAGAACGGTTTGAGCAGGTAGTCGTCCGCGCCCGCGTCGAGCCCCGCCACCCGGTCCGCCACCGCCGTCCTCGCCGAAAGGAACAGGACGGGCGTCGCGACCCCTTTCCCCCGGAGCCGGCGGAGGAGGTCGAGGCCGTCGAGCCTCGGGAGCATCCGGTCGAGGATCAAAGCGTCATAAACCCCCGTGCTTGCATGGTCCAGTCCCTCTTCCCCATCCGCGACCAGGTCCACGGCGAATCCCTGCTCGCGGAGCCCTTGCCGAACGAACCCACCGACGTCCGGGTCGTCCTCCACCACCAGGATCCGCATGGCCAACTCTCCCGAACGAACCCAACGCGGTCGGCTTGAGGGCCGCCGGCCGAACGAACCCAACCTCGATCGGGCGATCCCGAACGAACCCACCGACGCGCTCGGCTGGATAAAACTCCGCGACAAGACGAACCCAATCCGACCGCGGAACGGCAGCGAGAACCGCCGGAGGCTTGATTCGCATCGTCCAGGAGATCATCATCGCGAAAAAACGGGTCGGTTAGCATCCTTTTTCGAAGATGACGGCTTTGTCATCTTCCCGACAAGCGGGTGCAATCCGGTCCGGCGACGATGGTGCCATGAAACTCACCAACGACGTCGGCCCTGGCTCCCCGAGGCGGGCCTTCACGCTGATCGAACTCCTGGTGGTGATCGCCATCATCGCCGTCCTGGTGGGCCTGCTGTTGCCGGCGGTCCAGGCGGCGCGAGAGGCCGCCCGCCGCTCGCAGTGCGTCAATAATCTGAAGCAGATGGGCATCGGCCTGCACAATTACGATGCGAGCTTCCAGGTCTTCCCGCCCGGCTACATCTCCCAGTACACAACCGACGGGACCGACACCGGGCCGGGATGGGGCTGGGCGGCGATGCTGATGCCGATGTTGGAGAGTTCGAACCTCTTCTCCTCGATCAACTTCGGGCTCGCGATCGAGGTCACGGCCAACTCGACCTCCCGCGTGGTGATCGCGAACCACTACCTCTGTCCGTCGGATACGGTCCGAGCCTCCTGGGAGGCTCAGCTCCGCGACTCTTCCGGGACTCCAACCCAGCTCATCTGCCAGGTGGCCCCTTCGAACTACGTCGGGTTGTTCGGGACCGGCGAGCCGGGGATCGACGGCGACGGGATCTTCTTCCGGAACGGCAAGATCGGGCTCCGCGATATCACCGACGGGACCTCGCAGACCATCGCCGTCGGCGAGCGGTCGCACCGGCTCGGCGAGGCCACCTGGGTCGGCTCGGTCACCGGCGCGATCCTCTATCCGGCCCCCGGCGACTCCGACGGGATCGGCCGCCCCCGGACCGAGGCCGCCTCCGGGATGATTCTCGGCCACGCCGGCGAGCGCAAAGGGCCCGGCGACCCCAACGGCGACGTCAACCAGTTCTACAGCGTCCACAACGGGGCCGGCGTCAACTTCCTGTTCGCCGACGGCCACGTCGCCTTCCTGAAAGCCACGATGGACTACCGGATCTATCTCGCCCTCTGCACCAGGGCCGGCGGAGAGACCGTCTCGGGCGATTATTGACCTCAATCCCAAGGGAAACGACCATGCGGACGGTTGACCGATGGCTGGCGATCTGTGCCGTTGTGGCCACGGGTTGCGGCAAGGATCTCGACGATGAGGTCATCCCCATCGACAAGGTCCCCCCCGCCGTCTTGAAGGCGGCGCGGGACAAGCTGCCCGAGGTCGCCTTCGACACGGCCTATCGCGACACGTTCAACGGCCAGCCGGTCTACGAGATCAAAGGTAAAGCCAAGAACGGTAAGATCCGCGAGTGCGAGGTCAACGAGAAGGGCGAGGTGGTCAACGTCGAGTGAGCCGACATTCAGGGGGCCTTCTCGCCCCCGCCGACGGTGAGCCGGGGCTTCTGGGCCGGTTCGTTCGTCACCCAGCCGTAATAAGTCGCCGCGACGTTCGGATCGTCGGGGACGATCACCAGGCGGACCGTCCCGCCGTCCCTGGGCTGGGCGTCGAGGAGCTTCCGGGCCGCCTCGTCGATCGTCAGCGTGAACGTGTCGACCCGGCCCGTCTCCTTCTTGGCGAAGGTGCCCGAGCCAACCCCCACCCGAGGGTCGAGCTGGTCGCCGACGCCGTCGGCGGAACCCAGGTCGAACCGGAACGGCCTGGCGGTGGGGCCAGTGACCGCATCGAGCTTGCCGGTCAGGTAGAATTTGACCTTCCCGTCGCGGGCGTAAGCGGTAAGGCTCTGGGTCAACGTCAGGGTCATTTGCTCGACCTTCCCCTTGTCCAGGTCGAGCCCGGCGGCCGGGAAGTCCAGGACGCAGAAGGTGGCGAATCGGCCCCCCTCGCCGTTCTCCTTGCCCTGGATGGTGAGGTACTGCATCCCGCTCCGACCCTGGCGGGGCCCGTCGGGTCGGATCTGGGCGCTGGCGGTCGCCGTCGCCTCGGTCCCCGCGTCGGCCCGGGATGAAGGGGCTGGCGTCGCCAGGGTGAATGCCAGACAGCCCGCGACGAAGGGCCGGATCGGTGCTCGCATGGCTCGATCTTCTCCTGGTTTCGGGACGAGGGGCGCTGGTATGCTCGATCGCCCCCGGTCTGCTCGATCGATTCTAAGGGGCGACGCCGTCTCGGGGAAAGCCCGAGGTCCCGTCCCGGATCAGGAACCACCGCCATGCCCGACCTCGTCCGAGTGGCCGCCGTCCAGATGGAGCCTCGCTTGGGCGACCTCGACGCCAACCTCAAGGCGATCCTGGCGAAGCTCGACGAGGCGACGGCCGAAGGGGCGAAGCTGGTCGTCTTCCCCGAGTGCGCCCTGAGCGGCTACGGCTTCGATAGCAAGGAGGAAGCCCTCCGCCACGCCGAGCCGATCCCCGGCCCGGCCACCCGCGCGGTGGGATCGGCCTGTGCCCGGTCCGGGGCCTTCGCGATCTTCGGGCTCCTGGAGCGCGATGGCGACCGGCTCTTCAACGCCTGCGTCCTGGTCGGGCCCGGCGGCGTGGTCGGCTCGTATCGGAAGATCCACCTGCCATTCATCGGCGTCGACCGCTTCGCCGACCCCGGCGACCGGCCGCTGGAGGTCTTCGAGGCGGCGGGGGTCCGGGTCGGGATGCACATCTGCTACGACGGGACGTTCCCCGAAACCGGGCGCGTCCTGGCCCTCCTGGGCGCCGACCTCCTGGTGCTCCCGACCAACTGGCCGACCCATTCCGAGACCGCCGCGGAGCACCTCCCGGCCTGCCGGGCCCTGGAGAACGTGGTCTACGCGATGGCGGTCAACCGGGTCGGCGAGGAGAAGGGCTTCCGGTTCATCGGCCGGAGCTCGATCGCCGGGCCGGGGGGCGAGACGATGGCCCGCGCGAGCTCCGAGGGGTCGGAGATCCTGTTTGCCGAGATCGACCCGATCCGGGCCCGGACCAAGCGCCTGGTCCGGGTCCCGGGCAAGCACGTCGTCGACCGGATCGCCGACCGCCGGCCCGGGTTTTACGGCCCGATCGTCGCGCCCAACGGCAAGGACTGACGCCGGAACCTCGGGCGGTATCAGACTTGCCCGGAATCTCCCGGACCGCCCATCGCAACGCCACCAACCGCCCGGGAGACTCTCCGATCATGACGCGAACCACTCTGAGCCTGGCCTTCGTCGCCGCCCTGCTGGCCTACGCTCCCTCGTCCGCCGACGACAAGCCGGCACCCAAGGACAGCGGGGCCCCCGCCGACCTCCTGGGCGGTTATACCATCGTGGCCGGCGAGCGCTACGGCGAGAAGGAGCCGGCCGAACGGATCGAGGGGGTCACGGTCCGGATCGCCGAGGACGCGATCATCGTGCTCGACAAGGAGAAGAAGGAAGTCTACGCCCAGACTTACAAGGTGAATACGGCCTCGAAGCCCTGGAAGATCACCCTCAAGAGCAAGATCACCCCCTACACCGAGAAGTCCAACGGGACCGGCGAGGCCATCGCTCAGGGCTTGATCGAGAAGGATGGCGAGACGGTCCGGCTGATCTATGCCCTCCCCGGCGGCGAGACCCCGACCGAGTTCAAGACCAAGCAGAAGCAGCTCATGTTCGTGATGAAGAATGAGCGGAAATCGAAGTGACCGAAGGACCCCCCGTGGGCGATGCCTTCCGGGCCCGCCTCGGCTCGCTCAAGCTGGACGGTCCCAGGGCGGCGGTCGACCTCGTCGATCTGCTCCTGGTCGAGTCCCGGGCGGCGGGGGCGAGCGACGTCCACCTCCAGCCGACCCCGGACGGCCTGGAGGTCCGCTGGCGAGTCGACGGCGTCCTGGTCCCCGCCGGGTTGCTGCCGCCGAGGTTGGCGGCGAACGTGGTCGCCCGGCTCAAGGTGCTGGCGGAGCTGCTGACCTACCGGACCGACATCCCCCAGGAGGGCCGGATCCGGGGGCCGGGCTCGGAGGGGGAGGTCCGGGTCAGCACCTTCCCGACCCTCCACGGCGAGAAGGCGGTGATCCGGCTTTTCGCCGCCTCCGGGCGCTACCTCCGGCTCGGAGACCTTGGACTTCCTGTCGACGTCCGCGAGGTCCTGGGGCGGGCCCTGGTCGAGACCTCGGGCGCGATCCTGCTGACCGGGCCGGCCGGGAGCGGCAAGACCACCACCATCTATGCCTGTCTCCGCGAGCTGGTGGAGACCTCCGGCGGGACCCGGAGCCTGGTGACGCTGGAGGACCCGATCGAGGTGGCGGTCGACGGGGTCACCCAGTCGCAGGTCAACCCGGCGGCCGGCTTCGACCTGGCCACCGGGCTCCGGTCGCTCCTCCGCCAGGACCCCGAGGTGATCGCGGTGGGCGAGGTCCGCGACCGGGCCACGGCGGAGGTCGCCTTCCAGGCGTCGCTGACCGGCCATCTGGTCCTGAGCACCTTCCACGCCGGGAGCGCCGTCGGGGCGGTGACCCGGCTGGCCGAGATGGGGATCGAGCCCTACCTGATCCGGAGCGGGCTCCTGGCCGTGGTCTCGCAACGCCTGGTCCGGAAGCTCTGCGACTGCGCCCGAGACGACCCCGATCCCCGGTCCCGCCTGGGCCTCCCGGTGGCTCGGGCCCGGGTCGCCGTGGGCTGCGGGACCTGCGGGGGGACCGGCTATCGGGGCCGGATGGTCCTGGCCGAATTGCTGGAGCCCGAGCGGCTGGGCCTGGGCCCCGCCATCCTCGACCGCTCCGACGTCCGAACCCTGGAGCACGCGGCGATTGAAGCCGGGATGGTCGGCCGATGGGACCGGGCCCGCCGGGCGGTCGAGGAAGGACTCACCTCGCCGGCCGAGGTCCGCCGGGTCCTCGGCTTCTTCGAAGGGCCGGCGTCCGAGGCGTGACGCCGGACCTCGCGCCCTTGCCATCGACGGATCCGACCGCGGTTGCCGCGAGTGTCACGTCTCCGGCCCCCTCTCCCCAACCCTCCACCACGAAGGGGGGCGGGGGCGAGAGGGGGCCAGAACCTTCAAGGGAGTGGCGCCCCAGGTTTCACGGTCAGACCTCCTTCGGCCAGTCCGGAAACATTCCTGGGATCCCCCTCGACTTTTGGAGCGGCCCCCGTATGATCGGTATGACAACCGTAAAAGGCCGGGGTGACGAGCGGGGGCGGGACCTTGTCGACGAGCGAATCGGGGGATTCCGGCGGTCCGGCGACGCTCGATCAGCTCATCGCGCTGAATGACGAGATCACGGCACTGGTCCGGGCCGGCGTTCCGCTGGAGCTGGGACTGAGCCGCGCGGGGGATGACCTCCGGGGGAGGCTGGGCGCGATCGCCCGCGGACTCGGCGAGCGGATGGGCCGGGGCGAGCGGTTGCCGGATGCCCTGGCGAACTCGGGTCAGGCCATCCCCGAGCTTTACCGGGCCGTCGTCGAGGCAGGGATCCGGTCGGGCCGGCTGGCCTCGGCGCTGGAGGGGGTGGCGGCCGTGGCCCGGGGGTATGCCGACGCCCGGCGGGCGGTCGGGATGGCCCTGCTGTATCCGCTGATGGTCGTCTCGCTGGCCTACGGGTTGGCTGTCCTGTTCGTCCTTCAGCTCGCCCCCCGGCTCGCCGCCGCGTTCGAGTCGCTGGGGCTCCCGCCTCTGGGGATCCTGGACGCCGTGGTCCGGTCGGGGGATTGGGTGGCCTACTGGGGGCCGATCGTCCCGGCCTTGCTCGTCGGGATGGCGCTCTGGTGGCTCTGGTCGGGCCGGTCGGTCGCGCTGGACGCCGCCTCGGGCGGGCCCTGGCTGGGCCGGATCCCGCTGATCGGCGGGATGATCGCGGGATTTCGCCACGCCAATTTCGCCGAGATGCTGGCCCTCCTGGTCGAGCACCGGGTTCCCCTCGACGAGGCGGTCCGGCTCGCCGCCGGGGCCTCGGGCGACCGGGTGCTCCGGCGTTCGGCCGCCGTGTTCGCCGAGGGGGTCCGCCGGGGCGAAGGGGGCGAATCGGCCAGGGCCGTGGTGGCCGGGGCGCTCCCTCCCCTGCTCGCCTGGATCCTGACGGCGGGGCATCGCCAGGGCGAGCTGGCCTCGGCCCTCCGCCACGCCGCGGCGGGCTATCGCCGGAGGGCCCGGGCGAGGGCCGAGATTCTCCGAGGTGCGCTCCCCGCGGCCCTGATGCTGGCCGTCGGCGCGGGCACGGTCTTGCTCTACGGGCTCCTCCTGTTCGTCCCCTTGACGGCGCTCTACCAGGAGCTGGCCATCCCGACCCCCTGAGGAATCCGGGCGACCGACCGATGGCCAAATACCGCTACACCGCCACCGACAAGCGAGGCAAATGGATCACCGGCGAGGCCGAGGGGGACGGGCCCGAGGCCGTCCGGACCCGACTCCACGCCGAGGGCCTCGCCGTCGACTCGATGGCCGAGGCCGACGGGGGCGACCGGGCCGCCAGGCTCCGGGCCTCGGGACGCGACTCCGTCGAGTTCGCCGCCCAGCTCGCCGGGCTCGCGCGGTCAGGCCTGCCGCTCCCCTCGGGACTGAGGGCCGCCGGCTCTGAGGTCGAATCCCCGGCGCTCCGCTCGATCTTCGCCCGGCTGGCCGATCGGGTCGAGTCCGGGGACGATCTCGGCGCCGCCGTCGCGTCGAGCCGCGACCGCTTCCCGGCGGACCTCCAGGGCCTGATCCTGGCCGGGGCCCGCTCGGGCCGGCTGGCCGACGTCCTTGCCGAGTACGTCGGGAACGCCAACCTCGCGGCCGAGCTGAGGCGCAAATTCTGGTCGGTCGTCGCCTATCCCCTGATCACGGCCTCGCTAGTCCTGGCTCTGGCCGTGGTCGTCTGCCACGTCTCGGCCGCGATTACCGGGTCGCTGCTTGGGGTCATGAGGGATTTCGGGGTGGACCGTTCCTCGCCCGTCGACGCCCTGATCCTGATCACCCGGCTGGTCGCCGACCACTCGCTGGAGGGCCTGGCGGGTGCGGCGACACTCGTCGCCGGGACCTGGGTCCTGATCCGGGTGACGATGCCGCCGGCCGCCCGTCGACGGCTGGCCTGCAAGGTTCCGGTCCTGGGGCCGGCGTTGCGATTCACCGCGCTGACGGAGTTCTGCCACCTCCTGGCAATGCTCCTGGAGGCCGAGACCCCCCTGCCCGAGGCGCTGGAGCTGGCCGGGCGGAGCGTCCGCGATGCCGACGTCGCCGAGGCGTCCGACCGGATGGCCCTGGCCGTCGCCGAGGGGCATCCGCTGTCCTCGGCCGTCCTGCTCTGGGACGCAATCCCCGCCGGCCTGGGGCAGCTCTTCCTCTGGTCCGAGGGGGCCCGGAGCCTCCCCGAATCGCTCCGACTGGCCGGCGAGATGTTCGAGGCCCGGGCCCGGTCGCAGTCGGGCTTCGCCGCCAACGTGCTCGCGACGATCCTGGTCTTGCTGATCCTCTGGTGGGTCGGGTTCACCCTGGGCGCGCTCTATCTGCCGCTGTTCACGATGTTGCGGTTGCTTGCCGTCCTCGGCGGCTGACCGCGGATCCGGGGCGAATGACGACGGGGGAAATCATGGCGAAGGGCGACGACCCGAGACCGATCGGATGGGACGAGCCGCTGGCCCCCCCGCGCCCCCCGAGGGGGTCCGGCGGGCCCCTCCGGCAGCTCAGTTTGCGCAACCTGATGATCGCGCTGGTCTACTTCGCGCTGGTGTTCTGGGTCGGCCGGAACCTGATGGAGACCAACGCGATGATCCAGTGGGTCCTGCTGGCGACGCTGATCGGCCTGGGGCTGGCCGCCCTGGGGCTCTGGGCGGCGCTCCGGATGGAGCGGTTCGCGTCGGTCGGCTGGATCATCTTCGTCTTCGGCACCATGATCGTGATGCTGGCGACGATCCACGTTTTCGCGGTCCCGATGCTGCCGATCCTGATCGGGGCGATCATCTACCTGAGCCTCCGGAGGCGGGCGACGGATCAGGATGCCCTGCTCCGGGTGATGGACCTGGCCGCCCGGCGGGGGATCCCGCTGGCCCCGGGGGTGGAGGCGTTCTCCGGGCAGGCGAATGGGGTCTTCCGGGTCTGGACGGCCTCGCTGGCCGAGCTCCTCCGCCAGGGGATCCCCCTGCCCGACGCGATCGACAACCTGCCCGGGGTCGTCCACCGGAAGGCCGCGCTCCTGATCCGGATGGGGCAAGAGTCGGGTGACCTCGCCTCGGGCCTCCGGGCCGCCATTGAGGCCGGCCCGGCCGGGTCGCCGGCTGTCCGGGCGATCGTGGGCCGGATCGGCTACCTGATCGGGGTCCTCGGCGTCGGGTTCTTGATCGTGGCGTTCGGCCTCTATTTCGTCATCCCGAAATATCAAGCGATCATGTACGATTTCGGGGTCGCCCTGCCCGAGTCGACGGCCCTGGTCATCCGGGCCTCGGAACGTATGATCGAATTTGCATGGATATCGGCCCTCGTGGTCTTGGGATTCCTTATCTATCTTCTTTACTCCATCTTCAGGACGCCGGAGATGGGCCTCCCCCTGTTCGACCGGCTCTTCCCCCGCCGCCACGCGGCCCTGATCCTCCGGTCGCTGGCGGTGGTGGTTGCTTCGGGGCGGCCGATCGTCCCCGCGCTCCGGGCGATGTCGGACTGGTATCCGACGGCCTGGGTCCGGAAGCGGCTGGCCCTGGCGAGCCTCGACGCCGAGCAGGGCGTGGACTGGACCGAGTCGCTCGGTTCCTGCGACCTGCTCTCCCCGGGCGACATCGGGGTGATCGGGGCGTCGGGGCGGGCAGGGAACCTTCCCTGGGCACTCCGCGAGCTGGCCGAGACGGGCGAACGGCGTCGGGCCTACCGGCTCCAATTCTGGTCGCAGGTGCTGTTCGTCCTGGCGATTCTGGCCCTCGGGTCGGTGATCTACGTGATCGCGGTCGCCTGGTTCCAGCCCTTGACCTACCTCATTTTGAGGCTCGCGCAATGATCGAGCGACGAACCAATCCCGGGCGAACCCGGCGCCGGGGTTTCGGCCTGGTCGAGATGGCGATTTCCGGCCTGATGCTCGCGGCGGCGATGGCCGCGACGGTTCAGGTGGTCGGCCGGGTCTCCGCCGAGCGGCGGTCCGTCGCCCGCCGGGAACGGGCCCTCGTCGAGGCATCGAACCTGATGGAGCGGATCGCCGCCGGGCCGTTCGAGGAGATCACCCCCGAGGCCCTGGCCGCGATCCGGTTGCCCGAGGCGGCCCGGGAGTCCCTGCCCGATTCGACCCTCGGGGCGACCGTGACGTCCGCCGACGACGCCCCGGCCCGGAAGCGGATCGTCGTCGAGGTCCGCTGGCGCGACCGATCGGGCCGGGCCGAATCGCCGGTCCGACTGGTCGCCTGGGCCTTTCGCCGAAAGGAGCCGCTCCCATGAGCCGCCCGGACCGCGGGCGCGGCTACGCGCTGATCGAATGCCTGGTCCTGATCACCGTCATGGGGGTGATCCTGACCCTCTGCGCGGGGACCATCCACCTGCTCCTGAAACTGGACCGCGCGGGGCGGGACGCCTCCGAGGAGGCCGTCGACCTGGCCCGGCTCGCCCGCGACTTCCGCGACGACGCCCACGCCGCGCCGAGGGCGGACCCCCCGGGCCGGTCGGCTGACCGGATCGTCCTGTCGATGGAAGGCCCGAGGGCCGTCGAATACGCGATCCGGACCGGCGACGTCCTCCGGACCGTCCGCGACGGCGAGAAGGTCCGCAAGTTCGAGACCTACCGCCGGCCGGCCCGGGCCTCCGCCCGGATCGACCTGGTCCGCGACGGCCCCCGGCCGATCGCCGCCCTGATCTTCGACCGGCCCCCGGGGGATCGCGAGGGCTGGCCCTTACGCGACTACCGGATCGAGGCCGAACTCGGCAAGCACCGGTCCCCGACCCCGAGGCAAGAATGATCGTCGCTCGCCCGCCGGCCGGGATCCGGAAGCCTCGGCGTCGGGGTCTGGCTTCGGTCGCCGTCCTGATCGCCCTGATCGTCGTCGGCCTGATCGGCGCGGGGCTCCTCCGGGTCGCCCTGGCCCGGCGGTCGGAGGTCGGCATGGAGGAGCGTCGGCTCCAGGCGGCCTGGCTGGCGGAATCGGCGCTGGGGCGGGCCTCGGCCCGGCTGGCCGAGTCCGACGCCTACACCGGGGAGACCTGGGAGGTCCCGGCCGAGGAGCTGGGCGGCCGGGGGGCCGGATCGGTCGCGATCCGGGTGGAGCCGGTCCCCGACCACCCCGACCGCCGCCGCGTGGTCGTCCGGGCGGACTATCCCAAGGATTCCCATCGCCGGGCCCGCCGGAGCCTGGAAGTCGTCCTGCCCTTCACCCCCAGAGCGAGGTAGAACCGCCATGAAACGGCTCCGAGGACGGCTCCGCGCCTTCACCCTGATCGAGCTCCTGGTGGTGATCGCGATCATCTCCGTCCTGGTCGCGATGCTCTTGCCAGCGGTCCAGGCGTCCCGCGAGGCGGCCCGGCGACTCCAGTGCGTCAATAACCTGATGCAGATCGGGATCGCCGCCAAGAACTACGAGAACGCGCACGAGTCGCTCCCCTCCGGCGTGGTCAACCCGACCGGGCCGATCCTGAGTACCCCGGCCGGTTACCACTTCAACTGGGTCTCGCAGCTCCTGCCCTTCCTCGACGCCCGGCCGGTCTACAACCGGCTCAACTTCGGCGTGGGCGTCTATCAGCCGGAGAATGGGTCGGCCCGGACGGTCCTCATGAACGTCCTGCTCTGCCCGTCGTCGGGAGGTCCGACCCGGATGGAACGGACCGGCCCGAACCCGCCCGTCGGCGGCGCCCCGGCCCTGACCAGCTACGCCGCCTGCCATCACGACGTGGAGGCCCCCATCGACGCGAAGAACCACGGCGTCTTCTACCTGAACAGCCGGGTCCGCTACGAGGACATCGAGGACGGGGCCTCGCACACCATCTTCTTCGGCGAGAAGGCGGCCGAAGCCAACGAGCTGGGCTGGGCCTCGGGAACCCGCGCCACCCTCCGGAACACCGGATCGCCGATCGCCGGGACTTTCCGTGGCCTCACCCCTCCGCCCCTCGCGGATCCCGGCAATGGGGGGACCGACCCGGCTGTCCCCGCCGGTCCGGCCGGCACCCCGAAGCCGGCCAAGGACCCGGCCGCCCTCGTCGGCGGCTTCGGCAGCCGGCACCCGGGAGGCTCCAACTTCGGGTTCGGCGACGGCAGCGTCCGGTTCCTCAAGGCCAGCATCAGTCCCCGGATCTTGCAACTCCTGGGCAACCGGTCCGACGGCGAACTCCTGAGCGATGACCAGTTTTGAATCGCGAACCCCGGGGATTTCGCCATGACTCGCCGACGGCCGGGATTCACGATGATCGAGCTGCTCGCGGTGGTCGCCCTGATCTGCGTCCTGATCGCGCTGCTGCTCCCGGCGGTCCAGGCGGCCCGGGAGGCCGCGCGCCGGGCCCAGTGCGCCAACAACCTGATGCAGCTCGGGATCGCCGCCCGGAGCTACGAAACCAGCGTCCGGGTCCTGCCTCCGGGCGTCGTCGACGTGTCCGGGCCCGTCGTTGAATCTCCCTCCGCCTACCAGTTCGGCTGGATCGCGCGGCTCCTGCCTCACCTTGAACAGAGAAACATCGATCGAAATCTCAACTTCCAGACGGGGGTTTACCAGCCCGCCAACCTCACCGCCCGGGCGGTGACGATGAGCGTCCTGCTCTGCCCTTCTCAACGCCGGGGGGTGAACTCCGTCGCCTACTTCGGCGGGACGCTCGGCACGACCTCGGTCGCCGACCCGGCCCTGTCCAGCTACGCCGCCTGCCACAACGATTCCGAGGCGCCCATCGACGTGACCAACAAGGGCGTGTTCTACCTCAACAGCCGGGTCCGCTCCGACGAGATCGCCGACGGCCTTTCGCAGACCCTCTTCTTCGGCGAGACGAAGCCGAGAGGCGACGAGCTGGGCTGGGCCTCGGGAACCCGCGCCACCCTCCGGAACACCGGAACGCCGATGAACGGGACCACGCTCGACCCGACTGACGTCAGCCCCCTGATGCAGATCTCGCCCCCGCCCCCACCGGGCGAGGAGTCGCCTCTGCCTCCCGGGAGCCCGCCGGGCCCCGCGCCGCCCTCGGGCCGGCCGGCGCCCGTGAGGGTCGGCGGCTTCGGCAGCGACCACCCGCTCGGGGCCAACTTCTGCTTCGGCGACGGCTCGGTCCGGTTCCTCCGGTCCACCATCGACGCCCGGATCTTCCGCCTCCTGGCTTCCCGAGCCGACGGGGAGCCGATCGGCGACGATCAGTTCTGAGGCGATCGCGACCGGATAACGTTCCCCGGAAATCCAGGCCCACCTTGCCGACCGGCCGGCGAATCGCTATGCTCGAATTCCGATTGGACAGGACCTTGCCCGCCGATGGATCAATCATGGCCTCCGCCGAACTCGGCGTCCGCGTTTCACGATCGCAAGACGACGAGATGATGCGGAAGGCCCTGGAACTCGCCCGTGAAGCGGGCCGGATGGGAGAAGTCCCGGTCGGTGCGGTCGTGACCCTTGGAGGCCGGCTCGTCTCTCAAGCCCACAACCTCCGGGAAATCTTGAGTGATCCCACCGCCCACGCCGAGCGGCTTGCGCTCACGCTTGCCGGCCGATCCCTGGGCCGCTGGCGGCTCGACGGTTGTACGATGTATGTGACCCTGGAGCCCTGCCCGATGTGCGCCGGGGCGATTGGCTTGAGTCGGATCGACCGGCTCGTTTACGGAGCTTCGGATCCGAAGGCGGGTGCCTGCCGGAGCCTGTATCGATTGCTGGACGATCCCCGACTGAATCATCGGGTCCATCAGGTCCCGGGAGTCCTGGCCGACGAATCCGGCGAGGTGCTTGCCGCATTCTTCCAGGAGAAGCGATCCCGCCCGCCCTATCACCCTCGGAGGGGTGCCTGAGTGGCCGAAAGGGCCGGTCTCGAAAACCGGTGTAGGTGCAAGCCTACCGTGGGTTCGAATCCCACCTCCTCCGCTGACATCTGAGATCAAAAAGGGGCAGGAGGTCGCAAACCTCCTGCCCCTTTAGCTTTCTCAGGAATCGGGCTCGATACTCGGGCCGGGGTTGACGACGCCTCAGCCGGTCGGTCTGGAGATGGGTGACGGTTGCCACTGGCCGAACCAGCCGGGTCGGTCAGTGTTTGAGGGCCGGGGGATGTCCCACCGGATCGGCGAGAGGTACGGGCCGCTGACGCTCGAAATGGCGGCGGCGGTCCCCGAGGATCTCCTCCGCGGCCCGGACTCGCGAGGAGACGCCCGGCTGGGGGATCAGGCCGCCTCCGAGGATCAAGGCGGCCAGGGTCAGGACCGCGATCCGCTCGCGGAGCCCGAGCCCGAGCGAGACCGTGGAGACGTGCCGGGTCCCCGTGAACAGCAGCAGATAAGCCCGGACCACCGCGATCCCGTTGAGGGCGGCGGCGGCGACCACGACGATCCCCGCGTAAGGGTTGGCCTCGACCGCGCTGTCGACCAGCAATTCGGTCGAGATGAAGCCGAGCGTGCCGGGAAATCCGACGCTCGCCAGGCCGGTCAGCAGGAAGCAGACGGCCAGGGTCGGCGAATTCTCGTAGAGGCCGTGGAAGTCGGTCAAGGCGAGCCGGCCGAACCGGGCCTCCAGCGCCCGGAGCGTCAGGCCGAAGCCCCCGAGCGAGAGGATCGTCGAGAACCAGAGGCAGAGGCTCCCCGTCAGCGAAAGCTCGGTGTGCAGCTCCAGGCCGACGAGGACCAGCGACGAGTGGCTCAGGAACAGATGGGCGAAAAATCGACGGGTGTCGCGCTGGACCGTCGCCATCGCTGCGGCATAGATGGCGGTGAATAGCGAGAAGAGCCCGATGCTCTGGAGGACCCAGCCCGGCCCATACGGCAAGACCAGCCGGATCGCGGCGTAAACACCGGTGAGGGGCGTGACGAAGAGCAGGGCGATCCCCATCGAGGCATGTTCGAACCAGTCGGTCAGCCAGCAATGGGCCGGGACCGTGCCGCATCGGACGAGGATCGCGGCCAGGAGGGGGACGGTCACCCACCAGGTGGCCCGCCCGGAAGGGTTGTGATTCAGGCTCACCGCCCACCATCCCAGGACCAGCAGCCCGACGAACAAGGCCATGTGCACCACGTAGACCCGGGTCGATCGGCCCCGGATCCTGAGTTCGACGTAGGGGGGGATGGTGGAGACGGCCAGCAGCCCGATCAGGATCCACGGTTCCTTGCAACTGAAGGTGGCCAGGCGGATCGACTCGGCGGCCAGCGACCAGGAGAACGAGAACCGCCGCATGTGGGTCCGGGCCGTCGCCAGCGCGGTCAGCAGGTGGAGCAGCGCGATCGAGGGGACCAGGGGGGCGCTCAGCTCGTCGAGCGAGAGGAGTTGGCGGCCGAAGAGGGCCGGCTGGACGCTCCAGTAGGCGGCCTGCTCGGGAGTCGAGCCGACGTGGAAAGCGAGCCACGCCAGGAACGAGCAGGCGAACGTGACGCCCGTGAACGCCAGGGCCCAGCGGTACGCCCGGGCCGGGTCGCGGGCCAGCGCGACCAGCGGCGAGCCCAGCAGCGAGCACGCGATGGCCAACTCGAGCCAGGGGACGGACAGGAGATTCATGAATACTCTTCGATCGTGACGGTGTGGGGCCGGGTGGGGTCCGACTGCCGCGAGGCCCCGCCGACGAGGAAGTCGGTCCAGCGACGCTCCAGCGCGTCGCACCAGCGGAGGCCGCGGACGAACGGATAGACCACGTATTCCCGGAGGATCGCGTCCAGGTAGCCGCGATCCAGGGCCATCCGGTAGATCCAGTCGCGATAGGGGCTCCTCCCCAGCCGCCGGAAGGGGTGGTCCGCCCTCGGCAGGTGGGCCCCGATCGCGTCCTCCAGGGTCCGATAGTCGTGGAGGAGGCTCGGGGCCCGGACGAACTGAAGCGTCCGGAGGCAGGCATGCCCCAGGATGTGGACCAGCGCGATGTACCGGAGGCCGAAACCGATCTCGGCCACGATGATCCCGACCTGCGAGAGCGACGCGAACGAGAGGGCCGACTTGATGTCGGTCTGCACGCTCCCGGCCAGGTAGGCGAAGACCGCGGTGCTCAGCCCGATCGCGACCACCGCGGCGCAGAGCAAGATGGACTGGTCGAGGATCGGGCTCACCCGGAGCAGCAGGAAGGCCCCGAGGTGGACCGAGAGCGCCCCGTAGAACACGGCGCTTGAGGGCGTCGGCCCCTCCATCGCCCGGGGGAGCCAGCCCGAGAACGGCACCAGGGCCGACTTCCCCGCCGCAGCCGCCAGCAGCAGGAGGCCCACCAAGAGGGCCTGGCCCCCCGTCACCGAGGAATGCCCCTCCGGCCAGGGGCCCGTGCCCAGGATCTTCTCGAAATCCCCCTCGCCCGAGAGGTGGTGCATCGCCACGGCCGCCAGGAGGAGGCAGGCATCGGAGACCCGGTAGATCGCCCAGACCCAGAGGCCGTTCCGCGACGGGGCCGGCCGCTCCTGGAAGAAGGCGACCAGCAGGGCCGAGGACAGCCCCACCAGCTCCCAGCCGGCGAAGAGGGTCTCGATCGTGTCGGCCAGCGAGGTCACGATCATCCCCAGGACGAAGATGGCATAGAGGACGAAGAACCGGTTGAATCCCCGCTCACGGTGCATGTACCGCGACGCGAAGGCGCCGATGGTCCCCGAGAGCACGAACGAGAGGATCGCGAACGGCACCGAGAGGCGGTCGAAGACGAATTTGATCGAGAAGTGGAATCCCGGGATCGCGACCCAGTTGCCCATGTCGACCGAGATGTGGCGGGTTCCGGTGAACAGCATCACCGCCAGGACGGCCACGGCCGCCACCAGGCCGGAGACGATCGAAGCGAAGATGTACCGCGTCGTCCTGGCCTCGGGGAGGGTCCAGCCGATCAGCGACGACCCGCCGAGCACGATCGTCAGGAGGGCCGGGCAGGCGACGACGAAGCCGCCGAGGACGGAGAGCAGGAGATGATTTTCGGGCATGCGGCGGGTCCTGGTTCCTGGGTCGGTGCGCGGTCAGGCCTCGATCTCGGCGAATTCGAGGTGGTCCCGATAGCCCCGATACCACTCGGCCGAGGAGGCCGCCCGGGGGATGGCCGCGGTCCGGGTCTGGTGGCGGTGGAAGGCGCCATCGCGGAAGATGGAAATCCACCGCTCGCTCGGGTGGAGCACCGCGAGCTGGATCCACCCGTTCCGGCAGAGCCGGCCGATCCCCGGCTCGCGGTCCATGATCCGGAGCATCGCCTCGGGCGTAGTCTCGATCAGGAACAGGGAGCGGACCGGCTCGTGGATCTCCACCATCTGCCAGGGGAGCCCGGTCCGGAGGTCGCTGGCGGCGCCGTCCATCACCCCCAGGAGCGAGGCCACGTTGTGCGGTAGCTTGGTCCCGCAGCCGAACCCGTTGTTGTCCACGTTCGAGAAGTAATATTCCAGGCTGATCCCGGCGCAGACCGGGAAGACCGCCTGGAGGATCCGGGTCAGGATCGAATCCTCGGCATCGTCGGTGGACGGGTCATAAGAGGTGAGGAACGACCGACGGTCCAGGAAGAGGCCCCGGGTCCACTCGCGGCGGCCGACGACGGTGATGGCGTTGCTCGCATGTCCCAGCTCGGGGCGGGTCTCGGCCAGATCCTCCGACCGCTCCTCGACGTGCTCCAGCGCGGCCGCGAACGAGAGGCCCAGCGGGGCCGACCGGAACCGCCGGCATCGCTCGTGGGCGTTCCGCCGACGGGCTTCGTGGATGGCCTTGCGGGCCGCCTGGAAGTCCCCCCGGTGCGACTCCGGGATCCGATCGATGTCGTGGAAAGTCACCGAGTCGTCGCAGGTATTGTGATAGCCGCCGATGAAGACCGAGGCCGCCGGGATCTCCAGCCCCCGGGATCCCAGGCCCTGGCGGACCCGGGGGTCGGAGTAGAACCGGGCGATCACCCGGGCATTGGGACCGCCGGGCGACCCGCCGCAGGCCCCGCAGTTGTGGGCCGAATCGTGCGGGTTGTTCTGGCTGTGCGAGCCGTGTCCCAGCAGGATCACCAGCCGGGCGAAGTTCGTGGTCAGGCCCAGGTCCCGGAGCAGCCGCTCGGCGATGGCGGTCATCTCCTCGACCGAGAAGCCCAGCTTGCCGTCCTCGGGCCCGGGCTCCGGCCCGGCCCGTTCGAGCCTCAGTTGGGTCCTCGGTGAGGCCCGGACGATCCGACCGAACGAATGCCGGATTTGCCCGGCCAGCCGGGGGAAGAGGATCCGGGCGACCAGCGGGAACCCGGCCAGCGCGCCGACCGCCCCGGTCAGGACCGCCCCCAGCGCGAAGCTCCGGCTCCCGACATGGAACCGGTGCGAGGCCGTCCCGATCGCCCGGCGGGTCCGGGCCTTCATCCGCTGGGCCTTGGTCGCCTCGTCGGCCACTTCCTCGACCACCCAGTGTTTGGGCCGGATGATGGCCGGGCAGAGCGGGACGAAGTGCGCGTCGGCCGCCCCCCGGTAATACATGGCCACGCCGTAGAAGCCCGCGGCGCCGAAGGTCTCGACCTCCGGGGCGACCTCCTCCAGGTTCCGCCGGAACGACTCCTCGCGCTCGTCGATGCAGCAGACAACCTGGAACATCGGCTGGGCGGGCCGCCCGACCTTGGTCCCGGCCCGGAGGGCGATCGCGTCGAGCGTCTGATTCGTGAACCGCTTCTCGTAGGCCAGGTGGAAGGCCCGCCGACGCTCGACCCCCGAGAACGATTCGATCTCCTCGACGAGCCTCGACCACTCCGGCGGGTCCAGCCGATGGAGGACGTCCGGCGAGAGCCCAAAGAGCTGGACGAGCTGGAAAACCAGGAACGCCCGCTGCTCGACGCTCGGCGGTTGGGGCGATCCCAGCCGGGCCCGGATCGCGTCCCGCAGCGCGTCCAGCGGCCCGGCGAAATCCAGGGCCTCCCGAGCCGTCAAGGCCAGCGCGAATCGGTCGAGGATCAGGCGGATCGCGAGGAACTCCACCAGGCTCCCCTCGGGAATCGGGTGGACTGCCCGGTCGCCGTGGAGCTCGACCTGGCGGACCATCCCGCCCCACCCCCGGAGGGCCAGCAGGGTGGTCGTGAGGTATTCATCCCATTCCGCCTCGGGGACCCCGAGGATCTCCAGCGATTCCAGGATCGAGGCCAGCGGCGTCGTCGCCCGGTCCTCCAATCGCGTGATCTCCTTGTTCAGGCCGCGAAGCCAGCGGTCGGGCGTCCGGGCCGCGTCGCGGTAGAGCGAGCAGAACGCCGCGAAGAACCCTTCCGCACGCCCGGGCAAGGCCCAGCTCGCCAGCCCCTGGTCGAGATACGCGGCGCAGAAGCGGATCAAGAGGTCGTGGACCAGCGAGTCGGAGTCGGCCCCGGTCGCCTCGACCAGCAGGTCGCGGTGCCGGAGGGCCGGGCTCGGCGGGGCGGCGGCCGGCGGGACGCCGCTGACGCCGTCGCAGCAGACCCGCCAGAGGGCCTGGAGCGTGAAGCTTTCCCATCGGTCTTCGCCCCATTCCTCGATCTCCGAGCCGCCGGAGCGCTGGAAGAGCCCGGCCAGGCTCGGGGAGATCCGGCCGTCGGCGGGGCGAGTCGGGCCGTCCCGGGTCGGGCCGATCCCCCCGCGGAGGTCGCGGACCACCCACCGCCGGGTCTCGGCGATCATCCGCGATCGGACGGCAAAGGACACCTCCTGGCGGATCCGCCGGAGTGCATCGGTCTCGGCGACGTACCAGACCAACTCCGAGGTCGGCCCGGTCCGGAGCGGATACTGGAGCATCGCCAGGCGGAGGTCCAGCCTCGTCCCGAAGCAGGGCACGGCGTCCCTCGCCCGCCCGCCCAGGTCGTGCTCCAGGACCTCCTGCAACTCGGAGAATCCGATCCGCCCTCGGAGGAGGTCGGCCCGGTAGCGGTCCTCGGTCATGAAGGGCTGACACCCGTAGATCTGGGCACCCTTCTGCACGGCCTGGTCGAACGGGAGATCCTCGAAGGCGTGGAGCGTGTTGTGGTGGATGAAGACCGTGATCGGCCCCTGGGCCGGCAGGATGTGCACCGAATGCTCGATGATGCGGGCCAGTCGGTCCAGGCGGGAGTCCGGGCCGTCGATCGTCCGCGAGGAGCCTTCTTGCGTCGCAGGGTCTTGCATTCGGGGAGAGTCCTGGGGAGGCCGACGTTGCGGGGGCCGGGGCCCCCCGGGGCCTCGGGGCCCGGACCGGGAATCATCCGCTCGCGGGGAGGTCGAGCGAGGCTCCTTCGAATCCGGTGTCCGTGAGGGGCGAGCGGCCCGGGAATCGCATCGGTCAAGGCCACATCTTGCGGCCGGACCGGTTTTCGGGTCAAGCCTCGGGCCGGTCGCGGCGCCGAAAGGCCCGCGACAGGCATCGCCATTCGAGCGGACCAGTCCATCGGGGATTCGGCCGGGGGCCATCCCGGATGGAACCGATCCGCGGGTCACGAGGTTTCGCGAGGTGGAATTCGCCAGCGCTCCTGGAAGATCCGTGGGGATGGCGGGCGGATGGGCTCACCCTCAAGTGGGGAGGATGATCGGCGGGCGACTTGCCCTAGAATAGCGGGGCCCGACGCCCGCCGATACCCGGGAGCCCGGCGAGATGGCACGACGACGGGCACGACGACGGAACGAGGATCGACGATGCAATCCCTGAAAGGGCACCTCCTGATCGCCTCACCAAGCCTGATGGCGTCGTTCTTCTCCCGGTAGGCGTTCAAGGCCCAATGTTGCCTCTGCGGCCTGAGTCCAGTAGAACAGTGACATGACGGCTCAGGCACCGCTCCCGCAGATCATTTGGGATACACTCTCGCCCGAGGCACAAGCGGCTGTCT
>JAABUJ010001840.1_pt1 | contig 28876 bp, 19 predicted proteins | sample 5559131 | NCBI WGS metagenome assembly JAABUJ01 (sample SAMN10711875, study PRJNA513366) | rock metagenome | isolation source: Antarctica rocks | place: Antarctica: Victoria Land, Mt New Zealand nord | collected 2016-01-07
AAGGATTCGATTTTCTGGGGTTCACCGTCCGCCGACAATCGGGCAAGCTGCTGATCAAACCGAGCAAGGCGGCACTGAGACGAATCCGGGAACGGCTCCGCACCGAGATGCGTGCCTTGCGAGGCGCAAACGCATCGATGGTGCTGATACCGGCTCAACCCCATCATCCGGGGCTGGGCCGCCTATTACCGGACGGTGGTGTCCAGCGCGGCATTCGCAGCGCTGGACAGGTACCTGTGGCAACTCACCTACAAGTGGGCCAAGTTTGGTCACGCGAACAAATCGAGGAAGTGGGTTACGGCCCGCTACTTCGGTGCGTTCAACAAGTCCCGGCGGGACCGGTGGGTGTTCGGCGACCGCGACAGCGGCGCCTACTGCACCAAAATCGCCTGGACCAGCATCGTCCGACACCCGATGGTCAAAGGCGGGTCGTCTCCGGACGATCCCGCTCTCGCCCAGTATTGGGCTGACCGGCGGCGTCGAGGAGTGCCTCCGCTATTGGATCAGCACGGCCAGCGTCTGCTCAAGACGCAGGCCGGTGTCTGTCCCCGGTGCGGGGAGCTGCTCCTTCACGCCGACCACCCACCGCAAACCCCCGCCGAATGGGAGCGGTGGGTTCGCGTCACCGGCCAGGCGCTGCGCAAACAGAATCTGACCTACCAGCGACGCGACGGGTCGGGCGAGACCAGCAGCATTCGCCCCGTTCACGTCCGATGCCGCGGCAGCCACCCGGCCGCAGCACCGGTCCAGCACTTGCCCTGCCCCACCAGCCCTCGGGGCTTGCTTGAGCCGGATGCGCGGTGACGTGCTAGTCCGGTTCTGAGGGGGGCCGGGCGCAGCAATGCGTCCGGCCTACCCGGCGAAGGCAACGCCCTGCGAACCGAGACGACGATCAACGACACCCACGATTTCGGGATCGGGAAACGACTGACAAATTTGCCTGCCCTGCGGGAGATCGGCTTCCAAGCCAACCGGCGCCTGCTGCGCGTCCAAACCATCAGCCACGACCCGATCGTCGGAATCGATGCCCTGCACGCCATCACCGACCCGGTCACCACCCCCAGCGGCACCCGGATCACCCGGCTGCGGATCGGTGAACAGCGCAGCCATGCCCTGCTCACCGCCATGCCGATGTTCACATTGCAGACCAACGGCTTCCGCAACCGCGACCTCCGGTTGCTCATCACGCAGCTACGCGGCCTTGACCCCGACACCGTCACCGCGGGCCAGATGACCTACGACCTACGCCGCCTCAAAAGCCACTGCCTCATCCAGAAGATCCCGCACAGCAACCGATACCAGGTCACCGACCAAGGCCTGTCCGACTCGATGTTCCTGTCCGCGGTCCACGACCGGCTGCTACCCACCGGCCTGGCCGACCTGCACACCCCGTATCCGGCACCGATCCGCACGGCCACCCGCCGCTACCGACAGGCCGTCGAAGACCTCACCCACACAACAGGTCTCGCCGCATGACCGCAGAAACCCACACGAACGTCCAAAACCTGACTCAAATCTCCGGCTTCGCCGGTTTTAGCCCTCTAGCCGGCCCGCCGCGCCCGTCGCTCGGGATGACGGCAGCTGAAATGGCTGAAATGGTGGCAGTGCAGACGACATCACCACTACGACGCAGCCGGAGAACGCTGTAAGTCGGACCGTACAGATCAACCGTTACCGACTTCGGATCACAGTTTGATAACGTGATGTCCATCACGTCGAGCAACGCTCGTGATTTTAACGTTTCGATCAGGTGAGGCTGAGCAGCAACACTTCGGCGCCACCCATCCGGCTGAACTTGTTTCATCTTTGGAGTGCAACGTGCACGCGAAAGCTAATCGATTCCGTGGCAAATGTGGCGGCTTCTGCGAATCATCACGGAACGAGGGCCTTGATCTGGCGAATCGAGCCGATATCGTCACAGTCAGTTGCAATTCCGCCACTCACTGTGCAACTCGTGCGCTGGTCCAGAGGACCCGAACGGGTTACGGTTCCGCCACAAGCCGAGACGTTCTCCGAATCAACCCGGCGAATCGGATTGTTCGCAGGCCAGTCGATCTGCCGATCCGCCTCTGAAAGGTCGTTCTTGTGGGTTCTCATCGGTTGTCGGTCCAGCGGAAGCACGGTCGAGCTCAAACTGCCATCGCAGCTTTCGCAGCGACAATATGCATCGTGGGATTGACCAACGTCGTTACTGCTCAGGCCTCCGCTCAAACCCCGTCGGCGGCCAGTGACAGCTTCGCGAGAACCCTGGTGTCCGGGCTCGGTGCGGCCAACCTCGGGGGTTCCTACTCGCTCGGCTACGCAGGGCCCAATCCATTCAGTGTGGCGGACGGAGCTGCCCAGGTCACGGCTTTGAGTCCCGGCAATTCGGTGAGCGCATCACTGATGGACGTCAAGGCAGCCGATGTGGATGTGAAATCCACTCTTGTGCTGTCGAGGGTGCGGAATGGTTCCGGTCTCTATCACGGCGTCGAGGCCCGGCGGAGCGGTGACAGCTCGGCGTATCGCGGTCGAATGACCGTCGGTTCTGGTGGTCATGCCTATGTCAGCCTTGCCCGGTCCGTGGCTGGCCGCGAGACGTTCCTGACCTTGGCTGCGATTCCCACGGTCGTTACCGCTGGCCAGCAGATTGCAGTCGAGATGCAGGTCACCGGAGTCAACCCCGTCGCCCTGCAGGTCCGGGCTTGGCCGGCAGGGGGGGGCGTACCGGACTGGCAGCTCCTCTATAACGACAATTCGGATGCGCGGATCACGTCGGCGGGCGGGATCGGGATCTGGGACTACCTGTCGAGTTCCGCGTCGCCGACATCCTTTGCCGTCCGAGACCTGTCGGCCACTCCGCTGAACCTTGCGCCGACCTCATCGGTGTCTGCGCCGATCTCGATCTCCACTGCGCCCCCTGCGGTGACTTCGCCGCCCCCGTTGACCAGCAGCTCAACCAGCACGCCTACCAGCACTTCCGCCGGGACGACACCTTCCGTCTACTCATCCAGTAGTTCGACCCTCGGTGCCGGGAACACGGCGCCGGGCACCACCTCGACGGCGCAACCGCCGGCGACCACCGCCCCGTTGACGACACCGCCGACGGGCAGGACCACATCGTCATCCACGGCCACCGTCTCGAGCCAGTCCGGTCCCGCCCCGGCCACCACGATCGTCATCGGTTCTGCGACGTCGTCGGCGGTGGCGGCACCGACCACAGCGATGGTCCCAACTGCGCCGACCATGACCGCGGCACCGCCGATCACGACCGCGCCAAATACAACCACGCCGCCGCCGGCTCCGCCGTCCCAAACCGGCGATCGCGGATCAATGGCCGTCGGCTCAGCGAATTATGCGATCCCCGGCAACGCGCTGTTCGTGTCGCCGTCCGGCGATGACGGTTCACCCGGAACGATCGCATCACCGTTGCGAACGGTGGCCACGGCGCTCTCCAGGGCGGCCGCGAACCGGACGATCGTGCTGCGAGGCGGCACCTATCACGAGTCCGTATTCATCCCGGATGCGCTGGCCGGACTTGTGATCCAGCCATACCCCGGCGAGGCCGCGTGGTTCGACGGGTCGACGCAGGTGACCAACTGGTCGCGGTCGGGCAGCACCTGGGTCTCCACCGGCTACAACTACGATTTCGACACCTCCGCAAGCTTCGATTCGGGCTCCGATGCGGGCGGCTTCGTCAACTCGTCGTACCCCATGGCTGCCCACCCCGACCAGTTGTTCATCGACGGGAAACAGCTCATCCAGGTTGCCTCGACGGGCCAAGTCAACGCCGACTCATTCTACGTCGATACAGCGGGCAACCGACTGATCATGGGTGCTAACCCGTCCGGGCACGACGTACGGACCAGCGACCTGCAGAAGGCGATCGTGGTTTCAGCGCCCAATGTCACCCTCCAGGGCTTCGGCGTGCGAAGGTATGCAACGTCCCTGCCGCAGATGGGCACCGTCTACCTGGCGCGGTCCGGCGACGCCCTGCGCAACATGGTGTTGAGCGACAGCGCCACCCAGGCGGTTGGACTCTGGTCGGGTCGCTTCATCATCGACCACGTCACCATCAGCAACAGCGGTATGACCGGAATTTCCGGTGCTCAGGTCGACGGGACCAGCATCACCAATTCGTTGATCACGAACACCAATACCGAGCACTTCAACGGCGAACCGGCGGGGGCCGCCGTCAAGATCACCCGCAGCCGGGGCATCACGGTCACCAACAACGATTTTTCCAACGGTCGCAATGTCATGGGTTTGTGGTTCGACGAGTCGGTGGTGGGCTTCACCGTCACCCGCAACACCATGACGAATAATGGTTCTGAACCGAACATTCAGGCCGAACTCTCCGACACCGGAATCATCGCCGACAATGTCCTCACGGACAGCTCCGCCGGAGTCCTTCTATTCGACAGCGGAAATATCAATGTTTACAACAACACGTTCGGCAATAACGGCCTCGGGTCCGTGTTCCTCAACCAGGACGAGCGCCGCGAGTCGACTCCGGGAAACAATCACGATCCCCGGCAACCGATTCCGGATTCAACCTGCCCTTGGCTGCTCCGCAACATCACCATCGCTAACAATGCTTTTGGTTGGAACGGCGGCCCCTATGGCTTCCAGGTCTACGTCCTGGACAAGGCCACCGGTATCCCGGCCAATTCGATGAACATCACCATCGCCGGGAACGCCTTCCATCCCAAGGGCAGTACCACGGACAATATGGTCGGTTGGGGCGGTAACGACAACCATACGTTGACTCTGTTCCAAACGCCGTCAGCGCTGGCCTCGGGCCTTGGGAAGTCCTGGGACAACGTGCAGGTGCCGGTGATCGGAACGGCCTTGGCCATGGCTATCGGGCCGTTATTCGACCATGCAGTACCGCTGCCATCGGACCTCGCGGCCTTGATAGGCCAGCCGGCCGGGACCAAGCGCATCGGGTCCTTTTGAACTGGCGCCCCTGGCGAGGTCGGTTGGGCCACGGCCTGACGTCGCGCAGGAGTGGGGCACCGGGACATGGCAGAAGGTACGTTCGTAGTCGACATTACCGGTGATGTCGAAAAGGTCGGTCGGGTACAACGATCTTTGGCAAGTTAGCGCCCCTGGCTGATCGCCGTCCGGTGCGAGTAGGAATGGTGTCACATCGCGCCGCTCTCGCCCCGACCCCTGGCGAACCGGCTTGGTTCTCCGAAGGCCCGCAAGCCGCCGAGATCGACCGGGGTACACGCGTATGGAGAACCTTGCGTCCTGCCGAGTGGGATGTGTACGAACCATCACGCTCTTGGATCAGCCTCACGCTCTTGGATCAGGCTCAGCAGTGAGCAGTCGTCGCTCTGAGGCACTGGGATGCGGCGGATGACCTTCCGAGTTTCCGATTCCCGAAGCACCAACGCCGGTGGTGTTGTATAGGGTCCACTGGATGGTTCCGAGCGCAGATCCGCTGTATTTCATGATCAAAGTGGGACGGATGAATGAAGTGACCCCAGTTGCCGTGACGATCGCGATGCTGACGTACAGGCGCCCGGCAGAGGTGATAGGCGGCTTACCACTGATCATCGACCAGGCCACCGCCGTGAACCAAGGCGGCTTGCGGCTGGCTGGAGAGAACGCTGGTATCACCGAGGCCGACCAGGGCTCTCCTGTGACGACCTTCCGGGTGGAGGTGCTGGTGGTCGATAACGATCCGGCCGGAAGTGCCCGTGGGACGGTTGAAACTATCGTCACGAAAACGGCCGGAGCATCCGTGAGCGGCTCGCCGCTGGTGCGGTACGTGATGGAGCGCGCCCCCGGAATCTCGGCCGCCAGGAACCGGGCGATGGACGAAGCGGCCGGTTCCTCGTTGCTGGTTTTCATCGACGATGACGAGCGTCCGCTCCCGAACTGGCTCGCTTCGCTTCTGGACACCTGGGATCGCCACCGTGCTGCGGCGGTCTCCGGTCTGGTCATCTCGATTTTCGAGCGGGAACTCGACCCTTGGATCTCGGCCGGAGAATTCTTCCGGCGCTTCAGCATGCCAACCGGCACAGCGATCGACGTTGCGGCCGCCGGCAACCTCCTTCTGGACCTGAATCAGGTTCGACGCTGGGGAACGCGGTTCGAGAACGCTTTCGGTCTCAGTGGCGGCGAGGACACCCTGTTCAGCCGGACGCTGGTGAACCATGGTGCACGGATGGTCTGGTGTGAAGAGAGCCGGGCCACCGAAAGCGTGCCCACCGATCGGATGACCAGGGACTGGGTGCGGAAGCGGTCACGCAGTCACGGCAACTCGGTGGCTTTGATCGACGCGCGACTGGCACGCACGTCCCGGGCTGTGGTGGAGGTGCGAGCGTGGAATCTGGGCCGCGGCGGCGCGCGAATGGTACTCGGCGGTGCTCGCTACCTCGCCGGTCTGGTCCTGCGATCGGATCGTCATCAGGCCAGAGGAATGCGGATCCTGTGGCGAGGGACCGGGATGGTCTCCGGAGCGCTGGGGCTGATCTATCAGGAGTACGCGAGGGGAAACGATCGGCGTTGGCAGTTCGCGCGGCAGCCGCCGCGGGGCAAAGTGGCCAACACCAACGCCGATCATTCATCGCTCCCGGACGGAGGGCAACCATGAGGTTCGTGTCGCAGGCCAAGGGATGGCTTCGGGCTCATCCTGGGCCTGTCGGCTCGCTGTCGGGAGTGCGTGGCGTCACCGATCAGGTGGTGCTCACCTACGATGACGGGCCCGAGCCGGGCGGCACCGATTCGATTCTCGCCGCGCTGGCCGAGAAGGGCGCCACAGCAACTTTCTTCGTCCTGCTAGGCCGAACCAGGAGATTCCCGGCGCTGCTGGGCGAGGTGGTCGACGCGGGTCATGACATCGGCTTGCATGGCATCGACCATCGGCGGTTGACCCACCTGCCCCGCTTGGACGTCCGCATTCTGCTGCGCGACGGGCGGGACGAGCTCGAGCAGCAGATCGGCCGTGAGGTGCGGTGGTTCCGGCCGCCCTACGGTGCACAGACGCTGAGCACCAGATACCTGGCCGCTGCGGCCGGCATGGTGCCGGTGATGTGGAACTCGACGATGTGGGACTGGCGTCACATCGCCCACGCGGAACGGCTTGCCTCCGCGCTGCAGGCGCGGTCCGGCTCGATCCTGCTTGGCCACGACGGGTTCGCGGCGGCCGAGGACGGGGCGGATGACGGTCCACCGCCGGTTCTCGACAGGGGAGCTCTCGCTCGGGACGTATTGTCGGCATTCGCCTCTCGCGGGCTCTCTGGCGTCTCACTTGCGGTTGCACTCCGAGCCGGCCGTCCGGAGATGACTGCCTGGTTCGGGCGCTGAGAATCGCCGCAGCGGAGCAGCCCAACGGGAGCTCGTCGAGCCGCCGCGGAAGCGATGGTCACACCGGCAGCTGCAAGGCGCTCGACATCAACGGGGCCAGGGACGCGCTGTACGCGCGGGTGAGGTGGATGCCATCCACGTAGACCGGGACCGTGCCAACGAAGCTCGGGCATCGACCGTCGGTTCCGCAGAACCATTTCGACGTGTCGACAACGGGCACTGAGGTCTGCTTGCTCGCTGCGGATTCCGCCTGCCTGGCAGCGTTCCGGGTTGGACCGCTGTTCGTTTCGAGCGCACAATTGTCCGGCGCGGCGTTGACGGTCCGGCAATCGAGCAGGCTCTTCGATCCCGGAGGAGACGCCAGCACGACCGTCTTGGCCACTTTGGCGAGTTGGGACCAGGTTCTCACGTCGCCCTGTGTCCATTCTTCGATCATGGCCTGGCCGGCCGCTCGGCTCACAAGGTTGTTCATCAGCAGGTCGGAATCAGCGGCAATGATCAAGTCGGGTTTCACGCTCGCAATGGCGCTCATGGCCCACTTCCGGTGGTCCAGACATGACTGGGACACCGTTCGCGTCCCTTCGGCGACCACGGCCACGTCGGCTCCGGGGCACGAGCCTGCGACGAAGGAGTGCACCAGGTAGCCGTGATCGTTCAGCGCCTTGATCAGCCCGGGAAGGTAGCTGAGCGCGATCGAATCGCCGAACACAGCGGCGGTCTTCCTGGCATCCTTGTTCCCATAGACGCACAGGGTGGCGTTCCAAGCGCCTGTGGTACCGCAGTCATTCTGGGTCCACTGTGGGGCCTTGTGCTGCGGCAGGTCGTCCACGCTCGGATTCAAGTCGGGAAAAGAAGTCGCAGTCAGCGCGTCGTCTATCCTCGACGACCACTGGCTCTGCAAGCTCTGCGCAGCCGGCGCCGCGGTCGACGGCGAACCGGTGATCGGAGTGGGGACTTCTGCGCCCGAAGCGCCGGTGGTCGCCTGCACATTCTGCAGGGACAGAGCGATGGCACGGGTATTCCCTGGATCGTTCTCGACGTTGTGCACCAGAAGGGCGACGGTGATCGCCAGCGCAACCAGTCCACCGCCCCCCAGACGCTTCATCATTTCTGAGGGAAAGCAGTTCTGGTAGCGAAAGCTGGCGGTTGCAGACTTTTTGCGTGCCAGCCATTTTGACCTTCTGATGGGATCTTCGACGAAATGGAACGACAGCACGGAAAAGACGACTGCCCCGAGGCCGAGGGCGACGATTCGGGACGGGGCGGCTTGGGTCAAGTACGCCGAACCGAGAATTACGACCGGGAAGTGCCAGAGGTAGAGCGAATAGGAGATATTGCCGATGTACTGAGTCACCCGGTTGGTCAGCAGAAATAGGAATCGGTCGGAATAATTGCAGGCCGGCGGCGATCACCAATGCCGTTGACAATGTCGGCGCGAGAGCCCACGGAGCTGGGAAAGTAAATCGGGACGACACGAATGCGACGCTTGAAAGGATGCCGGCGAGTCCGCACCACGACAGGACCGGTTGCCAACGCGGTGGCAACCTGGCCCACCAGCCGGCCGTGAGGGCCAAGCCGGCCCCGATCCCTAATTCCCATGCGCGTGAGAACGTCGAGAAGTAGGCGCGGGTCGACTCCGTACTGGATTCCCACTCGGCAAAGGCGAAGCTGGCCAGAACCGTGGACGCCAGTACCGTTACCAGGGCAGATCGATACCAGCGAGCGCCAAGCACAATGCCGAGGCCGATGACGACCACCGGCCAGACAATATACAACTGTTCTTCGACCGCCAATGACCAGAAATGTTGGAGGGGTGAGACGAGATTCTCATTGTTGAAGTAATCGGTGCCAACGGCCGCGAAATGCCAGTTCGAGAGAAAGGCAAAAGACCAGAGTGCGTCGGTGCGAATGATGTCCGCGCGGCCGGACGATAGATCCAGTAGGAAGCAAGTACTGTAGCGGCGAGCACGAGCGTCGATGCGGGGTTGATGCGGCGGAAACGGCGCCGGTAGAAATTAAGATAGGACACCCGTCCCCTTCGGGCCTTCTCGCGGAGCATCAGATCGGTGATGAGAGACCCGAGATCACGAAGAAGACGTCGACTCCGACGAAGCCCCCGATGGGCGAGGCGACCATGTGGTTGCCGATCACTGCTAACACCGCGACCGCCCGCAGACCCTGAATGTCACGCCGGAGTCCACGCCGGGTGGGGGGCTGGCGGCCCGTTCGCCGGACCAACGACTTCGAATGGCGGTGCAGTGGCGTCGTGGCTGCCGAGCCGGCCGACGAGGTTCATGGGACCAACCACCGCAATTCCTCCTCTGTCCGTCTCCCTCGGCCGGGCCTGCAACTTCGGGACTGTAACCGGTGGGCTCACTGTCCGTGGACGGATCGGAGCAGATTCACTGTAAGAGGTGTCAATCTGGTCGACATCGGCGGTGTTCCCAATACCAGCAGTGAGACCGCTGCCGGCCGGCAGGGCCGAGCGTGCAATTCCGGATCCGCTTCGTCAGCGCCGCACTTGCAGAGCGGCCGGGCTTGTGAACAAGACGCGAGATGGGCTCCGGGAGTTTTGGGAACGTCCAGCTTCGGACAGGGACGGCAGCGCGCGCCCGGCGACCGACAACGCAGGGTCTCCACCTCGTGACCGACTGCCAACATTCCTGGTCGCCGATGATAATCGGGCAACTCTTTGGAGTGAAGCTTTGTGTGATATGCGCAGATGCCCTTGCCGGGGAACTACCTTGTGTTAGTTTTGCCGTACTCCAATTGGCTGAAGTCTCAAGGTGTCGCGTCGGGGGTCACCGAAGTCCAGGGCCAGCGTCACCTTGTCCTGCCCAGAAGGGGGTCCCGACACATGCATTCAAGCTCTGATATTCCCATGTTCTTCGATCCGACGATCTTCGCCGGTCCACCCGCAGCCGCCATCGGCTTCCGCGCGAACCGAGAGCAGAGATGATCGCCCTGTCAGCACTGGTTGATTCGACCTCCGGTGCAACGACCGAGGTCAGCACGAGCGCAACCAAAGATATCCTGGTTCTCGGACTTTCCGCCGCGGCCATCGTGTGGGCTCTTCTTGGTCTGGTGGCGATGCTGGTCGGTCTGGTGCTGGCTCCCAGGCTCGGTCGTTCAAGTTTCCCCGGCGCCGATCCTGCATTGGCTCCTCAGTCGTCAGCTGACGGCTACGAGCCCATCCACGTCCGTGCAGCGGTTTGACGTGGGAAGCACGATGACCGACGTCGAGCCGACCCGATCAATCCCACGGCCAGGGAACCGGCAGTCCAAGACCATGGGACGTTACCGGGAGACGGTTGTCCTGCTCGCTCACGCCCAGAAGACGTCAAAGGGCGCACCCGCGTACTCACGGTTCGTGAACCGACCCGCCGGACGTCGACTTGCCGCAGTTGCGTTTCTCCTTGGGCGCACGCCGAACGAGGTTACCGCGGTAAGCGCGGTCTTCTCCGGTATCGGCATCGTGTTGATCGCGACGGTTCACCCGGCTCTGTGGGTTGGCCTGGCTATCAGCCTGTGCCTGGTGATCGGCTATGCCTTCGACGCCGCCGACGGACAGCTGGCCCGGCTACGCGGAGGCGGGAGTGCCTCTGGCGAGTGGCTGGACCATGTAATCGACGCGACCAAGATCTCCAGCCTGCATCTCGCTGTGTTGATAGCTTCCTACCGCTTCTTCGACCTCGGATCGGCGGCCTGGCTGCTGATCCCGATCGGGTTTACCGTCGTTGCTGCCGTGATGTTCTTCGCGATGATCCTGAACGACCAGTTGAGGCGTCAGCAGGCGGTCGTCTCCGGGAAGGCCGTTGGTCGCGGCAACTCCTCGACGCTCCGCTCGCTGGCGGTGATACCTACCGATTACGGGGTCATGTGTCTGGTGTTCCCACTCCTCGCGCTCCCCACCGTCTTCTTCGGTGCCTATACCTGCCTTTTTCTCTGTAACGCCGGGTTTCTCGCCCTCGCCACTGTCAAGTGGTTCCGCGACATGCAGGTGCTGAGTGTGACAGGGACACGACGATGAGCCGCATCCAAGGCCGGCGGCTGGTAGGCGGAGCCATCCTCGCCATCGCGCTTTTCGGCGGGGCCGCATGCAGCGCATCCGGCGCCGGAGCTCAGGGCAGCTCCATCGGGGCGCCACAGTCAGGCTCACCTACCGCCGCTACCGGAACGAACCCGGCTGCGCCTACGACCATCGGGTCGACCGAGGCCAAGGGATCTGTGGCCGGCAGCACAATCAACGGCACCGCCAACCGCTCCAAGTCATCCGGGGCGCCCAGTTCCGCCACCATCGCGCCACCGACCACGGATGATCCGTCGAAGGCGCCGACCACGCCAATTCCAGCAGCCGGCGGCGGCAACATCCACCAAAAGGTATCGGTCAGCTCCGTCGCCTCACTTGCGCCCGCGCCGCTGACCGGGTCGGCTTCGCCGGTCAAGGGAGTTGATATCAAGGTCGCCTCGGCGCACGCAATCACCGCGACCGCACACGGTCCCGGCGAAGTTGCCGGTCCGGCCGTCCAGATCAATCTGAGCATCTTCAACGGAACGTCCTCGGCCATCAACGTCGGCGACGTATCGATCAATATCCAGGATGCGGCGGCAGTGCCGGGAAGCCCGATGTCGGCGAGCCCCGCAGCTCCGCTGACGGGCTTGGTCGACGCGGGCGCAATGGCCAGTGGCGTCTACGTCTTCACCCTGCCCCTGGGTCATCGCACCCCGGTGACCGTGACCGTCAGCTACACGGGCTCGGCCCCGGTGGCTGTCTTCACCGGAAACGTCCAATGAGTCACCACTTCCACGCGACATCGATGATCCAGGAGAATTGGATGAGTACTGCATCCCGACCAGTTCGGCGCTTTACGTCGATGGTCGCCGTCGCCGCGATGGTGCTGGGCGGAATCGTCGTCGGTGCCGCAGCCGCGCCCGTCGCCGTCGCCGATCCTGCGCCGGTCATCACCCCACCATCCGGTGCCGTCACGGCCGACGCGCTGCCGACGGTGCAGATAGATGGCGTCGCCTGGAGCCAGGTGGTGCTCAGCAACACCGTGTACGTCGGCGGCAGCTTCGCCAATGCGCGACCGGCCGGGTCAGCTGCCGGTCAGAACCTCATGCCGAGGGCAAACCTGTTGTCCTACAACATGAGTACCGGCGCACTCAATACCTCGTTCGCGCCGAGCCTGAACGCTCAAGCCTATGTCGTGACGACCTCACCCGACGGTTCGCGACTGTATGTCGGCGGGGACTTCACCACGGCCGACGGGCAGAACCGGTATCGCATAGCGGCCTACAACACCACGACCGGGTCGCTGATCAACAGTTTCGCTCCGCCGGTCAACGCGCGGGTCGATGCCATCTATGCCACCAACAGCACCGTGTACGCCGGCGGCTTCTTCACAGCGGTTGGCAGCGTCACCCGCAACCACCTGGCCGCCTTCAACGCCGCTGACGGATCCCTGACCGCCTGGGACCCGAACGCCGACTACATCGTCCACGCCATCCAGATGACTCCGGACGGCAGCAAGCTCATCATTGGCGGTGCCTTCAAGAACGTCAACAATGCCGCGGCCTACGGTCTAGCTGCGGTCGACCCGGTCAACGGGACCCTTATCCCATGGGCGGCCGGCAATGTCGTCCAGGACGCCGGTGACCAGGCTGCGATCCTCAGCTTGTCGACCGACGGAACATCGATCTTCGGGACCGGATATGTGTTCGGGCCCGGTGGCAATCTCGAGGGTGCGTTCTCGGCCAACCAGAGCACGGGCGCGATCAACTGGATCGAGGACTGCCACGGCGACACCTACGACTCGTTTCCGACCAACGGTGTTCTTTACACGGTGAGCCACGCCCACTACTGCGAGACTGTTGGCGGCTACCCGCAGACCGACGCGGACTACTCGATCAACATGCGGCATGCGTTGGCGTTCACGACCAACGCCACCGGCACGTTGCTGCACAACACCAAGGGTGGTTACGCCGACTGGTTCGGCAAACCCAGCCCGACGCTGATCGACTGGTTCCCGGACATGGACGAGGGCACCTATACGGGTCAGTCGCAGGCCGCCTGGTCGGTCGCGGGCAACAGCCAGTACGTCGTGCTCGGTGGGGAGTTTCCCACGGTGAACAACGGTGCCCAGCAGGGCCTGGTTCGGTTCGCGGTCAAGCCCATCGCGCCTTCCAAGCAAGGAGCGATGCTCACCGGCTCGAGCTTCAAGCCCACTTTGGTCCCGCTCTCGCCGACGTCGGTCCGGGTCACATTCGCGTCCAACTGGGATCGTGACGACCTTACTTTGACCTACAAGATCGTCCGCAACGGCGATGTCAACCACCCGGTCAAGACCATCACCGGTAACTCCACATGGTGGAGCATGCCGACCCTGAATTTCCTTGACACCGGCCTGTCCCCGGCCACGTCGTACGACTACCGTCTGTTCGTCACCGACCCGAGCGGTAACCTGGTCGCCGGCGACACGGCGACGATCGTCACCCCGGCCGCGGGTTCGCCGTCGGCCGACTCCCCGTATTCGCGGCAATTGATCGCCGACGGCGCGGCCACGTATCTGCCGCTCGATGAGGCAACTGGAACGACTCTGTTCGACCACATCGGGACCAACGACGCCGACGCGGGCGTCGGGATCACCAGCGGAGCCACCGGCGCGGTCTCCGGTGGAGACACCGCCTCGACCTTCAGCGGGTCGCAGACGGCCAGCGCAGCGACGCGGGTGGCAGTCCCCGGCCCGAACACATTCTCGCTGTCCACGTGGATCAGGACCACGTCGACCACCGGTGGCAAGATCATCGGTTTCGGCAACTCCCGGACCGGTTCTTCGGGGAACTACGACCGGCAGATCTACATGGACAACTCCGGCAAGGTCTATTTCGGGGTGTGTGGCTCGGCCTGTCCGGCAACGGTCACCTCGACCGCTTCCTACAACGATGGGCAGTGGCACCAGATCGTCGGCACTTTGGGCGCCACCGGCATCGTGCTCTATATCGACGGCGTCCGAATCGCCAGCCGTACCGATCAGACCAGTGCGCAGGCATTGTCAGGGTTCTGGCGAATCGGCGGTGACAACCTCGGAGGCTGGCCGGGCGCGGCGAGCAGCAACTACTTCAAGGGCGACATCGACGAGGTCGCAATCTTCCCGAATGTGCTGACCAAGCAGAATGTGCTCAACGAGTATGTCCAGTCCGGTCGCACCTCGCCCGTCGTCGCGCCGACCGATTCCTACGGCTCCGCCGTCTTCGGCGGTAACCCCGATCTGTACTACCGGCTCGGTGAGTCGACCGGTACGGTCGCTGGCGACGCGTCCGGTTCCGGCAACGTAGGCACCTATCGCGGCGGAATCACCCTCGGGCAGCCCGGGGCGTTGACGGGAACGAGCGACACCGCCGCCAAATTCGACGGGAGTACGGGCGTGGTAGTCAGTTCCACCCAGGTGGCAAACCCGAGCGTCTACACCGCGGAAGGCTGGTTCAACACCACTACGACCAGGGGCGGGGAGATCATCGGTTTCGGCGACGCGACGTCTGGCACCTCCAGCAACGCGGACCGGCAGGTCTATATGCAGAACGACGGGCACCTTGCGTTCAGGACGATGTCGGGCACCAACTCGATGGTGGTCAGTACCTCGACCTACAACGATGGCAACTGGCATTACGTGGCCGCGACGCAGACATCATCCGGGATGACCCTGTACGTCGACGGACAGCCCGCTGCCAACAACACGGTGCCTACAGCCGGCAACTACACCGGATACTGGCGAGTGGGCGGTGATACGACCGGGAACTCGACCAGCGCCTATTTCGCCGGCACCATCGACGAGACGGCGGTCTACCCCAGCGCACTGAGCGCCCAAACCGTGCTTGCTCACTTCAACGCCGGTGGTGGAAACGTGCCGCCGAACGCGGCATTCACCGCGACGGTGACTCCGCTCACTGCTGCGGTCGACGCGTCGATGACGGTCGATCCGGATGGCACCATCGCGTCCTACGCGTGGAACTTCGGCGATTCCTCGACCGGCGCAGGAAAGACGGTGAGCCACAGCTACACGGCGGCCGGCACTTACGTCGTCGTTCTGACGGCGACGGACAATCGAGGCGCGACGAGCAAGGTTTCCCATTCGGTCACCGTCGGTGCCAACAAGCCGCCGACGGCGAACTTCACGTCGGTGATCGCCAACCTGAAGGTCACCGCGGATGCCAGCACGTCGTCCGACGCGGACGGCACGATCGCGTCCTACGCATGGAACTTCGGTGACGGCACGACGGCAACCGGCAAGACCGCTGCACACACGTACGCTGCGGACGGTTCCTACACCGTGACATTGACGGTCACCGATGATCTCGGAGCGACGGACAGTGCCACACAGTCGGTCACGGTCGCCGCGAACAAGGTCCCGGTTGCTGCCTTCACCAAGACCGCGGCGGGCCTGGCGGCCACCGCTGACGCAACCACCTCTCAGGATCCCGACGGCACCATCGCCTCGTACGCCTGGGACTTCGGAGACTCGGCTACCGCCACCAGCAAGACAGCGGCGCACACCTATGCAGCCAGCGGCACCTTCACGATCACTTTGACCGTGACCGACAACCAGGGCGCGACCGGCACGACGAGCCAGAGTGTCACCGTCACCGCACCCAATCAGCCGCCGGTCGCCGCGTTCACCACCACAACGGCGAATCTCGTGTTGTCGACGGACGGAACCACGTCCAAAGATCCGGACGGTTCTATCGCCTCCTACGCCTGGAACTTCGGGGACGGAGGCGCCGCAACAGGTGCCAAAGCGGCGCATACGTACGCCGCCGACGGCACGTTCACGGTAAAACTGACGGTGACCGACAACCAGGGCGCCACCGCATCGACCAGTCAGTCGGTGACGGTGGCGGCCAACAAGCCGCCGGTAGCCTCCTTCACGTCCGTCATTGCCAATCTCAAGGTGTCGACCAACGCATCGACGTCGTCGGATCCGGACGGCACGATCGCGTCCTACGCCTGGGAGTTCGGCGACGGAGCCACAGCGACAGGCCAGACAGCGAGCCACACCTACTCCGCCGCGGGCACTTACACGGTCAAGCTCACGGTGACCGACAACCAAAATGCGAGTACCTCGACCACCAACCAACTGACAGTCGCCAAGGCCGCGAACCAGCCGCCGGTTGCGGCGTTCACCAACTCGGTGGCCAACCTGGTTGTCGCCGCTGATGCCTCGACCTCGAATGATCCGGACGGCACGATCGCCTCGTATGCCTGGACGTTTGGGGATGGCGCCACGGCGACGGGCAGGACAACCTCGCACACCTACGCAGCCGGTGGCACATACACCGTGAAGCTGACGGTGACCGACAACGAGGGCGCTACCGGATCAACGAGCCAGTCGGTGTCTGTTGCAACCAACAAGGCTCCCGTAGCCGCGTTCACCTCGACCGTCACGAATCTGAACGTCGCAACGGATGCGTCCACGTCGTCGGATTCAGACGGCACGATCGCCTCGTATGCCTGGACCTTCGGCGACGGCAGCACGGCCACTGGCAAAACCGCGAGCCACACGTATTCGGCGGCTGGGACGTACACCATCACGCTGAAGGTGACCGACAACCAGGGTGCCGTCGCCTCGACCACCAATCCGGTCCAGGTGAGCGCTGCGGTCAACAAGCCCCCGGTAGCGGCCTTCACCAGCTCGGCCGCGAATCTCGCCCTGGCACTCGATGCGTCGACCTCGAATGATCCGGACGGCACGATCGCCTCGTATGCCTGGACGTTCGGGGATGGTGCGACGGCGACGGGTAAGACGACGTCGCACACCTATGCTGCCTCCGGTGCCTATCAGGTTAAGTTAACCGTCACCGATAACTCCGGTGCCGCCACCTCGTTGACCAAGACGGTGACGGTCACCTCGCCGGCACCGGCGACGTATGCCGCGGATGCGTTCACTCGCACCGCTGCCAACGGATGGGGCCCGGCGACAACAGGTGGCAGCTGGAGTCTGGCCGGTCCAGCTTCGTTGTTCTCGGTGGACGGCAGCGCCGGTGCGATCAACATGAACGGACCGGGAGTCGGTCCGTCCGTGTTCCTTTCGGGCGTATCGGCATCCAACGTGAACTTCCTGATGGATGTTTCGATCAATAAGATGCCGGCGAGTGGCGGTGTATTCGTCTCCTACGCGGTTCGCCACACCAACAATGGCGACTACCGGGTCAAGGTTCAGCTGGATCCGTCCGGGTCGGTGAACCTCTACCTGACGAAGTTGGTGGCCGGCGCCGAAACCACGCTGCAAGGCGTCAGTGTCCCGGGGTTGATCTATACGGCAGGCACCAAGCTACGACTTCGCCTCACGGTCAGCGGGACGACCACCGCCACGCTGGCGGCCAAGATCTGGAAGGTCGGAATCACGGAGCCGGTGGCGAACCAGATCAGCGCTACGGACACGACCGCCTCCTTGCAAGGCGCGGGCACCGTCGGGCTGCAGTCCTATCTGTCCGGCATTGCTACCAACGCTCCAGTCATCGCCTCGTTCGACAACCTGTCGGTGACTTCCATTCCGAACTGACCCGAGTCCAGCCACGATGCATGCAAGATGATCCCGGTGAACGGCGTGCTCGCCGGGCACCGGGATCATCTTGTTGAGGGAGGGTGTCGCCATTGTGCGGTGCCCGGCTGGACGCAGAACGGAGAACCGGAACACCGTGGACAACAGTGACAGCACCGAGGCTGGGTCGAATCGCGGCTCCATCCCGGACCGGACCCGGTCGACGGGGCGGCATGCCGACCAGTCGACCCGAGGCAGCATCGACGCCTCATCCGCGGTGATGGGCGTCGTCGTCGTCAACTACGCGTCGCACCGCCTGCTCGAGGCAAATCTGGTCGGTCTGGCGTCGGAACGGTTGCGCATCGTGGTTGTCGACAATCAGTCGACCGCGGCCGAGCGTGTGGCCGTTGTTCGGCTCGCCGCCGCCAACGGCTGGGAAGTAGTCTTGCCACCGGGCAACAAAGGCTTCGGGGCCGGTGTGAACCTGGGGGTAACACGGGCGGTCGAGCTGGGTTGCAAAACCCTGTTGATCCTCAATCCGGACGCGAAAATCGACAGCGAGACAATCCGTGAATTGCATGTTCGGTGCCTGGCCGACCCGTTGGCACTCATCACTCCGACTTTGCTGGACTCGACCGGATCGGTGGTCTTCGCTGGATCGGTGATGGAACTCGCTACCGGTCATCTGCGCGCCCCGACAGCGACCACCCCTGGTGCGGACGGTGGCTCATGTCCATGGCTCACCGGTGCCTGCCTGGCGTTGCACGTCGATCTGTTCGCGGCCGTGGCAGGCTTCGACGAATCGTTCTTCCTCTACTGGGAGGACGTCGATTTCAGCTTCCGGGTCATGGAAGCCGGCGGTCGACTCGTCGTGGCTCACGACCTTGTCGCCGTGCACGACGAGGGGGGGACCCAGGGCCGGTCGAGTCGCGCCAAGTCAAACCGCTATTACTACTACAACTGTCGCAATCGCCTGTTGTTCGCCGCAAAGCGGCTCGACCGTCGGACGCGACTCCGCTGGATCACGAGCACTCCGTTGGCCAGCTGGGCGATCCTGGTGCGCGGAGGTCGTCGACAACTCCTGCACTCCCCGTGGCCCGCCGCGGCAGCGATCGCAGGGACGACGGTCGGCCTGATGAAAGCTGTGGCCCCGCCGTCGGCACCCCGTCGACCGCCGGCGGCGCGGCCGATCCGGCGAGCGTTGCTCGCCCATCCCGGAGCGGAACTCTACGGCTCTGATCGGGTGTTGATCGAAACTGCTCATGCGCTCGTCGCTGACGGGTGGGAAGTCTTAGTGGCGCTTCCCCAACCCGGCCCGCTGATCACCGAACTCCAGGCCGTCGGCGCTACCGTCACCCTCTGTCGCATTCCCGTTCTCCGGAAGTCCGTGCTCCGCCCGGCTGGCGCGTTGGGCCTGGTCCGGGATGCTCTCCTCGGGTTGTCCCCGGCGGTGCGGCTGATTCGTACGGCCGACGTCGTCTACGTCAACACCACGACCATCCCGTCATGGCTACTGCTGGGTCGGCTGCTCGGACGGCCGGTGATCTGCCACGTGCACGAGGCGGAGTCGTCAGCGGGGCCGACGCTACGGCGTTTGATGGGGTTTCCCGTGTTGGCGTCGAACCAGATCGTCGTCAACAGCCGGTTCAGCGCCGACGTGCTGGCCGAAAGCGTCCCATCCAGCCGCCGCAAGGCAGTGGTGCTCTACAACGGGGTGCGTGGTCCGTCGACTGCGACCCTCGCTCGGAGCGAACTCGTCGGGCCGGTCCGGATGCTGTTCATCGGGCGCCTTTCGCCGCGCAAGGGCCCGCAGATGGCGCTCGCCGCTCTGCTGGATCTGTGCCACCGGGGCCTCGACGCACACCTTTCCCTACTGGGCGCGGTTTTCCCTGGTTACGAATGGTTCGAGAAGCAACTACTCGAGACAGTTCGCGCCGCCGAGATGACCGACCGGGTCGAGTTCCTCGGATTCCGGGACGACATCTGGCCCGAATTGGCCGCCTCCGACATCGTGCTCGTGCCGTCACAAGTCGACGAGCCGTTCGGCAACACCGCGGTCGAGGCGATGCTGGCAGCGCGGCCGCTCGTCGTGAGCGACACCAGCGGTCTGCGCGAGGCTGCGGAGGGATACGAAACGGCCGAGCAGGTGCGGCCGGACGACGCGTCGGCGTGGGCCGATGCGGTCGAGAGGATCGTCGACCACTGGCGGTCGATTCCGAGGGCCGCGATGTGCGATTCGGTCAGAGCCGGGCAGAGGCACGCTCCGACGAGGTACCGTCACGACGTGGCCGACCTCGTAGATCAGGTGTCGCGCCGCCGAAGACGGCGATGACTCCCACGGTCCGGCGGGGGCGCCACGCAGCGGACGATGACCGGGCGGACGATGGTGGCTGGACCGACGACGGCACGACGGAATCGGCGCACCTGCCCCGTTCCGAGGTGCCGCATTTCCGCGAAGGCCGTCACGTCGCCCAGGTGGCGAACACGACGGAGATCTCGAAGTCCGCGATCGAGGCGATGCTGCAGGCCCACGCGCCGACCGACATCATCCCAAGGATCGGAATCGGCGTCGGGCTCGGCAAACCGCCACCCGACCGGGCCGAACCGGCCGGCCAACTACCGCACGCAGACGAAGCAGCGGCGACAGGGGTCGAGGCCGGAACCGGTGCCGTTGCCGGTCGTGAACACATGGCAACACGCGGGCTCGGCGGCCGGGCGGCCCGGGGTGCCGTCATCACGCTCGCGGGGCAGGGCAGCAGGGTCGCCATCCAGCTGGTCGCTCTCGCGGTGCTTGCTCGCATCCTGACGCCGAAGGACTACGGGCTCTTCGCCCTGATCATCGTGGTAGTGGGGATCGGCGAGATCTTCAGGGATTTCGGACTCTCCACCGCCGCGATCCAGGCTCCCGAGCTGTCCGACCCGCAACGGGACAATCTGTTCTGGTGGAACGCAGCGCTGGGCCTGTTGCTGTCCGGAGTGGTCTTTGCCGCCGCAGGTGGTATCGCCGCGCTGTTCGGGCAGCCGTTGCTGGCCCCGATCGCCCGGGTCCTCTCGATCACCTTCCTGATCAACGGCCTCTCCGCGCAGTACCGCGCCGGGCTCAACCGAGAGTTACGTTTCTTGGCTCTGTCGGTGGCCGACGTCGCCGCCCAGGTCATCGCGACGGCCATCGCCATCGCCTGCGCCGTGGGCGGTCTCGGATACTGGACGCTCGTCGTCCAACAGATCACGCAGGTCAGCGTTGTCCTGGTGGCGATGGTCCTGATGGCACGCTGGATTCCCGGCCGGCCGCGCCGGGGTATCGACCTGAGTGCCTTTCTGCGATTCGGCTGGAACGTCATGGCGACCGAGATCCTGTCCTACGCGACCAACAACCTGGACACGCTGACCATCGGGTTCCGCTTCGGGCCGGTCCAGCTCGGCCAGTACAACCGTGCGTTCCAGTTGGTGATGAGCCCACTCAGCCAGGTGAGATCGCCGGCGACCACCGTCGCACTACCGATCCTGACCCGGCTCAAGGACGATCCGGTCCGTGCGGCGCAGTACATCAGGCGCAGCCAGGTTGCGCTCGGTTACACGATCGTCGCAGCGTTGGCCATCGGTGCGGGGGCGGCGGGCCCGTTGATCGAGGTGTTTCTCGGCAGCAGGTGGACGAGCGTCAGCCCTATCTTCGCCTTGCTCTGCATCGCCGGCAGCTGCCAGATCCTGGCTTTCGTCGGGTACTGGGTATATCTGGCCCGCGGAATGGCCGCCGACCTGTTCCGCTATTCGCTGATATCGTTCGTGGTCCAATTGGTCTGCATCGTGGGCGGAAGCACGTTCGGGGTGGTCGGTGTCGCAACCGGATTTACGGTTTCGGCCATGATCGAATGGCCGCTGTCACTGTGGTGGTTGTCCTCGCGAACGGACTATCCCGGCCGCGACCTCATGCACGGCGCCGGCCGGATACTGTCGGCCTGCGTGCCGGCGGGGCTCGCGACTTTCGGTATCGCCCGCCTCACGCAAGGGGTCCCGCCGGTTCTTTCATTGATCGCATGCCTCGTAACCGGCGGGGGAATCTACGCGGCAGTGGTGAGCTCCATCTCGTCGTTGCGGTCCGACGCCGCGACAGTGGTGATGTTTGTGAGACGGATGGTGCACCCTTGAGAACCTCCGGCAAGCTCTCGACCCCGACCGAGGGGAGCCGGCGCTCGGGCGCTTCGTCGCCGGGCATTGCAGGCGGGCGAGTAGTGGAGCAATTCGGATTGGTCGAGCGAGGGGTGGCCGCACTTGCGCTGGCGACTTTGGGCATGCGGCAGTTCGTCGGCGGCCAGGGGCTCACCGTCGGCTATGCGCTCGCCGTCGTGCTGTTGCCGGTATGGATCGGCGCGGTCTCGCGCTACAGGGGCGCGCGCGTTCTGTTCTGGACGTTCGGGCTCACCGTCGTCGCTGGTGTGGTGGTAAGCCGGTACTCGGCCATGACCCATCGGGTGATCCAGGGCAATTTGATCACCGGTGTGGTCCTGGTCGCCGGTACGGCTTGCGGGATAGGGGTGATCTTGTGGGCCCGGCGCATCATGCCGATGAAGTTCGTCGGCATCTGGTACGGGCTCGGGATGGTGGTCGGCGCTGGACTCTTCACCGCGCACGGAACCGCCAACGACTGGAAATTCGTCTGGGCTGTGCCGTTTGCTGTCGCGGTGCTGTCCGCGGGGCTTAAGGAAGGACGGCGCGCAATCGAGCTCGCGATCCTTCTTCTGTTGGGCATCGTCTCGGCAGGGCTCGACTCTCGGTCGTATTTCGCTACCTTCCTGCTGGCTGCGGTGCTAATCGTCTGGCAGGTGCGCCCCAAGAGCATGTCCCGTCAGGCGAGTTGGACCTGGACTGCCGTGCTGATGGCATCCCTGTCGATGGGCGTCTACGTCCTGGGATCGACACTGCTGGTTAACGGCTACCTCGGGCAGGTGGCGCAAGCTCGGTCGATCCAACAGATCGACGAGGCGGGCTCGCTGATTCTGGGCGGCCGCCCGGAACTGGCCGCCACCATTTCTCTGATGAAGGCGTACCCCTGGGGGTTCGGAGTTGGTGTTGTTCCGAATCCGACCGAGATCCTGGTCGCCAAGCAGGGCATGGCCGGCATCAACTACGATCCCAACAACGGCTATGTCGAGCAGTACATGTTCGGTGACCGGTTCGAGCTGCATTCCACCTTCGGCGACCTCTGGGCGAACTATTCGGTGGTCGGCCTGGTGTCGCTGCTGGTCATACTGTTCATGGTGGTCAGAAGTCTGGCCTTCGTCGTCGCGAATCGGAAGGGGAGCGCAGTCCTGCTCTTTCTGAGTTGCTGGACGCTGTGGAACCTAGCCTTCAGCCCCCTCTATTCCGCTGTTCCGACCCTGATGATCACGTTGGGTCTCGGCCTGCTGGACAAGCAAGCGAGCAGGCCAGCAATCAATCGAAAACCGACCATCGGCAAATTGGGGACGGAGTTGAGTACGGTCAAGCCGAAACGTTCGATCATGCAACCCAAAGCCTTGGCGGGAACGGCCAAGCTTTCGAAGCGAGTGCCTGAATGACCCGAAAAATTGTTGTACTTCAGTCTTTTCCCGTTCCTCGACCGACTACCAACCCGTACCTGGTCATGCTGGGCAACAGTCTTGCCGAGCAACCCGGTGTCCGCGTCGTGAGCTTCGGATGGCTGACCGCACTGGCCGGCCGTTTCGACGTTTTTCATCTTCATTGGCCCGAGGCCCTTTTCGACGGTAGGAACCGGCTGACCGAATTCGCGCACCGGATATTTTTCCTCGCTCTGCTGGTCAAGCTGCGGTTGTTCGGAATCCCTGTCGTGCGAACCGTCCACAACCTGGAATTACCCAGCGGAATCAGTCGCTTCGATCGGTGGCTACTGGAATTGGCCGGACGTCAGGCGACCATGCTCATCACCTTGAATTCCTCGACACCGGTGCCGCCGGGCCGTCCGTCCGTGATGATTCCGCACGGCCACTACCGTCCATGGTTCTCGTCGATCGCGCAGCCGGAGAGCATCGCGGGCCGGTTTGGCTTCTTCGGGTTCATCCGCAGGTACAAAGGGGTCGAAGGACTGATCTCCGCCTTTTGCGAGATTCCGACCGACCCCGGCGTCGACGTCGGCCTGCACGTCGCGGGCAAGCCGTCCACGCAGGAGTTGCGAGCGTCGTTGACAGCACTGGCGACCGGCGATGATCGCATCGAGCTTGATCTGCGATTCGTCGATGACACCGACCTGGTCGCCATTGCCGGTAGATCGGAATTAGTGGTGCTGCCCTATCTCGACATGCACAATTCCGCCGGAGCGCTGACCGCGCTGTCGCTGGATCGCCCGGTGCTGGTCCCGGACAACGACGTCAACCACCGACTTTCCGACGAGGTTGGCCCGGGCTGGGTGTTCACCTATCAGGGACGGCTGACCGGAGATGTTCTGGTCGGTACCCTGGAAAAGTTGCGGGTCATCGAGCGCGCGCGCCAGCCGAACATGGATGGCCGGAATTGGGACTCGGCGGGCGCCGACCACGTCCGCGCCTACCGCGAAGCGGTGTCCCTAATCAGCGAGGCGCGTCACACGGGGTGGCGGTGGCGGACTGCGCGCCGGCGTGACTCGGCCGGTTGAAGTGACGTTGCGTCGACCAAACGTCGCAGCACGGTATGTTGAGAAACCGACAGATCGCGTTCGGGCACGCGGCTCAACTCACCATGGAACTTCCCACTGACCCTGGAATATGGCCGGGGTTCTTTGGTGCCACCTACCGGGATGCGAGGAGGACCGATGGATCTGCTCGCTTACCTGCGGGCCGTGCGCAAGAATTGGTGGATCGTGGTGCTCGCCGCTCTGCTTGGGGCCGGCGCGGGGGTCGTGCTGGTCAAGACGACGCAGCCGCGCTACGCCAGCACCGTCTCGTTCTTTGCTTCCACGCCCTCCACCGGTGCCGGTACGTCCTTCCAGGCCGACCAGTACGCCCAGGCGAGGGTGGCCAGCTACGTCAAGTTGCTCAGCAGCGACAAGCTGGCCGAGCTGGTTCTGGCCAGGGCCGGACTGCAGAACAGCATGACGGCGTCGGACATCACTCAGAAGATCAGCGGCAGCGCTGATCTGAACACTGTCCTGCTGACCGCGACGGCCGTAGACGCATCACCGGAGCATTCACTCAAGCTCGCGCAGGCAGTCGCAGCCGAGTTCGGTCCGATGATTACCCAGCTCGAGGCGCAAAGCTCGAAGAATGGATCGGCTGTCATCCTCAACGTGACCTCCGGACCGACGCTGAATCCGATCCCGGTGACACCGAGACGGAATTTGGACATTGGCCTCTGCCTGGGCATCGGCCTTCTACTCGGACTGTTCTTCGCGGTCTTGCGCGAAGTGCTCGACACCTCGATCCGCACGGTCGTCGCGCTGCGCGAGGCTACTGGCCGCCCCGTGCTCGGCTCCGTGGTCTTCGACGGCACGGCGAAGTCCAGTCCGATCGTGTCCGAGGCGACGACGCATTCACTGCGTGCGGAGTCGATGCGTCAACTGCGTACCAGCCTGCAGTTCGTCGACGTCGATTCGCCCCCGAAGGTGGTCGTCGTGACATCGTCGGTGGCAGGCGAGGGTAAGTCTTCGACGGCAGCCAATCTGGCGATCATCGTTGCGGAGACTGGCCGACGCGTCCTGCTGATGGACGCGGACCTACGCCGTCCGCGGGTGGCGGACTATCTCGGGTTGGAGCGGTCGGTCGGGCTGACCGATGTGCTGGCCGGTCGGGTTCAGTTCGCCGAAGTCGTGCAGCCGTGGGGTGAGAGCGAATTGTTCGTCCTGACCTGCGGATCGATTCCGCCAAATCCGTCCGAACTGCTCGGCAGCCGGAACATGATCACTTTGATGGCCGACGCCGGACGAGATTTCGACTTGGTGCTGATCGACACGCCACCGCTGTTGCCGGTGACCGACGCCGCGGTGGTTTCGGCGCACGCCGATGGCGTGCTGCTGGTCGTCCGCCAGGGGAAGACCAGCAAGGGTCAGCTGGCGGCCGCGCTGAATGCGCTCGACGACATCGAGGCGAGGGTGCTCGGCACCGTCCTGAACATGGTTCCCCCGAAGGGTCCGGACGGACGCAGTCGCTACGAGGGCTACAGCTACAAGAACGACATCAAGGGCGACTCGGTGCGGGCGAGCATCGTCGAACTGAGCCCGACGAACGGGCCGGTCGAGGACGAGTCTGCTTTCCACGTCGAAGAGACGCCTGGTGTTGAATCGGAAGTGACCGAGCCCTCGGTGGACCAATCGGGTGGGTCCGGGCACCTCGATTTAGCCGAAGAAGTACCGACGCCGGTGGCGGGTTCGGCTGAGCCCCTGCTGGTCGAAGCGCCAGTCGAACCGCCGGATTCGTTACCGCCGGAGATCACCGAGGACACCGGTGGCGGAGAAAACGACGGCCGGTATAGCGATAGCCAGCACGACATGCTGCGGCTGACCCTTCCGGACGCGGTCCGCGACTAACCCCAGAGTTACCCCGCCTACGGTGGCGGTGACGACGGGGGACAGTTCGGCGCGGCAGGGTTAGCGAAAGTAACTGCCCCGCAGGATCTCTCGCGGCCAGATCGCGACGGTGACCCGCCGCAAGAGCAGGGCAGATCCGACGAGAATCTCGAGGAGGCCGATCGTCTGCCCTCGCCGGTGCGCCTGTTCGCGCCGTTGCGCAAAGCTCCGACCAACGCACCGGGCCGGTTCGGTGAGCATGCTGCCGGGTGCAAAGACGAATGCTCGAGTTAATGTGCGGCTGCGCGGAGGCAGAGCTGGGACACGATCGGATCGATTGCTGACGCGATTGCGTCGGCGCACTCGCGGAACCGGCCGAGCGGACGCCCGATCGGGTCGTCGAGCTCTGTGTCCCGTAACTCCGGCGGCAGTCGGCTGCGGGCTCTTGCCGCGGCCATGATCAAGTCGGTTGGCCGAGCGGGGTGAGCCGGTTCGGCCGCGCCCGGCGACACCGGCCACTTCGACAGCGCGGACAGGGCCGAGAACGGCCGAAGGAGGAACGTCCTCTGGACCGCAGCGGGGAACAGCGCGACGACAGCGCTCCGGTGCTGCGCTCCCGCGGTCAGGATCAGATCTGCTCGGCGGATGAAATCGGCGCACAATTGCCGCGACAACCACGCTCCGGTCTGAATGCCTCGCTCGCTCAGGATCCGTTGGGAATTAGGATGCATGGGCTTCCCCTCCGTGGCCTGCGTACCGGCAGAGCCGACCGTCCATCCGGGGTCCGCGGCCGAGGCGATCAGCGACTGCCGGAGAATATGCTCCATCAGCGGAGATCGGCAGAGGTTCGCCGTGCAGACCATCAGGATGTGAAAGTTCTCCGGCATCGATTCACTCCTTCTCTCCGCTGTCCCGTGCACATTGTCAATTCTTGGGACCATTTGACGAGTACTTGATCCGGTCGGCGTCATCGCAGTTGCTCAGCTCGACGCCGCAGCCTGCAGTTGTGCGAGCCTGCCTGACCGGCCCGTCAGACGACCGGATATGCCTCCAACCGGATCATCTGTCTACCACGGTCCATCCCGCCTGTGGAGTCGTCGGTGCCGGGGACGGTCGTCCGATGGTGGGCATGTAGCGAACCTGCACGCTACGTGTGGTGGCCTTTGGGCGCCTTCACCGCCGTTCGGGTGTACCAGCAGAATGCTGCACATCGTCTTAAGATTCGCACACTAGCCTCGATCATGCGTGCGCCCAGCGGAACTGGAGGTGCCTCGTGTCGGGGTGATCTGATGGTTCGTGCTCGTCGTCGCTTGCCGGTGTGAGTCCGGTCCGGGTAGATGTCAGGAGGCCCGGTAGCAGACTGGCGGCTTCGGTTGAAAACGGCCGTGGTCGAAGCCCAGTGGCAAAAGCCCCTTTGGGGGAGCAACTGCGCGGTCCGCAGCATGAAGGGCAAACCTGCAGCGTCGTTAGAGGTCCTGCCCGTGAGGGTGGGAGCAGAGGGAGCCGAGCCGCTGTTAGCACGGCGAAGGCCATGGACGCGGTGAAGAACCTGAATTTGCAGCCGCCAAGAACCCTCCGGCGTATGGGGTGTGGAACGTGCAGAAGAGTGGCGGCGGGAACTGGGGAGGCCCTCCCCGGCCCGGTGACCTGCGATGTTGTCGCCGGAGTGACGTGGACCGGTACTGGGCGGCCACCGACGCCAACGCCTCGGTCAACATAATGATGTGATCGGCGGCGGTATTGGAGCCGGCGTTCCCCGCCTCGCAGCAGCGCGGCCAACGCCTCACCGTCGGAAATGTCCGGGCGGTCCAGGACCGCCAGCAACTGGTGGTAGCCGTACGTCCTTTTCCACGTGGAAGCTGGATGTTCTTTGCCTTCGTACTGATCGATAGTGATGGTGGCGTCAACGTCGATCACTAAGGTAGTCCCGACCTGTGGGGCTCCACCGGCCGCCCACACCTTCTCCCGGACCGTCGACTTGGTCACCCCGGCCAGATGCTGCGCGTCGATCCGCTGGTCGATCATCCGCCAACTGGTGGTCACCGAGGCGACCGGACCGTGTTGAGCCTGCTGATCGAGCAGTTGCCCGATCCCGGACATACAGTCGGCGCCGTCGGCGACCGCCGCGGCCAGATCGGTGAACACGCTACCCGGATCGTGCACCCACGGTCCCTTGAACGTGTCCGCCAACACCTCTCTGACCTGCGACGACAGCCCTGACAGGTCCGCGACCTCCCGCAACAACCCGACCCCGGCGTGAGAAACCCACTCCAGCGCGGTCGCGGACACCTTCAACCGGGGGACGTGCAGCAGACTCGGCTTCGCCTTGGTACCGTTCACCTTGAAAGTGCCTTATCTGATCGGTCGTGGAATCCTTCGCAAGATCCGTTATAGGTTACGAGACAGCCACTTTCACCATCTCAGGTGTCGTGTCGACCCCGATTCCACGTAGGGTCGGGAGCTGGCGCGGTGGCGGTGGTTGGCGGTAGGTCCCGAAGCCTTGGTGCCCGCGGTTTCCCGTCGGGTTGTCCCACTTCGGTGTCCGTGGCCAATTCGCTCCGTTTCCAGCTCC